>Ga0210397_10000049_pt1 | contig 106870 bp, 137 predicted proteins | sample IncBWH2OmetaG_FD_160126 | JGI IMG/M metagenome (GOLD analysis project Ga0210397, IMG submission 160126) | Forest soil microbial communities from Barre Woods Harvard Forest LTER site, Petersham, Massachusetts, United States - Inc-BW-H-2-O ... | reverse complement strand
GGTTTCTGTGCTTTTTTTCCTCGTGGTCCGCCCCGGCGGCCCGGGGCGGGAGTCCCGCCCCCCCCCCCCCCCCCCCCCCCGTTGACTGCCCGGGAATCCATCGGTGCCTGTCGTGCTGGTTACTGCTTGCGTGCTGCCTTGCGGGCAGCCATCCGTTCCTGCCGTGCTGCGGCACGGGCCGCTAGTTGCGCCGGCGTCTTGCGTGACGGCGCGGAATTCTGGGTCCCCGGGGCCATGTCCGGCACGCGGGGCGCAGGAGGTGGCGCGACGGTGTGGCTCTTGTAGTAGCCCTGGCGCTTGGGCCGGGCGTACCTCATGGTTTGCCGTGCCATGGTTAGTTCGTGACCACGCGCGCGATGTACATCATGCTTGCGCCCGTGGGCACGAGGCCCATGCCGGTTTTCTCGGCCTCTTTGTCACTGTTTGCGGAGAACGTGACGACATCGTTAGCGTAACGAATGCGGGTGTGCACCAGGATGTAAGGCATTCTGGGTTCCTTTCCTTTGCGGGAAAATGGCAGCCGGCCGGCTACCGCGCTCTCGCGTTAGCCGGCCGGACATGTTAGGGCTGAATACCCATGGCCGTGCACGGGAGTGCTTCCCGTGCACGGCCATGGATAGTCAGAAACAGCGGTCTGCGTGCTGGCCTGTTGCGTGCCCGCATGCGGGGGTGAGGTTCACGGTTGCAGTGGGCACATGGCGCGGGAACCCGTTCGCGTCCATGATGTCGTCAGGGCACGTCCACTTGGCGAGGATTGCTGCTGCCGTGAGCTTGCGCGTGACCGGGTTTCCGCCGGAATGGACGGAGAGAAATTCACGCTGCGCATGCGTCATGCCCATTAGCTCCGTGAGCGTGAGCAGTGGCGACCACTCCTGCTCCCGGTAGGGATGGAACGTGAATCCCATGTCCGTGAGCTGCCGGATTTCCGGTTCTGTCAGTTCCTTGACTCCGTACAGCTGGTTTCCGCTTGGGTCATAGGCCACGTACCGTGCATACAGCACTGCTGACCGCCTTTCTCGTTGTCCGTGCCAGGCTGATTGCCTGCCACCGTGCGCCGTCGCATTCGGCGCGCGATGACCAGTAATCAGACGCCGGCTTGCCAGCATCGCCGGCACAGCCGGTTCTGGAAAACCGGGATGGTGTCACAGTTCACGCATTCCGGTTCCTGGTCCGGCGCGCGGGTGTCGTTCATGTCCTGCACCGTGGCGCGCGCATCGGCGTACGCGTCCGGGTACCGCATGCCGATGAGCATGAGCATGCTGATCATGTCGGCTTCGCTCATGGCGTGAATCTCCGCCCGGAGGCTTGCCGTGCTGAAAAGCGGCGTGCGGATGACCGTAATTCCGGCTGGCCCTGGCTTGGTCATCACTGGCCCCTTTCGCGCGGGGCCACGATCAAGTCACTGACCGGGCACGTGCACTCATCCTGCGTAGGCCGGTAGTTGCTGTCGAGTGCCGGACGCCAGAAGAGCGACCTGCACCCGATAGGGGCGATGTTCTTGGTTGACCACCGTAGGTCACGGTGGTTCTGGCACGTCAGGTCAATGTGCACGCCGTACGCTTGGTGACGGTCAATCCTGTCGCTGGCCATGGTTGGCATTGGGCTTCTCCTTTCTGCTGCTGTGTGGCTTCCGTGATTCCGTGGCCGGCCGGCTCCCGGTTCGCGTGAACGGGAGCCGGCCGACCATGGGACCGCGCGAGCTACTTGGCGAGGATCTGCCGACCGCGTGATGCGGGGGTTGCCGGCTTGGCCTCACTCTGGGTAGTGGTGACCGTGGTCGTGTCCACCGTAGGACTGTCGTCCTTAGGCTTCGGGTGCGTGATCCGGAACGTGACGTTCGTGTCCACGTTCCAGCTCTTTGAGACACCCTTCCACTTCCCCCCGACGAACGCGCCGTTGGCGGGAATCCACTTAGCCGTCAGGGCCTTTCCCGTCTCAGGGTCCGTCCCGTAGATGCCGGTTTCCTGGTCCGCATCCTTGCGTGACCAGTGTGCGTCTGCCCACTTAGGGATGTAGGCGGACAGTCCGTTGTCGTCCGCGTACTGCTGCACTTGCGCGCGGAGCGTGTCGGCTTCCGCTTCCGTGGGCATCTCCATGCTGATCTTGTTCGTGTTCTCCACTCCCGGAGTGGCGAGGTAGGAGACGATGTCCGCGAATCCCTTAGCCAGGGTTTCAGGGATCTCCACGCGCGGCTTATCCGACTTGGTCACGATGCCCTTGACGGCACCGAATACCGAGAAGTCGATTTGCGCGGTAAGGGTCTGCTCTGACATGGCGTGTCCTTTCAGGACTCGGGTGCCTCTCTGGTCACCCGTGGCCATGCACGGTTGCCCGTGCACGACCATGGGTGGTCAGAACTGCGCGTTCCGGCGGGCCCATACGTCAGCAGGCGCGGAACTTCGCTCGAAAGCGCGCCGTGCTTTGTCGTGGTTGAACACCAGCGTGCCGGTAATCCGGTCGCTTTCCAGATCACGCCACGTGGGGAGTGGCGAGCGACGGGCGGCAACGCGTGCCAGGACTTCCGCACGCCGTGCTTTGTTCTGCGCAGCCGTAGGCTTAGTCATGTGCTGCTCTCCTCTCAGTTCCTGGGCCCGCGCTCCGGGCCCGCGCTCCGGGGCCCACTTCGCCCCGCTGCTCCGCTTCCGTTCGGTGGAGCTAGCTCCAGCATACTCCAGCGGCCTTTCGTATCATAATGCCTGGTCAGGGGCGTAATTCGAACGCGTTCTAAACGGACACTCGTCACAATAACATCAGGCGTCACGAACCATTAGTCCCAAACGTCACATACGTCACGTGAGTGAACCCCCGTACCATCAAATATACAATGTGACGTGTGTGACTGACGTGACGTACGAGGTTATGTGACGTGCATCACGTGGTGACTGCAGTCGACTACTACTCGTGATAGCTCTACCATGGTCGACTACTTGAGACACGACCGTCCTTCTCTTGTTGACTGCCATAGTCGACCACTACCTACACTGTGCTAGCTAGCCTGTTCGACAAATGGCTAGCACATGTATGTACATAGTCGACCATATGACAGCTGACGCCGGCCTGTCACTCACTGATAGTGACCAGTGAATGTGCTCGTGTGTAGTCGACCACGCTCAGAATAACTGCACAACCATGGTCGACTAGTTCACGCAGCGTAATGTACGTCGACCATGGTTGACCATATCGATAGTGGTCGACCACCTCGATCAGTGTTGACCACCATGACAATGGTCGACCACCTGTCAGACAAACGTGCTAGCTGATGGTCAACCGAGGTCAACTATAGTCGACCATGGTCGATCAGTATGACCATCGTTGACCACACCTGATAGTGGTCGACTACATCGACCCGTCACGATACTAGTCGAGGGTGGTCGACCATAGTCGACTATTTTTTAGAACAAGTTTTCCGGGACGGTTTGGTCATCGAAATCCCTCTCTAATTGAAAAATTCAAGCGTATAAAATATAAATTTGACTAAGCCGTCGAATTTTATGGGAAATCTAGCAGGTAGAGGCGCTTTTTAGAAATTTTGACCGACTTCTTAGAGTCTTTTCGAGAATCACAGAGTCGTAGTTTGAATGTTACTGGCCAGTGTTACCGACTAGTAGGTTACCGAGGAGTAATCGCTACGGGCACGTCCAGCGTGCAGCGTCAGCACTCGTCGTGCTATGCACGCCTAGTCCCAGGCAGCAAGGGCAGTCCCTGATGTTGGCCTGAGGGGACCCCCACGTGTCGCCCGTCGGCTTCCTGTGCAGCAGGCGCATGTGGTCCGGAAGCCGCGTCCAGCCGCGGGGCGTGATGGCCTGCATGCCGCCGCGGCAGCGCGTGCACTTGACGTGCACGAGCGTCCCGGCCGGAGTCCCTTCCCACTTAATGGGCACAAGGATGATGACGCCGAGGAGGGTCAGGAACAGGCCCGTGCCCGCGATGCCGACAAGCCACGCCAGGGGCGCCATCGTGCCATGCTGGCACGATGGCGCCCGGAGCTACAAGAGCATGACGGCGCGTTCCTGGCCGTCGCGCCGGATGACGATCTCCGCGCCGGTGCTGGCTTCGGAGTCGATGATCTCGTACAGCGTGACCGCCCGGTTGACGATGTCGGTCTTGGACATGCGCGTGCGCGCCATCGTGGCCTTCAGCGCGGCATGTGCACGGAACGTGAGGTTGACGGTCGTGCGGGCGCTGGTGGCGATGGTCACGGTGTCGTATCCCCTGCGTTACTGGCCGGCACGTCGTCACCGGGCGCCGGCTCGTTCCACGGCCAGCCTGCATCAGGGCAGTGCTCGCGCACCCACGCACGAGTGACGGGAAGGTGCGCGATGTCCTTGTCCCTGCGGAAGGAGCCGAATCCCCCGCCGGCCCACTGGGCGAGGTCATGCAGCTTGCTGCCCGCTGACTTGTCGGCGAAGCCCCACTGCGGGTCGGCCTTTCCCCAGCGCAGGCTGTACATCCAGTCGCGGTGCGCCCAGTTCAGCAGCCCGAACACGCTGTCCCCCACGTCCTGGAGGACCAGGCTTGCCAGGGAGGCCTCCCTGATCGTGAGGTACGTGCCTTCATCCTTGTTATGCGACAGGTCTGCCACCCATGTCTTCATGACGTTCCTGGCCTTTCGTGCGCAAGGGTCAGCTGGGTGCTCACGCGCTTTACCATAGCCCGGGCGCGCGCTGGTGCTCTGGGCCATCACAGGCATTGCCCTGCGTGCGGTGCGGGCCGTAGACCCAGCGCAGCACGTCGGGGCCGCCAGGGCCTTGCCGCACGATGACGTGCTTGGTGCAGTACCGGGCAGCGCGGTCACGGTGAGCGCCGGGGACCAGGCGCGCGATGGCGCCCACGATGACCAGGGCCAGGAAGGCCACGAGCAAGATGCCGGTCATGCTGGCCGCCTAGGGCACCGGTTGCGGTCCATGGAATGCCAGAAGCAGCGGTGGTTGTGGCTGGCGCACCAGTAGTCGTGGATGCGCATGCGAAAGCAGGGCAGCCCCCGCCGGCTCCGGTGGTGGCAGCGGTCCCGGGACCGCAGCGTGAAGTTCATGAGGCACTGCCCTCCTTGTCAAGGCGGTCGCATTCTGCCGCCATTGCCCGCAGCACGCTGCCGAGGTGCGTGGTCGTCGCGTCATGGATGCCCCAGGTCCTGCGCTCGCCTGCGCGCAGGATCATGGCCAGGTGCTCAAGGGTCATGAGAGTATTTTACAGTCCTCTTCAGGCAGGGCCATCCAGGAAGAGTATCGTAGCGTCTGATGATGCGGTATTATCGAGGCGTCCCGGAGGCGAGGCGCATGGCAGGGTCGGCCCCCGTGCGAGCGTTCCTGCCTCCGGGGCGCCTTCTTGAAGGGAGATGAGCGCTCATGATGCAGGACCAGGACCTGGCAGGCCGGGTTCGCGAGCTGGAGGCCGAGAACGCCGCGCTGCGCCGGGAAGCTGACGTGGCAGGCAGCGAGGCGGTGCGCTGGCGGTCTGCGGCGCAGCAGGCTGGCGCTGAAGTCCGGCGGCTGCGCGTGATCCTGGAGGAAGCGGCCAGCCTCATGGAGTTCACCGCGCCTGGTGACGTGCCCGCTGCGTGCGAGGGCCTGGTGCAGCCTGACAAGGAAGGCGCCCGCGAATGAAGGTGTACTGTGCCGCGCCAATGCGCGGTTATCCTGAGCACAACCACCCGGCCATTCATGATGCCGTGCGGCAGTTGCGGGCTGCTGGCCATGAGGTGTTCAGCCCTGCTGAGCAGGACCTGGGCAACGGCAAGGACCCGCGCGATGGCGAGGCGTACGGGAATGACCCCGCCTACCTGCGGCAGGCGCTGGCCGTGGACCTCGCCTGGATCCTCGGCTGCGCGGACGCGGTGGCCGTGCTGCCCGGCTGGGAGCGCAGCAAGGGCGCGCAAGCGGAGGTGCACACGGCGCTGGCCGCAGGGATTCCCGTGTGCTGCCTGGCAGAGTTCCTGGATGGCGAGCCGGAGGGCCTGATCACTTGGGAGCACGTGCACCCGGAGGTCATGCCGTGATCTTCACCGGCCCGCTGGCCCCCTTCCAGTACATGTTCCTGGCAGCCGCGGTGATCGTGGCGGTCATCATCGTCGTGGAGGCCGTCATCGACTGCCTAGGCGAGTTAGGTATCTCTGAGTCTGTTAAGGTATGGTGACGAGCACCTCACAGAAAGAAGAAACCGATGCAGATCGTTCGCACGGAGACCCCGACGGGCGGCCCGGCCCGGACCAGGCGCGAGGAGATCGTCCAGCTCCTGCCGATGGAGTCTGAAGCTGAGCCAGAAGTTTATGATGACTGCTCAGAATCAGAGGGCTGGCCCTGGGACAGCAAGCCAAGCGTGTGCACCTGGGACGTCCAGGTTGAGGCACTCCGGCAGCTTATCGTCCCGTTCGAGGCGCTGGACAGCCAAGCCGCGGACGAGCAGGCCGCCGGCGATGACGACCATGGCGGCGTGTACCGTTACGCGTTCAGCAACGTCTTCCTGCCCACCGGCAAAGGCAGTGATGACGGGGACCTGAACTCTTCCAACTTCGACCGGAAGATGACGGACTTTCGCGCTAAGTACTTCAGGGGCGCGCCGCACCCGGTGGCAGGCGGCACCCGGATCATGGAGGCTATCGAGGCCGGGGACGCGCACTACCTGGGTGACGCTAAGCACAAGGGCGAGTTCTATGACACGCCGCGGGCTGACCGCCCGGTGCGCGCGCGCGTGGTGCTCACCGATGGCGCGCTCAGCGATGCTGAGGAGTTCCGGCAGTACCTGGAGCAGGCCACCCTCAGCCCGAAGGGCTACGGCTCGCACGGTGAGTGGGACGAGGTGTGGGCGATCTGCATCATCGGTGAGGCGGGCGGCGGCGGCAAGGCTGCTTATCAGCAGTACGCTGAGGTCGCTGAGGCACATCCGTGGGTGCACCCGTATTATTTCGAGGACGTGGTGAACCCGGCTGAGATTGCTGAGGACATGGCGGTCGCGGTCATTCCAGGCCTGGCTTAACCAGGCACGCAGCCAAGCCAGGACAGCCAGCCACCGTTGATGTGCTTGCGCACGTGACTTCCGGGCCTGAAACTTGTTGCGGTATCTCCCGGTCTTGCATTACGGTACGATGACAGTGCAGGACCGGGGATGGTCCGACCCCGCCCCTGACCCGGTCCTGCCTCGTGCTGCCCGGCTGGTCACAGCCGGTCAATCCGTTAAGCCCGCAGCCACACCGCGACAGCGAGCCAATCAGATCAAGCCCGGCGAGGCCTCACGAAGGAGCCGTCATGACCGCATTGCACCAGGTGATAGCCATTGAGCGCGGGGTGGTGGCCGACACTGACCAGCACCTGGCCAAGATCCGGCACGTGCTCGCCATCGGCGGCGACAACGACCCGCTGACGGGCATTTCCCGGACGTATGAGTCGCGGCGCGGTGACGAGGGCGATCAGCTCCCGCCGCAGAACCGCAAGGTGCAGATCACCGCGCGAGAACTGGTCGACAGTGCCCGGGAGCACCTGACCCGGCTGCTAGACCTGAAGTTCACCCGCGAGTACGCCAACTGCAGTGCCCGCGCCGACATCACGCTCAAGGACGGCACCGTCTTGGTGCGTGATGTCCCGGCCGGGTACCTGCTGTTCCTGGAGGCGCAGCTCGGCCAGCTCATCACGCAGTTGATCGAGCGGCTGCCGGAGCTGGACCCGGCGCAGGAGTGGAGCGACGCCGGCCCGGCACTCCAGGCGGGCGTCTGGAAGTCCGCGCCCCGGCAGGCCGAGCGCACCAAGAAGGTCCCGCAGGTGCAGGTCCTGTACGAGGCTACCCCGGAGCACCCGGCGCAGGTGCGCACCTACGAGAGTGACGTCATTGAGGGATACTGGACGACGGTGCGGTTCTCCGGGCAGCTGCCTGCCAAGGACATCCAGGCCATGCGCGCCAGGGCGACGGAGGTCCTGCACGCGGTGAAGTTCGCTCGCGAGCAGGCTAACGCGCTCGTCGTGCAGGACCGGCAGGCAGGCGACGCGCTGCTAGGGTACGTGCTCGGGTAGCCAGTTCCCGGTAACTGCGTAGTCGCAGGCCGCCAGCCAGCCATGGAATCAGTGCAGCCAAAGGTCATCAGCCAGCCATTATCAGCTAGTCAACGGAGAACAGCTCGCAGCCGCAGGTCGCCAGCCAGCCAGCCAAGGTGGTATTGCTGCAGTGGGAAGGGAGGGGCCGTGTGCAATCCGGTGTCGGTAGCTCACCCGGAACTGCTTCTTGCCAAGGGCGTTCATGAGGGCCTTGAATGGGAGGTGACGTCCAACCTGATGGGGTACCGGTGCGGGTACGTGCGCGTCCCTCCGGGGCACCCGTGGCATGGCCGGGATTACGATGACGTGGACGCGAGCGTGCACGGTGGCCTTACCTTCGCCCAGCCGGACCTGCATTGCGGCAAGGGCGGCGCTGACGATGCCTGGTGGCTGGGCTTTGACTGCGCGCATTGCGGGGATGCGCCCGATCCCGGGCTGCCGGGGTGCGAGCGCTGGCCCGCCTGGCATGTCCTGGAAGAGCGCGGCGTCGTCCGCACGACGGCGTACGTTGAGGAGCAGTGCCGGCTCCTGATCGGGCAGGCGCTGCAGGCTAAGCCGGGCTTGCGCGCCCGGCGGCTGAGCGCTCAGGAGCTAAGGTAGTCGTGAAGGAGCGCGTGAAGCGGCACCGCGGCTGCCGGTGCACGCCGCCCTTCTCCTTGAGTGATTCCGTCACGGCGTCATGCCACTGGGGGAACTGCACGGAGTGGCGCTGCCCGGCGTGCCAGGGATACCTGGGCGGCATGGGCGAGATCTGGTGCCGGTGCGATGGCGGTTGTTACCGCGCGTTCCGTCATCCGGGCATGGAGAACTCGCATTACGCGTGGTCGGAAGGGGCCGGGCGCGTGTATTGCCACGTTCCCGTCAAGCCGAGCAAGGCCCGGCGTGACCAGCGAGGGCGTCACAGGAGGAAGAGGCCGTGATCCCGGTGCGCGTCTTCGCGACGGCCAAGCCCCTGCTGGCCACTGGCCGCCGGTTCACCATCAGGGCCAGCCACCCGATGGCCGGCCAGGACTGCCCGGTGTGCGAGGAGCCCCTCCTGGACCGGGTGCTGGTGCTGGTCCTGGCCGGGATCGCCCCGGAGGACCGCAAGGCTGACGGGGTCACGACGGGTGCGGCCGTTGCCGTGCACGCCCTGTGTGCGGGGTACGCGCCGGAAGAGCCCGATGCGAGGAAGGCTGTTACTGATGCGCGCACGCCAGCGCCGCCGCCCGCTGCGCCGGTGCCACCGGACGAGGCTGCGTGACTGGACGGCGATGCACGGCTGCAAGCGGGGCAGGCATGGCAAGAGGCGGCGGGGATGAGCGCAGCATGGGAGCACGCGGACTGCCACCGGGTGGGCGTCATCGCCGTGATCGTGGATGACCAGGACCGGGTGCTCCTTACCCGGCGGCATGATAACGGGCACTGGGAACCGCCCGGTGGCGGCCTGGAACGCGACGAGGACCTTATCACGGGCCTGCGGCGTGAAGTCAGGGAGGAGACAGGCCTGGAAGTCCGGCTGCGCGTGCTGGCGGGCGTTTACAAGAACATGCAGCGCACGGTGGTGACCCTGGTCTTCCGGTGCGCGCCGGCAGGCGGGACGCTCACGCTCAATGATGAGGTCACGGCGTTCTTGTGGGCTACTCCCCGTGAGGTGAGCGAGCTGTGCAGTGAAGCCTTTGCGGCACGGGTCACTGATGCCTTGTCCTACAGGTTCCTTGCAGGCCCGGCAGTGCGTCATCATGATGGCGTGCGCTTGCTGTGACGCGCAGGCGCCGTCGGCCGCCGCGCCGCTACCGCCGGACGAGGCCGCGTGACTGGGCGGCGATGCACGGCCGCAAGCGGGTGTACGCAAGCAGGCGCCGGGCGTGGCTGGCCATCATCCGCCTCTGGGCCCGGCAGCGCCGCGTGGACACCCTGGCGCCGTATGCGTGCACGTGGGGATCGCGGTGGGAGGATGGCCGCGGGCACGCGCCGCACATCCACATCGGGCACGGGCGGCACCTGCTGAGCGACCGGATGACGCACGTGGTGGCCAGGTACACGATCTGGCCGCTGTACCAGGCGCGCAGGCGCTGGCGCCAGTTCCGGAAGGGAAGGCAGGCATCATGAGCCAGTACGTCCTCGTGAACGTGCGCTTGCTGGCGCCGGAGCACCTGTCAATGACGGAGGTGGCGGAGATGGTGGACGACAAGCTGCGCGCGGCCGGGTCAGTCCTGGTCGTTGATCGTGTGTGGGTCAGCCCTGATCGCGGGCACGCGCTTGCGCAGGAAGGCAGGCCAGCTTCCGGGATGGTCATGGAAGGCTCAGGGCAGCGCGGCGCGTCACGCAAGCTTGACCAGGTAGTCTCTGCCCGGCTTGACTCGCTGCTCGTGGAGGCAGTGCGCGCTCATGCGAGGGCGCACGGGATGTCGTTCAGTGACGTGCTCCGGGAGGCACTCGTCCAGTACGTCCAGCATGCGGTCCCGGAGGCGGGCACCGGACAGTGCCAGTCCGGTGTGAAACCGTGATACGCTAACGGACACAGCGCAGCTTCAGCTTCCTTGTCCGCCCGGCCCATCGCGTGGCTGGCCAGCATCGTCTTCGTCGTATTGCTGCAGCTTCAGCTTCTTCCCCTCCGGGCACGATCGCATTGCGCACTTGCGTGCCGGACGTGCGGGTTCGATTCCCGCTGTCCCGTCCAGTACACCGGGACATGGCCTAATGGCAGGGCGCCGTCACTCACCTAGCAAGAGCCGCAGGGCAGCGTGCCAGCGGAAACCAGCGTGCACCTCAATAGTGCGAGGATGAGGGTTCGACTCCCTCCAGCGCGAATGCGCTGTGGTGTAACGGCAAACACATGGCAACGCGAACCGGGGCCCTCGCCAGGGTAGGCGAGGGCCCCACCGCGCTCCTGCCGGGTGGACAAGCAGAGGGAAGTCTGATACAGTCTAAAAAGAGCTTGCCACAGGGGCAGGCCTGAGCTAGTGTAAAGAGCACAAGGCACAACGACAGTGGCTGCTGGTGTAACGGCAAGCACAAGAGCTTCCAAACCTCTTGGTCGGGGTTCGATTCCTCGGCGGCCAGCTTCCCCGCATGACGGGGGCTTACTTGAGAACTCAACAGTGGTGAGCATTGCCCAGGGACCGCGGGAGGGCGCGCATGCGCCTGCTCGACCGGGCCCGCCTGGGCAGATGGGGCCTTAGCTCAGCTGGGAGAGCACGTGCGTGGCACGCACGAGGTCGCGAGTTCAAGCCTCGCAGGTTCCACGCACGGGGATTACAGCTAAGGCAGCGGTCGCGCTTTGCAAGCGTTGACGCAGAGGGTTCGATTCCCTCAGTCTCCACGTCGCCAGCTTCGAGGAAGACGGTAATCTGCCTCGTTCGGATCGAGGAGAAACCGGGTTCGACTCCCGGGGGGCTGACTTTCGGGTACGGGGAAGATGGCAATCTGCCTGCTCGGGATGCAGGAGAGACCCTGTTCGATTCAGGGGTGCCCGACTCGGCTTCATGGGCTGAAAGGCCTGGCTAAGGCATGACGGGTACGAGGGAGACGGTTAACCCGCCTGCTTTGGGAGCAGGAAGCACCCTGTTCGACTCAGGGGTACCCGACCCGGCTGGAAGGTGGGCTTAAAGGCAGCCATCCTTGAAAGAGCGCGGTCATGCCGCTTCTTGTCTGAGGGCCTGCGCGGTGACAGTGCAGACGCTGGCGGGCGGGAAGGCAAACGGCGCACTGCCCTGGCGTAACAGCACACCAGCGGGAAAGCGGTTCCCTCCGGAGGGAGGGACGCAAGACCGGGCGCGGCCTTCTAGGCGCCGCGGAAAAACAGCGCCCGCATGCCTGCTTAGCTCAGTCGGAATGAGCGTTGCACTGAAAATGCAGAGGCCCCCTGTTCGATCCAGGGAGCAGGCACCGGCTGGACTGCAAAGGAGATAAGTCGCAACTGCAAGCAGTCCTGGCTTCCGCACCGTTTTGCGGGTGCAGTCCGGTCGCTTTTTACGGGGCAGTCAGTTAATGGCAGGCCCTCTGCCTTCCAAGCAGAAGATGCGGGTTCGATTCCCGCCTGCCCTTCGGAGCTCGTCCTCAATAAGCCATCGCGCGCCCAACCGGGACGAGCTTCATGCCTGACGTGCTGGGTCACGTCGTCCCTTCGTACGGGAAGATCGCTCAGTCCGATTCTGAGGTCAGGCTCTGCTCGCGAGGCCACTGCGGGACTGCAAGGGGACCGCAGCCCTTTGTGGGCCGCCAAAATGTGATGACTGTAAAGATGCAAGACGTGAATATGTGCAACAACTACGTGCCGCTAACTCAACTGGTTAGAGTACCGTCCTCTTAAGTCGGGAGTTGGGGGTTCAAGTCCCTCGCGGCGCACGCAGGCATGCCCGGCAGCGGGGGCACTGCTCGTCCCGGCAACCAGGGCCCGATCAGTCCTGAAGTACCGGGAGCATGAAACTGCTGCTCCTGCGCGGCTAGGCAACTGGCCGACCACGCTGGCCCAAAACCAGTGATGCTCCGGGTTCGAATCCCGGGCTGCGCACTTTAATTCCCTTTCGTCTAATGGCAGGATGCCAGAATCTGACTCTGGCGATTGAGGTTCGAGTCCTTGAAGGGAAGCCTTGCGTGAGTGGTGAAACGGTAAACGCACTGCCTTGAGGAGGCAGCGACCTCGGTCTTGCGGGTTCGATTCCCGCCTCGCGCACGGGGACAGTCATGAAGCTGCCTAGAACGACCCCGAAAGCAGGGAGACCTGTCAACGTGATAATGGCAGCAGCAGTGTCCGCTAGGGCAACAGGCAGCTCTCCGGGTTTTGGTCCCGGCGATTCCAGGTTCGAGTCCTGGGCGGACAGCAATGCCGCGGCACACGGCTGTGACGCTTCCCTTGTAAGGAAGCAGGTCCGGGCCGGCACCGGATCGCGGCTCTGCCTGACTAGCTCCAGTGGTGAGAGCATCGCCGTGGTAAGGCGAGGGTCGCCGGTTCGAATCCGGCGTCAGGCTCGGCAGGAAAAGCGCTAGCGCAAAGGCTCTTACCGGCGGAAGCGGCGCAATCGGGAGTTCCGGAATCCCGGCGGATTAGCTGCCCGTTCCTGTCATGCGAGCGTGGTGCAATGGCAGCACGTGACCTTCCCAAGGTCGAGGCGCGGGTCCGATTCCCGTCGCTCGCTCTGCGTAGATGTGGCGCAATTGGTAGCGTATTACCTTGCCAAGGTAATGGTTGCGGGTTCGAGTCCCGTCATCTACTCCATGCCCCGGTAGGCAACTGGCCGACCACTCCGGTTCAGATCCGGCGATGCTGCGGGTTCGAATCCCGCCTGGGGTACCATGGAAGGCGAACCTGGCGGGGCCAGGCACTCGTTGCTAGCGAGCCGGGGGCGTGACAGCCCTGGGGATCGTGCCCTCCGCCTTCTGCTTTCTCAGTGACAGGTTCAAGTCCTGGCGGCGCGGTTCAATTCCGCGTGATCCTAGGTACCCGTGGCCGGGCGCTCCCCGGGTGGGGCACTGAGTTCTTCCGGAAGATCATCCAGGCCGGTGCCTGGGACCGCCTTGAAAGCGGATCGCGGGGTGACCCGTGGCGTTCGACTCGTCGTTCTTCCTCGTGCGTACGGTATCCCCTCTCCCTGATAAGGAGCCGAAAGGGTAACTGGTGACACGAAGGTTCAAGTCCTTCCCGTACGACTGGATCGTCGTTTAATGGTGAGGATGCGCCTCTTATAAGGACGTGATCAGGGTTCGATTCCCTGCGATCCCACTGGGATATAGGCTAACAGTAAACCGCTGGTCTCATAAGCCAGTCACCCGGGGGCGGCACCCGGTATCCCGACTCGCGCCTCTGTCGTTTAGCGGCAAGGACAGCGGGCTTTTACCCCGCGTACTGGGGTTCGAGTCCCCACGGAGGCACCATGCAGCGCACGGCGGATACGTGCAGCGGTCTTCTAAGCCGCGGAAACAGGGTTCGACTCCCTGGCGCTGTGCTGAGCTCGCGTGGACAAGCGGTGAAGTCGCCTGCCCCTCAAGCAGGAGATCCCGGGTTCAAGCCCCGGTGCGAGCGCTCGCGTCCTATCGGCTATAGGTAGGCCCCAGCCCTTTCAAGGCTGAGAACAGGGTTCGAATCCCTGTAGGACGACTGCGGAGTAGAGGAGCTAGGTACCTCGTCAGGCTCATAACCTGAAGATCGCGTGTTCGAATCACGCCTCCGCCACTGCCAGCCTGGCTCCGAGGCTATAATCGGGCACTAATCTCCTATAGTTCAACGGCAGAACGGATGGCTGTTAACCATTTAATTCTGGTTCGAATCCAGGTGGGAGAGCAGGTATACTGGGTAGGTGCCCTATGCAGATTCTAAGATGCGGCGTACCTATCAGCAAGAGTGGCTACGCAAGCGTCATGCACAAGACATGGCTGATATTTACGTACTGTTTGATAGAGACGCCATCCGGTATGTTGGCTCCACTAAACTAGGTGCGCAGGAGCGTGTTCGGCTGCACTGGGCGAGCCGTTTCGCTAAATCAACTCACGTGGCCGGGTGGCTGGTGACGTTGCCGGAACCACCTCAATTTCTGGTAGTGCAGGAAGTGTGCGTAGCTGACCGCTGGAAAGCTGAGGAATATTGGACAGATCTCCTGTTCAAGATACCGGGGACTAATTTGCTTAACGCGGTCTCCGGTAGTCACGGTGTCGGCGGAAAAGACCGCATATGGTCTGAAGAAGCGCGTCACCGCTTGTCGGCTGTAAATCAGGGCATACCAAATCCAGGGGTGTCAGGCGTAAGGTCGGGTAATTCCACCCTGACGGAAGATCAGGTGCGTGAAATTCGCCTAGCAAGTGGTACAACACGAGATATCGGTGCCCGGTATGATATTTCACGGACTGCGGTATCGATGATAAAACGTAGGCTTACATATAAAGACGTTGAGTAAGCTAGCAAGCTGGTGTAGCTCAGGGGTTAGAGCGTCCGCCTGTCGAGCGGAGGGCCGAGAGTTCGATTCTCTTCATCAGCGCGCAGTCATGGTGAAACGGATATCACGAGAGACTACGAATCTCTTATTTCGGGTTCGAATCCCGGTGACTGTACCATGGAGCCTGGTTCCGGGGGCGTCATCAGCAAGTGACCGGAGTGTTCATGCACGGGTCGTCTAGCGGCTAAGGCTCCTGTCCTACAAACAGGGTATCGTGGGTTCGAGTCCCACTCCGTGTACAGCGCGCAAGCGCTCATGGTGGTCATGGTGTAGTGGCCCTGCACGTCAGACTGTGACTCTGAAAGTCCCGGATCGAACCCGGGTGATCACCCTCTTGAATAGCCGGGGTTGAGGGCATCCTCGTGCGGCACGCCGGACTCAGGCAGGCTCCCGGCCCCGCGAACCGCAGCCAGCCGTGACCTGCCGGGTTCAATGGCCGCGGAAACCCTCCTTGCGCGATCGTCCGAGATGGCGAGCGGAACCTGACTGTAAATCAGGTGCTATGGCTGAGTAGGTTCGAATCCTATGTCGCGCACTGTGTTCAGGCCCCTACCCTGGATTGGTCTCCGCTGGCCGCGCGGCTGGCAATGGAGTACCCGTTCGAATCGGACAGGGGCTCCTGTCCCTGGCAGCGGACCTGCTGCCTTCCCTCCGAAGGAATGCTATCCGGTCCGACTCCGGACGGGGACACCATGTCGCGCGTCTCGCTGGCGCGGGGGCACGATTGCAAACCGTGCGAAGCCGGGTTCGACTCCCGGGCGCGACTCCAGGCCCCTGCCGGCGGACCCGGCGCCGGGTTTCCTAAATCCAGCCGCCAGGTTCGACTCCTGGCAGGGGTGCTTGCGTGCTCACCGCTGCTGACGTTCTCGGTGTTCAGGACAGTTCGCGTGCTGTCCGCAAGTCATCAAGCAGCCCGAGGGCCATCCCCTGGCATTAATCACGTGAACCACACGATGCCCTGCTCATCCGGCTGGTCGCCAGGATGGGTTGTCGTGATGAGGCCGATGACCGTGTACACGCCACCGTCGTACGACGTGACGACCGGCGGTTCTCCCACGCCGCGGTGGAAGTACGCCTTCATCTCGAAGGCCCACGCTTTCCGGGCCTCTTCTTCCCGCCCGGGGCCGCCCCTGAAGCGCGCGCCGGCCAGCACGTCCCTGGGGGCCGTGCACAGGCCGTGCGGCGTGGTCCCGTCAAAGCGCAGCGGCGTGATCGCGTACAGCTCAGTCAGTGACGCGATGCGCTCGGGGTTCCGGGCGAAGTCAAGGCTCCAGGTCACAGCTGCTCCAGGATTTGCCGGCCGATTTCGAGAGTCATGTACGGCGGTACCGCTTCCTTGACGTCGTCCCGGTTGCGCATCCAGTCGATGGCCATCGCCTCGCGGACGGGCTCCTTGCGCTCGTGCCCGCTGACGCTGACGTAGTAACCGGGCTTCCAGTGCCCGGCTTTCGCGGCGGCAACCGGGTGATTCCACCGGCACTCTTTGTTGTATGGCGTGGCGGACGCGCGCTGCTGCCAGGGCGCGGGAGGCTGCGCGAGCGTGATCCCGTTCCCGGCCTCGAAGAGCCGGTGCCGGTAGACCGGGCGGCCGAACATCACGCCGCAGAGCACGACGGGATCCTTCAGCCAGGGCCGGGCAGCGCCGACGTTCTCGATGACGTACGGGATGGCCGCCCGTTCCAGGAGCTCACGGCCGGGACCGATGAGGTCAGGGTACTGGGCCGCGAGGCCAGGGCGGCACCGTGACATCTGGGAGTAGAACTGACAGGGGAAGCTGCAGTGAATAGCGTCGAAGGACCGCATGTACGCGACGTCAGCGAGCACGTCCATGATGTCCGCCACCGTGAAGCTGACCGCTCCTGATTTCAGGTAATCCTCGCGCAGCCGCGGGTTGCTGTCGATGCCGTGCACCTCGAACCCGGCGGTCACGTACCCGCGGGCGGCCCCGCCAGCGCCACAGCAGCCGTCGAGCAGTCGGGGCACGGGCCGGCTCCTTCCTGGAGTTCGCTGGCTGAGCGTGGCCGGCGGCAATCCTGCCAGGGCTGGCTTATGGCCGATGGCTGTCCGTTGCAGTATAGCACTGGGAGGACTAGGCTGGCGTCATGAGCAAGGATCCCGGGCCGTGGTTCGTGGCGGCGTACAACGGCAGCTGTGCCGGGTGCGGGGCCGACATCAGCCCGGGTGACACCATCCGGGCTGATGGCGCGGGCGGGTACCTGGACGAGGAGTGCGGCGTGGAGGACGGCGATGACTGATCCTGATTACCGGCATTACCTGCTCATCACGGACCGGTCCGGGAGCATGGCCGCCATCCAGCCTGAAGCGCAGGCAGGCATCCGGCTCTTCATCCAGGAACAGGCCGCGCTGCCTGGCCGGGCTACCATGACGCTGTGCCAGTTCGACAGCGTGCCCGAGACCGTGCACGACTTCGCCCCCCTGGAGGCCGCGCTGTCGTACGAGCTGGTGCCGCGGGCCATGACCGCACTGCTGGACGCGTGCGGGCAGGCCATTACCCGGACAGGCGAGCAGCTGGCCGCATTGCCGGAGGGCGACCGGCCCGGGAAGGTCATCATGCTCATCACCACTGACGGCCAGGAGAACGCGTCTCAGGAGTACACGCGCAGCCAGGTCCGGGACCTTATCACCCGGCAGCAGCAGGAGTACGGGTGGCAGGTCGCCTACGTGGGCGCGAACGTTGATGCCTTCGCGGAGGCAGCGAGCCTGGGAATCCCGGGCGAGAGGTCCTTGCACTATACGGCGACGCCACGGGCCACGCATGACTCTTACCGGGCGGCGTCAGCGGCTTCGGCGCGGTATGCCCGCGGGCAGTCAGCGGGCATTTCCTACACCGATGACGAGCGCAGCAGGTCGGGAAGCGGAGACTGACATGACGCCGCCTCAGGAAGAGCAGTCCATGGAAGGCTCCGTGCTCAGTGACCTGGCCCGGCTGCCCGCCGACATGCGCCGGGGCGGGGTGGCTGCCGTGGCGCTGTACTGCGCCCGCCAGATAGATGAGGTTCCGCTGACCCCCCGGGACGCAGCCCTTTACGCCCGCGAGATCCGGCTGGCGCTCGCCCAGCTGCGGGACATGGCCCCCGGAGAGGTCAAGGGGGACGCCACCGATGAGGTCCGGGAGCGCCGGGAGCGCAGGCTGGCAGGCGGTGAGTGACGGTCATGACGGTCATGGCATCCTGGCAGGCACGCGCTGAGTCCCCGGCTGGCGCCATCTACACTTGCGGCCTGACGGCGGCGAACCGGGAAGCCGCTGAGCGCGCCGTGCTCGCGCAGGCACCGTTCCCGGTCGTGGCCAGCCTCGTCGTCGTGCCCGTGCAGCCAGGGCAGGCCGCAGTCCGGAAGGCTACCGGCGGCTAGGCCACCAGGGACCGAAGATGATGGCCAGGACCAGGAAGAACAGCCCGAGGATGGTCAGGTCCTTCCGGGGTGAACGGTGCTTTCCCGCCGCCGGCCCATTACAGCACAAAAGCAACGCCGAAGAGAATCGCGCTGACAAGTCCCATGGCAGCCTCCGGCCTTGCCGCTACCCAGGCTCGCTGCTCGCATGCCGTCTGCAGCCCTCCGGTTGCCGTGGTCGCGCCCGGGTTGCCAACAGAGTATTTTAGGGTATAGTTGTGACATCTGCTCAGCGTGAGCGGGTGAAAGGAGCAGTCTCAAGGTGAACTCGCGGATCGTAACGAGCACCACGATCAGTGACGCGGTGAAGAAGCTGCTGCACAGCCAGATCAAGTCCGGCTGGACGTCAGAGCGCATCGCGTTCGAGATGCAGAAGGCAGGCCATGCGGGCTGGAGCGCACACACGCCCCCGTCGCTGACCAGGGCGGGCACCAGGGCCTTGTCAGTGGATGAGGCGGTGGCCCTGCTGGCGGTGTTCAAGAGCCGCAACCGCGTGATGGAAAAGGAACTGAACCGCCTGACGGCCTTGCTGTCAGGGGAAGGAAACGGCAGCAGCTGATGAGCAAGGACCCGTCGCAGGTGCAGGATGACATTCGCAATGACCCGTTCGGCGTGCCAGCCGTCCCGGTCCCCGGGGCCCCGGAGGGAGTCACCATCCGGGCCGTCTTGATGACGCCGGAGGTGGCCACCAAGTGGCTGGCGCAGTCCAGCGTCCGTAACCGGAGCCGCCGCGGCTACGTGAGCGACGCCTATGGCCGGGACATGGCCGAAGGGCGCTGGAAGTTCAACGGGGAGACGGTCGTCCGTGACCGGGACGGCAACCTGCTGCAGGGGCAGCACCGGCTGGAGGCCGTTACCAAGAGCGGGACGGCGGTCCTCCTGCTCCTGGTGGAGGGCGTGGAGCCGGACGTCATGGACACGTTCGACACGGGGCTGCCCCGGTATTACTTCGACATGCTTAGGGTCGCCGGCTATTCCTACCCGACGTCCATATCGTCCATCACGCGAGGGATGTGGCGCTGGGACCGCGGGCACCTGACGCTGGTTCCCAGCGGCGGCTCCGAGAAGGCTTCCCGGGCGGAGCTCGACGATTACCTGCGCGAGCACCAGGACGCGGTCCAGGCCGCGTCAGCGTACGCGGAACGGCTGCGCATCATGGTGCCGTTGCCGGCCTCCGTGCTCGGCACGGCCACCATCATCTTGAACAGGCTGGACACTGCCCAGGCAGCGGAGTTCTTCAACAAGCTGGCATACGGGGACGAGCTCAAGCCGGATAACCCCATCCTGGTGTTCCGCAACCAGCTGACCCGCCTGCGCAGCGGCGCCGCGCACACCGTGGACGAGCGCCGGGCGCTGCTGTTCGGGACCTGGAATTACTGGCGGTCTGGTGAGAAGCGGGACAAGATCCAGCCCTGGCGCGGGCAGCTCACCTCGCGGAACTACCCGATCCCGAAGTAGGCACGGCACAGAGTCTCTTGCTGTATGCTCTGTCCAGGGACAAGGTTCACAGGCGGCTCAGCAGTGAGCGGCAGCCGCCATGATGAAGGGAGAAAGACCGTGTTCAGCAACAGCCAGGGCGCGTGCGCCGGCGATGCGGAGATCCTCACGGGCGGCATTTACGCCCGGCTGACGACGACCAGTGCGGGGCTGTGATGGCCAGGGGCGCGTCGTTCAGCAACTGCCCTGTCAGCAGCAGCCCGCTTGCGCGGCTCGTGCTGCGAGACGTTCCCAGGGCGGTCACGTACGTGGACTTCACGGAGGGGAGGCCGCCGGAGTGAACGGCTGGCGCACATCCAGCTACACGCATAACCAGGCTCTGTGCGTGGAGGCTGGCACGGCCCGTGGAGGGGTGGGCGTGCGCGACACCAAGCAAGCCGGGAGCGCGTGCCGCACTGTGCTGGAGTTCCCGGCTGGCGCGTGGCAGGAGTTCACGGCCAGCCTGAAGGCCGTGGTGACGGCACCGTGAGCGAGATGCTGACGCAGTGGCACGCGCACGTGACGTCCCTGCTGGGCAAGCGCGTCAAGGTTAAGCTAGCCGCGCACGTCGTCCAGGAAGGCGTCCTGCTAGGGTACGGGGACGGCGGCGACGTGGAGCTGCGCCAGGACGACGGCATGGTCCATCATTGCTGGCCCCTGCTGGAGGTAGAGGAAGTACCGCCGGGCGCGTAGCGTGCAGCCAGAAGGCGACAGCCAGCCATTGCAGACGTGCAGCCAGGGCACGGCAGCCAGCCACGCGATGCGTGCAGCCAGGGCACGGCAGCCAGCCACGCGATGCGTGCAGCCAGGGCACGGCAGCCAGCCACGCGATGCGTGCAGCCAGGGCACGGCAGCCAGCCACGCGATGCGTGCAGCCAGGGCACGGCAGCCAGCCACGCGATGCGTGCAGCCAGAGCACGACAGCCAGCCAAGAAAGAGGTGCAGCCAAGCAAGGTAAGGCAGCCACGGAGCTTTTGCTTCCGGGAGTCGTCAAGACTCGTGCATACTGGGTGAGTGACTGCCCAGCCCCTCGGCCGCCCGCTCGTCTTCCTCCCGGACGGGACGGTCTACGATGGTGAGCTGCTGGGCAGCCAGCTGCCGCGCTTCTGGACGTCGCCGCCCCGGCACCGGGAGAAGGACCCTGAGTGCCGGACGTGCGGCCAGCGCGGCTATCCCGGCCTCGGGTGCGGGGATTACGCGTCGGCGGAGCTCTTGCAGTGGGCGCCGTCGTGCGGGTATGACCTGGACGGCTGGCAGAAATGGTGGCTGGCAGAGGCATGCGGGGTCCAGCCGGATGGCCGCTGGGCAGCCTTTGAGGTAGCGGCGATCGTGTCCCGCCAGAACGGCAAGAACCCGAATGCTTGTTCGACTGACATCCTCACTGTATCACGTGGCTGGACAACCTTCAAGGATATTCGGGTCGGCGATTCGGTCTACGGATCGGGAGGCAGGCCGACACGGGTAATCGCCAGGACGGAGGTCTTTCCGGATGAGCCGTGCTATGAGGTTTCATTCACGGACGGCTCGTCACACGTTGTCGGTCAGGATCACCTCTGGCGGGTGAGGCGCCGGGATCACAAGAAGTGGGAAGTCAAGCGGACACGCGACCTGGCAGGAGATGTTGGAGGCAGGCGTCCTGATAACGGCAGAATGGAGTACAACTGGAGGGTTCGCTGCGATGCGGTCCCGCAGACACCCCCGGCAGATCTGCCGATCGACCCGTACCTGCTGGGTTTCTGGCTTGGAGACGGCGCTAGCCGTAGTGCGATTATATTTGCAGGCAAAATGGACCGGGATTGGGTAGAAAGCGCCATCAGGTCTGCTGGCGCTGAGGTTGACCGTGTTCGTGAGCACCCTGTCACCAAGGTGCAAGAGATCTGGTTCCTCTTGAGGGAGCCAGGGAAGTATCGCATGGCGTGCCAGGACCTTGGCATCTGGGGAGCTGGCAAGAAGCGCATCCCGGAGCTGTACCTGACGGCGTCGCCGGACCAGCGGCTGGCACTGCTGCGCGGCCTGATGGACAGCGACGGGTCGATCGCGATCACGAACAAGGCCCCGCAAGTTGAGTTCACTACGACGCTGCCCGGCCTGGCCGAGGACTTCTGGCGGCTGGCGCGCAGCCTCGGCATCCGGGTGACCCGGCATGATGGTGCCACGTCACTGAACGGCGTGCGCAGGAAGGACCGCGCCCGGTTCCTGTGGACCCCGGCGTTCAACCCGTTCGCGATGCCGCGCAAGGCTGAGCGCTGGCGTCCCCCTCAGGAGCGCGCGGCCCGGAGCTGTGAGTGGCCTGGCTGCGCGCGCCCGTACGCGGGCCGTCTTGGCGGTGAGGGCCCGGGACTGTGCCAGATGCACCGGAACCGGCGCCTCAGGGATGCCGACATGGACGCGCCAGGGCACAAGGTTCCCGCGACGATGCGGGAAGTGACGCAGCCGCATGAGGTCATGAGCATCACGGGCATCCGGCCGGTGCCGTCGGTGCCGACGCGCTGCATCCAGGTGGACGCGCCAGATGGCGTTTACCTGGTGGGGAAGGCGTTCACGCCAACGCACAACTCATGCCTGGAAGTGCGTGAGCTTGGCGGGTTGTTCCTGTTCGGCGAGCGGATGATCATCCACACCGCGCACGAGTTCAAGGCTGCTGCCGAGCACTTCCGCCGGGTCCGGGACACCATCGGCTCCTATGACGAGCTGAGCCGCCGGGTCAAGCGGGTGATGACCAGCCACGGCGATGAGGCGATCGAGCTGCGGGCCACGCCGACGCTGATCTTCGGAGCGGGCGGCAAGCGGGTGCGGCAGTCCGTGTCGGGCCGGCTGCGCTTCCTGGCCCGGTCCCGGGGCTCCGGACGGGCCTTCACGGCCGACGTGGTTGTATACGATGAGGCGATGTTCCTCACGGATGAGCAGGTGGGCGCGTCCATGCCGACCCTGTCGGCCGTGCCGAACCCGCAGATGTACTACACGGCCTCGGCCGGGGTCAAGGACAGCGTCCAGCTCTCCCTCGTGCGCCGTCGCCTGCTGCGGCAGGACCCCACGGTGGCGGGCGCGGAATGGTCGGCTGACCCGCACCTGGACACGTGCCCGCGTGATGAGGTCCGCGGGCGCAAGGACAATCACTACATCGTGTGCGGCAAGCACGATGACCGGGACGACCCGCGCACCTGGGCCAAGGCCAATCCCGCGTTCGGCTCCCGGATCAGCTACGAGCACGTGCGCAAGGAGTTCGCCGCCCTGACGCCTGCCCAGTTCGATCGCGAGCGGCTGGGCATCGGCGACTGGCCTGCAGAAGAGGAAGCCTGGGCCGTGGTGTCCGAGGAAGCCTGGGCCGCGTGCGGGATGGCTGAGCCGGGTGGCGCCGTGCAGCCACTGGCGTTCGCGGTGGACGTGAACCCGGAGATGACGGTGGCCACCATCGCGGCAGCCTGGGAGCGCCCGGAGCAGCCGCAGCAGCCGCAGCTCCGGGTCGTCAAGGTGGACGCTGACGGGCGCCCGGTGCGCTCGGCACGGCAGGAGCAGCAACCGTACCGCACGGTGCTGGAGATCCCGCGGGGCTGCTCCCGCGAGGGAACCGACTGGGTGGTCGCCCGGCTGGCGGAGCTGAAGAGGCACTGGCGCCCGGCAGCGGTCTGCATCCCGCGCAATGGCCCGGCGGCGGCGCTGGCGGACGCGGCCGAGCGCGCCGGGATCGAGGTCCTGGTGGCCGGCTCCGGTGACGAGGCGGCCGCCTTCGCCCTGATGGTGACGGGCGTCCGCGGGCGGCGCGTGATCCACCTGGGCAAGGAGAAGGCGCCCGCCTTGTGGAGCGCGATTGCCAGCGCCCAGACGCGGGACATCGGCGATGGCGGGCGCGGCTGGTCCCGGCGCACGAGCGAGGATGACATCACTCCGGTGACTGCCGCGACGCTCGCCTACTGGGCGCTCAACAAGAAGCGCCGGTCTTATGACGTGCACAAGTCGGTCAGGTAAGCGCTCGCGGGGCGTGGCTGGCTGTTGCATAATGGCTGCTGCCCTGCTGAACGTGGATAGCCTATACTCAAAAATGGCCGGACTGGGCCTGAAGCCCCTTCGCAGCCGTGATCCAGTGCAGGCAGCAGCAGAAACTTCAGCGAGGAGCCCCGGTCATGGCCATGGTGGAAGCGCGGTTTTACGTCAGCGGGTACGAGCGCGCGGCCTGGGACCCCGCAGCGACGACGGTCAAGCTGCAGGCAGTGTCGCGCGGCGAGCACAACCGGGACTGGGCATCGGCCACCCCGAACGGCTCCGTCCAGATGACCATCCGCAATGAGGGTGCGGCCGGGTTCTTCGTGGACCGGCTCGGCAAGGAAATCGCGATCACCTTCACGGAGGCCCCGGAGGAGTTATCCTGGTCGGCGTGATGATAGAGACGGCGACTTGGCGCAAGTCCAGTTACAGTGGCTCGCAAGGCGGTAATTGCGTGGAGGCGGGCACGGCCCCTGGAGTGGTAGGCGTCCGGGATACCCAGCTGAGGGGCGGCAGCCCGGTCCTGGAGTTCAGTCCGGCCGCCTGGGCGCGGTTCCTGGGACAGGTCCGCTGAAGGGAGTGGCACGGGCATGACATGGCGCAAGTCCAGTTACAGCGGCACCACGGGTGGTAATTGCGTGGAGGCCGGGACCTGGCGCAAGGCTAGTTACAGCGTGCACAACGGCGGGTGCGTCGGAGCCGGGACTGGCCCGGGGATGGTAGGTGTCCGGGACACTCAGCTCAGGGAGGCCAGCCCCGTCCTGGAGTTCAGCCCGGCCGCCTGGGCGCGGTTCCTGGGACAGGTCCGCTAAGAAGGAAGAGGGCGCGCAGGTGGCTACTATCCAGTTGCCCGTTGACGAGATCACCGCGCGTGCCCGTGAGGTGAAGTTCTCGCGGGTCGCGCTGACGCTGCTGCTGGGGACGTTCTACGTTGCCGGGTGGCTGTTGGCGCGTGCCTGGGTGGGCGTGGTCATCTGCGCGCTGTCCGTCCGGCGCGGCTGGCGGGAGGGCCAGGGGCTGGCAGGCCCGGGCAATGCCGCGGCAGTAACGCCAGGGGGCCGTCAGTAAGCGGGCATTCCCGTGTCTTTCCGGGTCTGATTTAACGGCAGGGCCGCGAACGCGCCGGCTAGCGTGTGCTAAACGGCGTCATGTGGCGTACGCTGTGCTTTAACATGCCCGCGGCCATTTTCAGGGAGCCGGGTCGTTCCTGACCCGGAAGGACCCGGAACCCGCAGTGGGGCTCATTGAGCGCATCATGGCTGACCGCGCTGAAAAGCGCGTGATTGGCGGAGTGCCATGGCGCCCGTGGACTAATCCCTACTGGGGCTTCAACCTGGGCGGCCCCGTTCACCCGTCCCGGGCCTTCTACGGCCAGGATGAGGCGCTCGGGCTGCCGGCCCTGTATTCCTGCACGCGGCTGCTCGCGGAATCACTGGCCAGCCTTCCGCTCAAGATCTACATCAGCCCGCAGGGGTCTGACGTCACCACCCGGTACAACGGGCCGTCCCTCTTCGACCACCCGAGCGCTAATTCAGATGTCACGCTGTATGACTGGCTCTACCAGTGCATGACGGCACTGCTGCTGCACGGCAATGCCTGGGGCCTGGTTTCGGGCCGGGACGGCTTCGGGTACCCGACGGGCATTGAATGGGTTCCGCCGGACATGGTCCAGGTGGAAGATGACGCCCAGCAGCCCTGGAACCCGCTGCGCACGCGCGTGTACGTGTATGGCCGCCTGGTCAGCGACTGGCGCAATGAGCTCTTCCACGTGAAGGCGTACACGCTGCCGGGACGGACCGAGGGAATCTCGCCACTGCGCGCCTTCGCGATGACCGTGCTGTCCGGCATCGAGACAGGCAAGTACGGGACCGACTGGTTCACTGCGGGCGGCTTCCCGTCCGGCGTCTTCCGCAACCAGGAGCTGGAAGTCACCCTGGAGGACGCCCGCGAGATCCGTGAGTCGCTGATGGAGGCCATCCACGGGCACAAGCCGCTGGTGATCGGCCGTGACTGGGATTACAAGCCGGTGGCCGTGCCGCCGTCAGAAGCCCAGTTCTTGGAAGCCGTCCAGGCTAACGCCACCCAGCTCGCGGCGATTTTCGGGCTGCCCCCGGACCGTGTCGGCGGGCGTCGCGGGGACAGCTTGACGTACAACTGTCTGACTACTGATAGTGATATTTTGACTACACGTGGTTGGCTTCGGTATGACCAGGTGACCACGAATGATACATGCCTGACGCTGAATACTAGTACAGGCCTGGCGGAGTGGCAGCCGGTGACGTCTGTTCACGTGTTCAGCGACGGCCCGTACCCGGTCATCAGGCTGGAAAGCAAGTCACATTCGTCGGTCAGCACACCGAATCATCGCTGGCCTGCACTTCCTTACGAAAAGACTGCCTGGGAGTGGACAGATACTGCCCGGATGGGCTCTCACCACAGGGTTGCGGCAGCGGCTCCGGTGGTCGCCCCCGAAGAGGCCAAGTGGTCGGACACCCTGGTCGAGCTAGTGGCCTGGCTGTGGACTGAGGGCTGGGCTGGTGAGCACGGACAGGTGACGCTTACCCAGTCGGGGGCGGTCAACCCGGTAAACGTTGCGCGTATCCGAGCGGCCTTGACAGAGCTGTTCGGCCCTGATGTGAAGTTCACGGGCCGGTCGCTGCTTGGATCCAAGGGCCGCGAGAAGCGGGCGGTTATCCGCGCTGAACTGGAACGTGATCCTGATCGCAGTGACCGGGAGATCGCCCGCGCTTGCGATGCTGATGGCCACACGGTTGCGCATGTTCGCGCTGGGAAGGCAGATGGGCCCGGGTGGACGGAAGATACCGACGACAGGCAGGTTAGTCGTTTCCGGCTGAACGCCGCTGCCGGGGCAGTGCTGACTGAGCACGCGCCGGGCAAGGTTGTCTCGACGGAGTTCCTGAGCCAGCTTACCCGTGCTCAGCTGGAGCTGTTCTACCAGACCTCGATTGACGCGGATGGCTGCCGGGTAGCGGGAGGTGGCCGGCAGGCAGGCGCGCGTAGCCGCGGCGATGTCATCGCTCAGCGCAACCGGGCACGGCTGGAGGCGTTTCAGGTGGCATGCGCCCTTACGGGGCGCGCTGGGACGATCCGTCAGAATAATCGCGGGATGTGGGTCATGTGCCTGCGGAAGTCCCCCTTGGTTAAGCCCAAGGGTCATGCTGAGTACGTCAGCCAGGAAACTGCCGATCTGGTGTGGTGCGTGCAGACGCCGAATAAGACCTGGTTCGCGCGGCGCAACGGCACCTGCTATTTCACGGGGAATACAGTAGAACAGTCCACATTGCAAGTGATTGAGGCGCTGCGGCCGTGGCTCGTCCGGCTGGAGACGGCGTTCTTCCGGCTGCTGCCGCAGAACCGGTTCTGCCGGTTCAATGCTGACGCGCTGCTGAAGACCGACCTGAAGACGCGCACGGAGATCTACGCCCAGCAGCGCGCGATCGGCATGCTCACCATTGACGAGATCCGCGACCAGGAAGACAAGGCCCCGTACCCGAACGCCACGGGTGACGAGAAGATCCCGCTGGACGTCATGGTGGCGATGTCCCGGTCGATCCGCGGCATTCCCAAGTCGATGCTGCCGAGCATCACCCTTGAGGTCGACCTCATCACCCAGAAGCTGGAAGAACTGCAGAAGCAGGGCCTGTCCGCCCCGGAGGCCGGCCCGAGCACGCCGACGCCGGAAGACTTCCTGGCTTCTCAGGTAGGGTCGGTCAGGAACAGTAATAATCATGACTCGGCGATCACGCTCGACTACCTGCGGGCCCTCCTGGATGAGTATCTTGGCCCGGACGTCACGGCGCGGCTCCTCCAGCAGGCGAGGAGGGCCGCGGGACGGGAGCCGGAGTTCCTCGGCCCCTGGATCCCGTCGGAGGCGGACCTGGCCCGGCTCGCGACGGCGAATGGCAGTAACGGCAACGGGAACGGGAGGGCGCACTGATGCAGCCCCGGACGACAAGGAATGCACATGAGTGACGAGCCGCGGGCCGCGATGAACACGGCAGCGATCAACAACCTGCCCGACAGCGCGTTCGCCTACATCGAGGACGGCGGCAAGAAGGATTCCTCGGGCCGCACGGTGCCGCGCAGCAAGCGGCACTTTCCCGTGCACGATGCCCCGCACACGCGCAATGCCCTGGTCCGCGCGCCGCAGTCGCCCTTCGGCAAGCAGGCGCTGCCGAAGATCCTGGCCGCAGCCCGCAAGTTCGGCATCACGGTGTCCGGCGCGCAGCGCTCATCTTTTGGCGAGGTGCCGCCGGACGGCTTCCCGGAGCGCCGGTTCACCCGGTTCCCGCTGGAGGTGCGCCAGGCGCACCCGGAGGACCCCAAGCACATTTACGGGTACGCGGCCTGCTTCGGCAAGCTGTCGCGCAAGCTGGGCGGCTTCGTGGAGCAGGTCTCGCCGCTGGCGTTCAACGAGTCCCGGGCTGATCACTGGCCCGATGTCGTCTGCCGGTTCAACCACAAGGATGACCTGCTGCTGGGCACGACGTACGCTCGCACGCTGGACCTCAAGGTGGACGAGCAGGGCCTGCTGTACGACGTGATCCCGCCGCAGTCCCGGGCAGACATTATCGAATATTGCCAGCGCGGCGACGTCCGGCACTCCAGCTTCGCGTTCCGCGTCTTCCCGGGCGGCGATGAGTGGGGCGTCAGCGAGTTCAACTACCCCATGCGGACGCTGCTGTCGGTGCAGCTGGTGGACGTCGCGCCCGTGCTCGATCCCGCTTACCCGGACTCGACGGCGGCGGCCCGCGCGCTGAACGGCGCGGTGGAGTCACTGTCCAACTGGGTGCAGGCCGAGCCGGAGGAAGTGCGCTCACGGCTGGCTGACGGCCGGGGCATGGAGTTCTTCCGCCGCACCGATAACGCCGGCCCGGCCAAGCGCTCAGAGCCTACTCCGCCGCGCAAGCCCGTCCTGAGCGGCCAGCAGGCCATGCTCGCCCTGCAGATGAACATGGAAGACCCCTATTCCGATATGGAGTAGCACGGTCTCACCCAGTATAACCGAAAACTTCCCGGTTAGCCGGAAAGACAAGTTCAGGGAGGAGGAGAACGATGAGCCTGGTACCAGGCCGCCTGGTAGCACGCATGACACAGGCCCTTGGCTTCGTGCGGGCGATCTGGGTGGCATTCGGCGTACCGTGGCGGCCCCTTGCGCCGTCCGGGTCGCTTCAGTCCTGGCGTGCGCGGGCGCTGGTTCCGGTTCTGCTCCTCCCAGGTCGTCCAGCGTACGTTGCCCGGCTCGTAGTTCCCGTTATTATCCGGGTAGCGGTCCAGGCTATATTCCGGGCCGGGGCGTGGGCCGACGTGCGCGAAGAAGGCCTCGAACGAGTCAATCCACTCCGGGCACACGGTAATGCCTCGGCCGCCGTATCGGGGGAACGCCTTATGGCGGGGATTAAGGCACCGCTGCTTCATGGCCTCCCAGGCCATGTACTCGGGCGTGGGCTTGCCTTGCCGCGACGACTGGCCGTGCGTTCCGGCGTGCATGCCGCAGCCGCAGGACTGGGTGTGGCCGGTGCGTAGTGCGTTGGAGGCGAGGACCTTCTCAGTGCCGCAGTCGCAGCGGCATAGCCAGGCAAGCGATCCGTGGATGCGCTGGCCTTCAGCGGCACCGAGGACGAGCAGGGACCCGAAGCGTTGGTCGGCCAGGTTGATGGGGTGCGCTATGCCGTTGCAGCCGCAGGACTGGGTACGGCCAGCGCGCAGTGTGTCCGAGGACAGGACCTTCTCGGTGCCGCAGTCACAACGGCAGAGCCAGGCGAGTGATCCGTGGATGCGCTGGCCGTCTACTGCTGAGAGGGCGGTCAGCCGGCCGAAGCGCTGGCCGGCGATGTCGACGGACCGGGGCATGCCGCAGCCGCAGGACCAGGCGCGACCCCGGCGTAGCTCGCCGGAGGCGAAGACCTTTTCAGTGCCGCAGTCGCAGCGGCACAGCCAGGCAAGGCCGCCGTTGATGCGCTGGCCTTCCATGACTTCGACGGCTATGAGCTGTCCGAAGCGCTGTCCTGTGAGGTCGATACGGGACATGCGAGTGAATGTACCACAGATCCGTGGCCGTAGCTGCCCTTCCTGGGTGTGGACGGAGCCGGTGACCGTCGCGTCATATCTTGGCGCGAAAGTCACGAGCTTCTCTCGAAAGGAGTAGCTAAAAATGGCAAGCGAAGTGGCCAAGCGTCTTAGGGATCGCAGGCTCAACGTCTGGAACGAAGCAAAGAAGATCGCCGAAGATGCGGCTGAGGAGAACCGCAGCTTCACGCCGGAGGAGCAGGGCCGGTGGGAGGCGATGCAGGAAGAAATGTCCGTCTTGGACACCCGGATCAAGGCGGTACTGGACCAGGAGAAGCGCGCCTCGGACGCGGACAAGGCCTTCAACGACCTGGCCGACAAGCCGCAGGACCGCAAGGCTCCGGCGCAGGGCGCGATGGATGCCGAGCTGCGCAAGTGGGCGCGCGGCGAGCCCGGCACCCCGCGGGCGATGGAGCTCAAGCACGACACGGCGGCTCGCGGCCCGGTGAACTACCGCATCCTGACCACCGCTGGCGTCGGCGGCACGAACGCGTCCTCAATCGTGCCGACTGATTTTTATGACATGCTGATCGCGCACCTCATTGAGGTCTCCGGCGTCATGCAGTGCGGTCCCACGGTGCTGAACACCGGCGGTGGCGAGACGCTGCAGGTCCCGAAGACGACCGGTCACTCCACGGCGGCCTCGGCGGCGCAGGCAGGCACGATCGCGTCCTCAGACCCGGCCTTCAGCATGCAGACGCTGTCGGCGTACAAGTACGGCGTCCTGCTCCAGGTGGCCCGCGAGCTCATCGATGACACGGCCGTCGACCTGCTCGGCTACCTGGCCATGCAGGCCGGCCGCGCGCTGGGCAACGCGTTCGGCACCGACCTGGTCAACGGGTCAGGCGCCGGGCAGCCTTACGGCATCGTCAACAACTCCGTGGGCGTTACCGGCGCCACGACCGGCGTGGGCGGCGCGCCCAGCTACGCCAACCTGGTCGACCTGGAGTACTCGGTCATCGCCCCGTACCGCCAGAGCCGGTCCTGCTACTGGCTGGCCGCGGACAAGACCATCGGCGGGTTCCGCAAGATCACCGACACGGTGGGGCGCCCGATCTGGGAGCCGTCAGCCGTGCTCGGCAGCCCGGACCTGCTGCTCGGCAAGCCGCTGGTCGCCGACCCGTTCATGCCGGCCCTGGCCACCAACGCCCTGTCGATCGCGTTCGGGGACTTCTCGCAGTACTTCGTCCGGCTCGTCGGCGGGGTCAGGTTCGAAAGGTCCGATGACTTCGCCTTCTCCACGGATTTGGTAACCTTCAGGGCTATCCTCCGTGGGGACGGGACGATGGTGGACCGCACGGGCGCGATTCGCGTTTACAAAGGCGCCAGCGCATAATCGAGTTTTTTCGAGAACTCGTTCGGTACGCAACAGAAGGAGAACTGTAGTGATTCGGGAACTGGTACGAGAGCGTGGGCGCGCATGTGCGAGTCTTCACGTTTTCGCACCAGATCTCGTAACAGAACGCGCCATTCTTGAGCGAAGGCTTGCGCCAGTTCATGTACCGGCCCTAGCATGGGGAGAGCGGACGGCGTGCGTGCCGTCCGCTCTCAGCCAGCACCCTGTGTGGGAGGGGCCAGCAGTGCTTAAGAGTACTGAACCATGCACGTTCGAGGGCTGCACGAGGCTGCGATACTGCCGCGGGTACTGCACGCGGCACTACAAGCAGCTCATGAACGGCAAGCCGCTCACGCCGTTGCGGGACTACGCCAGGCAGCCGCTGGAGTGCCAGGCAGTTGATTGCACGAGCAAGCCGCATGCGCACGGTTACTGCAAGCTCCACCTGAATCGGGTAGAGCGGCATGGAACACCAGAAGCAACTCGCGCCTGGAATCCCGGGGCAGTGTGCTCGGTAGAGGACTGTGATGAACCGCACAGTGCCAAGGGTTACTGCCGACTTCACTACATGAGGTTTCAAAGGCACGGCAGCGCAGAGGCAACGCGGAATTACAGCCCGGGAGTGGCCTGCTCGGTTGAAGGGTGTGAAAACCCAGTCAGGTCTCTTGGCTACTGTGAGACGCACTACGCACGGTTGCGCAGGACCGGTGACGCAGGTGGCGCTGCCTTGATTCCTCAGTCAGAGCGCGTAACGAAATGGCAAGGGGTAACGTGCGCTGTCGAGAGCTGCGAGAGGCAAGCTACGAGGCGCGGCTGGTGCGGGATGCACTACCAGCGCTGGCTGCATACGGGCGACCCAGTCGGCAAGTGGGGCGCGCAGCCACGTAAAAGCCAGGGCTACACCACGACTGATGGCTACCGGATGTCGGCTGAGCGCCGGAATGGCCGCCCCGTCCTGGAGCACCGGCTGGTGATGGAGCAGATGATCGGCCGCCTGCTGCGGACGTTTGAGGACGCGCATCACAAGAACGGCATCCGCAGTGACAACCGCCCGGAGAACCTGGAACTGTGGGTCCGCAAGAACCAGCCGCGGGGGCAGCGGCTAGAAGACCTGATCGCATTCATTGCCGAGTACTACCCGGATGAGATGTACGCGGCGCTGCTTGACCGGCGTAAGGAAGAGCTGACGTTATGTGGATCCAGACCACCATGCACATGTCGGGGACCCGCGCTAACGGTGACCGGTACCCGCCCGGGTGGACGCCGTTCCAGGTAGAGGACTGGGAAGGCGAGCACCTGATCCGCGGTGGCATGGCCATGGAAGTGGAGCCGCCCTATGTGGCACCCCCGCCACCGCTGGCGTCACCCGCCCAGATTGCCGTGCTGCCAGAAGAGGATGAGGAGGCTGCGCCGGACGGCCCCGTGGAGAACTTCGCGCCGCTGCCGCCGGCCCCGCCAGCTCCGGCAGATCCTAAGCAGTCGTGGGTCGACTACGCGGTGAGCCAGGGCATGGACCCGGACACGGCGGCGAAGATGACCAAGGCGGACTTGCAATCGCGGTTCGGCCCCAGGCTGTAAGCGTAGGATGAAGACGAGGAAGGGAGCCGGACATGGCAGGCCCTGGCAAGACCACGACGAGCAACCGGCCGTACTCGGGGACGGCTGAGACCGCCGACCCGACGAATGAGCCCGGCCAGTACCCGGTCGGGGACTGGGGCACCGCCATCTTCGGCGGCCCGCTGCCGACGGGCACGGGCGCTCCTGGCTCGGCGACCAGCGCGGAGGCACTGGACCCGACCAACGAGAAGGGCCAGACCATTGACGGCCTGACCGGCATCACGCACGAGGAGATCGTGAGCACGGGCGCCCCGGGCACGCAGGGCGTGGTGGACACCGATGGCGGCGGCACGGCCATCACCTACACCTACCCCAATGACGGCATCGGCCCGTACGACCAGGTCACCCGGACCGATGACATCACCGGCCCGCGGGAGTCGACGCAGGCCAATGATGGCGGCTACGCCACGGGCGGCCCGCAACTTCCCGGGATCAAGGGCAACGAGCCGCAGGCGGGCAGCGGCCGGTACCAGCCGGGTGGCGGCCACGTCCTGCGCGGCGGCCGGGCGGTCAGGGGCTGAAGCCATGCAGGACCTGAGCAGCCTCCTGCCCGGTGACCCGGTCAGCGCGCTGACGCCCACTTCCCAGGAAGGCGGCAACATGCGGGCCTCCAACGAGGAGGCGATGACGGCCCCGGGCTCGCAGCCGGTGGATGTCATGCACCCGGCAGGGGACTACTTCGGCAACGACCCGGCCATCACGGCGACGAACAAGGGCGCGATCCCGCCGGGCACCGACGGCAAGCCGCAGGCCAGCTCCCAGCGCTGGACCGGGCCGGGCACCGCGGCCTGGAGCCGGACGGCCACGCCTGGCGTCGTGCGGAAGCCGGCTGCCTGATGGCCGTCAACAAGGCAATAGGGAACGTGACCGTCCCGGACCCGCCGCACGTCGTGACGGCCTCGCCGACGGTAGGCGGGCCGCCGCAGCAGGACTGGGACGCCACCAGTGACGCGACGATGAGCGGCTGGAAGGCCGTTGACGATGGCAGCGGGACGGCGGACCGCAGCGGGAACGTCACCGCGGCGTTCCCGGACGGCCCAGGCCGCTGGCTGCAGACCTGAACAGGAGCATGACGATGGCAGACGCACCAAGCCCGATCACCTCCCCGCCCGCACTGCCGTGGCAGCCTTATGACGCCAGCGCGCCGGGTGCCGCGGAGGACCAGGTGACCAGCGGCACGATCTACGATGCCGTGGGCGGTGACGCGGCAGGCGGCCCGTGGCGCAAGATCCAGGAAGCGGGCGCGTGCGGCCCGTCAGGCGAGGCCATCGCGGGCAGCTGGCCGGGAAACGGGGCATCCTCTGACGGCGGCTGGGTGCAGACGTGAGCGACCTTGCCCGCGTGTACCCCAACGGCCAGGAGCTGGCCAAGGGCGGTCAGACGGGCGGCCTTCCTGAAGTGAACGGGAAGGAGAAGGCCACCGTCGTCAACGGCAGCTCGGGCCACGACTACAAGGATGACCGTTCGCGCTGATCTAGTGCTACTGTGCAGGCAGCACCACCGGGTATACGACCGGGCCAAGTAACGCCCGGCACCGGGGGCACCGGCACGGCTGGCGCACCCGGATGCTCGCGAGGACCTGCCGGGTGCGCTCGCGGGTGATCCCGAGCAAGGCGCCGATGAACGCCAGCGTGAGGCCCGTGGCGCGCAGCTCGCGGATCACCTCGTTGCGCTCGCGCGTGCAGCCCGGCGCCAGGGACTGCACGCGCACGCGGGCGCGCGCCTCGGCGTCCGCGCGCTGCCGGGCGGCCTGGTCGCGGGCGTCCTGGCTGCGGGCCTGCACGGCCCGCCGTGCCGCGGCCTTGCCCTTGAGGCCGCCTGCCTTCAGGTGCGCGGTGCCCGCTGGCGTGATGTACCAGCGGAAGGCCGGCGACCCGTGATAGTAGGGTGATGGCTCCAGTCCTCCTCGCAGCACGCGGCCTGCCTGGCACAGCTTGTCCAGGCAGGTGTTCACCTCAACCTGGGTGGCGTGCAGGCCGCGCGGCCTCAGCCGGAAGGACAGCGCCAGGTCCTTGGACAGCATCCCGGTGGCCCCGGCTGCATCCAGCCGTTCCAGGATGCCCAGGACGGACGGGTACCCAGGAAGCTTGTCATCAGTCATGATGTCATGGTATCAACCACGAAGCCCGAGTCTGCTAGAGTCTCTTCATGGGCTACCAGGCCCTGAGTCTGCTAGAGTCCTCTTCATGCGCTACCTGGTGACTGGCGGGGCCGGCTTCGTGGGCAGTGACCTCGTCCGGCGCCTGGCAGCGGACGGTCATGAGGTCCGCGTCCTGGATGACATGTCCCGCGGGCGCCAGGATCGCCTGGAGGGCGTGAACTGCGAGGTCCTGCAGGGTGACGTGCGCGATGCCGCCGCCGTCCGTGATGCGATGGCGGGCTGCGAGGCGGTCGCGCACCTGGCGTACCTGCAGGGCACGCAGACGTTCTATGCTGAGCCGCGCCAGGTGCTGGACGTGGCCATCCGGGGCATGCTGAACGTGCTCACGGCGTGCGAGGCGACGGGCACCGCGAGCCTGCTGCTGGTGTCCTCTTCTGAGGCCTACCAGGTGGCCCGCCAGGTGCCCACGCCCGAGAGCGTCCCGCTGGTGGTGCCGGACGTGGAGAACCCGCGGTACTCCTATGGCGGCGGGAAGATCGCCTGCGAGCTGATGGCCCTGGCCTGGGCGCGGACGGGCGTGCTGGACCGGGTCGTCATCGCGCGCCCGCACAACGTCTACGGAAATGACGGGGGTTACGAGCACGTGATCCCGGAGTTCGGCCGCCGGATCAGCACATTGCTTGACGCGAACCCGGGAGCAGGGGTGATCCGGTTTCCGATTCAGGGCACAGGCCAGGAAACCCGGGCGTTCTGCCACATCTCAGATTGCACGGATGCGCTCGCGCTCCTTCTCGATGAGAGCACGCCCAGCGGGATCTATCACGTGGGGACCCCGGAGGAAAGAACGATCGCAGAGCTGGTCTCCCTTATCGGTGCGCACTACAACAGAGACGTGAAGATAACGCCCGGGGTGCTTCCGGCGGGCAGTCCTCCGCGGCGGTGCCCTGACATCAGTAAGATCAGTGCTCTCGGGTACAGCCCGAAAGTCTCACTAGCACGAGGTATAGGGCCGGTTCTCGATTGGTACCGGGAGCACCCGAAGTGACGGCGTCGCGTGGTATCGGTCGCGGACGGCCGCCGTCAGTTAAGCCGGGAGATGCTTACGGGCTGCTGACCGTGCTGGAGTACGCAGGGAGTAAAAACGGGTACAGGACTTACCGTTGCGAGTGCGCCTGTGGCGCTGTCGTCGTGGCTCCGGGCGCAAGCTTGCGGAGTGGTCACCGGAAGTCATGCGGGTGCCTGAAGGCCAGGAAAGTCGCGGAGCATTGCCGGACGTCTGGCATGCAGTTCAGGCACGGACTCAGTCATCATCCGAACTACACGCTATGGCAGGGCGTGCGCCGACGCTGTGAAGACCCGGCCAATAAGTCCTACGCCCGTTACGGGGGGCGCGGCATTAAGGTGTGCGCCCGCTGGACCGGACGTGATGGATTCCCGAATTTCCTGGCTGACATGGGGCCGTCACCAGCTCCTTACTGGCACCTGCACCGGTTGGACACTGATGGTGATTACGAGCCAGGTAACTGCATCTGGCTGTCTCCGGCAGAGCATAATTACCTGCATCGCAGGAGCGATAGTGGACGGTGAGGTCACGGCATGCGGCGGCTGTGGCTCAGCCAGCCTGCGGCCCTTGTTCAGCATGGGCCGCCAGCCCCTCGCCGAGCGCATGAGCGCCAGTGCCCGGTACCCGCTCGCGCTCGTGCGATGCGGTAACTGCACGCTCGTGCAGCTGAGCCACACCGTGAGCCAGGAAGAGCTGTTCCGCCCCGACCACCCTTACGCGACAGGTAACTCCGCAGCCTTGCGGCGGCATTACGCCGACCTGGCGAGCTCACTGGCCTCATCCCTGTTCCTGGATGACCTCGTCATCGACATCGGGGCCAATGACGGGACGCTGCTGGGCAGCTATCCCGGTCCTGGCTTGCGGAAAGCCGCTGTCGAGCCTACCGGCCAGGTCCTGAAATGCGGCCCGGGAATCATCCGCTACCAGGAGTTCTTCTCCGCGGAACTGGCCAGGAAGATCCGTGAGGACCACGGCCCGGCCGCGGTCATCACGGCGTGCAATGTCCTCGCGCACGTGCCCGACCCGCATGACTTCCTGGATGGCGTGCAGCTCCTGCTTGGCGAGGGCGGGGAATTCATCACGGAGAACCATGACCTGGCGAGCATTACCGAGGGCCTTCAGGTCGACGCCATTTATCATGAGCACTTGCGCTATTACTCGGTGGCGTCACTGAGCGCCTTGCTGGAACGGCACGGGATGCGGGTGACCAGCTCCCGGCAGGTGCCGGTGCACGGCGGGTCATTCCGGATGCGCGCGCGCGTGCAGCGGCCGGGCTGGCAGTTCCGCGCCGAGGGCGCCGCCGCGGCACTGCGCGGCATGCTGTGGAGGGCCGTTCACCTGGAGAAGAAGTCCGTGTACGGCATTGGCGCCGCCACCCGTGCCACGCCGCTCATCCACTACGCCGGGATCGCCAGGTTCATCACGCTCGTGTGCGAGGTGCCAGGCAGCGAGAAGATCGGCACGCTGATCCCGGGCACGCAAATTCCCGTCGCAGACGAGAAGCGGCTGACGGAAGACCAGCCGGGGTACGCGCTCCTGCTGTCCTGGCACCTTGCCGGCGACATCATGCCGAAGCTGCGGGCGGCAGGCTACAGGGGCGCGTTCATCATCCCGCTCCCGAGCCCGGAGGTCATTGATGCCTAGCAGCTTTGCTGACGGGCGTGGCCTGATTGAGGACCTCCTGGTCACGCCACTGGACTCCGTGACCCGGATCGTCAGCTGGGCCGGGTCCATCCGCGGTAATCACGTGCATGCCCAGACCACCCAGTGGACGTACGTGGTCCGCGGGCGGCTGCGCATCGTCACCAGGGACGAGGAAGGGCTGGTGCAGGACCGCGCGTACGGCCCGGGTGACATGGCCTGCGAGCTGCCGGGGGTCGCGCACGCCTGGGAGGCCCTGGAGGACTGCACGTGCCTGGTGTTCACCCGCGGGCCGCGGTCGGGTGAGGGGTACGAGGGCGACACGGTCCGGCTGGCCGCGGCGGACAGGCTGATATGAGGGACCTCGTCGTCGTCGTGCCGAGCCGGGGGCGCCCGCAGAACGTCCGCCGGCTGCGCGAGGCCATGGACGCCACCTGCCGGGGCGACACGACGCTGGTCGTCGGCCTGGACAGCGATGACGAGGGCGGCTACGAGCGCCTGGCGGGCGTGGAGTACGAGGTCCGCTCTGGCTTGCGCGGCTTCACGCCCTGGGTGAACGAGCTCGCGGTTCCCCGTGCGGGCACGTACCGGTTCACCGGGGCGCTGGGCGATGACTGCGTGCCGCAGACGCCCGGCTGGGATGCCAGGATCATGGCCGCGCTGGGCCGGGAGCCGTTTGCCTACGCCAACGACCTGTACCCGCTGCGCCCGCAGGGCTCTCAGGTGACGCACGCCTTCATGCGCAGTGAAGTGGTCCAGGCGCTTGGCTACCTTGGCGTCCCGTCCCTCACGCACATGTTCGTGGACGACGCCTGGGGTGCCTGGGGTGCCGCGTGCGGGATTGAGTACCTGGGCGATGTCATCATTGAGCACCTGCACCACTCGTCCGGCAAGGCCCCGCTGGATGAGACGTACCTGCGGGCGGAGCAGTCCTGGCCGCAGTGCCAGGCAGCGTACAGCGCGTACTGCCGGGGGCAGCTGGCGCAGGACATCGGCGCGATCAAGGCGGTGCTGTGATGAGCGATGTTACCTGGGATGCCCTGATCTGCTCCATCCCGCACCGGCACGCCACCTTGCTGGAGCTGCTCGCGGACCTGGACCGGCAGTGGCAGCCGGGATTCGGCGCGCTGCTGTACCGGGACAACCTGGAAAGCACCTACGGCGCCAAGACGCAGGCGCTGCTGGACGCGTCCCGGGCGCAGTACGTGTCCTGCATTGACGATGATGACCTGCTGGCCCCCGATGGCGTTGCCCGCGTCATGGCCGCCCTGCAGGCGCAGCCCGACTACGTGGGCTTCATGGTGCGCTGGACGACGGACGGCGTGCTGGAGGCCCCGGTGGAGCACTCGCTCGTGCACTCCGGCTGGACGAACCGGGATGACATGCTGACCAGGGACATCACCCAGTTCAACCCGATCCGCCGGGAGATCGCGCTCCTGGGGGCCTGGGAGGGCGGGAACGGGGCCGAGCGCGAGTGGAGCAACAAGGTGCGGGCGAGCGGCCGGTGCCGGGAGCAGGCCTGGGTGCCCGGCGACCCGGTGTACTGGTACCGGTCCTCCGCGGCTGACACCTTCAAGACCGAGCGCTTCCCGCTGCCAGCGGAGAAGGTCCCGCCGGTGCCGTCCTACCCGTGGCTGACGGTGATCGCGGGATCGTCATGATCGTGACGTACGGGCAGCAGGACGTGACGCTGCCCGATGACCCAAACATCACAGGCTGGTTCGAGGATGAGGCTGAGGTAAGGCAGGCGCACTGGCGCGTGAGGCCTGGTGACGTGGTCATCGACATCGGCTGCCATATCGGCAGTTACACGATTCCGGCACTGGCTGCCGGGGCGATGGTGTACGCGGTAGACCCGTCGGTGGCGTATACGGGCACGCTGGTACGGTTGTGCGAGTCTAACCGCCTGGACGTGTCACGGCTTGTCGTGATCCATGAGGCACTTGCTGCTCCTGGTGGCTACGAGCCGGGATTCAGGACTGCCTTGGATACTATGCCGTACCCGGAGCATCATGCGCCTGACGGGGCTGTGTTCTCCACCCTGGATGAGCTAGCTCAGGAGCACGACATCACGCGCCTGGACTGGGTGAAGATTGACGTGGAGGGTGCCGAGCTCGGCGTTCTCATGGGGGGTGCGGCAACGCTGCGGCAATTCGTGCCTAGATTGCTGATAGAGGATCATACAGACGTGTACCCGTTCGTGGCGCAGATGAATAGCCGTCTTCGGTGCCATGCATTGCTGGAAGGCTTCGGGTACCGGATCGAGACCGTACTGTACGCAGGGCACCTGACGCCAGACAGGTCATTCTGGGTGTGCAGCCCGGCACTAGGCAAGGAGAGCGAGAAATGACGGACACGCCAGTCGTGCTCAGCGAGCTGTACCCCGCATGGTGGGGCGGTGCGATGACGGTAGAGCTGGTAACCGTGACCGATGGGAGCGTTACTCTTCCTGTCGGGGATGTGGAGTTGTTTAATCACGGTGTAGCCACCGCGGCTATTACTGTGGGTGATGAGGCCTGGGATGCGTGCGTGCTTCCGTGGAGTCAAGTCATTAACGTGCACAAGGTTAGTTGAAGCCCCATGAGGGACCTGCTGGTCGTCGTGCCCAGCCGCGGGCGTCCGGCGAGCGTCAGCAGGCTGGCGCAGGCGATGGCGCAGACGTGCACGGCGGCGACCACGCTGGCCGTGGGCCTAGACGATGACGATGAGCGCCAGTACCCGCGCCTGCAGGGCGTGGAGTACGAGGTGCGATCCGGGCTGCGCCAGGTCACGGCCTGGACGAACGAGCTGGCCGTCCCCCGGGCCGCGGGCTACCGGGCCGTGGGCTGCCTGGGTGACGACAACGTGCCGCGCACGGCAGGCTGGGATGCCCGCATCCTGGAGGCCCTGCAGCGCACCCCGTTCGCGTTCGGCAACGACCTGTACCCGCGCGACCCGGGGTCGATGAGCTGCCATGTCTTCATGCGCAGTGAGGTGGTGCAGGCACTGGGCTACGCAGGGGCGCCGTCGATCAGCCACATGTACGTGGACGTGGCCTGGTTCGCCTGGGGCACCGCGTGCGGGATCACCTACCTTGATGACGTGGTCATCGAGCACCTGCATTACTCCAACGGCAAGGCCGGCCATGACCAGACGTACGCAGCGTCGTACGCGCTGACGGCAGCCGACCTGCAGAACTGGCACGCCTACAGCCGCGGGGGGCAGCTGAACGCCGATATCGCCAAGCTGGGCGGGACGCCGTTCACCCCGCAGTCACTAGCTGAGTTCAACCGCGGCATCAACGTCCCGGACAGGTGGCCCGGATGAGCGGCCCTGCGGTGACCGTCATCACGCCCACCTGGTTCCGGCGCCACGACCTGCTCCTGGAGCGGTGCATCCCGTCCGTGCAGGCGCAGTCGCTGGCGGGCACTGAGCACGTCATCGTCAGTGACGGGCCAGACGACGAGCTGGCCTTCCGGCTGGGCGGCGAGGTCGCGCGCAACGGCTGGCACGGCATCCGCTACTGCGAGCTGCCGGAGCACCCGGCGGGCGAGCACTGGGGGCACCATGCCCGGCTGGCCGGCCTGGAAGAAGCGCACGGGACGTACATTACTTACTGTGACGATGACGACGCATTGCGGCCGGGGCACTGCGCGCTGCTGGCCAAGGCCCTGGACGCCGCGCCGCAGGCAGGCTTCGCCGTCAGCAGGATGACGGCGCACGGCGGCCCGCACGAGACGGTCACCGGCTGGGGGCCGCTGGCGTGCGGGAACGTGGGAACGCCGATGATCATGCACCGGCGCTGGGCCCTGGAGCACGGCACCTGGGGGCCCGCGTCCTGGACGGAGGACTGGGACCTCGTGCAGCGGTGGCTGGATGCCGGGGTGCCGTACGTGAGCGTGGACGAGGAGACCAGTGACGTGTGGCCGTCCCGGTTCAGGCAGGAGCAGCGATGACGGGCAGCTCGTGCGCCCAGTGCGCCCAGCGGGAGGCGCGGTTGCGGGCGGCCCTCCCGGTGCGCCATTACTATCATTGTTACGCGGCAGGCGCCTGGGCGGTGCCGGTACGCGATCACTTCACCGCGATGGGCCGCTCGGGCCTTGACGGCGTGGTCACCACGGTCGGCCTGGTGGGGCCGCCGCGAGACCGTGACGCCGCCCGGCAGCGGATCGGCTTGCTGTGCCGGAACTGGGACCTCCCCGAGCCGGCGGCCTGGCGCGAGGCTGACGAGGGCTGGGAGCAGCTGACGCTCCAGGCCATCCACGATGACGTGCAGAAGTCCCAGGACGAGTACGCCGTCGTGTACGCGCACACCAAGGGCGCCGCGGACGGCTCGGACACCAACATGGCCTGGCGCAGGTCGATGACGCGCAAGGTCATCTACGAGTGGGAAGAGTGCCTGGCGCTGCTGGCCCGCCATGATGCCGTGGGCTGCCACTGGGTGGACAACCAGCACTACCCGAGCGACCCCCCGTTCTTCGGCGGCAACTTCTGGTGGGCCACGTCGTCGTACCTGCGCCGGCTCCCGGCCCCGGCCAGTGAGGACCGCTGGCAGGCCGAGACCTGGATGTCGCAGGCTAACCCTGCCGTTTACGACCTGAAGCCCGGATGGCCGGAGTATCCCTGAAAGGCTGTGACGCTCTTGCGCGCTTTCATCATCTTCCGGGACAGGGTGACCTACGGCAGGCTCTGCCTCGCGGCCATGCAGGCGGCCGGCCTGGAGACCACCATCGTTGACCACGGCACGACCTGGCCGGAGGCCGTGGACTGGCTCCGGGACGTGCAGAAAGCCGGGGTCCGGGTAGTGGACGACGGCGGCGGCAACCCGCGTGACCTGTGGACGCGGGGCTGGTTCCGCGCAGCCAACGCCCGGGAGAAGTACGTCGTCACCGATCCCGACGTGGTGCCGTCGGAAGGCTGCCCCCTTGACTGGCCCTGGCACCTGGCTGAGGTCCTCAGCAGGCACCCGCGCTATCACAAGGCCGGGCTGGGCCTGCGGATTGACCGCATCCCGGCGCATTACAGCCAGCGCGAGAACGTGATCGGCTGGGAAGCCCACTTCTGGGATAACGAGGTTGAGCCGGGCGTCTTCCACGCGGACGTGGACACCACGCTGGCCGTGCACGTCCCGATGATGGACGTCGGCTGCCACTCCTTCAGCGCCGTGCGCACGGGCTTCCCGTACGTTGCCGACCATTTGGCCTGGCATGAGGACTACGCGAACCTCAGTGCTGAGCTGGCGTACTACCACGCGCATGCCGAGCCGGGGATCTCCTGCTGGACGCCGAAGAAAGAGGCGCCCTGGGACGAGGCGGGCACGGTCTTGCCCGGACGCGGGTTACAGGGTGCGCGTGGTGACCAGGCTGCAGGACGCCCGCGGTCCCTGTCAGGGAGCAGTACGGGTGCCCCACCAGCCCCAGATAAAGTGACCAGCGAGGAAGGCCAGGCCGACGGCCGTCAAGGCGATCAAGTGCGGGACCGAAATGGTCTTGTCTACCCACGCGACGACGGCGGTGATGATGAAGAACACGAGCGCGGCGATGGCGAGCATTGCCATCAGCTCCTTTGCGGCTCGGAGGTGTTGTCTCCCAGCGGGCAGCCGCACTAGGCCCGCTACCCTTAACTGTACTCTTCCGGTTAAAACACGGAAACGTTCAGGCTGAAAGGATCGGCTGATGGAGTCGGTGACCGTGCACCCGTGAAGATCTTCGCCGGCCACGACGGCGGTTCCGGGTGCTGCTGGTACCGCATGACGGTCCCCCTGGAGGAGCTGGCCAGGCACGGGCATGAGGTCACGTTCCGCAGTGGGGGGAACGAGGAGGGCAACAGGCCCATCACGCTGCGGGACATGCAAGGCCACGACATCATCATCGGCCAGCGCTTCAACCATTACGGCGGCATGCGCGTCTGGCGGCAGGCGCGCGTCCCGGGCAGCCGCCTGGTGTACGAGATCGATGACGACGTGTTCCGGGTGACGCCGGTGAACTGGCAGGCCTACCATGTCTTTAGCAGGCCGGAGATCCGCGAGGCTGTCACGCACCAGGCGCAGGTGGCCGACCTGATCACCGTGACGACCAGTCACCTGGCCGCGGTGATGCGCGAGGAGACGGGCAACCCGGGCGTGGCCGTGCTGCCCAACTGCATCCCCGGCTGGGTGCTGGACATGCCCCGGGCCTCCCGGGAGCGGCCTGCCGTGGGCTGGGCAGGCGGCGCGAGCCACGGCAGCGACGTGGGCCTCATCGTGGACCCCGTGCGGCGGTTCCTGCGGCGCTTCCCTGGCTGGGACTTCCAGCTGGGGGGCACGGACTTCAGCGAGTCGTTCCTGAACCCGTCGGGAAAGGCCCGCAAGCCGTACCTGCTGAGCGACAGGGTCCTGCACGTCCCGTGGGTGCCGGTGTACGAGCAGCCACGGGAGTACTATGCCACGGCGGACTTCGACATCGGGCTGGCCCCGCTGACGGGCACGGACTTCGACCTCGCCAAGTCGGACGTCAAGGTCCTGGAGTGGGCAGCCCGCGGCATCCCGTCCATCGCCACCGACTGCGCGGTGTACCGCAACTTCATCCGGCACGGCGAGAACGGTTTCCTGGTCAGGCACGACCACGAGTGGCTGAAGTACATGTCCGTGCTGGCCAATGACGCGGGACTGCGGGCGTCCATGGGCAAGGCAGCCCGGGAGGCGGCGTGCGAGCGCACCATCGCGAGGAACTGGCACCTGTGGGCGCAGGCGTATGAGTCCTTGTTCCGGTAGCCTGGCGGTCTCATGCGGTATCCGTGCGGTATCATGACGGGGACCGCGAGCCGCTCACTCAGGGCCGGGGGCGCAGCCGTGCACGGACGATGCCAGCCAAGACTGATGTGCACGGGAGTGACAGGCTGGCCAGCCAGCCAGGACAGGACGGAGCCGGCATGGGCGAGCAGGTGCCGCAGCAGGAAACCCGCGGCGGGGACCGGATCGACTGGGCGAAGGCCGTGGCGGGCGAGCCGCTGCCGCCGTTGCCTGCGGACGCCTATCCTGAGCCGGACAGCGAGCCGCTGCCTGGCGGTCACGTCATCGCGCAGGCAGGGCTGGCCCCGGCAACGGGCGCGCCCGGCCCGCGTGACGATGTCCAGCCTTGCCTGCGCGATGACGTGCCCGGCCCGCGTGACGGGGCCCAGTCGTGAGCATCCCCGGGGGCAGCAGGCCCGAGGCGATCAGGGTGGCGCTGCGGCAGGCGGAGCTGCTGGACCGGCAGTGGCTGGCAGGCAGCGCCGGGCATGATGACGTGCGCAGCACGCCCTGGATGCCGTTCCCGCTCTGGGACTTCATCGCCTTGGTGGCAGAGGCGCTGCCGGAGTCTTCCGGGACGTCGTTCCTTGAAGTCGGCAGCGGCGTGGGAACCCGGATGCTCATTGCCCAGGAGGTCTTCGGCCTGGACGTGCACGGCATTGACCGGGTCCCGGAGTACGTGAACGAGGCCTGGAAGCTCGGCTTGTCGGCAGAGGTCGCTGACGCCCTGGATTACGGGGGCTACGGCAAGTTCGACCTCCTGTGGTTCAACCGCCCGCTGCGCGACAGGGCGCTGCAGCGCGAGCTGGAGGCGAAAGTCTGGCAGGACGTGCGCCCAGGCGGCGTGGTCATCTGCGCTAACCTGGAAGCGCCGCCGCCTGAGCACTGGTGGCCCGTGCTGGACGACGGGGAAGTCCGGCGGTGGATCAAGCAGCGCCCCGCGTGAGGTAATCGCGATGGTGATCGTCAAGGACGTGGACGGCCCGCAGGAGTCGTCCCGGTACGTGGCCTTTTCTGATGACGGGCAGCTCCTGGACTTCTACGAGGGCAAGGAAGCGGCTGCCCTGTCAGCCCTGCTCGCGCGCAAGGTCAGCCCCGATGCCGTGCTGGACATGCTGTTCGGCCGGACCGCCAGCCAGCGTTAAGAGGATTGCCGAGCTCGTGACCCAGTCACCCGCGCCGCTGCCCGTTTCGCATGCCGATGATGACACGTGCCCGATTCCGGTCATCCCGCCGCAGGACGCGCCGCTGGCCCCGTTCCGCCGCCAGGCAGGCGCGCGGCTGGTCTTCCTGCTGGCTGCCGTGGTGGTCACGGTGCTCGCCGGCGCATCGTGGGCGATGGCGGGCATGCCCGTCCCGGAACACACCGTGTCCAGGACCGTGCAGGTGCGGGTGCCGGGACCGGTGGTCGTGAAGAAGGTTGCCGTCCCAGGCCCGGTGCGCACCCGGACGGTGACCCGGACCGTGGCGGTCCCGGGGCCGGTGCGCACCGTCCCGGTGACCATCGCGTGCGTGGACGTGTCCGGCCGGGTCTTCCCGGCACGCGATGCCGGCGCGCTGGGCGGCCTGCGCATTGACCAGTGCGTGATGAGCATCGGCGATGCCGGCGCCCTGTCAGCTGACGGCCCGGCCCTGGTGCTGACGGATTACGCCACGGGCGACTCCGCCTCGTTCCCGCTGGCCGGCAGCCACCCGTGACCGCGCCAGGGCAGCCGTTCCTCGTGGACCCGGGCAATCCCCTGCTGGCCATGGGGCCGGCCCGGATGGACGCGGGGACGATGGACGCCCCGGGCGGGATGCTGGGCGTGCTGACCTTCCGGACGTCGTCGGCCACGCTGACGATGCTCGTGAGCGCCACGGACCTGCGCGCCTGGTCCCGGGCGCTGTCAGGGCTGGCCGACCAGCTGGGCGGCGCCCTGGTCGTGGCGTCCCCGCACGATGTCATGAGCCTGGGGAAGCCGCCGGTGCAGGGCTGAGGCAGCAGGTGAGCCGTATGATCCAGGGATGGAGGGCACTTCCGTGCCGCCGGGCTGGCAGCAGCAGGACCTGGTGCCGCGCCCGGACCCGACGCTGCTCACCAATGCGGCCATTGAGCAGGTCACGGTGCAGTACCGCCGGGAGCTGGCGGCGCTTCGCGAGCTGACGGACATCAAGATCGCCAGCCTGAGCACGCTGCTGGACGAGCGTTACGCCACCCAGGTCAAGGCCCTGGACGCGGCGTTCGCCGCCGCGGAGAAGGCAACTGCCACGGCACTGGGCAGCGCAGAAAAGGCCGTGGGCGTGGCGGCCACCTCTAATGAAGCCCGGTTCCAGTCCGTCAATGAGTTCCGCAAGACGCTGTCTGACCAGGCTGCGCACTTCGTGCCCCGGCAGGAGTACGCCGGGGCGCGCCAGGCGCTGGAGGACAGGCTGGCTGCCCTCAGCGAGCTGATCGGCAAGCTGGAGCTGCGGCTCACGTCCCGGCTGGACACCGCGTCCGGCACGACGGCAGGCGAGCTGGCGCAGCGGGCTGAGGGACGGGCCGGGCGCACCGACCTGAACCAGGTGATCGTCCCCGTCATCATGGTGATCAGCGTGCTGGTGTCGGTGGTCCTGGGCATCATGCTGGCGCTCAAGAAGTAAGCGCCGCAGGACCGCCCAGCACGGGACGCGCTACGTTACACTGTCGGTAACGCTGCGGCCCAGGTCAGGGAGCCAGGAAGCAATCACCTGAGTGGCTGGAGGCCCTCCGGGTGGACGTCCCGCTCCTGAAGGTCCCGTACGAAGACTGGCACTGCCCCAATTGTAATACTACAGACCGGACTCCCGCACTGCCCCCGGGGTCGTCCCGCTTTCACACGTGCCCGCGCCTGCACATGCTCACCGCGCCCCTGGTACGGACAGGGACGCGGTGCTCCGTCGTGGCTGAAGAGCGCCAGGACTACCTGGGCGCGGACCTGCAGGCCATGGGCGAGGACGGCAAGGCGTACATGTCCGTCCGCACCCTCTTCAACGACCACGATGACGTGCTCGTCAACGCAGGCCTCGCACGGGCCGTGCTCGCAACGGAGGTCTAGGCCGTGGCCTGGTCAGGTAGTGCCATCTTCACGCAGACCATGAACAACCCCCTGCTGCAGGCGACGGCCGGCAGCGGGACGTCCCTGCCCACGGGCTGGGTCACCACGGGCATCGCCAACAACGGCTTCAAGGCCGCCCTGTACCTGACGACCACGCCGCTGAACACCGACACGATGGCGCACATCGGCTACAACGGCGCCGGCGGCCCGTGGGTGACGGCCAATGAGGCATCCGGCACGAACTACACCGCGGGCGGCACGGCCCTGGGCACGCTGTCCTACGGCATTGACGGGACGGCCACCAATGCGCTGGCGTTCCATGCCGCCAATGCCAGCTGGACGACCGTCACGGTCAGCGCGGTCTTCGGCGACCTGGTGTACTGCACGTCCATCACCGCGGGAACCGTCGCCAACCAGGGATTCTGCTTCAATTACTTCGGCGGGTCGCAATCGGTGACGGCGGGCACGTTCACCATTGCCTGGTTCACCACCGGGTACAGCAGCGGCACCGTCTTCAGCATCACGACGTGATCAGCCATGATTACTACGGGTGTGCTTCAGGTAGGCGATGAGGGCTTCAGCAAGCCTCACGTCGTCATGAAGCGATCCAAGTGCCGTATTGCAGCTCACGCACAGCAGTCCGCGGATGCACGAGCTGCATGCCGATCCCTCACCAGGGCAGCAAGCATGATCGTGGTCGACCGCGAGCCGGTGTCCTCGTGGGTCAGGACTGCGGCAGATTGCACATACCCCGTCTTGCGCGGCCAGCATGGCATCGTAAGCTTCCCGGCTCATGCCATGTGCTTTTCGAAGCCACCAGGTGAATTTTGCCTCTCTGACTTCAGGCACACGATTGCGCTCCCGGTGGTAGCAGCTTGCGCACTGGCCGGCCGTCTTGTAGATCACGCGCCCGCCACAGGAGCAGACAGGCCAGTCCTCATCAGGCCGTGGACTGTTCTTCGGCCTGATAGTCACGTTACTGCGCAGCAGCGAATTCCGGACGCTGTTAACCGATGCGTTCACGTACCGCGCAGCGATGGCGTCCATCGTCAGGCCTTTGTCGACGTAGAGGGCAGCAATGTCGGAATCTTGCTTCGGCGTAAATCTCCTTTTGTTAGCCATGCTCTGAGCATAACACATTTCTTTGGGAACGCTCTGATTCCGGTCAAAAGGAGATCATCTTGAGCGGTTATACCATGACCCAGGGGGAACTGCTGTACTCCCTTCCTGCCTCGGTCACCAAGAACACGTACACTACGCAGGCGCCTATCTCGGCCATCGCGTCATCATCCATCCCGCGCTGCCTGATCCCGGCCGGCTACTTCACCTACCCGGGCAAGGCCCTGCACCTCAAGGCTGAGGGCACCATCACGTCGGTGGCGGGCACGGCCACGTTCGTCTACGCCGCCGGCCTGGACGCCGCGGCCGGGACGATCGCGGGCACTGGCGGCGCGACGCTGTTCACGTCCGCCACGCTGACCCCGGCGATCACCACCGTCTTCCCGTGGTCCATCGACTGCGACGTCACCTGCCAGGCAGTTGGCAACCTGGGCACCACGCTGCAGGCCAACGGCGAGATCCGGGTGGCCGTCGTGGCCACGTCCGTGTGGTCGACGGCGCCCCAGTCGCTGATGTTCTCCAACAACCTGACGGGCGTGAACAACGAGATCAGCCTGTTCCTGGAATTGTTCGGGACCTGGTCTGCCTCCAACGCCGCCAACAGCACGACGCTGACCCAGATGCGGGTCTACGGCGAGAACTGAGGGGGGCAGTCCGGCCTGACCTGGCAGGAGGTGGGCACGCGTGAGCTGGTCCGTCCTCCAGTCAGCCACCGGTGCCGTGGCCGGCTCCGGCAACTGCACGGTCACGCCGTCCACGGCGAGCCTGTCATCGGGCTCCAAGCTGATCGTCGTGGTGTCGCTGGACTCCAACACGGTCACCGTTCCCACGACCGTCAAGGACGCGGCGGCCAACAGCTTCACGAGCATCGGGTCCGTTGCCTACCCGTCGGGCCAGGGCGGCCTGTCCTTCTGGGCGCTGGACACCCCAGCGGGCGATGCCGGCCTCAAGCCCGTCATCACGTGCACCAACGGCACGAACTTCGGCGCCGTCGCCGGCCTGCTTGAGGTAGCCGGGCTCCAGGCGGGCAGCACCACGGCCATCCTGGACGGCACTGCCGGGCACAACACGGGCACGGCATCGCCAGCCACCATCACCGGCGGCACGACGTACTCCTCGGCCACGGCGGGCGAGTTCCTGCTCGGCATGGCGGGCGACGCCGGGTACGGCAGCACGTACACGCTGTCCGGTTATTCCTCCGCGGTGAACTCGGGGTCCAGCAACAGCGCGCAGCTCGTGGCGGGCTACGGCAACTCCACGGGCGGCCTGGAGTCCCTGTCCTGGGCGATCTCCGGGGCCACCACCTGGGGCCTGCTCCTGGTCGCGTTCAAGCTGGCCGCCCCGCCGCCGTCACTGCCGCCAGCCCCGCAGCCGGGCAGCGCGTCCTGGCGGCGCTGGTGGAGGCGCCCGCAGCAGCCCGTCCCGAGCAGCCTGCCGCCGCCCGTCATGGCCGGGCTGGCGGCCGCCGCCGGCTCCGGCCTGGACGGGCAGGCATCCACGCCCGCGCCGCCGTCGCTGCCTGCCCAGCCGGGCGGCGTGTTCTTCCGGCACCGCTGGCGCAATCCCAACATCCCCTGGTACCGGTTCATTGACCCGCCGGTCATCACGGGCACCGCGGGCGGCGCGAACGGGTACTTCACCGACCAGTACGGCACGCCCCGGCTGGTGTGGGGCGACGCAGCCTGGGCGCTGTGCGGCAACGTGGGGCGCTGGACGTCCGGCGCCTGGCAGGCCGACTACGACACTTACCTGGCCACCCGCCAGGCCCAGGGCGTCAACGTCGTCTACACCAAGCCGATGGGCACCACCCAGTCCGGCAACATCAACGACCAGGGCGTGACGTTCGACGGGCTGTACCCCTTCCAGGGCGGCGCGCCGTCAACCGGGACATCGGGCGCGAGCCCGTCGTCGGGCCTGACGGAAGCGTACTGGCAGCGGATCGACTACTTCCTGGCCAGCGCCCGGGCCAAGGGCATCTGCGTGTTCCTGAACGCCATCGGCTACGATAGCGACTTCAGCTCCGGTCCCGGGCCGTTGTTCGGCAAGTCGGCGGCAGAGTTCACCGCGTACGGCACAGCGCTCGGCAACCGGTACAAAGGCCTGCCCAACCTCGTCTGGAACCTTGCCGATGACTACTTCGGCGAGAATGACGCGCTGATCACGGCGTTCATGACGGGCGTGCGCGCGGCCGGGGACGCGCACGTGGTGTCCATCGAGAACAATCCCGAGACCACCAGCCGCCTGACGCTGGACGGCAATAACACCCACCAGGCGTGGGGCTTCGCCAACGCCCAGTACAACTTCGTCTACAGCTACCAGGTCATCTACTACGGGGTTGAGCTGGCGTACTCGGCTGACGGCACCGTGCCGGTGATCGCCGGGGACGGCTACTTCTACCAGGGCGGCTCATCGTACGTCGGCGGGTCGAGCTTCGCGTTCGACCGCAATTTCCGGCAAGAGTCCTGGTGGGCGCTGTCGTCAGGCGCGCGCGGCAAGATCCACGGTGATGAGGGCGTCTGGGAGTGGCCGGCCACCGCCCAGAACCAGGCGGCGACCGGCTGGTTCTGGAAGAACAGCGCGCTGGCGATCAGGACGGCGTTCGAGGGGCTGCCCGGCTGGCAGAACCTGCTGCCGGACACGGCCAGCCAGTTCATCACGTCCGGGCGCGGCACGCACTCCACGTACACCACCAGCCAGTATGAGTCCTCCACGACGGACGCCTACGTCACCGGCTCCATCACGCCAGACGGCTCGCTGGCCGTGGTGTACCTCAGCCACGCCACCACGATCACCGTCAACCAGGCGCTGCTGAATCCCGGGTACACCGCGACCTGGATTGACCCCGTCAACGGCGCCACGTCGCCTGCTGCCACGGGCACGACGTACAATTCCACGGCCAAGGGCAGCAACAGCCAGGGCGATCCCGACTGGGTGCTGGCCTTCCAGGGGCCGCCTGCCCAGCCGGCCGTGACGGCGCCGCCCGTGCAGCCCGGGTCGGACCTGTGGCAGCGGCGCTACCGGCGCCAGCAGCAGGCCATCGCCAGCCCGGCGGCCACGGTGCCGGCCACCACGGCGCCAGCGGGCCTGGCTGCCGGGACGGGCGCGGCACTCGATACCCCTCTTGCCGTCGTCACGGCAGTTCCGGGGCTGGCCACGGGCACCGGCGCGGCGCTGGACACCCCCCTTGCCGTGGCTGCCGCTCCTGCCGGGCTGGCTGCCGGGACAGGTACTTCCCAGGCTCCGGGCGCGCAGGTCACGGCTGCTCCAGGACTGGCCGCAGGCACGGGCACGTCCCAGCCCCCGGGAGCGCAGGTCATTGCCAGCGCGGGACTGGCCGCAGGCACGGGCACGTCCCAGCCCCCGGGAGCGCAGGTCATTGCCAGCGCGGGACTGGCCGCAGGCACGGGCACGTCCCAGCCCCCGGGAGCGCAGGTCATTGCCAGCGCGGGACTGGCCGCAGGCACGGGCGCGTCCCAGGCCCCGGGAGCGCTCGCGATTGCCAGCACGGGACTGGCCACGGGCACGGGCACCGCCCAGGCTCCGGGTGCGCAAGTCACCGTCAGTGCCGGGCTGGCTGCCGGGACGGGCACGGCACTTGCCCCGTCAGCATCGACGTCAGGGAACACCACGGCAAATGCCGGGCTGGCTGCGGGCGCGGGCACGTCCCAGGCTCCGGGTGCGCAAGTTACCGCGCAGCCGGGCCTTGCCACCGGAACCGGGACCGCGCAGCCGCCCGTGGCCACCGCGGCAACGGCTTCTGGCCTTGCCTCCGGCACGGGAACCGCGCAAGCCCCGGCCGCGCAGCTCGCGGCAGCCGCCGGGCTGGTCACGGGCGCTGGCACGGCCCAGCTCCCGGCAGTACAAGACGCGGTCAGTGCCGGGCTGGCGCCCGGTGCCGGGACCGCGCAGCAGCCAGCCGTGGCGCTCACGCCGGGCACGGCCGTCAGTGCGGGCACGTCCCAGCCCCCTGGTGCGCAGGTCACCGTCCTTGCCGGGCTGGCTTCCGGTACGGGCGCGGCACTGACGGCCACGGCGTCCACGTCAGGCAGCACGACGGCGAGTGCCGGGCTGGCCACGGGCGCAGGCACGGCGCAGTCTCCTGGTGCGCAAGCTGTCGCCGCAGCGGGCCTGGGCGCTGGCACGGGCACTGCCCAGCCGCCCGTGCCTGGCCGGGTGCCGGGACTGCCAGCAGGCACGGGCGCGGCCCTCAGCCCGGTAGCGCAGGCAGCTGAGGCTCCCGGCCTGGGCGCCGGGACCGGGGCTGCCCAGCCGCCCGTGGCGAGCGTGACCGCCAGTGCCGCACTGGCCACGGGCGCAGGAACCGCGCAGGCCGCGGTCCCGGCCCGGACGCCCGTGCTGGCGGCTGCGACCGCGGCAGCGCTGGCTGCAGCCGCCGTGGTGACGGCCCGGGCCCAGCTGGCCAGCTCGCTGGCGGTGGCCCCGCTGCCCGCCGTGTCAGCTGCCGCGAACGTCATCAAGGGCTACAGCGCTGGCGCCAGCGTGACGCCAGCTGCCAGCAGCCGGGCAACGGTGACCTTCCCCGGAGGCGGCGCATGACGACGTACCGGCTGTTCCCGGCCACTAACGGCCCGTCCTCGCCGGTGCCCTACACCGGCAACATCCTGGTGGGCGTCCTGTTCCGGGTGACCCAGGGCGGCATGTGGTTCACCGGCTACTGGAAGTGGGTGGCCACCGGCGAGGACGTGACGGCGCGGAAGTTCGCGCTGTGGCACGTCGACGGCGCCGGCACCGGGACGCTGCTGCCCGCTGCGACGGTCACGTCCGGGACGCTGACGGCCGGGCAGTGGAACTTCGTCGCCCTCAGCACGCCCATTCAGCTGTCGATCGGCAGCACGTACAACGCGTGCACCGGCTGGGCTGCGGTCACCTTGCACGGCTTCAGCGATTCCGACACGACCGGCGCGGGCACGGGCGCGGCTGACTCGTACGGCTCCGGCGGCCACACATCGGGCATCACCAGCGGGCCCCTGTTCGCGTTCTCGGACCAGGGCTTTTCCGCGCCGGACCCGTTCGGCAACCCGCAGGGCGTTTTCTCCACGGCAGGCACGGACGCGACCGTGAACATGCCTTTCACGGGCAGCAACAACGGCAACTTCTGGATGGACGCCAGCGTCTCCGACACGGCCCCTGCCGGGTACGCGGGGACGTACCGGCTGTGGCCGAACACCGGGCCGCCGAACCCGTCGATCGTCTCCGATGCCCCGGACAATTACGAGGTCGCCACCGAGATCGCGCTGTCGCAGGCGTGCGTGGTCAGCAAGCTCTGGTACTACTCACCATCAGGCGCGACGCAGCTGGCGACCGCGGCGAACATCTGGAGCATCACCGGCGGCGGCCTGACGGGCACCCTGGCCGCCACGAACGCGGCGCCGTCGTGGTCGGGCGCCGCGGCGTCCGGGTGGATCTCGTGCACGCTGAGCGCGACCCTCCCTGCGGGCAAGTACAAGGCCGGCGTGTACAACGGCGCTGCCTCGCCGGCCGCGTGCTTCGCCAAGGACGCGCAGACCGATTACTGGCGCAACGGCATCGGCGCCAGCGGCGTCACCAACGGCCCCATCTCGGCGCCGCAGCTGTCTGCCGCGTCACTGGCCTACAACTACAACGGCAATGCCGGCGGGACGCCTGCGTTCAGCGATGGCACGACGCTGGCCGGGCAGGGCACCTTCACCCAGGGCCCGCCTGACGTCTACCCCTACCTGGTGGCGCTGGTCACCACCCCGACGGCCGGCAGCACGCAAAACTACTGGGCTGACCTTGAAGTGACCCCGGCGGTCATCAGCGCGGGCCTGGCTGCCGGAACGGGCACTGCCCAGCCGCCCGTGGCCAGCGTGACTGCCAGCGCGGGCCTGGCTGCCGGGACGGGAACCGCGCAGCCGCCAGGCGCCGTCATCGCGGCCGGCCCCGGGCGGGCACCAGGAGCAGGAACTGCGCAGCCGCCAGCTGCGGCCGTGACCGCGAGCGCAGGGCGGGCGCCCGGTGCCGGGACCGCGCAGCCGCCTGCCGCGCAAGTCGTGGCCGGTACCGGGCTGGCAGCCGGGGCCGGTGCTTCCCAGCCGCCAGCAGCGCAGGTTACTGTCATTGCCGGGCTGCCCCCGGGCGCCGGGACGGCTTGGAACGCCGTGGTCACCACGGTGCCGTCCGTGACGGCCGCCGCAGGGCTGGCCGCTGCTGCAGGCACTGCCCAGGCGCCCGTTGCCGTGACCGTGGCCGCTGCAGGGGCGGGCACCGGGAACGGGACGGCGCAGCCGCCGTCCGTGGCCAGCTCCAGCAACGTGACGGCAGCGGCAGGGCTGGCGGCAGGCACGGGCACTGCCCCGGCACCGGGAGTGACCGGCCCGGTCGTGGGCGGCCACAGCATTGACACCGCCGTGACGGAGCTGGCGAGCATGCGCGCCACGGTGACGTGACCGGCGTGATGGCGAGGCGTATCCTGGCAGGCAAGAGGATGCAGGACCAGCACCCGGCGGCTGGTAGCGCGGGTCACCCTCAGCCAGGGCAGCGCGCATGACCGCAACGGTCTTCTACGAGTCACCATCGGAGATAGCCGAGCTGGGCAACGTCTTCCTGAACAGCTCCCAGGTCGCGGCAGACCCGACCACGGTCAGCTGCGTGGTGACTGACCCGTCTGGCACGTCCGTCACGCACACCTACAACGGCTCGGCTCCCGCGGACGTCGTCCGCAATTCCGCCGGGAGCTACACGCTGCCCGTGCCGTGCTCGCCGGCCATCACGGGCATTGACGGCCTGTGGTCGTTCGTCTGGATCGGCACCGGGGCGGTATCGGACATCCAGCCGGGCACCTGGCGGGTGCTGCCGACGGCGGTCGGCACCTGGTACATCGGCCTGGAGGAGTTCAAGGACCGGCTGGGCATCACCGACAGCGACGACGACTCGCAGGCCCAGATCGCCATCCAGACCGTGTGCGACTGGGTGAACCAGTGGTGCGGCCAGCACTTCACCCGGATCACCGAAGTGCGCACCTTCGTGCCGCATGAGCTGGTGAAGGTCAACATCGACCCGCTGGTCTCGCTGACCGCGCTCAACGTGGACCGCGATGGTGACGGCACTTTCGAGGAGGCCTGGGTGCAGGGCACTGATTACCAGCTCCGGATCGGGCCTGACAGCTATAACCTGAACGCGACGGGCATCTTGCGGCCGTACCGGCAGGCCTACACCGTGCAGTCTGGGAAGCTGTTCCCCTTCATCTACCCGTTCGCGCACCTGGACCGGGTGCAGATCGCCGGGACCTGGGGCTGGAGCCAGGTCCCGGCCTCGGTGACGCAAGCGTCCTTCATCCTGGCCGCGGACTTGTTCAAGTCAAAGGACGCGCCCTTCGGCGTGGCGGGGGTCTCCGATTACGGCGTCACGCGCATCCAGGCCAACCCCTGGCTGATAGAGCTGCTGCGGCCCTTCAAGAACACGAAGCGCTCGGTGGGAGTATGAGGCACGCCTACGCTGGCTGGCTGTCGATCTGTGGCAGCAGGAAGGGGAGGCATAAGGCACATCTACGCTGGCTGGCTGAGCGGATAGGGCGGCACGCATGGGGTGGCTGGCTGTAGTCGCTTGGCTGCAGGGCCGCTGAGGCTGGCACGTGTCTCATGGCTGGTCGTTTTACGGAACGGGGAAGAGTGAGGCGTGATGGTCATCAAGGTAAGGACCGGGCTAACGCGGGGCGTGCTGACGACGCAGAACTGCCCGGCCCTCGTGCCGGTGGACAACGTGAAGTCGGGCTGCCCCCGCGGCCGGTGAGCCATGACGGTCAGGGAGTCTTCGGCTGGCTGACCGGCGGTGGCTGCCGTCTTCTGGCTGGCTCATCTGGTTCGGCTGCTGGTCCTTGGCGGGCAAGCGATCTCGGGCTGCTGGTCCTTGGCGGGCAAGCGATCTCGGGCTGCTGGTCCTTGGCGCGCAAGCGATCTCGGGCTGCTGGTCCTTGGCTGACTCGCGTCCCTGGGCTGCTGTTTCTTTGACTGGCTACCTGCGGCCGTTATACTGCAGCATACAGCAAGAAGGAGGGCACATGGCACGGCTGCCAAGCGGGCGCTACCTTGCCCAGCACGCGGGCGACGACGTGATCGTGTTCGAGGAGGGCACTGAGCGCGAGGTCATGCGCGTCCCGCTGGTCTTGCGGGGAGGCGACGGCAGCGTCACGGTCAACAAGGACGGGATTGCCGAAGCGCAGGCTGTCATCTACCACAGTGAACTGGGCGACGAAGACCGGGCATTCGCGCATTTCTGGTGCGGGTACTTCTATGCGCACGCTGCCAGGGATACCGTTTAGCCCAGGAGGTCACGATGGCCAAGGCCCCGAAGGCCCCGCTTGCCGCGCATGCCGGCCGCACGCCTGCGCAAGTGGCCGCCGGGAAGAAGTTCGCCGCTGCCGGCCGTAAGGCGCAGGCTACCGCCCGGGCCCGGGGCAAGAAGCCGTCCGCTGCCCAGAAGCAGGCGGCGCTGAAGTGGGCCGCGGCGGGCCGGGCAGCGCAGGCGGCCAAGCGCCAGGGCAAGGTCCCGGTGCAGAAGGCCGCGGCCGTCGCTCCCGTCCAGCCTGCGGTCCTGCCCGGCTGGTGGCTGCTGGGCTGCAATGACGAGGCGCCCACGTGCGCGGCCACGGCAGTGGCCAACCACCTGCTGGCCGTCACGGGCCTGGCGCTGACTGCGCAGGAGGTCGCGCGGCTGCACGCGATGGCCGGGGGCGAGGACGGCGCCGGCATCGCTGACGTGCTGGACGTGCTGCTGGCTTGGTCACCTAGGGCAGATGTGCGCCTGGTGTCGGCCAGGCGCGCTGACGAGGCCATGATCGTGCCTGGCCTCGTCGTCGGCGTCAGCCTGCCGCACGCGCGCCATGCCGTGCTGTCCCACCCGCGGGGGATGGTCAGCTGGGGGCGCGTGATGCCCTGGACCGGGGTGCCGGATGAGGCGTGGGCACTGGAGTGGGCGGCCTAGTGCCACAATGGCTGGCCCTGGGTCAACGGCTGAACAGGCATGGCTGGCTTCGCCTGCGCGCAGAGGCAAGAGAACTGCGACATGTCCCTGGCGGCACGATCGTGTTGGCTGGCCTTGGATCAATGGCTGCAAAGGAGACGACTGGCCTTCAGCGAAGAGAGCCGGGAAGGCGGGCGCAGGCCAGTCGTCTCTCGCAGTATAGTATCAGCTCGTGGCTGACGACGTTCCTGACCCGCTGACGATGCTGCAGGCGTCCGCCGTGGCCCAGCACGAGATGTACCTGGCCTGGGTGATGGCAGGCTTCACCACGGAGCAGTCCATGGAGCTGGTGTCGACCGTGATCTACGCGATGATCATGAAGGCGGCGTGAATGACTGCTGTAGCGTACGGTAAAGCTCATGGTAACGGGTCGTCGCACGTGGCTGCCAGGAATCAAGGATGGCCGCGTGGAGCTGCCTGAGCGCCATTACCAGCTGGTGCGCGGGCTGAAGTCAGGGCGCGAGCTGTGGAAGCGCCATCCGCACGTCCGGACCGGGCAGGAACTGACTTTTGGCGAGCGCGCTGCGGACGTGATGCGAAACGCCTTCGGGTCGTGGGCGTTCGTTGGCAGCTTCCTGGCCTTCATGGGCGCCTGGATGGCGTTCAATTCACTGTTCCTGCGCGGGCACGGGTTCGATAAGTACCCGTACATCCTGCTGAACTTGTGCTTGTCGATGATGGCCGGCTTGCAGGGAGCGCTGATCCTGATCGCGGCCAAGCGGGCTGACCGGGTCTCAGCAGAGCAGGCGCTCGCGCATTACAGCGAGACGGGAAAGCTGGACGCGCTCCTGACCGTCAATAATGAGATGACGGCGCGGATCGAGGCAGCCAGCGCGCTGCTGACGGAAATTCACCGTCATGTTACCGCGATGACGCCAGGAGCGGGCGCGTTCTCCCCAGGGCACGAGCCCGGGCAGGAGCCAGCATCGCGCCGTGATCCCGGGAGCGCTGACTGTGACTGACCTTGCCGCTATCCGCACCGCCCTGGCCGCCCGGATTACCACGGGCACGGGACTGCGCGCCCTGCCGGAAGCCCGTGACCAGGTCAGCCCGCCGGTGGCCGTGGTGCTGCCCGGCCAGCCCGTGGTGACCTACGGCGCCACCGTGGACGGCGCCTTCACCGTGAACCTGCGGGTGCTGCTGCTGCTCAGCGACGGGGCGCCGGTGGAGAAGGTGCAGCGCGCGCTGGATGCCTACCTGGGCATCGGCGTGGATGACAGCGTCCCGGCCAGCATCGCCGGCGCCATCCAGGAGGACCCGACGCTGGGCGGCGCCGTGCACTTCGCCGTGCCGCTGGCCGCTGACAGCTACGGGCGGGTGGACTATGCCGGGGTCACCTATTTCGGGGCCCGCCTGTCGATCCAGGCAGGGGCGCTGTAGCCCGGCACAGCGCGGCGCAGTCTGACGCAGTATGCTAACGTCATGAATCCCGTGCTTGATGACGTCCTGGCGGCGCTGCGGCAATCCTGGATACGGGAGACCAGCGCCTTCCCGGACCGGTGGACGCCCGGGAACCCTGCGTGCGGGCAGTGCACGGTATCGGCCCTGGTGATCCAGGACTATGCCGGCGGCGACCTCGTGCGGTTCCTTGTCGTTGACGCCGGCATGGACATGCGGCACACGGTGAACCGGCTGCCCGGCGGCATGCTGCTCGACGCCACCGCCAGCCAGTTCGCGTCCGTCCCGGTGTACGTGCCGCGGGCGCCGGAGACCCGCGCGGCGGCACTGGAACGGCAGGACATGGCCGTGCGCTACGCCATCTTGAGCGAGCGGGTGGAGCGCTGGCTGGAGGAAGAGGCATCGTGAGCCAGCCCTGGCACGGCATCGTGATCGAGGTCACTGGCGATGAGGCCACTGTTGACCTGCGCCGGGAGGGCAGCGTGAGCATGGTGGCAGAGGTGGAGCTGGCCCGGTGGGGCTTGCACGACGTGATGCCGGGTGACGTCCTGGTGCTGGACACCGACGCGGGCACCGTGACGCGCCTGGAGCTGCCTGCCTGGACGCAGCAGGAGCTGGACGCCGTTCACGAGCGCGCCCGTGAGATGGCCGCCTGGTTTGAGGAGAACGTGCAATGACCCTGGACACACGCGTGTACGTGATCAGCAAGGTGGACTACCGGGCCGTGTGGGTAGCGTGCAACCGGCTCATCGGCGCTCACGAGGGCATCAAGTTCACCGATGAGGGCGGTTACATCGGGAACAAGCCCGGCCAGGGGCTGCTCGCGCTGCTGGACGTTCACTATGGCACGGACGCGCCACTGGTTGCCGAGGGCGGCCACCACCGGTACTGCGAGCCTGATGACGAGGACGCGCGCCACCGGCGCTGCTTCCCGCACTGGCTGGAGGCCTCCTTCGACACGCCGTACGGCTACCGGGACTCCGACGGCAATGGCTGCGGTGACCTGCACGCCCGCCTGGTCGCGGAGCTGGGCCAGTGGCTGGACGGCCAGGGCGCCCGCTGGGCCTGGGAGAACGAGTTCACCGGCGAGGTGCATGAGGGCTATGAGGGCCTGACGGACCTCGCCCGCGGGGGCGCGCAGGCGACCCAGTGGTACCGCACGATCGTCGCTCCGGCCCTCGGGCTGCCCGCTTCGTGAGCGACGACCTGCGCAAAGACGCGGGCGCGTTCCTGTATGGGTACAGGTGCTTAACCGGGGTGCCAAGTCTTGTTTTTTACACCCAGGACTAGGTAATCTCCGTGTGTGAAACGAGTTCAAATCCCGGTTACCTGGGATATGCACAAGCGGTTCGAGGCCAAGCTGCTGCCAGGGCCACCATCACCGGATGAGGATTTGTGCCCGGGACCTTGCTGGGCCTGGTCAGGCGCGCACTTCCAGAAGACAGGTTACGCTCTGTTCAATGTTAAGTGCGGAGACGGGAAGTGGCGGCCAACGACAGCGCACCGGATTGCCTGGCGGCTGTACCGTGGCGAGTTCGATCCTGAGCTGGAACCTGATCACCTGTGCCGTAACCGGGCCTGCGTGAACCCTTGGCACGGCGACCCGGTGACCCGGTCAGTCAACATGCTCCGCGGGATGCACCCGACTGCTATCCTGGTTCGCGAGAACAAGTGCCCGCAAGGGCATGAATTCACGGAAGCTAATACCATCCTGCGCAAAAATGGCAAGAGGGAATGCCGGGCATGCGCTCAGGCGCGGGATAACGCCAGGAATGCAAGTGGTGCCCGCAAGGATCATTACCGAAAGATGTACCTGCAGCGTAAACAGCGGAAATCGCTGTGAAGGAGGTGATGCCAACATGAGGGTGCTGATAGTACACCCTGGTTTAACGGCCCTGATTTCAGTGTTGCGGACGTATACCGGGGATGGGCCGACGGCCTGCGGGAGCAGGGTTGCGAGGTCGCGCTATACAACACCAATGATTTAAAGGGCCGCCTTTACTTCTACTCGCGCGCCCTTATTGACACGGAAGAGAAGGACGAGACCGGGCATCCTATCGTCCGGCAGGCGATGAACCAGCTGGAAGCGATCCGCGCGTCCATGCAAGGCATCACGCATGCCACCTACTCCTTCTGGCCCCAGGTGATCGTGTTCGTGAGCGCCTTTTTTGTTGAAGCTGGGACGTTTGCGCTTCTCCGTGCACGAGGGCACAAGATAGTGCTTCTGCACACGGAATCGCCGTACCAGGACACGGAGCAACTGACCCGGGCGCCGTTCGGTGACATCAACCTCATCAACGACCCCGTGAACCTTGCCCGGTACCAGGAACTTGGCCCGGCGTACTACATCCCGCACGCGTACCGGCCGGACGTGCACCACCCGCGCACGGGGCCAGTCAACCCGGAGCTGGCCGCGGACCTCACCTTCATCGGCACGGCCTTTGAATCGCGGGTGCGGTTCTTTGAGGCAATGGTCACCCAGCCTGGCTTCGCGGGCCTGGACTTCCTGCTGGGCGGCTCGTACTGGAAAGAGGAAACGGGCGAGGGCTCGCCCCTGCGCGCGTACCTGTCCCAGGACGCAGCCTGCGTGGACAATGCCGAGACGGCTGAGCTGTACCGGCACGCCGCGTGCGGCATCAACTTGTACCGCCGGGAATCAGAGGAAGAGCACGCGGGCGAGGGCTGGGCAATGGGCCCGCGCGAGGTGGAGATGGCAGCGTCCCGGTTGTTTTTCCTCAGGGACCCGCGGCCGGAAAGCGATGAGGTCCTCGGGATGCTGCCCTCGTTCGCGACGCCGGAAGACGCCGCAGAGCAGCTGCGCTGGTGGTGCAGGCACGAGGCTGAGCGCGAGGAGGCGGCCCGGAAGGCGCAGGTGGCCATCGCGGACCGGACGTTCGCCAGCCACGCCCGGAAGCTGCTCGGGTGGCTAGAGCAGCTGTGATACTGTAAGATACATGTCATGAACCTCACCATGATCCGGGTAACCAGGAAAGACTGCCCCACCTGTGGGGGCTCAGGACTGGAGCCTGGGGCATCAACCTTCGTGCCCTGCAAGGACTGCAAGGGCACCGGGACTGCCTGACTAACCCTGCAGCCAGTATCGGATTACCAGCCACAAGAGACATGTCAGGAACCTGCCGCCATCATTGGCTTGCCAGCCACAATGGTCCTGCGTGATACGTGCAGGCGTGAATGTATGATACTGTAAGAGACATGACCGAGTGGGAGCCAACGAAGTCCGGGGGCTTCCGCCGGACCGGGGTAGCTCAGAGGAAGAGCGCTGCGCAGATTACGCAGAGGTCAGTGGCCCGAAACCATTCCCCGGTGCTGACGATGACCTGGGCCGAGAAGCTCGGGCTGCCGCAATGCCCGTACGTCATCCGGTGGAAGCTGGAGGCAAGGCTTGGCTCGGTGCGCCTGCACCACTGGCTGAAGCCGGATGATGACCGGGCCTTCCATGATCACCCGTGGTGGTTCGCCACGGTCATGCTGCGCGGTTGCTACACCGATCGCAGCCCGGCAGGCGATGACGTGCTGATGGCAGGCTCAGCCCGGGTGCGCCCGGCCCTGCACCAGCACACGGTCATCCCGGGCGAGCACGGGGCCTGGACGCTGATGCTCACTGGCCCGAAGTCCCGGGCATGGGGCTTCTGGCGAGAAGGCCGGTTCCTCAAGGCGAACAAGTGGTTTGCCCGGCACGGCCATCACCCCTGCACGTGACGCTCACCATGCGATACCGTGAAATACGCCGCCTGGGACGATCAGCCGGCCAGCCACGGACCTGGGAGCATGCATGACCCTCAAATTCGGCCGCCGCCCGAATGACCCCCGGCGCCCGCGCGTCCGGCTGAGCCGGTCACTGACGGGCGTGGTCCCCGCGCACCCGCCTGCAGCCGATTACCTGGCGCGGCTGCAGGGCTGGCAGATGCTCGGCAACGGGCCTGATCCCGCCAACGTCGCGGCAGGGTTCCCGGCCGAAGGTGCGGGCGATTGCGTCGCGGTAACATGGGCGGATTTCCGGCGCCTGGTCACGGCCGTGCTCAGCACGGAGTACTACCCGACATTGCCGCAGGTAGGGGCGTTCTACGCCACGCAGAACCCGGGCTTCCCCCAGCAGGACAACGGCATGGACATCCAGACGGCGCTGGAGGACCTGGTGGCCAACGGCGGCCCGGACGGCGTGAAGGCGCTCGGCTTCGCTGCCGTCGACTACACCAACCCGGATGAGGTCAAGGCCGCCATTGCCATCTTCGGCGCGGTGTGGACGGGCATCGTGGTCCAGTCCGCCAACCAGGACCAGTTCAGCGTCGGCCAGCCCTGGGACTACGTGCCCGGCTCACCGGACGAGGGCGGCCACTCCGTGCTGGTCGGCGGCTATGGTTCCGGTGGCACCGGGCAGCTCGGCGGCGACGAGGCGTTCATCACGTGGGCCCAGGAGACGAGCTTCACGGACGCGTTCTGGAGCCGGCAGGTGCAGGAGTGCTGGGCCGTCATCTGGCCTGAGCACCTCAACAGCCGGGAATTCCTGGACGGCGTCAGCCTGCCCCAGTTTGCCGCGGACTACACTGCGCTCACCGGCCGACCGTTTCCCGTCCCGGTGCCACCAGCTCCCGTTCCAGCGCCGCCAGTCCCCGTGCCGCCCGCCCCGGCGCTCCATGACGTGCACGACCAGGAGCTGTGGGCCAAGACCAGCGCGTGGACCACGCTCATGCACACGGCAGGAAACAAGCACGCGGCGCAGGCGCTGCGCGACTGGGCCGTGGTGAAGGGCCTGGCATGACGCGTCCAGGGGCAGCGTGAAAAAAGGCAAAAGAAAAGCCCCGCACCGGTTTCCCGGTACGGGGCTTTTTCCTTGCTTCACCAGATGATGGGCTGGCTGCTCATGCGTGGATTATTAAGAGCCGTCACATGGTCAATGGCTGGTTGTTGTTCTTTGGTTGCGTGGCTGCATGTTCACACGGCCCATGGCTGGCTCGGGCGGGGATGGCTGCACGAATACGCTGGCTGGTCTTCAATGGCTGCACGAGTTCGCGGGCTGGCTGTTGTTCTCTGGCTGCTCGTTTACCTTGGCTGGCTCCAGGATCCTGGCTGAAGAACGGTGGCGAGCTTTACACGCCAGCGGGTGCGCGCCCCGGGACGGCGGCTCGTGCCGTGCGCTCAGGCTGCACCAGGGGGCGGCGCGGCACCCAGTCATCCTGGTGCGCGCCGTAGATGGGCTCGTAGCCGTGCTGGACGCGCCACAGGTCCTTGAGGATGGCCTTGCCGACTATCCGCACCGCGTGCTTGTAGACGTGGCCGGCCTTCCAGTCGGGGTGCAGCTCTTCTGCGTGCGCCCGGGCCCGCACGTAGCACGGGTAGTACGGGGTCTGCCCGCGGGCCTTGCCGTTCTTGTCCGGTGCCCCGTTGGAGCGCAGCGCGAACTCGGCCATCTGGTGCACGATCATCTTCGCGGCCGGGTTCCCGGAAGCCAGGGCCTCCTCCTGCGTCTGGTTGCGGCGCCGGCGCCGCTCGGCGTCACCGTGCCCGCAGTACGCCCACAGCTCGCGGACGCCCATGGAGCGCACGTCGCCGATTGCCAGCACCCGCTTGGGCCGGGGCGCTTCGTCCTCGTCCTCTTCACCGAGCTCATCGTCGTCGTCATCGAAGTCATCGGAGGCCAGCGGGCCGCGCGCGTCATCCGGGGTTTCCCACCACGCCTCGGTGTAGGTGACGAAGTCGCCCACTTCCCCGATCAGCCGGGCCATCCACACCTCGCCGATGCCCAGGGTGGCCTTCTGGAATTCCCGGACCTTCAGGGGGCCGATGTTCTTGTAGACGCGGACGAGGATGCGCCCGCTGGTGTCCTTCATGGCAGTCGCCGCTTCCAGCTGCGCATGAAGGTCGATGTCATAGGCCTCGCCGGCCCGGGCAAGCGCGCGCAGCCGGTTGCCGATCCGGGTGGTGAGCCGGTAGGCGTCGTAGTAATTCCGCCCGGCAGTGCGAAGCTGCCAGTACTCCTTATTCATTTTCTTTTGTTTTCCCTTCTGTTCTTCTTTGGCTGGCCCACAAACCTTGGCTGCATGTGCCACCGGCTCCGTGGCTGGCTGTCAGTACATGGCTGCACAAGAACATTGGCTGGCTGTCGATCCTTGGCTGCAGGTCGTTGGCTGGCTGTAGTAGCTTGGCTGATGATCATCGGCTGCAGGTCCTTGGCTGACTCCGGTAGGTTGGCTGAAGATCGTTGGCTGGCTCCAGTAGCTTGGCTGCACGGCATTGGCTGGCTCCGGTAGTTTGGCTGCAGGCCTTCAGTGGCTGGCTGATCTCCCTAGGCTGCGGTACCTTGGCTGGCTCTGGTAGTTTGGCTGCAGGTCGTTGGCTGGCTGTAGTAGCTTGGCTGCAAAAGCTCCCGGCTGGGGAACCAGGGCTGGCTAGGGTCTCTTGGCGGCAAGTTCGCTGTCCTGCGATAGCTGGCTGAGGTTCTGCGGCGGTATTACGCCCGGGAGCTGAGCATCTCAGCCCGGAGCACGGCGAGGTCAATCTGCCCGAGGCACTCCACCTTGTGCTTCTTTATCTCGGCGATAGACCACCGATGGCGGCTTATGGCCGCGTTAATGGCGGCCAGGGGCTTGCTGATCATGCCGATTCTGGCTTGGTGATCCGCGATGGTCATGTCCTTCCACAGGACTGACTGCGTCACGCTGCCCGCGACGGGCACCAGGACCGGCAGCGACAGCAGCATCTCCAGGTTGTCCAGCGCGGGCAGCGCGCCCGATTGCGAGCGGATGTGCTGGGCGACCCGGTCGGGCCGGCCGGACGGGTTAGTGAAGGCGCTCTCCTCCGCTGCCCGCACGTCGGTGCGAATGGCCGCCCGGACCCGGTCGGTGATCCACGGCAGCAGCACCAGGATGGCCTCCTGGGGCGACGGGTCGTCCATCAGCTCCTTGAGCAGCGCCTGCGCCGTGCTGTGCGCGTCCCCGTCCCATAGCCGGCGGGCGCGGTCGTTAGCGGCTTCGGCCTTTACCTTCGTTGTCATGGGTACTGTCCTTTCCCTTGGCTGGCCCGGGTTCATTGGCTGAAGAACGATGGCTGGCTGAGGTTATCTGGCTGTGCGATCTTGGCGGATTCACATGCGCTGGCTGTCGCAGTTCTCTTGCCTCTGCGCAGGCATTGCCAAGGCCAAGCGCTGGCTGGAGAACGATGGCTGGCTGGGGTCCGATGGCTGGGATCTGCTGGCTGCAGGTCTACTTTGGCGGGCTTAAGAGCGCTGGCGGCTGGATGACGTTGTCGCGCGTGGGCAGCGGGAGACTTGAACTTCCGAAGCGCGAGAAGAAAAAGGGTCTTCTCTGCCATGCGCCGTGCCTGCCCGGTGACAGGAGCGGTGGTGAAGCGTGAAGTACACATTTCTCCGCTCCCCGAGCGCCGGGCAATTCCTGGCCTGCCCTTGTTTCTTTTATTCAGTTTATGCTTCACGATCCCGCTGGCTGGCCGAGGTCTTCTGGCGGCACGTGCTTATTCAGTGGTGAGCGCCCTCGCCGTATCCGCCTTCCGTGCGCTCGTGCATGTCAGTTGACGCACCCGATGCAGGCGGCTATTGTAACCGGCAGTTGCCTAACCGTGGAGGTCCGGCCGGCGAGGGCCTCGTGGGCAGCAGGAGAGTCGAACTCCTGAAGGCACGGAAAAGCATCCTGCTAATTAGAAGCCTTCCCTGGCGTGCGCCTTGCCTGCCCGGTGACAGGAGCAGAGAGCTGAGACTGGATTTCTCCAATAAGCCTGCTCCCCGAACGCCGGGCAATTCCTGGCCTGCCCTTGTTCCCCTTATTCAGTTGTCTTGCGTGGACAGCAGGAGGATCGAACTCCTGAAGGCACGGGAAGAGATTGTAGTGTAAGGCCCTTCCCTGGCGTGCGCCTTGCCTGCCCGGTGACAGGAGCGGCGAGGATCACATGAATGTTGCTGTGTGATTCCGCTCCCCGAACGCCGGACAATTCCTGGCCTGCCCTTGTTCTCCTTATTCAGTTATCGTGAGGCTGCATCTTGGCCTCGGCTGGCTAGCATGCTCTGGCTGCACATTTACCTTGGCTGGCTGACCTGCCATGGCTGTACTTCACTGGCTGGCTCAGGTGCGTTGACTGTACTCCATTGGCTGGCTCAGGTGTTGAGGCTGCACATCTACCCTGGCTGGCTCAAGTCCATTGGATGTCAGTGACTGCAGGGCCTGCGCCCGGGAGAGCCCCCGCCAGATCTCGCCTTCCGCGTGAAGCGCCATGCACGGTCTCACGCCCGAAGCAGGCGGGCTGTTGTAACCGGGGAGAAAGGTTGTAAGCCCCGGCTGGCGGGGGCTGGTCATGATGGTAGCGGGTCGCAGTTCTCTTGCCTCTGCGCAGGCATTGAAGTGGGGCTGGCTGTAGCCGTCGGGCTGTGGCATAGTGGCTGGCTCGCGTGCTCTGGCTGCGTTGCGGGCTGGACTATCTCGGCTGGCTCCCATGGACTGGCCGTGTTGCAGGATGCTCGCCTATCGTGGCTGGCTGAACGGATCTGGCTGCGCGATCTTGGCTGGCTCATATGCTCTGGCTGCGGGATGATGACTGGTTTCAGCATCATGGGGGCTGGCTTCACGGTCATGGCGGCACGTTCTCCTGCTGGCTAGATGTGGCAGTCCACCACGACCAGCCACGCGTCATCGGGCAGGCTGTCCACGTAGGCGTTGGCCGCGCGCAGGTAGGCAGCCCGGTCGTCCGGGCCGTCGTCACTCATGCCGAACCAGCCCATCGTGCCTGGCGCCATCCACTCGCCGTCGGTCGTGAGCAGCGCGTAGCCGGGCACGGCCTGGTCCCGCTGCCGCCGTGCGTGCTCGTCCTCGCTGACGGAGAACACCTCCAGCACGTCCTTGCTGGACCACCGGAACGGGCTGCCCTCCGCATTGAGTCGTGCCACCCGCAGCTGGCTGTGGTACTCCTGCCGCGCGCGCTCGATGGTGTAGCCGCTGCCCTCGCTGACCATGCCGGCGAAGACGCTGAACGGGACCGCTTCTGGCAGTCCTGCCACCAGGCCCTGGTACTCGCGGTACAGCGTCCTGGCCTCGTCTTCCGCATCCTGGCGCACCTTCTCCAGGTCCAGCGCGCGCTTGGGGCCGCCATCGCAGCCGAAGAACGGGAACTTCTCCGGTGAGCTCCACGACTGCTCTGGCATCAGGACTTCGCCAGCGTGCCCGGGCTTGTAGCGCAGGGAACCGCCCCACCGGCCGCCGACGGTGTACCAGTCCCACTTGGACTGCTGGTTGCGCGTGGACATCATGTAGGCCCGGTCGGTGTCCTCATCAAGGAACAGATGGTCGCCTTCATCGTCGGCACCCTGGCAGTACGCGACATTGACCGCGTCCGCGACCTGCTGCCAGGTCAGCGGGCCGTCTGGGAGCTTGCCCTCAGCGCGCAGGCTCTTCACGGCCCAGTGCTCCTCGGGCAGGCCGTCTTCATAGCTGCGGTATGGCGCTGCTTCCCTGTTCTCGTCGTACGGCGCGAGCATCTCGCTCAGCTGGCCAGGGTCTTCCAGGCAGGCCAGCACGATGAAGTGCGTCATGCCGCGCCCTCCTCGTTCCTGACTGCCTCAGTGATGAGCCGGACCTGGCGCCGCTCCAGGGCCATGTGCAGCAGTTCCGGTGCGGACCAGGCGATCTCGTCAAGCACCCGCTGGACTTCCTTGCCTTCCAGGCGCACGTGCAGGTTGTCCTCTAGCGAGAACCCGAGCGTGGAGCCGGTGGCGCTTACGTGCTTCAGGCCACGGTGGACGATCATGCCCTGTCCCCTCCTGCCTTCTCTTCCGGGACGCCGGTGAGCCACCGGAGCTGCACGACGGGGCCGTCCTCGTCGTATTCCGTGATGGCAGTGAGCTCCGCGGTGCCCGGGATGCCCTCGCTTGCCAGGAACGCCGGCAGTTCCGCCGCCGTGATGCCACCGGGCAGCGTGGCGCGCTCCTCCTGCACCCAGCGGTCACCCGACCAGTACTGGGGCTTGAAGCCGTCAGGCCATCGCGTTGTCATGGCCTCGTCCTTTCTTGGTGTCTGATGCAGTATAACTCATCGGGGCACGGGCTGGCTACTTCGCCGCGCGTGCCAGGAGGCTGCTGGCTGGCCACTTCGTCTTGGCTGCATGGTTGGCTGAGTTCTGCTGGCCGCGCGGGGCACGCGTACCTTGGCTGGCTGTAAACCCGTGGCTGCAGGACACCGGCACGCTGGCTGGCTCAGGTCGTATGGCTGCATGCCCTGGCTGCGGGATGATGGCTGGCTCGTATATCCTGGCTGCGGCTCCGCATCGTTGGCTGACCGTCACTCAGGGCTGATGTACCGTGGCTGGCTAATGCCCCCTGGCTGCAGGTCGTGTGCATCATCATGATGGCTGGCAAGCGTCCGATGGCTGCTCGTCTAGTGTGGCTGACTGGTGGTCATGTGCATCATCATCATCATCATCATCATCATGGCAGGCAGGCGTTCCATGGCTGCGCGTTTACTGCGGGCTAGCTCATGATCCCGATGGCTGGCACACGTTCAAGGGCTGCATTTTTGTCCTGGCTGGCTAACGCCCCCTGGCTGCGGGTTCATGACTGGCTAGTTGCTCCTTGGCTGCCGGCACCGGTACGTTGGCTGGCTGACACTGAGTGGCGGCATGGCGTCGTTGGCTGGCTAACGGTCATTGGCTGCGGGTTCACGGCGGCATGGCGTGGTTGGCTGGCTAGTGGTCACGGGCCGCAAGGTTACTCATCGTCGTCTTCCCGGAGCTGCGCCAGGAACTCCTCGTTGCCCGGCAGTGCCGCCAGCGGCCAGCGTGCCGTGCGGGCGCACGGGTAGTACCCGTGGTTGCCGCCTGGCTCGCTACGGCTAGCGAACCGGCCCAGGTCGTGCGGCTGCTTCTGGAAGCCCCGGTACACCTCGAACAGGCCGTCTCCGTCGAGGTCGATGACGTAGCCCCACTCAGCGAACAGCGAGTCCAGCGGGAAGTCGCGGGCGTCCTCAATGACCCCCGCTGCCAGCATCAGGCCCGGCTCCCCTTGCGTGGCGCGCAGCAGGACGTACCAGTCGCGCAGGCTCCCGGTGCCCACGCCCTGGTCCGCGAAGCCGGCGAGCCGGGCGACGTCTTCGTCTGTGGGCGCGCTGCCCGGGCTGGCGACCTGCAGGGCAGCTGCCTGCTGGCGCAAGGCCGCCGGGTCCTTGGCCGCTTCCCGCAGCCACCCTAGCACCGCCAGGCCCAGGCCATCAGGGTAGCTGTCCCAGTGGTTGTAGGCCGTCTTCTCCTCGTCGTTCACGGCGAAGGTGATGAATCCTCGTGTTCCCATGCCTTCTCTTTCTTTCCGCTCAGGACCTGCTGGCCGTCAGTCCCGCCAGGAGCCGGAGCAGGTCCGTCATGCGCACCTCGATGGCGCCATGCGTGCCGCCCTGGGAGCCGATGATGAAGACGCGGGCCGTGACTGTGCCCGGCTCGTGGTTCACCTCCAGCTTCATCAGGTCGTGTGCGCCTGTCCCGTAAGCTTTCCAGGTGTTCACGCCAGTGCCGCTTCCCTTGCCAGCGCTGCCGCCTTCGCCTTCAGCGGCTCGGCCTTGAGCAGGTTGCGGTTCAGCCGGCTCTCCCAGGAATTCGCGCGCCGCGCCCAGTCCAGGTACTCGCCAGCCGCCTGCACCAGCCCGTACGCGGTGCCGCCGATGCCAGCGCCTTCCACGGTCGGCCCGTTCAGGAAGCCGAGCACGGCCGCGCGCGCCGTCTCGATGTTGGCCATCACCCGGTCTGAGACGATGCCGTCCGGCGGGGCCGGGATGAACTCGCGCAGCCACAGCTGCTGCTGCGCCGGGGTCACCGCGATCCCGAGCAGCCCGCTCATCACCTCGGTGTACTCCCGCGCCTCGTTGCGGGCGAACTGCAGGGCCTCGCGAGCCTCGGTGACCCGGTCCCGCCAGTCCCCGCGGTGGCTGAAGGAGAAGACCGCGCCGGTGCGCTCGCCCTCGGCCTCAGCGAGTGAGTAGGTGTTCCCGCACACGATCCTGACCTCGGTCAGCCGCGCCGCGCAGCTGGCCTTCCCGGTGTGGTCACTGGTGACGCCCAGGTACGGGAAGCTGTAAGACGCGTCAATGCGCCCGCGGGCCGTTACCTGGTGCGGCTCGTCCAGCCGGGCCAGCATCCAGACCCGGCGCCCGCCGTCCAGGCAGCCCCCGGTCTCCAGCTTGACCGTGCTGTCAGACCCGGTGACGGCGTCGATGATCTCGCCGAAGTCGCTGTTCGGGATGAGCCTGTAGGAAGCGCGCTGGTATGACAGCGTGGCCCCGGTGTCGCTGCGGGCGATCCGGCGCCACTGGTCACTGTCGTCAGCGGCGCTGTCCACGATCTCGGCGACCAGGGGGCCGAACACGACCACGTCATTGACAGGGCGCCGGAAGGATTCTAGCCACAAGCTGGTGACGTCGCTGGCCAGTTCATCAGCGCTCAGCTCCCCGCGGGACATGATGAGGTCCCGGGCGCGCTCGCGGAACTGGGCCGCGGTCATCACCTGCTCGCTGGTCACCGGGTAGGCGACGGGGTCCCAGTCCAGCCCGGCCAGGGCCCGGGCCTCGGCGAACGTCTGCGGGTAGTCGTCGGTGACGATGCCCTCCCGGTGCCAGGGCACCTGGCGGACGGAGAACATGGCATCTACGTTTGCTGGCATTGCCAAGCGCTTCTTTCTCCTGTGCCGCGCAGCGTGCCCCGGAGCTTCCCGGATCGGCTGCGCTAAGTGTCTGTTACAGTATATAACGCAATGACGGCAAGGTCTATTCCGGATGGTAAGAAGATATTTTTCGAATAAATGTTCTAGTAATGTAAGCGCCAGCGCAGGTTGCTGAATGAGTCATCCAGCTTGCCGCCTGGGCCGTGCCGGGCACGGCGCCCGCGGCCTGGTTCGCTGAAGGCCTCCAGCACGAGGCGCGCGACGGTGAACGCCCGGGCACGGCCGTACTTATGCAGGCGCACGAACCGGTACCCGGCGGAGTTAACCTGTGGCGCGAGCAAGCCGCCGTGCGCGGAGGGCCGCGCCAGTGAGTACACCTGGCCATGGCTGCTGACCTCATACCATCCCTGGTAGCCGGGGACAGGCCGCCACAGCTCATCGCACACTTAACAGGCTAGCTGGTGTACCCTGCCGGTAACATGCCGCGGCCCTGACCGGAGCCGGCTCGCTCAGTCCTGACGGAGCAGCCAGTGGCCACGGAACCGCTTGGTGCGCATCATGCACTCGCGGCAGCCCGTCGTCCCCCGCTCTGGGTGCACGATCCTGTTAGCCCCGGCCAGCCGGTGCCCGAGCGGGCAGTCAGGTGGGCGCCACGTGGGAATGATCCGGGCGTTCGCGTGCGTGATGACCAGGGCAGTGAACGCCTCGTCATCGATCTTCCCGCTAGCCCAGGTGGCCCAGCTGCTGGCCAGTGCAGTGTATTCGTCCTCGCTGGCGCCCCGGGCTACCCAGCCCTGATTGATCTTCGTCAGCGGGCTGCGGGCCAAGTTGACGCCTGGCGTTACCGCTTCCAGGTGCAGCGGGTTCTGGCACCTGCGGTGCAGGCAGGACGCCAGCCCCCTGCACGAGCCATCCCGGTTGTGGCAGGCATGGTCGATCCAGAAGCCGGCTGCGATCAGCCCGGTGGCCAGCTCCCAGCCCGCAATGTGCGCGGAGACGCCCTGACCATCCCAGTGAAGTTGCCCGTAACCAGTCGTGCTGACAATCGTTCCCGTCCAGGGCCAGCACTCCCCAGCCGTGCGCCGGTCAACGCCTGCGTAATACCGCACGTCATCGGGCGCCGTCTTCAGCGTCGTCAGTTCTGTCGTGCCCTGGAAATACTGCCGGTAATAATGCCTCTTGCACAGCCCTTTACCCATGTAGTCGTCAGAGCACTGCCCACCAGCCGCTGCCGTGCACGTTCGGTCAGGCACGGCTTTTTGCGGAAGCGTGCCAGCTTCCTTCCGGCGCTTGTAGCAGGCACCGCACAGCCCGCGGCGCGGCGGCCTGTCACGACCGCAATCAGTACAGATCACACTGGTATAGTATCGCATGTCACAAGGTATGTGACACCCGAGGCCGTGCACGGAGCCGGGTCCTTCGCAACACATAGCGTAAGGAGTCAGCTACAGTGAGTCGGATCCACGGAAGGAATGGCATCGCGTACGTCGGCGTGAATCCCGCCGACCTCGCCAGTCCCATGGCTTTCTTGTCGGACTGGAGCATCAATTTTGTCGTTAACAAAGTCGACGTAACCTCCATGGGCGACCAGAACCTCATCTGGGTCGCCGGGTTGCCCGACGCTTCCGGTGACTTCACCGGGTTCTACGACACGGCCACGGCGCAGACGTACGTGGCGGCCACTGACGGCCTGCCGCGCAACTTCTACCTCTACCCGAGCACGCTCGGCGTGCAGGGGTCCGCACCGGGCCAATACTTCTTTGGCCAAATCCTCCCTGATTTCAGCGTCGCGGGCGGCGTGGCGGCAGCCGTGAGCCTGAAGAGCACCTGGAACGCTGCGACGCGCATTCAGCGTTATCCAACTGTAGGCATAGCCGGAACCTGATAACTGTGAAGAGCGTAATTATGCGGTATCGTGCAGCATGGCTCAAGAGACATGCTCAATCGAAGGCTGCGCGAATTCGCATTACGCTCGCGGCTGGTGCGCTGCGCACTGGCAGCGGAACCGGCGCTACGGAGATCCCCTGGGCGGAGGGCCGATGCGCCAGCCGCCCAGGGAGTGCTCCGTGGAGGGCTGCACCCGTCCCTACAGCGCCAAGGGCTTGTGCAGCATGCACTACTACCGGGCGAAGGCAAACAACGGGGAAGCAGGAGGGGCCAGGCCACGTAAGAACGCCGGCTCTCGCAAGCCCAGCCAGCCGCGTCTGTGCGAAGTCGAAGGCTGCGGTTCTCTTCACTACGGCCGCGGATTCTGCCTTCGGCACTACCAGCGCTGGAAGGACTACGGGGACGCTAATGAGCCGTTGCGCCGTGGCCAGAACGGCTCAGGTCACCGGGGCGTCAACAACCAGGGCTACGTCGTGCTCAAGTACGGCAAGTGGACCATCCTGGAGCACCGTGCCGTCGCGGAAGTCAAGCTCGGCCGCAGGCTCTACCCATTCGAGAACGTGCACCACGTCAACGGCATCAAGACCGACAACCGGCCCGAGAACCTGGAGGTCTGGGTGAAGGTGCAGCCAACAGGCCAGCGCCTGGAAGACCTGATCACCTTCGTCACGCAGTACTACCCGAATGAGGTCCAGGCGGTCCTGGGTCGCGCGCGGGCGCTGACCAGGGCCGAGCTAACGGGCTCCGCATAACTGAACAGTTCAGGAAAACGGCCAGGCGAGCACGGCGCTCGTGCCCGCCTGGCCACCCTCTCCCCCAGTGCGACGCTGGGGTATCACGCAGTCTACATCATCAGATCCTGATACGGGACGGACCACGATGACAGCACGGAAGATCACCCGCGACAGCGGCGACGCCACGGACTTTGACGAAACGCGGCGGCTGCTGTACATGGCACTGCTGGTCAACGAGACCAAGCGGTTCAACCTTGCCGCGACCCTGGTCAACGCACTCGCGCACCATCACCTAGTCACGGACCTGACGGTCGCGGAGATCACCCGGCACGTGGTGAACGCAACGCGCGGCATCGACAACGCCACCGGATCGGACCTGGAGGAGAACGAGGCCCGGCAGGAAGGCGTTGCCTGGATCCAGAAGCAGATTGACCGGATCACTGCTGAGCTAGGAGATGGTCCTGGTGCCTGAGGCAGAGGCCGACTACACGATCGACTGGGATGAGCCGGTCCCGGCCGTCACGCTCCCCCCGCCGCGGCCGGCCAAGGCCCAGGCTGCCATCCCGGCCAAGGCTGACCGCGCGCTGGCCCGGGTCCAGGCCACTGCCGCGGAGAAGAACCTGCAGCCGCCCGACGACGACGATGAGGTCACGACCGGGAGCGTCATCGCTTCGGGTGACCGCGTCACGCTGCTCGGCCAGGAGTTCCGGGTCTCAGAGCGGATCGGCCTGATGCCGCTGCTGAAGTTCGCCTCTGCCTCGGACGTGGACACCCAGGATCCGCGGGCGCTGGCTGCCATGTACACCATGCTGCGCGACTGCATTTACGAGGGGTCGCCGGGCTGCGGGGAGTGCGAGCACTGCGAGGCGCGCAACGAGACGGCCTGCAAAGCCTACGAGAGGGGTGACTGGAGCAGGTTCGAGGAGCACGCGATGGTCACCAAGGCCGATGCTGACGACCTGATGGGCGTGGTCTCCAAGGTGCTGGAGATCGCGTCCGGGCGCCCTACCCCGCCGCGTGGTGGCTCACCCGCTACTGCGCGCAGAACGCGGGCCGGCTTGACGGCGAGCGGCTCCGCCACGCGGAAGCGGGGATCGAGGCGCTGAGCCCGCGCCAGCTGCTCAACTTCGCTTACGCCCTCATCACTAGCGAGATGACGGGGGAGGAAGCGGAGAAGTTCGAGGAGGACATCGGCATGAGGACCAGCCCGGAGGCGGTGGCGCTGGCCGCGCTGCGGGCGCACCAGGAGGCCAGCGGGATGGCCTTCGATGACCCGGACGCGCCGGTTGCCGCCCCGCTGGGCAGCCGGGACGAGGAGATCCCGGGAGCGTGGATGGGACGGTGAGGCGCACGGGGATCTCCTCGTCCCGGCTGGCTGATGTCGCCTGGCTGCATGCGGGCGGCAGGGCGCACTGGGACCTTGGCTGGCTGATGTCACCTGGCGGCACGCGGATCACGGCTGGCCGTGGAGCACTGGCTGTGTATTACCGAGTATAGCAGGACGGAGGGAACGGCATGGACGTGCGGCTGGACGACGCGGCCATCACCGCCCTGCTGGACGACGAGCACGGCATGGTCGGCCGGTACCTGCAAGACCTGGCGGACCAGGCGGCGGCCGTCGCGCGGGCCCGGGTCCCTGTGCGCGCCACGCCGTCCTGGAGCGCGCGCAGCAACGCCCGGCCGCCTGGCTTCACCAAGGCATCCGTGCACACCCGGATAGGGCACCGGTCCGGGGGGTCGCTGTGGGCCAGTGCCAACGCGCCCGCGGACCCGGCCGTCTTCCTGGAGTACCCGCGGGAGGACCGCGTCAAGGAGCCGTTCCTGACCGTCGGCCTCTGGTCCCTGATCGGCCGGATCTTATGGCGCCCCTGTTGCGGCCTGAGGCGGGTGAACAGTAATGGCCACCCTCGGTGAGGCCTGGGTTACGGTCAGCCCGGACGCGAGCGGCTTCCGGCTCAAGGCAGATGCCGCGATCCGGACCGCGCTGGCCGGGATCAACCCCGACGTCAGCGTCAAGGTGAAGGCAGACACCACCGGCGCCCTGGCGTCCATCGTCAACCTCCGGGCCCGGATGGACGCCCTGTCGGCCAACCTCGCCAGCATCAAGATCGGCGCGGACGGCAAGCCGGCCCTGGCCACCATCACCACGCTGCAGGGCAAGCTGCTCGCGCTGGCCAAGACGGTCGCGGACATCACGCTGAGCGCGGACACCTCCGCGATCGACGCGAAGATCGCCGCGCTGCAGGCGAAGCTGGCCGCCCTGGTGCGCAAGTCCTCTGACCTGCAGATCGACGCGGACACCACGGCTGCCATCTCTAAGATCGCCAACCTGGAGCTTGAGGCGCACGGCCTGGAGGCAGCACTCAATCACCTGACGGCGGACATTGAGATTGACGCCGCAGTGGCCCGGCTGTATGCCATTGAGGCCGAGCTGCAGGTGCTGAGGTCGGACGCCAGGAACATTGAGGTCACTGCGCAGACGGCAGCCATCAAGGCGGCTATCGCGGCCGTCACCGCAGAAATTACAGCACTGCAGGCCAAGGCGCATGACATCCGGATGAACGTGGACACCGGCAGCCTTATCGCAGCGCAGGCATCACTGCTCGGCCTGGAGGTCGCGGCCGAGAAGGTGGGGACGGCGGTTGAGGACGCGGCGCGCGCGCAGGCTGACCTGATCGCCTCCACCAGGGGGGTGACGGTCGCGCAGAACCTGCTCGCCATCGCCCTGGGGAACACCCAGCCCATGTGGACCAGGGCCACCGGCGGCATGGCGGCCCTGGCGGGAACGGGCGGCATCCTGGGGAACGCCTTTGGCATCCTGGGAACGAAAGTCACCCTGTTCGGCGGCCTCCTGCAAGGGCTGCTGCCCGCCTGGGCCACGCACATCTCCGTCATGCACATCGCCGCCGACGTGCTGGTGGAGCTGATCGCCGTCTGGGGCGGCGCGGCCGTCGCCGCCGGGGCCTTCGGGGTGGCCGCCTCCGATGCCGTGCAGGAAGTCGCCCGGCGGATGACCAACCTGCACATCGCCGCGGATGCCACCACGCAGTCCATGTACCCGCTGACGGGCGCCCTGGAGACCCTGCACAACGCGGTCCGGCCGGAGGTGTACCAGGTCTTCGGTGACGCGCTGGTGGTCGCCAAGGCGCACACCGGGGACTTCCAGAAAATCGTGCGGGAGACTGGCCCGGTCGTTGACCAGCTGGCCGGCCGGATGACGGCCGCGCTGACATCTGGCACGGCCTTCGACATCTTCACCAAGAACGCCAAGAGCAGCCTGCTGGGCCTGGGCACGGCATTCGGCAACGTGTTCGGCGCGATCGGCAACGTCCTGAATGTCGTGCCCGATTACGCCCAGAAGCTGCTGACCCTTGGCGTGGCCCTGACCGGCGTCCTGGAGAACGTCACCCGGATGCTGGAGCCGGTGCTGCGCTGGGGCCTGGTCATTCACGGGGCGTTCATCTACATCGGGCTGGCCACGTCGCTGGCCGTCGCCTTCTACTCCAAGGCCCTGGTCCCGCTGGCAGGCGCTTTCTACGCCGCAGCGCAGGCAGCGGCCATTTACGTCGCCGGCCTGGTCGCGGTGGCCACCAGTGAGGAAGGCGTCATCACGCTGACGGGCGTGCTGGACGCCGCGCTGGCCGTCTTCAAGAGCATCAGCCCGCTCGGCTGGATCACGATCGTCGTAGCCGGGCTGGTGGCCCTGGCCCTGTGGCTGCACAACAGCTCCAGTGCGGCCAACGACTTCACGGCCTCCATCCAGAAGGTGGTGGGCAGTGCCGGCGTGGCCCAGACCCTGGGCATCCTGGCGCAGTCCATCGCGGCGACCAGGCAGCAGCTGGTCCAGTCTGAGGGCGCCGCCCAGATGTACTCCGCCGCCATCAGCAAGGTCGACGGCGTCCTGAGCGTTGGCGGCCACGACCGGTCGCTTGCCTCCCAGCAGCTCCAGGCCCTGCGCCAGGGGTATGAAGGGGCCACCAACGCCTCGCAGGCATATGCCCATGAGCTGGCCGTGCTCCAGGGCAACCAGCAGACGTTCAATGGCCACCTCCAGGACATCGCGAAGATCACGGGATCCACGTCCTCAGCCCTGGGAGCGCTCACGGCAGCAGGCATCACCCAGAACCAGATGCTGGACAAGAACGTCCAGGACTGGGCAGCCACCACGGCGCAGGTCCTGGGAACGCTCGCTGCCTACAAGGCGATGAACGGAACCGCCGGGGCGCTGAACAATAACCTGGACGTCCTCAGCCGCACCGAGACGGACCAGTACACCGCCACGCAGAAGCTGAACCAGGGCTGGAGCTCGTTCATCGGTGACGTCACCGGCAGCCAGGGCACCTTCGACACCCTCGCGCTCGGCATGGTCACGCTGGACCAGAACTTCCAGAAGGCCGGCGGCAGCGGTGAGACGCTGCGGAACACGCTCGGCAAGCTGAGCGTCACCGGGACGCTGACCGGGGCGTCCATGGACGGCCTGAACCAGGCGAGCCTGGACCTCAACCAGGCGTTCGGCACCCAGGTGTCCAACGCCAACGCGCTGTTCGCCAGCTGGCGCACGGCCGGGCTGGCCGGCAACCTGTTCACCCAGGGCGTCAAGGACGCCATCATCCCGCTGGTCAAGTACGCGTCCGGGTCCAAGGAGGCCACCGCGCAGCTCGTGGCCCTGGCGCAGGAAGCGGGCTACCACGGGACCGCGTCACTGAAGGACCTGACGAACTGGCTCGGGCAGGCCGCCGTCAAGTCGGACGAGTTCACCTCCACCGTCAAGAACCTGCTGATCCCGATGGTGGCCGCCGACAAGGGCGCCAAGAACGCGTCGGCCTCCATGCTGGCGCTGGCCAAGCAGGCGGGCTACACCGGCGGCACCAGCATCAAGGACCTCACGGACTGGCTGAACTCTGCTGGCACGGCGACCCAGAACGTCAAGGACATCACCGACCAGGCCACCACCCAGGAGGCCCTGCTCACCGACGCGATGCAGGCGCAAGGCGACTACATTGCCAACACGCTGATCGGTGACATCAACCAGGCGATCCTGAAGTACGACGGCGTGCAGAAGGCCGCCGCGAATTACGGTAACGCGCTCGCCCAGTTCGGGAAGGGGTCCACGCAGGCCAAGGCGGCCCAGGACGCCCTGGTGAAATCCCTGATCGCGGCCGGGATGGCGGCCAACGACTCCGGGCCGCAGATCGCGGCGATGATCGCCAAGGTGCTCGGCGTCTCCATGCAGGATGCCATCAAGCTGATGGCCACCCTGGGCGACAACATCTCCAAGACGTCGGTGAACGCCCAGAAGGCCTCGGCCCTCATCGACAAGACCTTCATCAAGACGCTGCAGCAGATTGGCTTTGACACCCCGGGCATCAACAGCGACATCACCAAGTTCTCCCAGGCCATCTTGTCCAGCGGGGACAACTCCAACAAGACCCAGAGCGCCCGCGACCAGCTCATCAAGGACCTGGAGGCGGTGGGCGTGCAGTCCAAGGTCGCCCAGCAGCTGGTCACCAACCTGCAGAACCAGATCGACAAGCTGCACGGCGCGTCGCTGCCCATCGGCCTGGTGGCCAGCGGCAAGGGCAAGATCACCGCGGAGCAGACCATCACCGGCAGCACCCAGCAGGTGATCGGCAACCTGCTGTTCGTGGCCAAGGGCGGCCAGGTGCCCGGCTCTGGAAACTCTGACAGCGTGTTCGCGATGCTGACGCCGGGAGAGGTCGTCATCCCCCGCAACATGGTGCGGTCCGGCGCCATCGACCACCTGCGCGGCGCGCTGCCCGGCTTCGCCGGCGGCGGCGTGGTCGGGGTGGCTGGCGTGCAGGCCGTGCAGGACAAGTTCGTCCAGGGCACCGGCCAGGGATTCGAGGTGGCGATGGGCACGCGCTTCGAGAAGGCCGCCAATGCCGCGCTCGTCAGGGCCATCGCCGCTGCCGTGAAGGGCGCGTTCCTGGGCCCTGGGTCGGCGAACTACGCCGCCGACATCAACACGGCGCTGAGCTCCCTTGGCCTGCCGTTGTCGCTTGTTGCCAACTGGTTGCGACAAATTCAAACAGAGTGCGTGACACTTGACGTCATGATACTGACGCGGGATGGCTGGAAGAAGCATGACGAAGTACAGCCTGGTGACGAGACCATCGGCTATAACCCCGTTACGGGCGTCAGTGAATGGACGCGGGTTACCCGGGTGCAGCACTACGAGAGCGCTCCCGTCGTCCGCTTCGGCAATGAGCACTGGGAAGCTGTCGCAACCCCGAATCACCGCTGGCTGATGGAGACCGTCGTCCGGCGCCGTGAAGGCGCGTTCACGGAACTCCAGTGCCCGGATTGCGGGGCCACGGGAAGCAGCCGCGGGCCATTCCGGTCCCCGCGAGCCGTGCAGGTTCACCGGGGCAAGGAGCACAAGGAGCCCGTTACCGTCCACAAGCGCGGCGTGGGCACTTATGAGCAGGTCACAAGCACGGCGCTCGTCAAGCTGGAAGACAAGGCCCCAGGCCAGCGCATCGTTCTCGCGCGTCTTGCGAACCTGGGTGACGAGTTGCCCGTGTCCGTCCGTGAGGCTGCGCTGCTCGGCTGGATCGCGGGTGACGGCTGCGTCATGGCAAGCAAGCCCGTCTGGCGGAAGGCGCCTCCTGCTCCCCCCGTGAACTGGCAGGAGCGCACGCAGGACGCGCCATTCGGGCTGCGGCGCGATGGCACGCCAAGGAAGGGTGCCGGAGGCAGGCCCTATGAAGACCCGGATCGTACGCGCGTGCCAGGCACGAGCGGGCTCTCCGTCACCGTTTCCCAGGCAAAGGCTGAGCATTTCGCCGCCATCGAAGAAGCGCTGGCAGGCATTCCCGGGGTAGGCCGGTACGCGCAAGACCGCTGCGGGCACAGTAACGGGCCTGGGTTCGGCACCACCCAGCTCGTCACGCGCACGTGGCACCTCCCCGCAGCGTACGCCCGCGACTTGCTTGCCCGTGCCGGGAACCCGAAGACGGATGCCGTCAGCCAGGTCCTGCGGATGTCTGCCGCACAGCGTGAGGCATGGCTCGGGGCGATGATCGCGGCAGAAGGCCATCGTGAGCCCTCGAAGACGGTGATCTACCAGAATGACGGGCCTGTCGCCGACGCGATCGAGCTGGCCGTCTACCTCAGCGGGAACCGCCCGGCCCGGAGGAAGTCCCATGGCGGCTGGGGCATCGGCATCACGTCGCCGTACATCGGCGGCCCGTCGCGCGTGATGTTCGTGAAGGATGCGGGTACAGCGCCCGTGTGGTGCTGTACTACGCAGCTGGGCAGCTGGACCGCACGGCTTGACGGGCACGTATTCCTCACTGGTAACAGTGGCGGTAATTTGAACGCCGTGAACCTTACCGACTCAAATGCCCAAGCAGGTCACCCTAGTGTTGGCTTGCTACAGCTCATCCCAAGCACCTTCGCTGCTTACGCTGGTCCCTATATTAACACGCCTCCCTTGGTGAACTACGGCGGCGGCCCGGTGAGCGAGAACCCGATGGCGCAGATTTACGCCGCCATCCACTACGCGCTGGCCCGGTACGGGCCCGGGATGGGCAGCGTCATCGGGCAGGGCCACGGGTACGCGGCTGGCGGCCTCGTGCGGGCCCTGGGCACCTATGACCGGGGCGGCATCCTGCCCGCGGGCGGCATCGGCATCAACACCACGCGCCACGCTGAGATGGTCACGCCCGCGCAGGGGCCTGGCTCGCTGCACGAGACGAACCTGCGGCTGAACCGCCTCAGCCAGCAACTGGACAAGCTCATCCAGGTGACGGGCACGCAGGGGCAGGCCTTCGCCCGCGGGCTGTCAGGCAGCGCGGCGCGGGGGGCATCGATGGGCTACTACGGGCGATGAAGCCGCGAGCAGACGGGCCGGTGAACTGAGATGGCAGACAGCCTCGTCATCGCCGACATCATTGAGGTGCTCGGCGCCGGGAGCGGCGTGCAGAGTGACATCCCGGCACTGGTGAACGCAGCCGGGACAGGCGCCGTCTTCCGGCTGCTCGCGCCGTCCTCCACGGGGGGAACGGCGCTGGGCTCGCAGCTCGCCTGGGACCTGGGCGCCCCCGACCCCACGACGGACCTGGTCCAGTCGCTGCTGCTGGACGGCGAGCGGCCCTTCGGCGTCCGGGCCAGCAACCGGACGATCACGCTGCCCGTCAAGATCACCGCTCCTGACCAGGCCACGCTGTCGGCGGCCAAGGAGTTCCTGATCCAGGCCATCGACGCGCCGACGTGGACGCTGACCTGGACGCCCGCCTCCACGGGGCTGGCCCAGGTCTTTGACTGCTTTCGCGCGCTGCCGACGGTGTACTCCTACGGCTTCCTGCCCGGCCAGCCGTCACCCATCGCCATCATCACGCTGCAGTTCCAGGCGCTGCCCTACATCCGCAGCGCCCCGGACGCGCTCACGAACGTGGCCTTCGCCAGCCCGATCCTCGGCGGGATCGCCGCGCCGCCCGCGCCGGTCATCCTGGACAACTTCGCCGCGGTGTCGGGCGCCAACTGGACGTCCAGCACCCAGTTCGTCGTCGGCCCGCACTCCGCGCACTACCAGCCGCCGAATGCCACCTACGTGCCGGTCACCTACGCCAAGAGCGGGCTGTCCTTCGACATCACCGGGCTGACGGCCCTGTCGGTCTGGCTCGGCCAGTCCTATGACACCACGCACTGGGGGGCGCCGGCTGCCACGTTCGCCTCCAACGTGACCATGCGCTGGACGCTCACCGACGCCTTCAGCAACAAGCTCACGTTCTCCCGGACGATGAGCAAGGTCCCGTGGTCCAACAAGGCCACCACGCCCAAGTGGACCCGGGTCACCGCGCCCGTCCCGCAAGGCGTGGCCCACTTCACCTACACGCAGGTCGCCAGCTACTCCGTGACGCTGTCCAACTGGGCTGGCGGCGGCAAGACCGCGTACGTCCGGATGAACGCGTGGCTGGACTCGGTGACCGCCAACCCGCCGTCCCTGGCCGCGCCCGCCAGCCAGCGCGGCGTGATGTACAACGTCATGGGCGTCCCGGGCACGGCCCGGACGCCGGTGAGCTGCCAGTTCCAGCTGCCGCAGTCCGGCAACGTGTCCATTGAGCTGGAAGGCTCCGGTGTGTGGTGGCCGCCGGTGGGGGTCACGTCCGTCAAGGCGGAGTGCATCGGCGGCGGCGGCTCCGGCGGTACGCGCTCCACCTCTGGCCAGGGCGGCGGCGGCGGCGGCGGCGAGTACGCCGCGGAGGCCGCGCTGACCGTGGCCGAGGGCACGCCCGTGCCGTTCTCCTGCGGGACCGGGGGCCAGCCGGGCGCCGCGCAGCAGTCCGTCACGTTCACCGTCTCCGGCGGCGGGAACTGGACGTGCCCGGCAGGCGTCACCACCGTCCTGGCCGAGTGCTGGGGCGGCGGCGCGCGGGGCGCTGACGGCGGAGGCGGAGGAGGCGGCGGTGAGTACGCCGCCGAGCCCTCGCTCGCGGTCACTGCCGGCAAGACGTACAAGTTCTCCGTGGGCGCCGGCGGCATCTTCGTGCAGAACTCCGCCAGCAAGGCCAACGGGCAGCCCTCGTCGTTCACCGGCGATTCGGTCACCGTCACGGCGCACGGCGGCGTCATCCCCACGACGGGCGGCACGACGGGGGGCACGGGGGGCACGGGCAGCGCCAACACCACGCACCACAACGGGGGAGCGGGCGGCACGTCGCCGTCCTACGCCGGCGGGGGCGGCGGGGGCGGGGGCGGCACCGCAGCCGGGGGCAACGCCGGCAGCAACGGGTCCGGGAACACCGGCGGCGCCGGGGCCGTGGCCGTGACGGGTGGCGGCGCGGGTGGCGCGGGCGCGAACAACCCAGGCTTTCCCGTGACCGGCTCCGGTCCGGGTGGCGGAGGAGGTGGCGGGTACGGGAACCTGGGCAACCAGCCCGGGGCCGCTGGCGCAGCCGGCCAGGTCAAGGTCACCTACACGGTTGCGGGCGGCAGCGCCGTCAACGGCGGCACCACCACCTTCGGCTCCGCGGCCACCACCGGCGCCGTGGTCACCGCGCACGGCGGCTCATCCGTCGCGCTCAACACGGCCACGGGCGGCGCCGGCGGCACGGGCAGCGCGAACACCACGCACAACAATGGCGGGGCAGGCGGCGCCGGGTCCACCAACGGCGGTGGCGGGGGCGGCTCCGGCGGCAGCGGCTCAGCGGGCAACGCCGGGACCATCGGGTCCTCAGGAGGCGCCGGGGCGACAGCGGTGACCGGCGGCGGCAAGGGCGCCAACGGCGGCACCGCAGCCGTGGACGTCGGCGACGGCGCGTCCCCTCCTGGGGGCGGCGGGGGCGGGGCCGTCACGACCGGGGCCACGGAGGCCGGCGGCGCGGGCGGCAACGGGAACGTGGTGCTGACCTGGACGCCGCCGCTGGCCCCGTTCGCCACCTTGATCGCGCACCGGCCCGGCGCCCAGTCGCCTCCGGAACTGAACCCGATCGTGCCCATCGGGAACACCTCCGATACGCCCTCAGGCACCCAGTATGTTGTCTCAAGCCTGGTCGCAGGCGTGAACGCGCAGTTCAACGGCACGTACACCGTGGTGCTGACCGCCTACAACTGGAACAGCCCGTCATCAGCGCGCTCGGTCACCGTCACGGTGAACCAGTCAGAGTACCTGGGCGGCAACACGTACGCCTCCTCGGTGGCGCGCACCTTCACCCCCTCCACCGACATCACCAACGGCATCGTGGTCATGGGCGAGCTGACGCTGCCGGTGAAGTACGTGGACCCGTCCAACACCTCCGCGTCATTCAGCGTGTCCATCACTGACACCAACACCGCGGACCAGTTCCTGGACGTGATCTTCCTGGACACGCAAGGGTCGAGCGTGCTCGTCAACGTCCCGGGGGGAAACACCTACGCCAACATGTTCATTGACGAGCCGACCATCGAGTATGACCTGGGCCGCATCCTCGGCTCCGACCTGGACCGGTCGCAGTCTGTCAGCCTGCTGGACGCCGCCATCATCTCCGGCTCGCCGTTCTACATCACGCCAGGGGACAACCTGTTCCTTGCCTACGCCGTGGAAGGCGCTCCCGATCTCGCTTTGTCGTACCTTTCGCGGTGGTACCTGGAGAGGCAGGTGTGAAAATGTTCATTTTCCCGTTGGGGGCGACTGATGCCCGGGCCCAATGACCCGTCCCTGGTGGCGAAGGCGCTGTCCAAGGCGCAGGCCGTCGAAAGCCGGCTGAACGCGCTGGTGGGGAACCAGGGGCAGCCCTTCGTGGTCTACAACCCGTCGGTGACCGTTGTCACGCAGAACGTGGCCGGGAGCTACACCTGGACGTGCCCGGCCGGGGTGACGGTTGTGCAGGTTCAGTGCTGGGGAGCGGGCGGCGGCGGCGACGGCGGCAACGCCACCACGGGCGCGGCTGGCGGCGGCGGCGGCGCGTACGCCGAGGAGACCTTCTACCCTGTCGTGCCCGGCACCGTCTACAGCTACGTGGTCGGCGACGGCGGCGATGGCGCGCTGTCGAATGCCGGCCAGGGCTGCCCAGGCGGCCCGAGCTACTTTGACCTGGGCGGCGTGTCCGGCGGCCCGGGCGTCTTCGCCAATGGCGGCGGCGCGGGAGTGAGCCTGGTTGGCGGCACGGGCGGCGCGGCCACGCCAGGGCAGCTCATCTCCTGGGCGGGCGGCAACGGCGGCGGTGACGGCACCCAGTCCACCGGCGGCTGCGGTGGCGGTTCCTCTGCCAGCACTGTCAGCAACGGCAACAACGGCGCCAAGTCTGCCTCCGGCACGGGAGGCGCTGGCGGCGCGGACACGCACGGCGCCAACCAGGGAGCCGGCGGCAACGGCGGGAACTCAGGCGCCACCGGCTCAGACGGCAATTCCCCGGGTGCCGGGTCGGGCGGCGTCGGGGCCTCATCGGTGCCTGCAGGCCTGGTCATCGAGAACTACAATCCCACCGCTTCTGCCACGTACTACGGCAGCGACGCCATCGGCGGCAACGCCAACAACAAGGACGCCGCCGTCGGCGCGGTGATGTGGCAGGGCGGCACCGGCACCAGTGACGGCCTGTACGCCGGGACGCTGAAGTCCGTCATGATCTTGCCGTCATCGGTGCAGTCCGACCTGAGCGGCGTCACCGTCGACAACGTCCTGCTGACGGTGTCCAACGTCAGCACGTACTACAGCGCCGGGGTGACCGTGGCCCTGGGCTTCGCGGCCTTCACCGCGCTGCCTGCCACCTTCGACGGCGTGACGGGCGTCACCAGCGCCCTGACGTTCACCGCGCCGCAAGGCGCCGTCCACGTCCAGCAGGCATCGGACCCGCTGGCCGTCCCGCTGGGGTCCGGGACGGCCAAGGCCCTCGTCTTCGGGCCGGGCCCGAACCTCCTGGACCTCACGTACTACGGGTCCTTCGCCGGCGCCGGGCAGTCCGGGGCGCCGCTGCTGACGGTCGTGGGCCATACCGGATCCGCGCCCATCCACAGCGGCGACGGCTCAGACGGCCAGGTCCAGGTCACCTACGTGACCAACGGCGCGGCCATCGGCGCCATGCAGCCCGCGGCCGGGTCGGACGCGGCCGGGAACGCCTTCAGCTCTGGCTTCTCCGGGCAGGTCAGCGCCTTCGTGCCCGGCTCCAACCCGCGCCAGCTGGAAGTGCCCAACGCGGCCAGCTTCGTCAACAGCTGGACCGGGTCCCTGCAGTACAAGATGCTGCCGTTCAACTGCGTGATGATCTCCGGCCAGGTCACCCCGCCCGGTGGCGTGGCCAATCCCTCCAACGTCAACACCGCGCTGAGCACCTCCTACCGGCCTAACAGCACGCAGTACCTGAATGCCGTGAGGACCCGGGCGGCGCGCACCTGGGGCAGGCGCTGATCTGCCAGATGCAGACCAGCGGGCAGATCCAGGTCTTTGACGCCACGGCCGGGGAGGCCATCCGCATCTTCGGCATTTACCCCCTTGACTTCTTATGCGTGCCCACCCTGAGGAAAGGCGCCGATGATGGCCCTGTTCACCGCAGTCTCCAATGCGGGACTGGTCACCCAGAACGCGACCGAGGTCGCCCGCAACGTCCGGGACGCCCTGACCGCTGCCGTCAACTTCTACGCGTGGCTGTCCGCGCAATCCGATGGCGACCTTCAGGGCGCGAGCATTTCCACGGGCGACATCGCGTTCATGCGGTCCATGGCCGCGGACCTGAACGCTTTCGCCAACATCTACCACGGCCAGGCGCCGGGCGGGAATTACGTGCTTCCCTACCCGTTCGTGAACTCATCCACCGAAGTAATCGGCGCGCAGTAGAGGAGCAGCCGCGCCTTCGCACGCCGTCGTCACGGCAGCGGCACGAAGGCCGCAGCGCGGCTGCCCATATCACAGTGTAGAGGAGGAGGTGGCCCCACTGGCACTGGAGCAGCTCAACTACAGCCAAGTCGTTACATTCGCACCACAAAACCAGCCCTGGTCCTTCCCGCTGGCCGGCGGGGGCAAGGCCGGGTCGTGGGCATTCAGCTGGAACGGCTACCCCTACATTGCCGTGGGCATCACGCAGGCGCAGTCCATCCAGGTGGGGGACGTCTTCCAGCTGTACACCGGGGCATCGCTGAAGGAGCCGACGCTGTTCCAGGTGGCTGCCATCGGGGTGCCGGCCTTCGGCTTCCTGGACGTGTTCTTCACGCCGTCACCACTGGCGACCCCCACGTCATCTGACACGGCCACGTCCATCCCGCGGCCGACCTCCCCACGATGGCTCGGCTCGATCGGCCACGTCACCAACCTGGTGCGCAGCTACAGCTGCCCGGGGGGGCCGGACACGCTCAGCCTGCTGCTGCGGCTGCCGCCGGAGTACCGCACCGATGCGCTCAACCCAGGGCGGGTGGTGCAGGCATGGCGCGGGGCGTCCTGCATCTGGGAGGGCAAGCTGGACGAGCCAGCGCCCTCGGCCAGCGGCTGGACGGTCACCGCGCACGGCGCCGGGAACTATGGCAGTGACTTCGCCGCCACTTACGCCACCTGGAACGCAGACGACCCGGTGAACAAGGCCATCACCCGCGGGCTGCGCTGGGTTAACCCCGGCATCGGCAAGCCCGCGGGCATCTACCTCGCCCAGCAGCAGGACAGCGGCTCGGAAACCGTCACCGCGCACCTGGACCTGCTGATCACCGGCGGCGGGCTGCTGTGGAAGCTCACCCAGCCCGTCGCGTCCTCTCCTCCTGCCAGCCCGTGGCGGCTTCAGGTCGTCCCGTTCACCCAGGATGCCAATGGCAACCCCACGGCCAAGCCGGACCGCATCCTGGTCTGCAACACCCCGGTCGCGCGCACCATCGCCGCTGACGTCAACACCCTGGTGCTGCGCTACCAGGCCACCGCTGACGTGGCGGCCACGTCCACCAAGAAGGCCTCGGCCGCCACGTTCGCCATCACGACCGTGACGAACGCCAAGTCCGTGCTGGCGCACGGGCCCATGGAGTACTACATCGACCTCAGCTCGGCCGGGGTGCTGACGGCGGCCAAGGCGCAGGCCATCGGGAGCAACATCCTGACCCGGTACGTCCGGGCCAGCTTCGCCGGGCCGTTCACCGCCGGGCCCGGGCAGGTGCTCAACACCGCAGGGACGCCCGTGGACCTGGGCTGCGACCAGGCGGGGCTGGTGTACAAGGTCGTGGTCACGGACGCGTCGTACGGCGGGGAAGTCGCGCCGGCGCCCCTGACCTTCCTGTCTGGCGCCTATTCCTACGACGAGGACTCGGGGACGGCCACGATCACGCCGTTCCAGAGCTTCCGCGGGGACATTGCCAGCCTCATTGCCGCGCTGTACCCGGAGAAGTTCTAGCCAGCACGCGTGCAAGGCCCGGTCACGCGCCCGTGCTTGCTTCCTCCGCATACGTGACGGACTCAATGGCAATGCCCGGCTGGATGACCTGACGGCCCGCCTCCACGGTGCCCACCGTGAACGGCAGGGACAGGCAGCGGAACCACACGGCGACTACCTCACCCGTGCCTGCATCCAGCTGGACGTCGATCGTGCCCGTCTGGTGAATGGTGCTGCCGGCCCCGTACTGCCTGCGCGGCCAGGCAGCGGGCGCTGGCTCTCCCTGGCTGAATCCCGGTATCCGCATCGGCCTTCCCCCTTAGCAGGAGCCCTGATCTGGCTGGCACACGCTCGTTGGCTGACCTGTTCTGGCTGGCACACGTTCGTTGGCTGAACTGTTCTGGCTGGCACATGCTCGTTGGCGGCGCTTGTATCATACAGGGAAATACTCTTAGGAGGATCCATGCAGGTGCCACGCCTGGTCAGCCCGCTCACTAACCCTAACGGCTGGATCGCCGCGGCGGGAGCCGTCCTCGCCGTCGTCGTCATGGTCAACAATGCCGTGCACGGGCGCGGCGCGTTCGACGCCACTGCGCTGGTCTCCGCTGCCGCTGCCGTGGCCGCCCTGATCAGCCGCCAGTACGTCACGCCCGTGGCAGACCCGCGGGACGGCAACGGCAACCCCCTGACGGCCGCGCCCCCGGTGCCGCCCGCGCCAGCGGCCAGGCCATGAGGATCGTGCACTGGCACGCGCGTGACGGCGTGGCGGCCTGCGGCCGGTGGAGCACGTGGCTGACCGTCACGGCCAGCCAGGTGACGTGCCCGGCCTGCGCGCGGATGCTGGGGCGGCAGCCGTGACCGCGCCGACTTACCATGACCTGCACGTCACCGCGCCGGGCATTTCCCGCACGAGCATCTTTCACCTGCCGTACGGCCTGAAGGTGACGTGCTGCCGGGTGGCCGGGTGGGCGTTGTGGCGCTATCCCGATTCCGGGTTCACGGGCGCGATTGACCCGGCACCCGTCTTGCTTGCCGGAGAGTACGCGCATCCCGGGAAATGGCTCGTCCTGGACGTCAGTGGCCACGTGATCGTGGACAGCAGGCGCCCCCTGGGTGAGGATGAACCATGACACTCATGGACTGTAAGGCTGCGCCGTGATCAAGGGCGTGCAGCCGGGGGACGTGCTGGCCGTGCGCACGAGCGGCTTCGCCGCCACGATGATCCGGCTCGGCGCCGCCCTGCAGGGCAAGCCGGACCTGAGCAACCACATCGCCGTCGCCGATCACTGGGACGCCAAGGGCACGCTGTGGTGCATTGAGGGACGCCCGGGCGGCGTTGGCTGGCGGGACGCCACGGACTACCTGGCGTCCCCGTGGACGCTGGCCAACGTGCTGCAGGTCAAGACGGACGCCCAGCGCGACGTGGTCACCGCTGCCATGCGGGCGCTGCTCGGCACGCCGTACGACTGGGCGGCCATCGTCGGCGACGGCCTGGACGACCTGCACCTCTGGGACCCGGTCAACGGCCAGGTGCAGGGCCATGTCGTGTGCAGCGCGCTGGCCGCCTTCGGCTATGACAAGGCGGTGCTCGCGCGCCCGGCTGGCGGTGAGCGGAAAGTCCAGCCCGCTGACTGGGACCAGTGGGTGCTCACCCAGGCGTGGCGGCGCCCGTGACTGCGGCGGCGTGCCCGTTCTGCGCGCGCATTGACCAGGGCGCGTATGACGAGGCCGATGACTGGTCAGTGACGTTCGGGTGCCGGGACCCGGCAGCGCCAGGACACCGGCTGTTCACGTCCCGGCACCACGCCCGGGACGTCCTGGCTGAACCAGGTGCAGCGGGCCACGTCCTGGCGCACGCCATCAGGTGGGCTGCTGGCCATGGGCTGGAGGACTGCGACTTCATCACGTCAGCAAGCCCGCAAGACGGCCATGTGCAGCACCTCCACGTCCACCTGGTCCCGCGGGCGCCCGGTGACGGGCTTTGCCTTCCGTGGGCCTGCCAGGGACGCGCTGACGACCACAGCCGGCCATGATCGTCTGCTTCTAATGCGCCCGCCAGGGCATCCCAGGAGAGGTGACTCAGTGAACCAGGGCGATTCAGACCTTGAAGAACAGGTCCTCCAGCTGAAGAGCGTGGGCCTGTCTACCCGGCGCATAGCCCATGCCCTGGGAGACGTCAGCCAGTCCACCGTCGTGCGCATCCTGCAACGGGTCAACTCCGGGCCGCAACCAATCCAGGGTGAGGAAACGGGCACGCCAGCGCACCTTTCGCGGCTTCAGGTAACGATCCGGGTACTGCTCGTCACCGTTTTCTGCCTGCTGTCGGTGACGTTCATGGTGCTCACCGCCGCGGTGGCCACCATCGCCTGGAGGTAACGAACCAGCCACGGGCGCCGGTGATTCACGCGCGATTCACTCACCGCAGTCCTTGCGTCCGTGCAGATGCACGTGCTTAGCTCCCTGGAGCACGACGGGAAAATACTCCGTCGCGATTCCGAGGAGCGTGATGCGCCATGTACTGGCGCTTTTTCACTGCCCGGCCACGGGCATTGGTAACCCAGGCGAGGGCGGTCCGTGCCGCAGCCGCCGGGCTGGCCCTGTCAGCAGCCGTCCTGTGCTTCGCCTTGCTGCCTTCCGGGCCAGCGCGCGGCCAGTCCGATGCCGTGGCGCCCAGCGCCCCTGGCACGGCCCAGGGCGCCTACACCGACCTGGGCAGCCCTAGGCAGGACAAGGCCCTGCGCGCGGCAGCCGCCCTGCAGGCCACGGCGCAGGCAGACGCGCTGGTCACGCGCACGGCCGCACTGACCTACCACCAGAGGCACCTCGCGCACCTGGCCCACCTGGCGCACATGGCCCGGCTGCACGCGGCAGCCAGCAGCGTGCAGGCGCCGGTGACGGTGCTGGCCAAGACCCGGTACCAGTGCGGCGATGGCGACGGGGACGGCTACGACATGCCGTGCTCGCAGCTGCGCCCCGCCACCCCGGCGCACGCTGCCCCCGTGACGGTGAGCCACCCTGGTGGCGGGAGCGCGAGCGGGACTGGCTGCTCTGACCCGAGCGGCCACCTTACTGCTGCGCAGGTCGAGATGGCCTGGAACTGCGCGGGCGGCCCGCACTGGGCAGACAGCGCAGCAGTCGGGATCGCCACGTGCGAGTCAGGCATGAACACGCGCGCATTCAATCCCTCGGGAGCGACGGGGCTTTTCCAGATCCTTGGGGCAGTAGTCCCTGGCGATCTTTACGACGCGCACGTCAACGCCCTGAACGCCGTGAGCAAGTTCGACGCCTCCGGCCAGTCCTGGGCACAGTGGGTTTGCCGTCCGTGAAGCGCGCCCGCCGGTACACGAAGAAGGTCATCATGAGCACCACTCATCGCGGGCGGTCAGCCGTCATCGCCGCCCTGGCTACCGCCCTGGGCCTTGCGGCCTTCCTCACGCTGCCTGCCAGCATGGCCAGCGGGCAGGCCGACGTCCTGACGGCGCCAGCTGCCAGCGCCATCACGGCACCCTATGCCGATCCGGGCAACCCGGCCCTGGACAAGGCCCAGCGGGCCGCGTCCGCGCACGCCGCCATCGCCCAAGACGATAGTGCCCAGGCGGCCGTGGCTGAGCACGAGCACGCCTTCCACCTGCAGCACGTCGCGCACCTCCTCGTGCAAGCTTCCCTGGCCGAGCGCGCCGTCACCCGCCAGGCACCGCCCGCGAGCACGGGCGCCGTCACGGTCACGGCAGCCGTTGCCACCACGGCCACGACTACCGCGGCGGCCCGCAGCGGCACGGCTGCCCGTGCGCTGGCCTGGGCGCTGACGCAGGCGGGCAAGTGGTACGCCTGGGGCGGTGCAGGACCATCCACTTACGACTGCTCGGGCCTGGTCATGCGGGCCTACCAGCACGCCGGCATCACGCTGCCGCACAACACTGGCATGATGGTGCGCAGCGGCAAGCTGGTGCGCACGTCCAGCCCGCGCCCGGGCGACCTGGTCATGTGGGGCGGCAGCTCGCCGTACCACGTGGAGCTCTACATTAGCCACGGCCGCACCTTCGGGGCGCACCATAGCGGCACCCGGATCGGCTACGCCAGCCTGTGGGGCTCGCCGGCCTTTTACCGGGTGGTGGCCTGAAAGCGTGGCTTGTGTATCACGCAGTCGTGTAGGCTACCCCGCAGAAAGTCCTGAGAGAGGAAACCAGATGTTCAAGCGCATCGCCCTGGTGCTCGCCGCCGCAGTGACTGCGGTGACGGCCGCAGGCGGGCTGGCGCAGGCAGCAGCCTCCTACCAGCCGGAGTTCACTAACGCCGCCACCAATCCCGTGGCCGGCTACCTGGTGCAGTACACCAAGCCCGACCAGCGGGGGTTCAACGAGGTCACCACCTCCATCGGCGACACCTACAGCAACTCATCGGCCCTGAGCCTGCTGCCCGCTGACGCCAACCACGGCATTGGCACTGAGCTGTGCGACCCTTCCACCGGGGCCGCCATCCAGGTGGGCGTCGTGAACAACGGGAATGCGGTCGGCAGCGCTGACACGTACAACGTGGAGTGGGCGGCTGGCTACCTTTCGTCCGTGCTCAGCCCCCCGAAGACGGGCGTGGCCTATTCCGAGAGCGACCCGTGCCTGAACGGGGTGCTCGGCGACAAGTTCCTGACCAGCCCAGCCGGCCCGCAGCTGCTCATCGCCAGCATCCCGGTCCAGGACAACGTCAACGTCTCCATTGCCCGGGTAGGCGGCCACTGGGTCGTCTCGGCGAATGTCCGCGGGGGGCCGGTCAGCTTCAACGGCGGCCTCCAGGCCCGGACTGCGTCAACGTCCTTCTACTTCAACCAGCACTTCAACGAGGCGGCATTCGGCGCGGAGGCTAACCCGGGCCAGTCACTGCAGCCCCTTGCTGACGGCGCAGTCGCGGTGGGCGCGCAGGCGCACATGCGGGCCATTTACGGCACCGTCGTGCAGCACGGCCACCAGGGCGGCGCTCCCACGCTGGACGCCTTCCCGTCCGCCTTCGGCAAGGTCATCTTCGTCAGCTCCACGCTGAACGGCGACCCGGGCGGCACCGTCTACGCCGCGCCCACCCTGCTGCACAATGACGCCTTCGAGGCGCACGAGGGGCAGACCAACCTGGGCTGATTTCCTGGCAGCCTGAGACCATGAAGGCCCCCGCATCATCTGGTGCGGGGGCCTTCTCAGTACCCGTCGAGGTAACCCCCAGCTTACTGCCCGGGCCGGTACTGCGCAGCGCAATCGTGCAAGGTGTCGATCTTCTTCACGCGCGCCAGGAAGGCGTCAGCAATGTGAACCGTGGCCTTTGGCGTCTTCTTGCTGATGAGCAGGCCGATGAAGTCAGTCCAGATCTCGGTCTGCCCCTGCCGGTAGTCGTTGCCGCCCGCGCAGCTGGTGATGGCCTCCTGGCGCAGCTTGTCATTCTGCTGCATGAGCTGCTGGTTGGCAGCCCGGAGCTGGGCATCGGTCCGGTGCTGGTCAACGGCCACGTAACCGAGGACCGCGCAGGACGCCAGCACGATGACGGCCACCACGCACAGGGCGATGATGGCCTGCCGCAGCCGGCTGATCACCCGCTGGTTGACCGTGTTGGCCCTGGTGAGCTTGTCCACCTGCCTGATGGCCGTCCTCATCAGGACGGACTCGTCCAGGCCTTCCAGTACCTCGTCCTCATGGCCCTCTGGCGTCAGCTCGTCGTCTATCATCTCCTTGCTCCCCCTTGCGCGACGTGCTCCATGGTCCGCAGCAAGATGGCCGCCGCCAGCTGCTCGCCCTGGTAGACCGGGAAGTCAGGCCGGGCGCCCCCAGGCTCGAAATCACGGATCTTCATCAGTATCGCGCGAAGCTCGCGTTCCTGGTCACCCGACAAGGTGCCGCCCATGAAGGACTCCAGCAGCGCGTCGACGTGCGCGCGCCGCGGGTCAGGACTGTGGATGATCTTGGCTGCGTCCATGGCCACCGACTTCCAGAAGACCTCGATCTTCGTTTCCGTGACGGCCATGCGGTCCAGGATGGCGCTGATCTTGACGCTCTGGTCGTGCTGCTCAGCGGCGATCTGGTTCTGGCGGCTGACGATGGCGTCCAGGCGGGCGGCAAGCTCCCGCTGGGCGGCCGTCACCGACTCCGTCTCAGCATGGACGATTTGCCTGATGCGCGCCGCCTCCCCCTGGGTGACAGCATCGCGGCGCCGTTCCCGGTACGTGAGGTAGGCGATCCACAAGGCGAGCACGCCGCATACGGAGCTGATCGCTATCCATACGACATCACTCATCTGCCGCCGTTAACCCGGCTCACGACCATCACCGCCAAAAATCACGAGGGGAGGAAGAGCATCCCGTTACGTGAGTTTACGATGCGCCGCCGCTCAGGTGAAGGGAGACGGCGCGCCCGGCGTCGTGGGCCGCGTCCTGCCGGGTCGCGCTGATGCCCCCGTTGAGCCGCTCGCCGTGCAGGTGCAGCCGCCAGTACCAGGAGCCGTCCGCCAGCTGGGCGTACTCCCGGTCATACTGGCCACGCCGCCAGGTGTACTCGCTGGCGGACAGGTACTCAGGCATGATCACGATCTTTCCTTATGCCGGACTGCTCTTTCCAGGAACCGCAAGCGAGCGTCTGGAGACCGGTGGCTGGCTCCGGCAGATTGGCGGCAAGAAAGCGTGGCTAGCTGGCTATTTCCTGCTCAGGCTCAGCAGCCAGCTGCTCGTCATCCAGCCCTGGCTCCTGCTCGTCATCAGGCTCCGGGCCTTCGGATGGCAGCAGCTCAGTAGACTCACAGTGCAGTGCCTTGCACAAGGCGTCCAGGGTGCGCGGCTTCGGGCGGCGCCAGCCGTTCTCGATCTTCGCAATAGCATCCGGGGTGATCGTGTAGCCGTTGCCGGCCATTGCCTCAGCAAGCTGGGCCCGGGACAGCCGCCGTTCCTGGCGCAGCCGGACCAGGCGATCACGGTCAATGGTGATCCCGGCCCCGGGCCGCCTGATCGCGGTACGGCCCGCGCGCCCGCTGCTGCTGGTCATGCCCTCATGATACCCCCTGAGACTGCTTTTGAAGATCATGATCATGCGCCGCGATTGAACTCCCCGTGCTGCGCGCCGGCAATGAAGTCATCCCACTGGGGCGCCGGGATCGCCAGCGTGCCAGCCTCCGGGTGCTTGCTGTTCCTGACGTAGATGACGTCGCCGTCCAGTCCTGCCACCTCGACGCAGTTGCCGTTGTAGACGCTCAGCGAGCTTTTCGCCCAGTCTCGCGGCCGGGTGCGGTGCAGCCAGCCGGGCAGTCCCGGGAGCCTCATTCTGGCCGGCGCCCTTCTACCAGGTCCTGCCAGGCCTCGCCCAGTCGCGGGATGTCCCGCAGGAGCTGGTGCCAGGGGCCGGGGCTGGCCAGCCCGTGATTCAGTGACGCGCCCTTGATGGTCATTATCCCTCATCCCTCCTGGTTACGTGGAGCTTTATTGGCCCACGGCCTGACGTCCAGCTCAATCACCGTGCGCCCGGCCTGCGCCAGGGACTGCACGGTCATCTCGTTGGTGATCACGGTGCCGACGGCGCTCCTGGTCACCTCACCGGGCAACGGCCGCACGACGAACCAGTCCACCTGGACCCCGCCGTCACCTGCTCCGTGGCTCAGCTGGATCTTCACGTGGTGTCACAGTCCTCTCGCCCCTGCGGGCAGCATTCACTGTTCACGTGGTGTCGCAGTTCCATTGCCCCTGCGCGGGCCGCATTCACGTGGTGAACTCCCCTGTCGGCACGGAGGCGAGCATGCCGTTGAGGGTGGCAAAGACCCGGGCATCAGGATACGCCTGGCCGATCATGTCCATCAGCACGCCCAGCCATGCATCCGCCATCTTCTCCGGGCCGTCCTCCACGGTGAACCCCAAGGTGAGCGCGAGGATGCGGGCCTTCTGGCAGCGGAAGCCCTTCGTGCCGGTGACGACCCGGCCGGTGCCCTCCACCACGCCGAAGACCGGCAGCTTGATGTCCCAGGCATGGTCATCCAAGCCCCAGTACGCCCAGAAGCCGCAGCCGCAGGCCAGCCCGGTATCCGGATCTGCTTCCACGGGCGGCTCGTGGGCCGTGTTATTGCGGCACGCGGCCTCGTTGACCCCGGGCCGCCAGGGATGATCGCGGACTCCCGTCAGCAGCAAGGGCTCCGGAACAGGCCAGATGGCTCGCGCACTCGGCTCGGCGCCAGCCGCCAGCGCGCGGTCCAGCGCCCCTGCTGCCGGGAAGCTCCACTGCCGCAGCCCGCGCACGCTGCCGATGGCAAGCGCGTAGTCACCGGGCCTTGACCCGTCGAACCCGGCAATGCCCGCGTGCGCAGGCCGGGCAGGCATGATGATGCCGCTGCGGGCCGTCCAGCGGGACATGCTGCTGCTCCCGAAGCCGAAGCTCCCGGAACTGAAGCTCCCGAAGCTTTTGCTTCCCGGCGGCAGCCCGCACCGGGCGCACCCGCACAAGCCCCGCGGTCCTCGTGCGCAACTGCCGTCGCACAGGCACCCGGGGCTGGTACTCCCCGGGCACGCAGGCGAGCTCAGTGGCTGGCTCATGGGAGCCTTTTCCTTCCTGGTCTTCCGCGTCCTCGCGCATGTCACGAGCAGCATTGCCCACCCAGTTACGGCGAGGCTGAAGGCTGCCCAGTGCAAGACGGCGCCTGTCATGCACTCACGCAGGCACCGGCTCCAGGGCCGGGGCTGGCTCAGTCACGGGCAGCGGCTCTTCTTCCGGGACGGGCTCCCCGGGAACCGTGAGCGGCTCCAGGTACCGGCGGCGCAGCGGCTCGCCCATGTCGCCGCCTCGTACTGTCCTCGTCATTGTCATGACGCCCTCTTCCTCCTCAGGCATGGCCGTCCTCGGCAGCCATGCGCCGCAGTGCTTCCATGTCCACCTGCCCCGCAGGCCAGTGCGGGTACTCGTCAATCACGTGCGTCCGGGTGAGCTGCAGCCGGATGTCCTCGTCGTCCCAGGCGGGATGGCGCTTGCGCAGCCACGCTGCCGTCACGGTGTCGGCATCCGCCTTCGCGCCTGGTGAACTGCGCATGGTTGCCTCCTTTGTCTTTTATAGTATAACTGAACGTGCGCCCCGCACAAGCACGCCCTTGGCGGTGGCCGTCCGGGCCAGCTGTAGGATAAGACCGCTGAAGACTGCAAGAGGCGGGAGCACGCATCATGATCTGCATCCAGTGCCGGCACGGGGCCTGCCCGCGCTGCCCGGAGCAGTCCCGGCAGGCGGCCCCCGGGCTGACGGCGGCCGAGAAAGCCGGCTCGCAGCTGTGCGACTGCCAGCACGCTCCGGCCCCGCTGGCCACGCAGGAGGACGCGTGAGCACCCCTGATGCCGCTCGCCAGCGCGTGATCCTCACCGCGGAGCCGGGCAGCCGGCTGGAGGAGCTGCTGGCCATGTACGAGCCGCTGAAGGCCGCGGCTGAGGAGGCCGCCAGCCGGTTCAAGGCCGTCACCGATGCCCTGAAGGCGGAGCTGCCCGCATTGGCCCCGGAGGGCACGGCCGCGATCACGCTGTCCGGCGTCCCGGGCTTGCCGGTGCTGCACCAGACGTGGGTCGAGACCTGGCGGCTGGACAGCAAGCAGCTCAAGGCTGACGACCCGGTCACGTATGTCCGCTACGCCGTCAAGGGCGGCCACTGGGAAGTGCGGGCCGCGCGATGAGCCTCCTGAAGCGGCTCCGGTCCCGGCTGGCGCTGCGCGGCAAGGACAAGCCATGCGATCCTGGCTGCCCGTGCCACCTGGCGCCGGCGTACTGGAGCGGGTCCATGCGCTGGACGCCGGGAAGCTGGGAAGGGCCCTGATGCTCCAGGCGGCGTACGCGGGGGTGCGCACCGGGACGGTGGCGCGGACCGCCAGCGTCAGTGATGGCATCATGATCGACGTGGACGGTGCCGGGCGCGTGCTCGGCATCGAGGTGCTGGACGGCAGTCACTGGCAGGCCGGGGGCAGGTGTTGCTGGTCATGCAGGGAAAGCTGACGATGACGGAGGAACAGCCATCATGATGAGCTGGCGCACGGCAACCTACAGTGGTCGCAGCAGTTGCGTGGAAGCGGCGAGCTGGCGAACGGCAACCTACAGCTCTCTCTACGAATGCGTGGAGGCAGCAAGCTGGCGCAGGGCAAGCGGATGCGACGGGGGCACCTGCGTGGAGGCCGGGCACGGAAGCGGCGTGGTGGGCGTGCGCGACACCACGCAGGCCGGCGACCCGGCGCGCACCGTCATCGAGTTCAGCGCTGGCGCCTGGGCAGCATTCACGGCCACACTGCGCGCGTAGTCTGCCTTCTCGCGCAGTTATTGACACGATCCTGCCGTCAGCCTAGGACAGCCAGCCACTATGATGCAGTCAATGAACTCCAGGCAGCCAGCACCCGCCAGCAGTGACCGTTCATGCCTGCGCAGAGGCAAGAGAACTGCGACATGATATCCATGTCCCCGGCCGACTTCATGGCCACAGCTCCCCGGGCACTGGACGGCAACACCGCCTGGGCGTCACGGTACGCCCGTGAGCTGAAGGGCGTCATCACCCGGCAGGCCACGCTGGCCCCGCGCTCCCAGCAAGTGCACCTGGGTCCCAGTGAGCTTGGAGTGCAGTGCGACCGCCAGGTTGTCGGCAAGCTGGCGGGCCTGCAGAAGACGAACAACGTCTTCGACCCGTGGCCGAGCATCGTCGGGACAGCGATTCACGCCTGGCTGGCGCAAGCCTTCCTGGACGACAACGCCCGTGAGCGGATGCTGCGCTGGGTAACGGAGACCCGGGTCGTCCCGCACCCCGACCATGCCGGGACAGCGGACCTCTATGATGCTTTCGAACACAGTATCGTCGACCACAAGTGCTTGGGTCCCACGTCCCTCAGCAAGATCAGGAATCGCGGCCCATCCCAGAAGTACCGGGTCCAGCTACTGCTGTACGGCCTGGGCTTCCGGGCGCTGGGCCTGCCGGTAAAGCGCGTGGTGCTCGCTGCCTATCCGCGCACGGCGGCCACCCTGGATGGCATGTACGTCTGGGAGCGCGTGATCGCGCCGGAAGACGACGCGCTGGTCGCCCGGATGCTGGAGCGCACGGCCGTCCGCAAGCTCATAGCGGCAGAAGTCACGGCTGGCCGCATGACGTTCATGCAAGTGCCTGCTGCGCCTGATGATGACGAATGTTACGTATGTCTTGGAGCGTCAACCGAAGTCGTCACCCGGAACGGGATCCGGCCCATTGCGCAGCTGGCAGCAGGCACCCATGAGCTCCTCGTGCCAACGCTGAGCGCTGACGGGAGCCGCATGCGCACCGGCAGCTTCCAGGAAGCGCCTGTGCGGTACTTCGGGCAGCAGCCAACGTACCGCATCGTGCTGGAAGACCGGCGCCTGCGCAAGGAAATCAGGGCCACGGCTGAGCACGGCTGGTTCGTGACGGACCGGGCGCGCAGGCAGCCTAATGGCGCCAGAATCGTCCGGCACCAGTGGCGCAAGGTCACTGCCGAGCTTCAGCCGGGAGACTTGCTCCAGCCGCTGCGGCGCAGTACCGCCAGCATGCCGGACATGATGGACGTCGCGGTGGCCCAGGGCTTCACCTTTGGTGACGGCACGATCGGGCAAGGCCAGCGACCCGCAACACTGTGCATTTTTGACGCGAGCAACGGCAAGGATGTGATGCTCCGGTTCTTCCCGGCCTTCAAGCAGTATGAAGGCGTGAAGCACATTTACGGGCTCCCCAGGTTCTGGAAGGAGCTGCCACCGCTGAGTGAGTCACGCTCCTTCCTGCTGAGCTGGCTAGCCGGGTACTTTGCCGCAGACGGGAACGTCACCCCTGCCGGCCAGTGCTCGCTATCATCAGCCCGGGAAGAGGACTTGCTGTTCGTGCGCGACCTTGCAGCCGTGTGCGGCATCGGTTACCGCCAGGTCTCCAAGAAGGCGCGCATCGGCATTAACGCCACTGAGGCCACGGATCTTTTCAGTATCGGCCTTCAACGGCGCGATCTCCCCGCATGGTTCTTCTTGAAGGACGCACACCAGGCTTACGCACAAACTGCCAACGAGCAGCCAGAGCGGGAAAGTTACTGGAAGGTCGTATCCGTGGAGCCCACTGGCCTGGTTGAACCGGTGTATTGCGCAACGGTTAACGGCGCAGAGGCGTTCGCCCTGGCTGATGACCTGATGACGGGGAACTGCCCGTATTATCGGCCCACGTCAGCTTATGATGGCGGCCCTGGCTGCCCAGGGACGATCATCCGGAAGCCAAAGTCCAATGATTAGCCTGTTCCTGGGACTCGCAATCCTGGCGGCTACGCTATGTGGCATCCTGGGTGGATGGGTTGCCAGCCAGAAGGGGCGCACGATCGATGAAGGCGCCTTGCTCGGTTTCTTTTTCGGCTTCTCCGGAGTCCTGACAATGCCTGCGCAGAGGCAAGAGAACTGCGACGCGGCTACCACATCATGAAGGCCGGGCGGTGGTGCTACGGGTTAGTTGACCCCCGCGCTGCGCAGCAGCTTGTCCATCCGCATCAGCTGGTCAATGCGCACCAGCGCCGCCTGGATCTCGCGGGCCCGCTCGGCGAACTGCACGGCATCCAGCGGGTCGCCGTTCAGCACCGCGCGCTCGGCGGCCAGCACGTCGCCGCGGGCGCAGCCGAGCCGGTCCCAGGGCGACCGGGACACCGTGGGCGGGACGCTGATGCCCAGCTCGGCGGCAGCCGACTTCACGGCCACGTCCACCCGCCGGATCTGCCCGGAGTCGATCTTGGCGACCGTGACCGGTGCCTGCGTGACGCGCCCCTGGTCAAACCGCTGCAAGGTGGCCGGGGTGACGGCGCCGCCGATCCGCTCCGAGACCACCCTCGGCCACCGGGCGCTGTCGTGCTCACGGGCCTCGGTGATGAAGCCGAACCGGTCGGCGATGAGCGCCAGCTGCGGGGTGCTCAGGTGCCGCCGGGCAACGTTGACGCTCCAGACCAGTGCCCGCGCAGCATCCTCGTCACCGTCGAATTCCTTCAGGCTGACCGTGACGCCTTCCTGGCTGGCGATCCGCAGCCGGTTGCGGCCGTCCAGGACCTTGCCGTCCAGCATGATCAGCGGCTCCCGGACGCCATTGGCCACGATGTCGGCGCGCAGCCGCTTGTCGTCCTCCTCGTTCATGCCGGGGACCATCAGCGCCAGCGGGTGCACTTCCAGCGCGCGCGCCTGCGTGCTGCCGTCGGGCAGCCGGACCGCCACGCTGGCTGGCGCCAGCCGCCGGGCGAGGTCCTGGGCTGCCTTGCCTGCCTCAGTCATCAGGTTCCATTCTACGGGGTTTGCTGTCTCTTATAGTATATACGACCCGCGTGCCCGCTTCCTGCGCCTGCCGGGCGCTGTCCCCCGTGCCGGGCCGCACGGTACTGTCGACCATGACTGACGAAGAGCTCCGGCGGCTGCTCCACGGAATGGAGTACCGGCTGACCGGGCAGACAGGAGAAATAATGGCAGCGCAAGACGACATCAACACGGCAGTGGCCCAGCTTAACGCCACGATGACCGACATCGGCACGCAAGTGACCCAGCTCGGCACCGACGTGCAGGCCATCCAGGCTGAGCTGGCGGCCATGCCCGCCGGAGTGGATACCACGGCGCTGAACGCGGCCGTGGCACAGCTGGCGTCCACCCAGTCGGCCCTGGACACCGCCGTCGGCGCGGTGACGTCAGCAGCCACCCCGGCTGCACCGCCCGCCTGACGGCACGCGAAGGACCCGGCCAGCAAAGGGAGTGCGCGCCTTGCTGGCCGGGCTGCCTTCATCAGTGCGGCGTCTTCTCATTCGGCCGCGGGGTGCGGGCCGGGTTGTTCTTGACCCGGCGGTGCTCTGCGGCGTACTTCGCGCACTTCACGCGATTACGGCCAATCTTACGGCCCTTGCTGGTCTTGCTCGCTGGCAACTAAACGTTCACCTCCTCCCGGGCGGGATTACATGCCCGGGAGATGCTTGGTGCGACGCATCGCTGCCTCCTCTCGTCGTGTATCTCGCAGTATACTAGACCTCATGGTGAAGCCCAGCGAGTGCCGGAACGCCGAAGAGATCGCCCGCGAGGAACGCCGCGCGTGGCGCTGGAGCGCGCGGATGTGGCTCTACCGGGGCTATCTGCGGCTGCGCGGCTGGTGAGTGTGCGGCTAGCCGGCCCGCACTGGCACGCGCCGCTTCTTGTTGAGGGAGGCCACCTTGCGCTCCAGGGCTAGCTCGCGGCGTTCGAGGTCCTTGTCCATGGCGTCGTTGAGCTCTAGCGTGAGAAGCAGGGTGTTAAGGATTGCCGACGCTGTAAGCACCTTCTTCACGTGCCCTTCGGGCAGCAAGCGCATGGCCGTGTCCATCTCCGCCTGGAGGACCCTGATCTGGCAGCGCCAGTGCCGCATGCGGCGATTGGCGTAATCGCGTACTTCAGGAGCATTCTCTGCCAGCCGGTACGTTGACTTGGCGCCGCGACGATGCGTGAGGACGCACTGCTCACCGCGTGCTTCGCGCAGATGGCGGATGCCCGCGTGAACCTGGCTGGCGGTAAGGCCGGACGCGCGCATGATGTCCTGAAGGGTTACCTCTGCATCCACGCTCAGGCTCTGCAGGACAGCATCGGCCTTGTCATCCGGGCTCATGCCCGCGAACAGCCCGGTGTCAGCATCTATGACGGTCATGCGCTCAAGCTCCTTCCATGATCTTCGCAATGGCCTCATCCAGGCCCATGCCCGTGAGGTAGCGACGGAACTGCTCAGCCTCTGTCTCTACGTCGCCGAGGTCACTCAAGACCTCGTCGTCACCTGCGAGGCCAAGGGAGACGCTTAGCCGGGATGCCCGCCGTAGCGCGTCCTTAGCATCAGCCAGGAAGATGAGGACGTCGAGCCTAGTCAGGCTGGGCTTAGCTGGCGATGGTGCGGACGGGGTTGCCGTGGAACCTTCCTGCCGGTCATCATGCCGGAGTGCGCTCATGACGCCGGCCTTGCAGTCCTGGTCCCGGAAGACTGCCCTGGCTACCTCGGGATTGCCGAGAGCCCGCTGGATCACCCGTGCCTGCTCGGTTACGGGCCTGGCCTGCATCTGCTCTGGCGTAACAGGACGCTGGTGCTGCTCATCCTCGCGCAGCCAGGACTGCGGCTGCGTGCCTAGCTCAGCTGCGAAGTCCCTTAGGGAAAGCTCGCGTGCTTCGGCGTCCTGGAGAACTGCTACTGCTTGAGCTGGATCGGCTTTCGACTGAACGTACTGCACAGCCAGGCGGGTGGGAAGCGAAAAGATCTTGTCCTCAAGCACAAGATCTTTTAGTGCTTTGCCTGTCATGCGCCGTGTCGCCAACCAGGTTCGCGACTGCCCGAGAATGCGCTCCGCGATGTCGTACGCTGCTGAGACACTTTTCCGGTCGGAATCTGCTGGCTCGCCTAGCGCTAGCGTAGTCTGCCACCATGCCTGCCGCCATGCAGTCTCAGCCTGCGCGCGATCCTGCTCGGCTGCCTTCTCATGGAGGGCTGCCTGCTCGATTCTTATCATGCGCCGTACCGTATCATGAGACGGTACGGCCTGCAAGAGAACTAACAGTGCACGCCGCAACTCCGCCAGCCGCCGGATCAGGTCATCCAGCACCACCAGGGGCACCCCGGCATCCCGCACGTGCGCGACCAGCCGGCCTTCCCAGTCCGCCCACTGCGCGAGCACCTGCTGGTAGCCAGCGAGCTCCTCCACGGCAGCAGGCGCGTGCTGGCCTGCGATGGCGGCTTCTGCCCGCAGCCGCTCGCCGGCCGCGCCCCAGGCCTTGCTCAGCACCATGCTGTTGTCCGGCAGCCCTGCCTCGCGCCCGAACTGGCCTTGCGTCAGGCCGCGCCGCAAGGCGTCCACCGCGGCCGGGACGTACTGCTCTGCCGGGCGCGCCGGGATCACGTGCCGTGGCTGCGGGAGGACAGCCGGGGTCAGGCTCTCGTCCTCGTCATCCAGCACCGCAGCAGCGTCCGCGCGCAGCAGCTCCTGCTCGCGCCGGGCCTGCTCCGCCGGGTGCACGGACGGGTAGTACTCGCCGCCCTCCATGTCGCAGTTCTCTTGCCTCTGCGCAGGCATTGTGAAGCCGTCCGCCACGATGCGCTCCGCTGCCAGCAGTGCTGACACGCGCTCCTGCTCGCGCCGGGCTTCCCGGTCCCGGGCCGCCTGCTGGCGGGCGTTCACGGCGGGCAGCGGCCCCGTCAGGCCCGTGCTGTCGTGGTCAGTGCTGGTGAACTTCGGGCGTTCTTGTGAGCCATCTGGCCCACCAGCCAGGGCCTGCTGGTCGCGCCGCACGGTGGCGTGACCCGCGTTCACGGCTGCCGCGATCTTGCGCTGCGTGTAGCCGGCATCCGTGAGCAGGGCGACGATCTCGCGCCGCCGCTCAGCGGAGAACCGGTCGAAGCCGAACTCGGCGACGGCCCAGGCCTGCACGCCCTTATAGCCGAGTGCCTGCCAGTCGTTCTCGGCCACCGCCCGTGCGTACAGCACCGCGGTGCCCTGCAGCCCCAGCCGGATCTGCTCAGCCCGGTCAGCTGCCGCGCGCCGCAGCCCCTCTGCTGGCCGCACTGCTGGTGGCGCCATCTTCATGAGCCTTCCTCCTTGCCGCGGGGGCGGGCGTGCGCCAGGGCGTCACGGTAGCTGGCCAGCCGCGCGATCAGGTCATCCACCACGGCCAGCGGCATCCCCGCGTTCCGGATGTAGCGCAGGAGCAGCAGCTCGCGATCGGCCCACTGCGCCAGCAGCTGCCCGGCCAGCAGCCGTTCCTGCTCGGCCAGCTCCGCGGCCTGCTGGCGGCGCAGCGCGTTGCTGTCCAGGGCAGCCTGCTGCCGGGCCGTCGGGCTGGGCACCAGCAGGCCGTTCTCCCGCTGGTCCTTGTTCACCGTGCTGTGCCCGGCCCCGGTGGCCGCCGCGATCTGCCGGGTGGTGTAGCCGGCCTGGGTCAGCAAGGCGACGATCTCCCGGCGGCGCTCGGCGGAAAACCGGTCCGGCCCGAACTCGCCTGCCGCCCAGTCCGGCACGCCGCCGTAGCCGAGCGCCTGCCAGTCCTTCTCCACGATGGCCTGGACGTACAGCACGGCAGCGCGCTGCACGTTCAGCCGGATCTGCTCGGCCCGGGCATGGGCGGCGTGCTGCCGCGCGCTGGTCATGACAGTGGTAACGGTCACGGGTGCGCTCCTTTCCTGGCACGTAGTCTCTTACAGTATGGTATAGGCTCATGGCATGGCCTTCACCCTCATGACGCCTTACGGCCCGGCCACGTGCCAGGAGTGCGGGGCGCCTGCCACGGTGTCCCGGCTGGCGCCGCTGGCCGGGGGCGTGGCCAGCCCGCAGTACTTCTGCGACGCGCACCACCCGGACGGCCCGCCGTGCCCGCTGTGCGAGGGCCACGGTCGGCTAACGGCGCCATGAGCATCCCTGTAAGAGACGCGCAGCCAGGCCAGCCCATCATCTCGTGCCTCATGACCGTGCCGCCCTCATCATCGTGCCAGCCAGAAGCCCAATGACCGTGCCGCCCTCATCGTCATGCCAGCCAGAACGCCAGTGTCCCCCGCGATCATGCAGCCATCGTCGTAGTGCCAGCCACGAGACCACTGCCCAGGATTTTTCGCGGGAAGTCTGTACGCGTCATCGGCAGGAGGTGTAGTGTCGGGACCTCCGGAGCTCGTCGGGATGACGCACCCGGGCCAGCGCGCCGCGTCTCCCGGGTGACCGGGGACTGTGCGGCGGCTCCAGGACACGGACAAGCGCAAGGACACTTCCACTGTGACGTACCCCGCTCAGTACCCGCCTCAGCAGCCCTCGTACCCTTCCCCGGCTCAGCCTCAGTACCCGCCTCAGTACCCGTCCCCGCAGCAGGGCTACCCTCCCGCCCCGTAC
>Ga0210397_10000048_pt1 | contig 106996 bp, 98 predicted proteins | sample IncBWH2OmetaG_FD_160126 | JGI IMG/M metagenome (GOLD analysis project Ga0210397, IMG submission 160126) | Forest soil microbial communities from Barre Woods Harvard Forest LTER site, Petersham, Massachusetts, United States - Inc-BW-H-2-O ... | reverse complement strand
CCGTCTTCTTCTCGTCCTTGTAGTACTGGAACGGGTTGAGCTTCTGGGTCTCGTGATAGATCAGCCCCGCCTGGCCGTTTGGCAGTTCGTTGCCTTCCTCGTCCATGATCTTCACGCGCAACACGCTGCTCGCGCTCGACGCGCAGATCTGGCCGCTGCTGGCTTTGCCAGATACGTCGCGCTACGCAGCCGTGCTCTCGACTGTCCGAAACATGCTCGGCCAGTCCGGCGGCTACGCCTACAGCGAGGCGCGCGAGAGCCTATGGACCGAAGGCACCGGCCAGATGGCGCTGCTCGCCGCGCTTGCCGGCCGCCGCGAAGATGCCGCAACCCTGAACCGCGTCATCGCGACGATGCGCACGCCCGACGGCGCCTACTACGCTTCGAACCGCTCGGCGCTTCCCACCGGCTTCATGCTGCAGACCGATCCGGCCAAAGCGCGCGAATATTTCCACATCCGCCACCTCGCCGCGGCGGCGTGGGCGGCGCTGGCGGAACGCCGGTTCAATCCGTTCACGGGGATGCGGACGCTGCCGCGCTGACGCCTGATCTGGCCGAGGAGTGCGTGACGAGGCATAAGAAGAGCTACTCGAAGGCGCCGGAAGGCAGCTAAACAGGCGAAATATTCAGCGCCGTCCTGACGGTCTTCGTTGAAAAGCCGGCGGCCGATCAAATCTTCTCGGGTCTGACCGTAATCGCCTCTATATAGTCGACCAACAGGTTGAGGTCGTCTGCACGTATCACATGATCCGAAGTAATTGCGACGGAATCATCTGACTCGCTATAAACGATTGAATGTCCGGCGCGCGAAAGCACCGCCTCGTCATTAAATCTATCGCCGACAAAAATGGTTTGTTCGATTTCGAGGCCGTACTTGTCGCAAAGCGATGCGAGGGCGTCGAACTTACCTTCAAAATCATAGCTTGTCGGATCCGAGCCGCAGACGACGCCATCTGCATCAAAATGGAGCTTGTTGATGAATACATCATCAAACAATTCTCGATGCGATGGCACCAGTGTGCGGAAAAAAATATCGATCCCGCCCGATATGAGGGCGATTCTAAAGCCGAGTGCTTTAAGTCGGACAATCCCCGACTCCAAATTCTTCGTGGCGCGAACACCTTCGTTCACAAGCATTTCGATTAGCTCTTTGGACAGCCTCGCACTTTGGAAATAGCTGGTCGCGACTTCGCACCATTGACTGTAAGAAAGCTTTTTGTCTCGAAAGCGTTTCAAATGGGAACGCCAGATGGCTCCATTGGCATCTCCGCAATATTCCCATAGTACCGCCCAGGAAAAGTTAATCCCTCGCAGAAGCGTGCCGTCCATATCGAATGCCACGAGCCTGTAGTCTCTTTTGCCGGCTGTCGTTACTTGGAGCGTCATTCCCCCAGCTGCGATGACCGACACGCTGGGGCTGTCCCGGACACTCGGCGCTAGGGAAGGCTTCTTTTCTTCGAGGTTTAGTTCACAGATGAGAAAGTCGTTGGGTCTCGATGCAGCCCAGACTTTTTCATCGGGATGCAAATCGGTCAAATGATGCGCGACGAGAGCATCGCGGTATTGGCGGTGAAGGACGGCGAATAGTGCTGATTGCCCATCCCCAAAAGGCTGAAGGTCAAGGTTGGAATAGGCAATATAGACGCCACGTTGGCTATTTCGACAGTGATGCCCCATGAGGTCGAAATACCTTGCCGAGTCGTTTTGGCATGCCACGACGATCGCAATGTCGATTTCGTTGTCGAAAACCTCGGCCCGCGTTCGTTCGTCCAGGAAATCTGCACATACCAGTACGCAAAAGTTTCCGATCGAGGAATTGTAAAAATAGTGACGCGTGATTCCCGGCTGTACGCTCTCGCCGTGTACGACGCTCTTTTCCAAAGGCGAGATGACACCCTTTTCCGTGAAGTACACTTGCCCGGACGGAAATATGATTGGACAAACGGAGACGATCCGTCCATTCGCGGTACGATAGTGCGTTCCGGCTATTATTATGCAATGGTTCTTCTGTGCGGCCTCTTTTAGCTCTTCAAGCATTTCCTCGGGTATGGAGATTTCCGGAAAAATAATCACATCCGGCTTGTAGAGAACTACGTCATTCAAGCTCCTGCGCACCTTTGTCCTGATAGTGTCGCGCTGGACGGTGGATGGATTGCCATGCGGGACCTGTGCCTGAATAAGAGAAAGCTGCAGCTGGCAGATGGCCAAAAGGATTTTTTCCTTTTTCCGATCCTGGAGAACGACGCGCTCTATCATTCTACTTCCGGGCCTTGTTGCCGAGTTAATGCGAAGGTCGGAAAGAGCCGTAGCCTGGCGAGTGGGCCCAGCCCCGCAGCGGATGTCACAGAACAGTAATCAACAATTCTAAGTTGCGTCTAGTGGCCGGCAATATTTTCTATGTTTATATCCGTACTTCTCCCCTTGAAAAGGCGCGGCTTGAGCATCTCGCCGGCGGGGCGCGCTCCTAGATGATAAATTCGATCCACGCGTTTTTTGCTTGTCGATATGAGTGATCAGTCGACCGGCATCGACATTTGACGGGCCGCCCATCAAATCTGCACTTTGCGCCCTTCCCAGAACGGCTTGCGCACGTCGCCGCGCTTGATCTTGCCGGCGGCGCTGCGCGGCAGTTCGGCCGCGAAGTCGATCGAGCGCGGCACCTTGAAGCCGGCGAGGTGCGGCCGCACGAACTGGATGATCTCGGTCTTGAGCGCCTCGCTCGCCGCCACGCCCGGCTTCAGCAGGACGACGCTCTTGACCGCCTCGCCCCATTCCGGGCTGGGCACGCCGATGGTGCAGACGTCCTCGACGGCGGGATGCTTGATGATCTCGTTGTCGACTTCCTGCGGATAGATGTTGACCCCGCCCGAGATGATGATCTCGGCCGAGCGCCCGGTCAGGAACAGATAGTCGTCCGCGTCGAAATAGCCGATGTCGCCCAGCGTGAAGAAATCGCCGCGATGCGACGCCGCCGTCTTCTTCTCGTCCTTGTAGTACTGGAACGGGTTGAGCTTCTGGGTCTCGTGATAGATCAGCCCCGCCTGGCCGTTTGGCAGTTCGTTGCCTTCCTCGTCCATGATCTTCACGCGCAGCAGGGCCGGGCGCTTGCCGACGCTGCCGGGCTTGGCCAGCCATTCCTCGGCGCGGATGGCGAAGCCGGCGCCGCCCTCGCTGCCGGCGTAATACTCGAACAGGATCGGGCCCAGCCACGCGATCATGGCGTGCTTGACCTCGGGCGGGCAGGGCGCCGCGCCGTGCACGATCAGCTTCAGGCTCGACAGGTCGTATTTCTGCTTCAGGGCGTCCGGTGCCGCCAGCATGCGCTGCATCATGATCGGCACCAGGTGGGCGTGCGTCACGCGCCGCTCCTGGATGGTGCGGAAGACTTCCTCGGTGTCCCAGCGCTCGCCCAGGAAGGCGATCGGCACGCCCGAAGCCTGCGGAATCGCGATGTCGAAGGCCAGCGGGGCGGCGTGATAGCCGGGCCCGGCGCACATCTGCACGTCGGTCATCGGATCGTAATTGGCGTTCGAGCCCGCGAATTGCGGCGGCGTCGCCACGCCGTGCGGCCGGTGCACGCCCTTGGGCCGTCCCGTGGTGCCGGAGGTGTAGAGCATCTGGCTGCCCAGTTGCGGATCGGGCAGGTCGCGGTCGTCGACGCCGTCGAGCGCGGAGTCATAATCCTCGAAACCGTCCGCCAGGCCGCCGACCGAAAGCTTGAGCGCGATGCCCGGCGCCTGCTTGAGCGCTTCGCGGATGGTGTCGAACCTGGTCTCGGCGATCAGCGCGCGGGCTTCGCAGTCGTTCAGGATGTAGGCGATCTCGTCGGTCGCCAGGTGCCAGTTCACCGGCGTCACGCGCAGGCCGGAGCGGCGCGAGGCGTTGAGCGTCTCGATGAATTCGGCGCGGTTGGAGCAGAACAGCGCCACCGCATCGCCCGGCTTGAGGCCGGCGCCGCGCAGCACCCGCGCCAGCCGGTTCGAATTGGCGTTGATCTTGGCGTAGGAATGCGCCCCGAAGCGGTCCCACACCGCGGTCGCGTCGCCCTTCACCTGCGCCCAGAAGGCGCTGACCATGCCGGCGCCGGCATAGGCGAGCAGCGGCTCCAGGAATGCCGGATCGGTGGTGTCGATTTTGTGCGGCGTCGCCATGCTTCCTCCCGGCACGCGGCGCTTGGCGGCCGCTTTGCGCGATATCTCCGCGCCGACGCTAACGCGGGGCGCCCGCGAAAACCACCGTCCTCGCCGCAGGTTCAGATTGTCGCGGGAGCTGTCAGCAGCATTGCTGCCAACAGCAGTTCCGGTCAGGACCGGGTGCCGCCCTTCGTGTAGCGTTTCGACGCGTGCCGAAGGAGACCGCCATGACGCTGCCCGCCGAGATCGCCGACTTCTACACACGTCCGGCCGGCATGAACGATCCGGCTGCGCTGGATGCGCTGCTCGCCGACGCGCCCGGCGATGTCCCCGGCATCGTCGCCTATTTCCAGAACCTGCTGCTGCATCAGCACTGGGCGCCGGCCTACCGCATGCGCCTCGATGAGACGCGCCTCGCCGAGGCCCACACCCGCTCGGTCCACGACATGCTCGCGCTGATGCGGCGCCACGATCCGCGCCCGCTCGCCTTCGTGCGCACGCTCTATCAGCGCATGGTCGGCAATTGCCGCCATTTCTCGGTCCTCGGCGTCGCGCTGCTGCGCCGCGCCGGCATTGCCGCCCGCGCCCGTTGCGGCTTCGGCGCCTATTTCCAGGACGGCTTCAATGCCGACCACTGGGTGGTCGAATATTGGAACGGCGCGGCGTGGCAATTGCTCGACGCCCAGATCGACGCCGCCCAGCGCGCCATGCTGCGTCTTTCATTCGATCCGCTCGACGTGCCGCGCGACCGGTTCATCGTCGCCTGCGACGCCTGGGCGGCGTGCCGCGCCGGCAGCGCCGATCCGGCGAGGTTCGGGATTTTCGACGAGCACGGCCTGTGGTTCATCGCCGGCAATGTGCTGCGCGATTTCGCCGCCCTCAACAACCGGGAGATGCTGCCCTGGGACGTCTGGGGCGCGATGCCGAGGCCGGCGGACACGATCGCGCCGGAAAAATTCGCGCTGTTCGACCGGCTCGCCGCGCTCTGCGCCGCGCCCGATGCGCATTTCGCCGAACTGCGCGCCCTCTACGATACCGACCCGGCGCTTCGCGTGCCGCCGCAAGTCTTCAACTTCCTGCGCCAGGCGATGGAAACCGTTTGAGCCCGGGGCGCGAAATCCTGTAAGGTTTGCGCCTTGGGGGATCGGGCCATGCGCGTTTTCGCCGTCACCGTCGTCGCGTTCACCATGTTGAGCGGCGCGGCCTTTGCCGCCGATCCGGACGACGCCGCGACGCCGGCCCCCGCCGCGCTCGACGATGCCGCCTTTGACGCCCAGTTCCAGTGTCCCGAGGCGCTCGCCGACAAGGACAGCCGCATCGACGCCTATCACCGCTATGTCGACTGGGCCAAGGACCAGCATCCCGACTGGAATTTCAAGAAGCGGCTCGACGTGCGCTACGGCCTGCTGCGCCGCCATGCCTGCGCGGTGACGCTGGCCAACGCCGCCGCCGCCGCCCGGCCGCCCTTCGGGCCCTGAGCCGAGGCGCCGCGAAGCCGGTCCTTCACCAAGCGGGCGCTCCCGGCTGGCAAAAGCCCGGCGCACCCCTTATATCCACAGACCCCAAGCGGAGGAATTCGGCGTGGCCCAGTCCTGGTCCCCGCAAAGCTGGCGTGCGAAGCCTATCCGTCAGGTGCCGGTCTATCCGGATCCGGCGGCGCTGGCGGCCGTCGAGGCGCGGCTGAAAAGCCATCCGCCGCTGGTCTTCGCGGGCGAGGCGCGCAACCTGATGGCTTCGCTGGCCCAGGTCGCCGAAGGCAAGGCGTTCCTGCTCCAGGGCGGCGACTGCGCCGAGAGCTTCGCCGAATTCCATCCCGACAACATCCGCGACATGTTCCGTGTCCTGCTGCAGATGGCGGTGGTGCTGACCTTCGCCGCCGGCGTGCCGGTGGTGAAGGTCGGTCGCATCGCGGGGCAGTTCGCCAAGCCGCGCTCCGACGATCTGGAGACCCAGAACGGCGTCACGCTGCCCTCCTATCGCGGCGACAACATCAACGGCAGCGAGTTCACGCCCGAGGCGCGCACCCCCAACCCGCAGCGTCTGGTCGAAGCCATCGCCCAGTCCGCCGCCACGCTCAACCTGCTGCGCGCCTTCGCCAGCGGCGGCTATGCCGACCTGCACAACGTCCACCGTTGGATGTTGGGCTTCATCGCGGGATCGCCGGCCGGCGAGCAATACAAGGGTCTCGCAGCACGGATCTCCGAAACGCTGGAGTTCATGGCGGCGTGCGGCATCACGCCGGATTCGGTGCCGCAGCTGCGCACCACCGATTTCTACACCAGTCACGAGGCCCTGCTGCTCAACTTCGAGCAGGCGATGACGCGCGTCGATTCGACGAGCGGCGACTGGTACGACACCTCCGCCCACATGCTGTGGATCGGCGACCGCACGCGCCAGCTCGATGGCGCGCATGTCGAGTTCATGCGCGGCATCAAGAATCCCATCGGCCTCAAATGCGGCCCGTCGCTCGGCGAGGACGAGCTCCTGAAGCTCATCGCCGCGCTCAATCCGCAGAACCAGCCCGGCCGGCTGACGCTGATCGCGCGCTTCGGCTCGGACAAGGTCGCCGCCGCCCTGCCGCCGCTGGTCCGCGCCGTCAAGCGCGAGGGTGCGCACGTCGTGTGGTCCTGCGATCCGATGCACGGCAACACCATCAAGCTGCAATCGGGCTTCAAGACGCGTCCGGTCGACCGCATTCTCGCCGAGGTCCGCACCTTCTTCGACGTCCATCGCGCCGAGGGCACCCATGCCGGCGGCGTGCATTTCGAGCTCACCGGCCAGGACGTCACCGAATGCCTCGGCGGCGCGCAGATGATCAAGGAGATCGACCTGCACGACCGCTACCAGACGGCCTGCGACCCGCGTCTCAACGCCAGCCAGGCGCTGGAGCTGGCGTTCCTGATGGCCGAAGGCATCCGCGCCGAACGCATGAAAAGCCAACGCTTCGCGGCGTCGGCGTAAGCCACCGGGGGATCGCTGTCGCATGGGTGTGGCGCGGCTTCTCGCCAAAGGCTGGGTCGTGTTCTGCCTGTTCGCGGGCGCGCATGCCGTCGCCCTCGCGCTCGGCCGCGGCGAGGCGCCGCTCGATGCGCTGCGCGAGATCGGCGTCTGCGTCTTGCTGTTCGGCGCCATGGGCCTGTTGTTCGTCGGCGGCTTCGGTGCCTCGTCCGGCCTCGGCGGCCGGCCGCTGCTCGCACGCCTCAAGCCGCATCACCTGATGCCCGGCTTCAACGAGATGGTGTTCCTCGCCTTCGTCATTCTCAGTTTCGTCGACCAGGTCTTCGTCGCGCCCGCGGCGCTCGGCAGCGCCCCCGCCGCCGCCTTGCAGAACGCGCTGTTCTTCGTCGTGCCCGGCCAGCGCGCGTTGGCCACCGCGCTGGGCGCCTGTGCGCTGGACGGCGGCCGCCTGTTCGCCTGCGCCTTCACCTGGCTGCTGGCGATCGTCTTCGTCGCCTCCGCCGCCTCGCGCATCGGCCTGACCGCCGGCCTGTTGCGGCTGGAGCGCATGGTCCGCCCCTCGAGCTTCGGGCCGACGCTGCTCGCCGCGCTGTACGGCGTCGTCGCCATCGTCGCGTTCCAGCTGCTGTTCGTCGGCTCGGCCTATCCCTGGCTCGCCTGCAGCGCCTTCACCGATATCACCGGCGCGCTGCTGATCGGCCTGGCGCCCCTGATGCTCGCCTACCTGATCGTCGCCGCGCTGGCGACCTTGCGCGCCAGCGGACCGGCGCAATAGCTCGAAACGGTCGCGGCTTTGCTGTAGGATCGCGCGACTGGGGGAGGGCACGGCATGCCGTCGAGCATCGCGAATTTCTCGTTCAAGAATCCGCCGGACAAGGATGGCATGCCGGCCAAGGGCGGCAGCCGGCCCAACGATCTGCACATCAAAAGCGATGTCGCCGGCGTCACGTTGCATCTTCATGCCGGCGGCAAGAAGGGGGATATGCTGAGCTCCACCGACCCCAAGGCGGGTTTCAATGTCGCGGGCCAGGATACGGCCGATATCGACATCACCAATATCGACGTCAAGGACGGCGAGACCTACCAGGTCCGCGTCGAGACCAGGGACAAAACGGGTCAGCTGCCCAAGCTGACCTTTATATGGTCGAAAAACGGCGCCGCGATCGAATGGGGCGTCAACGGCCGCAAGATGATAGAATTTCTTGTGGCGCCGGATTTGCCAAAGGCGGAGTAAAGCCGCGGCGGCCTACATCTTCAGGCCCGCTGCGATCTCGGCCATCGCGGCGTTGAACGCCTCCGGCGCCTCGAACGGCACGAAGTGGCCGGCGGTCTCGAACCAGATCAGTGTCTTTGCCGGCGCGACCAGCTTGTCGAAATAAGCTGCCGCCACGCCGGCATCGACTTGGTGGTCGTTGCGGCCGCTGAGGAAATACACCGGCATCTTCAGTTCCGGCGCGTCGCGCTCCAGGTTCAGCGCCGAAACCTCGCGCCACAGCGCCTTCAGCGAGAACCGCATGCCGCGAACGATGCCCGGCAGGTCGAGCGGCGAGGCGCCGGGTCCGGTGACCATGATCCGCAGCGCCTTGAGCATCGGCAGGCGTCCCAGCGTGCCGGCGAAACGCGCCAGCCAGCCGCGCTGCACCATCATCTGCTTTTCGCTGTAGGGCGGCGGACCGAGCTTGGTCAGTTCCGCGATCGCCTTCTTGTTGCCGCGCCGCTTCGCCTCGGCCAGGACGAAGACGTACGAAGCGTTCTCGCTCGCCGGCAGATCGCCGATCTGGCCGGTGCCGACATAGGCCGCGACCTTTTGCGGATGCCGCGCCGCATACAGCGTGCCCAGCGCCGAACCCCAGGAATGCCCCAGCAGCACGACCTTGTCCTTGGCGAGCCGCGCCCGCACGTGATCGACGAGTTCGTCGAGGTCCGCCATGAAGCGGTCGACGGTCATCGACTGCGGCGCGATGGCTTTGGAAAACGATTTGCCCGCGCCGCGCTGCTCCCAATAGACGACCGTAAACACCTCCTCGAGCGCACCGTTGAAATGCCGCAGCAGCGCCGTCTCCGGCATCCCCGGCCCGCCATGCAGCGTGATCAGCACCGGATTGGCGACATCCCGCCCGCGGATCATCACCCATTGATCGATGCCGCCGAGCGGCAGTCGGGCGCTCTCGGCAATGCGTCCTGACGGCGCCGTTTTCATCGCTATGGTCCAGAACCTCTCCCGCGAATCTACATCGAAACGCGGCCGGTTTGGGCCTGCAGGCGGCGGGCAAATTGGGCCGCGCGCCCGGCTTCCCCTTGCAGGGTGCCAATCCGTCTGCTACATACTGAACCAAATGGTTCAGTATAGCCAAACCCGCTTCGATGCCTCATTCGCCGCGCTCTCGGACGCCACAAGGCGCGGCGTCCTGGAGCAGCTCGGGCGTGCGGACGCTTCGATCACGGACCTTGCCGGGAAGTTCCACATGACCCTAACGGGCATGAAGAAGCATGTCGGCGTCCTGGAGCAGGCGGGGCTCGTCACCACGAAGAAGGTCGGGCGCGTGCGGACCTGCAAGCTCGGCCTGCGCCGGCTTGAGGAAGAGGCCGCCTGGATCGAAGGGTACCGCCGGCTCTGGGACGCGCGTTTCGACGCGCTGGACGAGGTCGTCGAGGAATTGAAACGCAAGGAGAAGGTCGATGGACGCAAAAAGAGAGAGTGAGTCTGCCCCGATGAAGACCCCGACCACGGTGGAGCGGAAATCCGAGCGCGAGCTCGTCGTCACGCGAACCTTCAACGGCCCGGCGCGCCTCGTGTTCAAGGCGTGGGCCACGCCCGAGCTGTTCATGCGCTGGTGGGTACCGAAATCGGTCGGCATGTCCGTCGTTTCCTGCGAGATGGATATTCGCACCGGCGGTAGCTACAGGCTCGTGTTCGGCCATCCTGTCTCAAAGGAGCCCATGGCGTTCTTCGGCCGCTACATCGAAGTGACGCCGCCCGCCCGCATGGTCTGGACCAATGAGGAAGGCGGTGAAATCGGGGCCGTCACGACGGTGACCTTCGAGGAACGCGGCGCGCAGACCCTGGTCGTCCTGCGCGACCTCTATCCCTCGAAGGAAGCGCTCGACGAAGCCGTCGCCTCCGGCAGCACCGGCGGGTTTGTCGAGCAGTTCGCGCAACTGGACGAGCTTCTCGTCACCCTGGACGCGGGCGTGGGACGGTCGTGACGCGCGACCGCCGTCTCACACCGCCTTGTCCGGTCCCGCATGCCCGTGCCGATGATGAATATCCGGAACATGGGCATGACTGTGCCGCAGCGGCGCGTGCCGGTGCCAGTGGCTGTGTGGCTCGCCCGCCGGATCGCCGTCGGCATGCGCATGCTTATGATGTGCGTCATGGACATGGCGATGCGCGTGCGCTGTCGCATCGTGGGCGTGTTCATGCGCATGCCGCTCGGCGAGATGCAGATAGAGCCCGGCCGCCATCAACGCGCCCGCCGCGATCAACGGCGCTGTGACCGGCTCGTGGAACAGGAGCACCGCCAGGCCTGCCCCCACGAACGGCGCGGTGGAGAAATAGGCGCTCGCGCGCGCCGTGCCGAGGTGGCGCAAGCCCAGCATGAACAGCACCAGGCTGACGCCATAGCCGAAGAACCCGATAACCGCGCCGCCGCTAAGCGCCGCGGCGCCGGGAAGCCGTGCTCCGCTCGCCAGCGCCAGCGCGACGTTCACGCTCCCGGCCGCCAAACCCTTGATCATGGCGATTTGGAGCGGGTCGGCGGCGCTGAGCCCGCGCGTGAGATTGTTGTCGATGCCCCAGGCAAGGCAGGCGCCGGCAATCGCCAGCGCGCCGAAGCCGAACGACGCCGGTCCGCTCCACGACAGCAGCAATGCGCCGCCCAGGATCGCCGCCGCGCCGGCCAGTAGCCGCGGGTCGACATTCTCGCGGAACACCACCCAGGCGATCGTCATCGTCGCCAGGCCTTCGAGGTTGAGCAGCAGCGACGCGGACGCCGCCGGCGTCACCGCCAGGCCGAGCATCAGCAGAAGCGGACCGGCGACGCCGCCGAACAGCAGCACCAGCAGCAGCCGCTGCACGTCCGCCCGGCTGAGCGGCGCCTCGTTCGATCTGAGGCCCAGGAGCCTGCGCCCCAGCCGGACGAGCCCAAGCCCGATCCCCGATCCGAGATAGAGCAGGCCCGCCAGCAGCCACGCATCGACGCCGCGCCCGAGCAGCAGCTTGGCCAGCGGCGTCGCCGCGCCGAACAGCAGCGCCGAAACGATGGCGAACGACGCGCCGGACCAGGCGCCAGGAGCTTGCAGCCGGCGCATCGTTTCTCCCTACGTCAAACCGCCTTGTCCGGTCCCACCCGCACCACCATCTTGCCGACATTGTCGCCCTTGAAGAGGCCGATGAAGGCGGCCGGCGCGTTTTCCACGCCGTCGACTACGGTCTCGCGCCATTTCATCTTGCCCGCCTTGGCCCAAGCCGCCATGTCGCGGTGGAAGTCGGCCAGCATGTCGTAATGGCTGGAGACGATGAAGCCCTTGAGGTCGAGCTGCAGCCCGATGATCATCGCCAGGTTGTTCGGCCCCGGCGGCGGCTCGACCGCGTTGTACATGTCGATCATGCCGCAGAACGGGATGCGTCCGAAGGGGCGCATGGCGTAGAGCGCGGCCTCGAGATGCGTGCCGCCGACATTCTCGAAATAGACGTCGATGCCTTCGGGAAACGCCGCCGCCACCGCCGCGTTGAGGTTGCCGCAGGTCTTGTAGTTGATCGTCTTGTCGACGCCGAGCGATTTCAGATACGCCGCCTTCTCGTCCGAGCCCACCGAGCCCACCACGTAGCAGCCCTTGGCCTTGGCGATCTGGCAGACGATCGAGCCCACCGCGCCCGACGCCGCCGAGACGAACACGCGCTCGCCGTCCTTCAGCGCGCCGACGCGCAGCAACCCGGCATAGGCCGTCATCCCCGGCATGCCGAGCGCGCCGAGATAGGACTGGATCGGCACCGCCGGCTCGAATTTCTGCACCTCGGCGCCGCCGGCCACGTACCATTCGCGCCAGCCCTGCATGCTCTGCACGAAATCGCCGACCTTGGCCGCGTCGCTGTTGGAGGCGACCACCTGGCCGACCGCGTGGCCCTGCAGCGCCTCGCCGAGCTTGAAGGGCGGCGAATAGCTTTTGCGGTCGATCATCCGCCCGCGCATATAGGGGTCGACCGAGATGTAGCTGTTGCGGACCAGCACCTGGCCCGGGCCCGGGGTCGGCACCGCGGTCTCGGCCACCTCGAAGTTGTCACTGGTAGGCAGGCCGACCGGGCGGCTTTTGAGGCGGATTTCGTGGTTTTTCTGATTGGCCATGGCAGGCTCCTTAACTGTCGAAAACGGGGATGGCTTGGGTGCCGGCACCCTATCAGGGGCCTTCCGTGTAACAAGACGAAACATTTTATGAGTCGCGCCGGCCGCCCCCGGCTGACCTTATGTCCCTGTAATCCCGGCAGGATTCCTCTTGTCTCCATTCCGCATGCGCCAGCCCGGTTCGCTGAAGGCCGCCGTCATCGGCGCCGGCGCGTTCGGTCGCCACCATGCTTCCAAATATCGCCACATCGACGGCGTCGAGCTCGTGGCCATCGCCGACCCGTCGGCGGAGGTGCGCAAGAGCGCGCTCGCGACCCATGGCGTCCCCGCCGTCGCCGATTGGCGCGAGCTGCTCGGCGGCGTCGACCTCGTCAGCGTCTGCTCGCCGGCGGTGACGCATGCCGGCATCGTGCGCGCCTTCCTCAACGCCGGCGCCCATGTGATGGTCGAAAAGCCGATCGCCACCAGCGTCGAGGAAGCCGATGCCCTGATCGCCCTCGCCGGCGCGACGGAGCGCGTGCTCACCGTCGGCCACCAGGAGCGTTTCGTCTTCGCCGGCACCGGCCTGCTCGATCACGGCGCCGTGCCGCGGGAGATTTCCTGCTGGCGCATGGGCCCGTGGACCGGCCGCAGCGCCGACGTCTCGGTCGTGCTCGACCTGATGATCCACGACCTCGACCTGGTGCACCAGCTGGTGCCGCACACCGTCGAAGGCGTCGAGGCGCGCAGCCGCGCCCTGCACAGCCGCCTCGCCGACGAGGTCGCCGCCTCCCTCACCTTCGCCAACGGCAGCGTCGCGCATCTGGAGACCAGCCGCATCTCCGACGCCCGTCGCCGCGGCATGCGCGCCGAGTATGAGGATGGCGTCATCGAGATCGATTTCGTCAGCCGCAGGATCCGCAACACCACGCCGCGCGCCCTCAAGGCGCTGGAGACCGGCGACCCGCTCGGCGAATCTGTCGCCGCCTTCGTGCGCTCGGTGCGCGACGGCGCGCGTTCGCTGGTCCGCCCCGAAGAGGCGCGCCTGGCGCTCGCCACCGCGCTCGCCATCGACGATGCCGCCGATCACAACGCCGACGCCCGCGCCGCCGAGAGCTACGCCGCCGTCGCCGCCGCGCGCTGATCCCATAAAGCCGTCATGGCCGGGCTTGACCCGGCCACCCATCCGGCGCGCGTCGGCGCGCCGAAAAGACTCTTTCCCCGGCTGACATGGACACGTTGGATGGGCGGGGTTCTAGCGACAGCGTAAGCGGGTCCGCCATGACGGAGAAAGAATTGTCACTCACGTATGACTGTCCTAAACCTCCCCCATGACGGACACGTTTCGCATCGCGCTGGCCCAGCTCAATCCCATCATGGGCGACATCCACGGCAATCTGACGCGCGCCCGCGCCGCGCGGGCCGAGGCCGCGCGCCAGGGCGCCGACCTGATCCTGTTCCCGGAGCTCTTCATCGTCGGCTATCCGCCCGAGGACCTGGTGCTCAAGCCGGCGCTGCAGTCCGACGCGCGCCAGGCGGTCGAGAAATTCGCCGCCGATACCGCCGATGGCGGCCCCGCCGTCCTGGTCGGCAGCCCCTGGGTGGAGCACGACAGGCTCTACAATGCCTGCCTGCTGCTCGACGGCGGCAAGATCGCCGGCAAGACCTTCAAGGTCGACCTGCCCAATTACGGCGTCTTCGACGAGAAACGCGTCTTCGCGCCGGGCCCCATGCCGGGACCCTTCAACATCCGCGGCGTGCGCGTCGGCGTGCCGATCTGCGAGGACATCTGGACCGCCGACGTCGTCGAATGTCTGGCCGAGACCGGCGCCGAGATCCTCGCCGTGCCCAACGGCTCGCCGTTCGAGGCCGGCAAGGAGGACGTCCGCGCCAACCTGATCGCGGCGCGCGTCACGGAGTCGAGGCTGCCGCTGATCTATCTCAACCAGGTCGGCGGCCAGGACGAGCTGGTGTTCGACGGCGCCTCGCTGGTGCTCAATGCCGACCGCAGCGTCGCCGCGGCGCTGCCCGCCTGGCAGGAGGCGCTGGTGGTGACGCAGTGGTCGCGCCAGTCGGGCGGCTGGGTCTGCGCTCCGGGCGCCCGCGCCGGCGAGGAAGACCGCAGCACCTGCGTCTATCACGCCATGATGCTGGGCCTGCGCGACTATGTGAACAAGAACCGCTTTCCCGGCGTGGTGCTCGGCATGTCGGGCGGCATCGACAGCGCGCTCAGCGCCGCCGTCGCGGTCGACGCGCTCGGCAAGGACCGCGTGCGCTGCGTCATGCTGCCGAGCAAATACACCTCCGCCGACAGCCTCTATGACGCCGCCGAATGCTCGGCCCTGCTCGGGGTGCATTACGACACCGTCGCCATCGAGGACACGGTGAACGCCTTCGCCGCCGCGCTGGCGCCGACCTTCGCCGGCAAGCGCGCCGACACCACCGAGGAGAACCTGCAGTCCCGCGCCCGCGGCGTCATCCTGATGGCGATCTCCAACAAGTTCGGCCCCATGGTGCTGACCACCGGCAACAAATCCGAGATGAGCGTCGGCTACGCCACGCTCTATGGCGACATGTGCGGCGGCTACAACGTGCTCAAGGACGTCTACAAGATGGAGGTCTTCCGCCTGGCGCGCTGGCGCAACCGGTTTCGCCCGGCCGGCGCGCTGGGCCCCGAAGGCCGCGTCATCCCCGAGCGCATTATCACCAAGCCGCCCTCCGCCGAGCTGCGCGCCGACCAGAAGGACGAGGACTCGCTGCCGCCCTACGAAATCCTCGACGGCATCCTCGAATGCCTGGTCGAGAACGAGATGACCTTCGAGGCCACCTGCGCGCGCGGCTACCACCCCGCCACCGTCAAGCGCATCGAGCAGCTGCTCTATGTCAGCGAATACAAGCGCCGCCAGGCCCCGCCCGGCGTCAAGATCAGCGCCCGCAATTTCGGCCGCGACCGCCGCTACCCGATCACCAACGCGTTCCGAGATGCGCGGGACTGACGGGCCCTCACCGCGATGGCCGCCGGCGGCGCTTCCAGGTTTTTGGAAAATATCTGATAGGGTGACGATGCCGGAAGATTGGGAAACGCGCGAATGCTGAGATCTCTGCAAGGCATTCATCCGATAGTCTTCCTGATCGTCGCGACCACGTTGGAGGTGAGCGGCGACGCCGTTGTCCGTATGGCGATATTCGATCATGCCGGGCTCTGGCGCATCGCGCTGTTCGTCGCCGGCGCGGCGCTGCTGTTCGGCTACGGCTCGTTTCTCAACCTGGCCCCGCTGGAGTTCGGGCAACTTGCCGGCCTCTACATCGCGACGCTCTTCGTCGTTTGGCAGATCGTCAATTTCGCGTTTTTTCGGACTCTGCCGACGATCCCGATCATGGTCGGGGGCGCGCTGGTGGTGGCGGGCGGCGCGATCGTCACGTTCTGGAAGCAGTGACCTTGCGCCCCGCCCAACTGCGATGGACCGCGGCGCCGAAAGCTGCTATTTCCGGTTCCGCGAGCGGGCCTTTTTGCCCGCCCCAAGGGAAAACGACGTGAGCCTCGCGCGCCACCTCTGTCGGATTATTTGCGGCTAAGCCGCGATAGAACCCCTGTGCCCGTACCTCATCGCTAATCTCAGTTGTCATGGCCCGCAAATGCGGGCCACCCAGGTGACGTCTTCGCAGATCCCTCAGGACTTGCGAGAACCCCAACCCCGACAATTCTGAGGCGCTCCAACTGGGTGGCCCGTTGGTACGCTGTCGCTACCAACGCGCGGGCCATGACACCGGTGGGGTTGGCGGTGAGTAACCATTAGTCCCCAAATCGCTGTAAGAAGATGCCCATGACCATCCGCCTCTACAACACGCTGACCCGGACGAAGGAAGACTTCGCCCCGCTCGATCCGAAGAACGTGCGGCTGTATGTCTGCGGCCCGACGGTCTACGACTTCGCCCATATCGGCAATGCGCGGCCGGCCATCGTCTTCGACGTGCTGTTCCGCCTCTTGCGCCATGCCTATGGCGAGGCGCATGTCCGCTATGTCCGCAACATCACCGACATCGACGACAAGATCAACGCCCGCGCCGCCGAGCGCGCGGCGTCCGACCGGCGCAACGTGCCGATCCTGCAGGTGCTGCGCGAACTCACCGAAGGCACCTATGGCGTGTACCGCCAGGACGTCGCCGCGCTGGGCTGCCTCGAGCCCTCCGTCATGCCGCGCGCCACCGAATATGTGCCGCAGATGATCGCGATGATCCAGGTGCTGATCGCGCAAGGCACCGCCTATGCCGCCGACGGCCACGTCCTGTTCCGCGTCAAGAAGAAAGCCGATTACGGCAAGCTCGCGCGGCGCAGCCTCGACGACATGCTGGCCGGCGCCCGCGTCGATGTCGCTCCGTACAAGGAAGACCCGATGGACTTCGTCCTGTGGAAGCCGTCGACGCCCGATCAGCCCGGCTGGGACAGCCCCTGGGGTTATGGCCGCCCGGGCTGGCATCTGGAATGCTCCGCAATGATAGAATCGACCATGGGCGAGACCATCGACATCCATGGCGGCGGCATCGACCTGATCTTCCCGCACCACGAAAACGAGATTGCACAGAGCGAGAGTGCCCATCGCGGCCATCCGCTGGCGCGCACCTGGATGCACAATGGCTTTCTCAACGTCGAAGGCGAGAAGATGTCGAAAAGCCTCGGCAATTTCGTCACCATCCACGAGCTCCTGAAGGACTGGCCCGGCGAGGTGCTGCGCTTCAACATGCTACGCTCGCACTATCGCCAGCCGATGGACTGGACCGTGGCCGGCATGACCGAAAGCTGGAAGACGCTGGAGAGATGGTACGCGGTGACCGAGCCGCTCGCCGATCCGCCCGTCGGCGCGGCCTTCCTGGAGGCGCTGGGCGACGATCTCAACACGCCGCAGGCGATCGCCGAACTGCACAAGGGCAGCGACCACGAGCTTGCCGGCGGCCTCGGCCTGCTCGGCTTCTCCAACGTGCAGCTGAAGCTCGCGGCCAAGAAGGCGGTCGACGACGTCGCCATCGCCGATGCCGTCGCCGCCCGCAAGGCCGCCCGCGCCCGCAAGGACTTCAAGGAAAGCGACCGCATCCGCGACGACCTCCTCGCCCAGGGTATCGTCCTCAAGGACAGCCCCGAGGGCACGACCTGGGAGATCAAGCGGTGAGCGCGCTGACGGTCTTTTCGTCCCCAATCCCACCGCCGTCATGGGCGGGCTCGACCCGCCCATCCAACTGCCGCGCGCCGGCAGGCGAAAAGTGGGCCGCACGAAGCGACAGAGCGGAGCGCGCGACGCCGCGTCTCCGCGCCTCCGCGTGCCAAAAGAGGCTCGCGCGGAGCCGCGGAGGACGCGGTGTCATCGTAACCACCCCTCAACCGTCATGGGCGGGCTTGACCCGCCCATCCAACTGCCGCGCGCCGGTGCGCGAAAAATGGCCCACACGAAGCGACAGAGCGGAGCGCGCTGCGCCGCGTCTCCGCGCCTCCGCGTGCCAAAAGAGGCTCGCGCGGAGCCGCAGAGGACGCGGTGTCATCGGAACCACCTCTCAACCGTCATGGGCGGGCTCGACCCGCCCAACCAACTGCCGCGCGCCGGTGCGCGAAAAATGGCCCACACGAAGCGGCAGAGCAGAGCGCGCCACGCCGCGTCTCCGCGTCTCCGCGTGCCAAAAGAGGCTCGCGCGGAGCCGCGGAGGACGCCCAACCAACTGCCGCGCGCCGGTGCGCGAAAAATGGCCCACACGAAGCGGCAGAGTGGAGCGCGCGACGCCGCGTCTCCGCGCCTCCGCGTGCCAAACATCCGCCGCGCCGGAAGCGTTGGATGGGCGGGTCAAGCCCGCCCATGACGAATATTGCAGTGATTTCAATGCCCTAAAATTATTTCCGTCCGCCCTCTTGTCAAAAAAGACCGAATTCCTACATCCACAGGATGTATATCGACGCGACCACACCTGCGCCCAGCACCCCCGTCCTCGCGGCGGCGCGGGCGCGTGCGCCGCGGCGCCGCCGGGGCCCCCGGAGGGGGGGAGGGGGGTCGGTTTTTTCGCCGCACAATTTTGTTGCCGAAGCGAAAAAGCCCAGCAAAGCCAGGCGCGCCGGTGCCCCGCCGGGCAACCGCAACGCAAGGCGTCCTACCGTCTCGCCCAAAGCCCTGACGGCGGCGAGCCGCCGCGTCTGCCGCAAGCTCGAAGAGTTCTGCGCCGTGGTTCACGCCATGGCGAATGCCGGCGTCGATCCGGACGCGCACCGCGCCCTGATCGCCGCCCTACAGCCGACGCTCGCCGATTGGGCTGCGCTGCGGGAGAGCGGCCATGACCAAGGAGCGCCTCTACCTCTTCGACACCACGCTGCGCGACGGAGCGCAGACCCAGGGCGTCGACTTCTCGGTCGAGGACAAGCGCCAGATCGCGCTGGCGCTGGATGCGCTCGGCCTCGACTACGTCGAGGGCGGCTGGCCCGGCGCCAATCCGACCGACACGGCGTTCTTTTTAGAGCGGCCGCCGCTCGCGACGGCGCGCTTCACCGCCTTCGGCATGACCAAGCGGCCGGGGCGCAGCGCCGCCAACGACCCTGGCCTGTCGGCGATCCTCGACGCCAAGGCAGATGCCGCTTGCCTGGTCGGCAAGACCTGGGACTTCCACGTCGACGTCGCGCTGGAAATTCCGCGTACGGATAATATCGACGGCATCGCCGAATCGATCGCCGCCGTCGTCGCCCGCAAGCGTGAAGCGCTGTTCGATGCCGAGCATTTCTTCGACGGCTACCGCGCCAATCCGGACTACGCGCTCGCCTGCATCCGCGCGGCGCACGCGGCCGGCGCAAGCTGGCTGGTGCTGTGCGACACCAATGGCGGCACGCTGCCGGAAGAGGTCTACCGCATCGTGTCGGAGGTGAAGCGCGCGCTGCCGGATGCCGCGCTCGGCATCCACGCCCACAACGACACGGAGCAGGCGGTCGCAATAAGCCTCGCGGCGCTGCGCGGCGGCGTCCGCCAGATCCAGGGCACGCTCAACGGCCTCGGCGAGCGCTGCGGCAACGCCAATCTCTGCTCGCTGCTGCCGACGCTGCTGCTCAAGGAGCCCTACGCCTCGCAGTTCGAGACCGGCGTGTCGCGCGAGCGGCTCGCCGGCCTGACGCGCCTGTCGCGCCTGCTCGACGAGATCCTCAACCGCGCGCCCGGCCGCCACGCCGCCTATGTCGGGCCGTCCGCCTTCGCGCACAAGGGCGGCCTGCATTCCTCCGCCGTCGCCAAGGACCCGCGCACCTACGAGCATGTGCCGCCGGAAGCCGTCGGCAACGCCCGCAAAATCCTGGTCTCCGACCAGGCCGGCCGCTCCAACCTCTTGGCCCGCCTCGGCGAGATCGGCATCGACCTCGACGCCAAGGATCCGCGCATCGCCCGCCTGCTCGACGACCTCAAGCAGCGCGAATTCCTCGGCTACGCCTATGACGGCGCCGAGGCGTCGTTCGAGCTCCTGGCGCGCCGGGCGCTCGGCCAGGTGCCGGACTATTTCGACGTCGACTCATTCCGCGTCCTGGTCGAGCGGCGCCACAATGCGCGCGGCGAGCTCATGACGGTGTCCGAAGCGGTGGTGAAGGTGACGGTCGACGGCGAAGCGCTGATGAGCGTCAGCGAAAGCCGCAACGGTCCGGTCAACGCCCTGGACGAAGCGCTGCGCAAGGACCTCGGCAAATACTCGGCCGTGCTCGCCGACCTCCGCCTGGTGGACTACAAGGTGCGCATCCTCACCAGCGGCAGCGAAGCGGTGACCCGGGTGATGGTCGAGAGCGCCGACGGCAAGGGCAATCGCTGGTCCACGGTCGGCGTCTCGCCCAACCTGGTCGACGCCTCCTTCGAGGCGCTGGCGGACTCGATTCGCTACAAACTCTTCCGCGACGGCGCCGGCGCATGACGGGCGCACACCGTTCTTTCCTCCCCCGTTGTTACGGGGGAGGTGCCGAGCGCAGCGAGGCGGAGGGGGCCCAGCGCCGCGGAGCGGCGCCCCCTCCGTCACGCCCGAAGTGGGCGTGCCACCTCCCCCGTAAAAACGGGGGAGGAAAGTGACCGACGCCGCCCCCGAGCACCACACCGAAAGCCGCGGCATTCTGCTGGCCGGCGGCGCTTATTTCATCTGGGGCTTGGTGCCGCTCTACTGGACGCTGCTCGCCGGCATCTCGCCGGTGGAGATCACGCTGCACCGCATCCTGTGGTGCGCGCTGTTCGGCCTCGCGGTCACGCTGGCGCGGCGGCGCTGGTCGCATGTCGTCGCGGTCGTCCGCACGCCGCGCCTGCTCGGCGCGCTCGCCGCCAGCAGCCTTCTGATCACGGCGAACTGGACGCTCTACATGTACTGCGTCACGACGCACCAGTTGGTGGAAGCCGCGCTCGGCTATTACCTGACGCCGCTGGTCTCCATCGCGCTCGGCGTCGCGCTGCTGGGCGAGAAGATCTCGCGCCTGCGCGTCGCCGCCATCGCGCTCGCCACCATCGCGGTCGCCGTCCAGGCCTTCGCGCTGGGCCACATCCCCTGGGTCGCGCCGGCGCTGGCGCTGACCTTCGGGTTCTACGGCTATGTCCGCAAGCTGACGCCGGTCGACGCCCTCGACGGCCTCACCATCGAGACCGCGCTGCTGCTGCCCATCACGCTGGTCGTCATTGCGGCCTGGGCGCTCGACGGCAGCGGCGCCTTCCCCGCCGCCACGCTGACGCGCGACGCCGCCCTGGTCTTCACCGGACCGCTCACCGCGCTGCCTTTGGTGTTGTTCGCCGCCGGCGCCCGCCGCGTGCGGCTGACGACGCTCGGCTTCCTGCAGTATCTCTCGCCGTCGATCACGCTGCTCGTCGCGACGCTGGTCCTCCACGAGGCCTTCACGCGCGCCAATGCCGTCGCGTTCGGCTGCATCTGGACGGCGTTGCTGCTGGTCGGCCTCGACGGCCGCTTCGCGCTGTTATCGCGGCGCGTGGCCGAGTAGTTCGCCGAGCTTGCCGATGGCCTCTTCGGGCGTCCTGACGACGTGATACAGGCTCTCGATGCTGCGCTGCGCGAAGCCCTCGCGCACGATCCGCGCGAGAAGCGGCCACAGCGGCGCGAAGAACTCCTCGGTGTCGACGATGACGATCGGCTTGTCGTGCGCCTTGAGCTGCGAGATCGAGAGCACCTCGAACAGCTCGTCCAGCGTGCCCAGCCCGCCCGCCAGCACGACGAAGGCGTCCGAGCGTCCCAGCATGATCTGCTTGCGGACCTGCATGTCGGGCACGATGATCAGGTCCTCGGAGTCCGGCTCCAGCGGAACCTCGATCTTGCGCAGGAAGTCGGGCAGCACGCCCAGCACCTTCGCGCCCGCGTCATGCGCCGCCTGCGCCACGAGGCCCATCAGCCCGTTGCGGCCGCCGCCGAAAACCAGCGAATAGCCGCCGTGCCCCAGCAGGCTGCCAAGGCGCTGCGCCGCCGCGGCATAGGCTGGCCGGGCGCCGGGCGAGGAGCCGCAGAAGACGCAGATCGCGGGTTTCTTCTTGTCCATGTCGGGTTCAGGGTTGCACGGCCGCGCCGCAGTTCCTAAACAGATTCGTCCGGAAAGGTTAGTCGTGCGCGCTTTCATCATCATCGCGGCCATCGCCGTCATCGCCCTGATTGCGGGTTTCCTCGCCTTCGGCGGCGGCAATATGGGGCACTAGATGGCGCGTTCGGTGGTCGAGGAGGGCGACGGCGCGCCGTCGCTGCGCCCCCTGTGGACGCTGATGCCGTATCTGTGGCCGAAGGACCGCGCCGACCTGCGCGCCCGCGTCGTGTTCGCGCTGGTCTGTCTCGTCCTCGCCAAGATCGCCAACGCCATCGTTCCCTACCTCTATGGCCGGCTGGTCGATCGCCTCAACCACCATCCCACGATGATGCTGCTGGCCGCCGTCACCGGCCTGATCGTGGCGCAGACCCTGGCCCGCATCATGACCACCGCCATCGCCCAGCTGCGCGACGGCGTCTTCGCCAAGGTGCAGTACAACGCCCTGCGCCAGGTCGGCGTCTCGACCTTCGCGCATATCCACACCCTGTCGCTGCGCTTTCATCTCGACCGCAAGACCGGCGGCCTGTCGCGCATCATCGAGCGCGGCACCAAGGGCATCGACACGCTGCTGTCGATCGCCCTGTTCAACACCTTCCCGACGGTGCTCGAGCTCGCCATCGTCAGCGGCGTCTTCCTCTATCTGTTCAACGTCTGGTTCGCGCTTGCGACCGTCGTCATGGTCGTTCTGTATGTCTGGTTCACCTTCGCGATCACGCGCTGGCGCATCCAGTTCCGCCGCGACATGAACCAGAGCGACCAGGACGCCAACACCAAGGCGGTCGACAGCCTGCTCAACTACGAGACCGTCAAGTATTTCAACAATGAGGGGCATGAGACCCGCCGCTTCGACCGATCGATGGAGCGTTTCGCCAAGGCCTCGATCCAGGCGCAGACCTCGCTCGCCGTGCTCAACACCGGCCAGGCCGTCATCATGTCGGTCGGGCTCGGCGTCGTCATGGTGCTGGCGGCGCGCGGCATCATCCAGGGCCATGTCACGGTCGGCGGCCTGACCATGGCGACGATGTATCTGCAGCTGTTGCAGCAGCCGCTCAATTTCCTCGGCACCGCCTACCGCGAGATCACCCAGTCGCTGGTCGACATGGATGCCATGTTCCGCCTGCTGAACCAGCCGCGCGAGGTGCAGGACAAGCCCGGCGCGCCCGCGCTGATCGTCCGCGGCGGCGAGATCCGCTTCGACAATGTGGTGTTCGGCTACGATCCGGCGCGCACCGTGCTCAAGGGCATCAGCTTCGTGGTGCCGGCCGGCAAGACCATCGCCGTGGTCGGACCGTCCGGCGCCGGCAAGTCCACCATCTCGCGCATCCTCTACCGCTTCTACGACATCCGGTCGGGCAGCGTGACCATCGACGGCCAGGACATCCGCGATGTGACGCAGGCGAGCCTGCGCGCGGTCATCGGCATCGTGCCGCAGGACACGGTGCTGTTCAACGACACCGTCAGGTACAACATCGCCTATGGCCGCATCGGCGCCACGGAGGCGCAGATCAAGGAAGCCGCCCGCCACGCGCAGATCGACAAATTCATCGTCGAGCTGCCGCTCGGCTACGACGCCATGGTCGGCGAGCGCGGGCTGAAGCTCTCCGGCGGCGAGAAGCAGCGCGTCGCCATCGCCCGCACCATCCTGAAGAATCCGCCGATCCTCCTGCTCGACGAGGCGACCTCGGCGCTGGATACCCATACCGAAAGGGAGATCCAGGGCGCGCTGGCGGAAGTCTCACGCAATCGCACCTCGCTGGTCATCGCCCACCGCCTGTCGACGGTGATCGACGCCGACGAGATCCTGGTGCTGGATCATGGCGAGATCGTCGAGCGCGGCCGCCACGGCGACCTGATCGCCCGCGGCGGCGCCTACGCTTCGATGTGGAACAAGCAGAAACAGGCCGCCGAGGCGCTGGAAATCCTCAAGGCCGTCCAGAACGATCCCGAAGTGGCGCCCGGCGTGGCCCGCGCCACGCCGGTTGCCGCCGATTGATCATTCCGCCGGTTGCGCTTCCGGCGCCAGGTCGCGGCGGCCGAGCAACCGGCGCACGAGTTGCACCGGCCAGAGCAACAGCCACAGGAAGAAGGCACTGATGCTGCCGAAGTGCTCCCTGATCCGGTAGGGCAGTGCCAGCATCGCCGGCACCAGTCCCAGCGTGATCAGCTTGGAGAACGCCAGGCCGAACACGATCGCGGTGGAAAGCCCCACCCACATCAACTCGTTCGGACCGCCCACCGTCACTTCGCGGGTCCAGAAGTTGATCTCGACCGCGAACATCATCGGCAGCAGGCCGCCGATCGCCGTGATCGTGGTCAGGAACACCGGGCGCAGACGTTGCGCGCTCGAGCGGATGACCGCCTCGATCGGGTCCATGCCGCCATCGCGCAGTCGGTGGAAGGTGTCGATCAGCACGATGTTGTGGTTCACCACGATGCCCGCCAGCGCCAGAAGGCCGGTGCCTGTCATGATGATCGAGAAGGGTTGCCCCATGATCACCATGCCGAGCAGGGCGCCGATCATCGCGAGCACCACCGCCACCAGGATCAGCGTCGTGTGGTAGAAGCTGTTGAACAGCGCCAGCAGCACGATGGCGATCAGGAACAGGGCCAGCAGGGCCGCGACGCCCAGGAACGCGCTCGACTCATCCTGCTGCTCGCTGCCGCCCTTGAACGAGACATGCACATCGCCCGGGAAGGTCTGGGTCGCAAGCCAGGCCTTGATCTTGTTGATCTCGGCCGTGGCGTTGACGCCCGGCTTCACGTTGGCGCGCACGTGATAGACACGGTGTCCATCGACGCGCTCGATCGAGTTGACCTGCTGCGCCGGCTTCAGCTCCACGAAGTTGCTGATCGGCACCATCGATCCGTCCGCAGCCGTCACCCGCAGGGTGTCGAGCGCATGGATGCCGCGATCCTCGCTGGGATAGCGCACGCGGATGTCGATCTCGTCCTGGCTGTCGTCGGGGCGATACTTGCCGACCAGGATGCCGTTGGTGACGAGCTGCACCGCCGTGCCGATGGTCTGCGCATTGGCGCCGAACCGGCTCGCCACTTCGCGATTGATGACGAGATCCATTTCGATGCCCGGCAGCGGCCGCGTGTCCTCGACGTCGCGCAACTCGGGCAGTGTGTCCATGTGTGCGCGAATGGCTGCGGTGACCTGCGCCAGCTCCGCATAGTCGTCGGAGCCGACATCGATCATCACGTCCTTGCCGGTCGGCGGGCCTTGCTGCGGCGACCGCACTTCGACATGCACGCCGGGGATGTTGGCGGTCCGCTCGCGAATCTGCTCCTCGATCCACTTGGCCGGATGCCGGTCGCGGTAGTTCACCAGTTCGATGCTCAGCCGCCCGATATTGTCGACAGGCACGCCGCCCTGGCTGTTCAGGCTGTTGGACTGGCCCCCAGACCCCGCATTGATTGCGCGAATGCCGGGGATCGACTGCACGGCGCGGTCGATGCCCATCACGATGTCGCGTTTTTCGTCGGCCGACAGGTTGCCGCGCGCCGAGATCAGCACCTGCGTGAAGTCCGGGTCCTCGTCGGCGAAGAAGATGACGCCGTTGTTGAAGACGATGAATAGCGTGAGCACCACCACCACCAGTCCGGCTGCGCCCGCGATCACGCGGCCCGGATAGCGCGTCAGCCGCTCGGACCAGTGGGCGTACCAGCCGGTGATGCCCGGAATCTCGCGCCAGTCGCCGGTCTCGGAGGCCTCGACCGCGCGTTCGTGCTGTTCGTCGTGCGGCGGCGCCTTGCCGAAGATGCCGCCCAGGACCGGCATGAAGATCAGCGCGACGATGACCGATGCGCCGAGGATCATGATCAGCGTGATCGGGAAGTAGCTCATGAATTTGCCCGGAATGCCGGGCCATAGCAGCATCGGCAGGAATGCGCCGATCATGGTCGCGGTGGCGCTCACCACCGGCCAGAACATGCGCAGGCCCGCTTCGGCAAAGGCCTGCTTCGGCTTGTGCCCCTCGGTCATCTTGCGGTCGGCGTATTCGACCACGATGATCGCGCCGTCGACCAGGATGCCGACCGCGAGCAGCAGCGCGAACATGATCATGAAATTCAGCGTGTAGCCGATGCTGTTCAGCACCATGAACGCCATGAGGAACGAGGTCGGGATCGCCGCGCCGACCAGCAGGCCGGAGCGCAGGCCCAGTGCCGCCACCACGATGATCATCACCAGCACGATCGCCAGGATGATGGAGTCGGTCAGCGAACTCAGCTGGTCGCGGATATCGGTCGATTCGTCGAACAGATAGGTCACATGGACCCCCGACGGCCAGTTCTTCGACGCCTTGTCGACGATCTGCCGTACCTGCTCGTTGTTGGCGATGATGTTCGACCCGATGCGCTTGGAGACGTCGAGCGACAGCGTCGGCTGTCCGTTCAGGCGCGAATAGGTCGTGGGATCCTGGAAGGTGCGCCGCACCGATGCGACATCCGCCAGCGTGACCGTCGCGGTGGCGCTGGAGCGGATGGGCAGGCTGAGCAGGTCGGCCGCGTTTGCGATAACGCCCGGCACCTTCACGGCAAAGCTGCCGTGACCGGTGTCGATCAGGCCGGCTGCGACCAGCCGGTTGTTGTTCGATACGGCGGAATACAACTCCTGCTGCGTGATGCCGTAGGCTTCCAGCTTGGCGGGATCGATGACGATCTCGAGCATCTCGTCGCGCTCGCCGCCGATATTGACGTCGAGCACGCTCGGCAGAAGTTTGATCTGGTCTTTCAGGTCGCGTGCCAGGTGCAGCAGCGTGCGTTCCGGGACATTGCCCCACAGCGAGACCGAGATCACTGGCTGCAGCGCGATGTTCACTTCCTGCACGGCCGGCGGGTCCGCTTCCTGCGGCAGGCGCGAGCGGGCTTCGTCGACTTGGGCGCGGACATCTTCCAGCGCCTTCTGCTTGTTGAAGTTGACGTCGAACTCCAGAATGATCACGGCCACGCCCGAATAGGCGCGCGCCGTCATCGTCTTGATGCCCTCGACATTGCGCAGCGCCGTTTCGAGCGGCTTCACCAGCAGTCTTTCGCTGTCTTCGGGACTGATGCCCGGGTAGCTCACCTGCACCGTAAGCACTGGAATCGGGATGTCCGGCTGCGCTTCCTTTGGGATATTCATGAACGCGACGACGCCCGCGACGATCACCACCGCCATCAGGGCGATGACGACGCGGGTGTTATTGACGGCCCACTCGACGATCCTGATCATGAGGACTTTCCGTTCTTGTCGAACACGGATTCGACACGCTGTCCGTCGTTCACGAATTCCTGGCCGACGGTGATGACGTTGACGGTGTCGGGCAGGCCGGTGATCCAGGCGCCGGTCGGATCTTCGCTCAGTACGCGCACGGGGATGAAGGCGACCACACCGTTCTCGACCACGCGCACGCCCACCGTTCCCTTGTCGCTCAGCACGAGGATGCCGGGCGAGATGTGATGCGCCTTGACCCGCTTGACCGCGATGTTGATCTCGGCGCTGACGCCGTCGCGCAGCTTGCTGTCCGGATTTGGAAGCTCGACCTCGATGCGGAAGGCTCGCGTTATCTGGTCGGCGCGATCGGCGACAAAGCTGACCTTGCCGGTCACCGTCTCGCCGGTCACCAGGTTGACGGCCGCCGCGTCGCCCAGGTTGATTCCGCCGACGTCCTGCTCCGATACCGTGCCGGTCGCCAGGAACGGCTCCGGTGCGATAATCATCTCGCACTTGTCGCCCGGCTTCATGTAGTCGCCCACGCTCACATAGCGGTCGTCCACGAAGCCTGCGAACGGCGCGCGGATGCGGGTGTTGTCGAGCGCAATGTTCATCGTGGCGAGACCGGCCTGCGCCTGCGCATAGTTGGCCTCGGCCTGGGCGAGCTGCGTCTTGGACCGGAAGCCCTGCTTGAAGAGGTCCTGCGCGACCTGCAGCTCCTTCTGCATCTGGGAGACCAGCGCCTGGGCCTGCTGCACGCGGGCGCCGCGGTCGTTGTTCTTGATCTCGCACAGCACGTCGCCCTTGCGCACGTGTTGGCCCTTGTCGAAGGGGATTGCCTGGACCACGCCTTCGACTTCGGCGCGCACGTCGACTTCCTGCTTGGCCTGGGTGCGGCCGCGAATGGTGATCACGGCGTCACGCGCCGTGGCGGACAGCGTCGCGACGCGGACTTGCGGCAGGCCCGAGGTCGGCTTGGTTGCGCCCGGATCGACGGCAGTCGCATGGCCGAAGATCTGGCCGCTTACGACCCACACCACGACGACGATCGCGATCCCGGCGGCCCATTGATAGGACGGCTTCAGCCTGCGCCAGAAATCCAGGAGCCTCTCGAACATGCGCGCGTTCTTCTTCTGCTACTCGGCCGCCTGGGCCGACTGTTGTTCTTCGATTTCCGCGCGATGCGCGGTCAGGAAATCCAGGATGGCGACATAGACCGCCCGGCCGAAGCCGCTGACGAACTTTTCGCCGCCCGATTGAGATGCATCGTTGTGCTCGTTCAGATGCGCCAGCTTCTGGCCCACCTGGTCGATATAGGTGTTCAGCATTCCGCTGACGCGGCTTGTCGGCAACAGATCGGCGAAAAGCATCGCGAACACGAACGGCGAGCGGTGCCGGTCCTCCGGCAGGGGCTTGAGCAGGGAGGCGATGAACTGGCTGCGGCCGGTCGGCGTGATCGAATAGACCTTGCGGTCCGGGCGCTTCTCCTGGCTCTCGGCGCGCACCGAGACATAGCCTTCGTCGGTCAGCCGGTTCAGCGCGGGATAGATCGAGCCGAAGCTGGCCTCGACGAAATGCTGGTAGCCGTCGTCCTCGAACAGCTTCTTGATCTCGTAGCCGGTGGCGTCGCCGCGGGTCAGAATGCCCAGGCAGATCGTGCGAACGTCCATTCCTTGGGCCCCTGCATCTATATAGGTCCGATATAGATCGACGCTATATATGTTCGCAGGTGCGAAATTCAAGTTTCCGGCGCAAATTTACCGTGCGGCACGGGGTTGCAGGCCGGGCAACCGTGCGAACTAGTGAACAAGCTATTGCGGATAAAGGCTTAAATGACCTCGACGCGGTCGACTTCGACGCCCTTTTGACCCTGCCGCGTGGAGTAGCGGATGCGCTGTTCCGGCTCCAGGACCTGGACGCCCGAGCGCCGCAGCGCGCTGGCATGGATGTAGACGTCGCCGCTGCCGCTGTCGGGCATCACGAAGCCGAAGCCCTTCTGGTCGTTGAAGAACTTCACCTTGCCCTCGACCATAGGACCGCTGGGGCCGGCATCGCGGCCGCCTCCGCCGCCACTGTAGCGGTCGCCACCGCCGAAGCGGTCTCCGCCGCCAAAGCGGTCACCGCCGCCGAACCGATCGCCACCGCCAAACCTGTCGCCGCCGCCGAAGCGATCGCCGCCGCCGCCAAAACGGTCGCCGCCGCCGCCGCCGCCAAAGCCGCCCCGGCCGCCGCCCCTGCGTCCGCCATCGCCATCGCCGAAGTCGCGGCGCGGCCCGCGCGGCGCACCGCCTCCGCCGGCCTCCGCCGTGCTGGTGTCGACGCTGTGCACCGCCACGACTTGAAGGCCGCGAGGCGAATCCTGCAGGTCGCAGACGATGGTCGCGCCTTGCGCCAGTTCCGCGTGCCCTGCCGCCTGCAGCGCCGAGGCATGACAGAAGGCGTCGCCGCCGTTTTCAAGAGTGATGAAACCGTAGCCTTTGGTCGCGTTGAACCACTTGACCGTGCCTTTTACCGACGCCTGCGCGAGACCGCCGCGCGCGCCGCCATTGTCGAAGTTCGCCATGATGCCGCCGAATACCGATGCCCACCGGAAGCCGCCCAATCCGCGCCCGCCCGTCCGGCAAGGGCGGGCGCGTCCCTTGTATCATGCGCAAAACTAGGGTGAATCCGCAACGGGGGTGGCCTGCCGCGCCGCCGCGCAATGAACTTTCCCGGTATTCGCCGAGCGCCGCACCATAAGGCGGCATGCTGGCCCGCCGGTCTGCACCGCCCGGAACGATGGGCGGCCGGCGGCCCGCGTCCTTGGATTTATCGGCCAGTGAACGGCTGAAGCGCCGGGAATTGCTGCTCTTTTTCGCCCTCGCATGCGGCCGGCTGCGGCCATGACGGGTCGCTTGTGGCGCCGAAGCCGCTAGCGCCCGAGGAAGTCCAGCAGGATCGCGTTGACGCGCTCGGGCGCGTCATGCGCCACCCAATGGGTCGCGTCCGGCAGGTAGGTCAGCTGCGCCTCGGCGCACAGCGCCTTGCTCGCCTCGGCGAGCGCGGGCAGGGCATAGGGATCGTTGCGGCCCCAGATGATCTGCACCGGCACGCGGATGCTCGCCGGCGCGATCGGCTCGAATTTGTGCCGCAGGATGGCGCGATACCAGTTGATCATGGCGGTCAGCGCGCCCGGTTGGCGCCACGCCGCGCGATAGCGCTCGGCGTCGTCGTCGCCGAGAGGCCTTTTGGACTGGCGCAGCGCCGTGAGCAGGGCGCGGAAATTGCCGCTGCGCATCAGGGCTTCCGGCAGCCATGGCAGGCGGAAGGCGCGCACGTACCAGCTCGCCTTGCGCTGCACCGGATCGTTGTCCATCGCGCCCCGCCACACGGCGGGATGCGGACAGTTCAGCACTGCGAGCCTGCGGATCTTCTGCGGCGTGCGCGACGCCGTCCACCACGCCGCCACGGCGCCCCAATCGTGCCCGACGAGGTTGAACGGTTCGCTCGTATAGTGCGCCGCCAGCGCCACGACGTCGGCGGCGAGCCTGTCGACGTCGTAGCGCGCGATGCCGCGGGGCTTGTCCGACAGATTGTAGCCGCGCTGGTCCGGCGCCACGACGCGATAGCCCGCCGCCGCCAGCGCCCCGATCTGATGGCGCCAGCCGAACCAGAATTCCGGAAAGCCGTGCAGCAGGACGACCAGCGGCCCGTCCTCGGGCCCGGCCTCGGCGACATGCAGCGTGACGTCGCCGCAAAGCCGGCGGGAGAAGCGGATGGTGGAGAGGTCGGTCATGCTCCCTCATATGCCGGCGAAGTTCCCCCGCGCAATCCACGACTTGACTTCTTAAGAGTCTCCCGCCTATACGCTCCCCATCTGCTCGCGGTCGCACGCGGCGCGCCGCCTATCTCGCGCGTTCCCACCGCAGCTCTATTGAAACTCCCGTTCGCTCCAGTTGTGCGTGGAAGACGGCAACAAGCCGTTGCGCGCGTGCCCATGGTGGCCGTCTGCGCGGTAAGGACTTTTTTGTGACCGATACAACTTTCGCCTCCCTCGGGCTTGCCGAGCCGCTCCTGCGCGCGCTCGCGACCGAGAACTACACCCAGCCCACCCCGATCCAGGTCCGCGCCATCCCGGCGCTGCTGGCGGGCCGCGACCTGCTCGGCATCGCCCAGACGGGCACCGGCAAGACCGCCGCCTTCGGCCTGCCGCTGCTGCAGCGTCTCGCCGCCGCCGGCCAGCGCCCCGATCATCGCGGCGCCCGTGCCCTGATCCTGGCGCCGACCCGCGAGCTCGCGGTTCAGATCGACGTCAGCCTCAGGACCTATGGCCGCCACCTGAACCTGCGCACCGCCGTCATTCTGGGCGGCGTCAGCCAGAACGCGCAGGTCAACGCCATGAAGCACGGCGTCGACATCCTCGTCGCCACGCCCGGCCGCCTGCTCGACCTCGTCAAGCAGGGTCATATCCGCCTCGATGGCGTCACCTCGCTGATCGTCGACGAAGCCGACCGCATGCTCGACATGGGCTTCATCAAGGATGTCCGCCGCATCGTCGCCATGCTGCCGCGCAAGCGCCATTCCATGCTGTTCTCCGCCACCATGCCGGACGACGTCGTCAAGCTGGTCGGCGACATGCTGGTGACGCCCGAGCGCGTCGAGGTCTCGCCGCCCAAGAAGACCGCGGACCGCATCGACCAGCGCGTCATCCATATCGAGCAGAAGGATAAGCGGGCGCTTCTCTCGCACCTGTTGCGCGACGAAGCCTTCAAGCGCGTCATCGTCTTTACGCGCACCAAGCACATCGCCAACCGCGTCAGCGACCATCTGGAGAAGGCCGGCTTCTCCTCCGACGCCATCCACGGCAACAAGTCGCAGAATGCGCGCCAGCGGGCGCTCGACAATTTCAAGTCGGGCGACGTGCGGGTGCTGGTGGCGACCGACATCGCGGCCCGCGGCGTCGACGTCGACGGCGTGACGCATGTCATCAACTTCGAACTGCCGAACGAGCCGGAGAGCTATGTCCACCGCATCGGCCGCACCGCGCGCGCCGGCGCCGAAGGCATCGCGATCTCGTTCTGCGATCCGTCCGAGCGCGTCTACCTGCGCGACATCGAGCGCCTGGTGAAGAGCCAGATCGCCGTCGTGGCGCACGACCTGCCGGCCGGCAGCCTGGCGCCGGCGCACGCCAGCGAGGAGCGCCGTCCGCAGGCGCCGCGCGAGCGCAACTACAAGAACCCCAAGCGGCGCTGGAGCCCGCGCGGCGGCCGCCGCGCCGCCTAGAATGCGGCTCTAGCCGGGCGTCGGATCGATTTTGTAGGGCAGGGCTATGTCGGGCGACCAGTCGCGCCTGGCATAGCCGTGCCTCTGCATGCACAGCGTGTAGGCGCGATTGAAGATCTCGTGGCGCTCGGCATGCGTCGCGGCGATGGCCTGGATGTCGTCGCTGCGCGACAGCTCGGCCTGCGCCGCGCAGTCGGCATCGTCGAGCGTGAAGGTCGACGGCGCCGCGCTGCCCGGATCGAAGGCGTCCGACGTCAGGTCGCCATAGGATTCGCAGCCGCCGAGCAGCGTCGCGCAGGCCAGCGCCGCCAGCGCGCGCCTACGCATTGCGCACGACCTTGTCGAGATTCTCGTAGGAATATTTCGCGATCGGCTCCAGCTGCTTGACGACACTCTTGAGCAGCTCGGAGCTTTCCAGCACCGTGTCGAAGGCGCTGACGCGACCTTCCTCCAGCTTCGCCAGCCGCGCCGCGAGGTGCATACGCGTCGTTTCATCGAGATTCGTCGTCTTCAATTGCAGCTCCACGTTGGCGATCTCGTTGCTGGCGTCGAACACGCCGTCGGCCGGCATGACGATGCGCAGCACCAGCGTGTGGATGCGGGCGCGCATCTCGGCGTCGCGCAGGTCGAACAGCGTCTCGCGGTTTCGGTTGTAGATCTCCACCTCCTTCACCGCCGAGCGCAGCAGGCGCAGCGTGATCGGACCGTAGGGATCGCCGATCTGCCGCGTCTCGCCGGCGATGGTCAGGATGATGTTGAGCGTGGTCAGGAGCTCGCCGAAGAAGATCGCCGCGTTGCGCTCGCGCCGCCGCCGCTCCAGGATCCATTCCAGCTGCGTCGCGCCGAAGCCGCCGATGGTCGCCAGCAGGGCGCCCAGGAACACGGCCCACAGCGTGCTGAAGTTCGATATGAAGTCCATGTCTTCCGGTTTGAGCGCCACGGTTTCCTCCGGCTCGCCGCCACCTTATAGAGGGGACGTGCGATGAGACAAAACCGTGCTTGAAATCTATGTCGACGGCGATGCCTGCCCGGTGAAGGCCGAGGTCGAGCGGGTGGCGGAGCGCCATCGCCTCACCGTGACCGTCGTCAGCAATGGCGGCCTGCGCCCCAGCCGCAATCCGCTGGTGCGGCACGTCACGGTGGCGGCGGGCGCCGACGCCGCCGACGACTGGATCGTGGAGCATGCCGGTGACGGCGACATCGTCATCACGGCCGATATCCCGCTGGCCTCGCGGTCCCTGCAGAAGGGCGCGCGCGTCCTCGGTCCCACCGGCAAGGCTTTCACCGAGGCCGGCATCGGCATGGCTCTGGGCCTGCGTGACCTGCATCGCCACTTGCGCGAATCCGCGCCCGGCGGCCAGACGTTCAACGCCGGCTTCACCAGACAGGACCGCTCGCGTTTCCTCGGCGCGCTGGAGAATGAGATCCAGGCCGTACGCCGCGCCTTTGCGGCGTTTAAACCCTCCCCTTGAGGGAGGGTCGAAATTGCGAAGCAATTTCGGGGAGGGGTCCGCCGCTCGGCACCGGACCCCTCCCCGGAAAATTCGCGAAAGCGCGAATTTGTTCGACCCTCCCTCAAGGGGAGGGTAGGTTTTATACAAATGAATCTCGAACTTTCCCCAGAGGAACGCGCCTTCCAGGATGAGGTGCGCGCCTTTCTTGCCGCCGCGCTGACGCCCGAGTTGCGCGACGCCGGCGCCCGCGCCACCAGCGTCTTCATGGACAAGCGCTACAGCCTCGCCTGGCAGAAAATCCTGCACGTCCGGGGCTGGGTGGCGCCGAGCTGGCCCAGGCAATATGGCGGTACCGGCTGGAGCGACATGCAGCGCTACATCTTTGCCGCCGAATGCGCCCGCGTCGGCGCGCCGAGCCTGGCGCCGATGGGCCTGCGCATGGTCGGCCCCTGCATCATGCGCTATGGCAGCGAGGCACAGAAAGCGCATTACCTGCCGCGCATTCTTTCCGGCGAGGATTATTGGTGCCAGGGCTATTCCGAGCCCGGCTCGGGCTCCGACCTTGCTTCGCTGCAATTGCGCGCCGTGAGCGACGGCGACGACTATGTGCTGAACGGCTCCAAGATCTGGACGACGCACGCCCATTGGGCCAACCGCATGTTCTGTCTGGTGCGCACGCGCAGCGATGGCAAGAACCAGGCCGGCATCACCTTCCTGCTGCTCGACATGGCGACGCCGGGCATCGCGGTCCGGCCGATCGTCACGCTCGCCGGCGAACACGAAGTGAACCAGGTGTTCTTCGACGATGTGCGTGTGCCCAAATCGGGGCGCCTCGGCGAGGAGAACGACGGCTGGACCGTCGCGAAATACCTGCTCGAGTTCGAGCGTGGCGGCGGTTCGGGTGCCGGCCTGAAGGTCTCGCTGGCGCGGCTGCGCGCGCTGGCGGCCAACGCGCCCGATGGTGGCGGCGAGCGCCTGCTCGACGACGAATCGTTCGCCGCGCGCCTCGCCGCGGCGTCGGTCGCGGTCGAAGCCATCGAGATGACCGAGCATCGCGTGATGAGCGCGCTGTCGGCCGGCCGCAATCCGGGCCCCGCCTCGTCCATGCTCAAGATGCAGGCCACCGAAGCGATGCAGCGCCTCGACGAGCTCGCGGTCGAGGCCGTCGGCGCCTACGCGGCCGTCGACCAGCCGGCGGCGCGCCTGCCCGGCTCCAATGTCACCCCGGTCGGGCCGCCGGATGGGCTGCTCGCCATGGCGCGCTATCTCAACAACCGCGCCGCTTCGATCTATGGTGGCTCCAACGAGATCCAGCGCGACATCATCGCGCGGCTCGTGCTGGGATTGTGAGGCCGCGATGAAGCTCTACCAGACCTACCTCTCGCCGTTTCCGACGCGCGTGCGCCTCGTTATGTATGCCAAGGGCCTCGACATCCCGATCGTCGAACCTTCCGGCATCCACGACGGCAGCGGCAAGGGCGATTATCTCAAGATCAACCCGCTCGGCCGCGTGCCGACGCTGGAGCTCGACGATGGCCGCACGCTGCCCGAGTCCGAGGTGATCTGCGAATACCTCGAAGACCTCTATCCCACGCCGACGCTGCGGCCGGCCGATCCCTGGGACCGCGCCCAGGTGCGGCTGATCTCGCGGCTGTGCGATTTCTACCTCGTGATGGCGATGGTGCCGCTGTTCAACGCCTCCGCCATGCCCCGCAAAGCCTGGAACGTCGCCAGGATCGACGCGGCGCTCGCCGAGGTGAAAAAATCGCTCGACTATCTCGAGCATTACATCGGCAGCGACGGCTATGCGGTCGGCACATCGCTGACCCAGGCCGACGGCGCCCTGGCGCCGCAATTGATGCTGGCCTTCGAATGGGCGCCGAAGCTGTTCGCGCGGCCGAATCCTGAGAGCGAATTGCCGAAGCTTTCGGCCTATTGGAACGCCATCAAGCGCGATGCCATCGCCGGCCGCGTCATCCGCGAGACCTACGATGCCATCGCCGCGGCGCAGGCGCGCGTGCCGAAGGACAAGCAGATTTGAGCCTCTCCCGCGCCGACTGCGAGGCGCTCGACGGCGCCGATCCGCTGCGCCCCTTCCGCGCCCGTTTCGCGCTGCCGCCGGGCGTGATCTATCTCGACGGCAATTCGCTTGGTGCGATGCCGGTCGCGGCGCGCGAGCGCATGCGGCAGGTTCTCGACCAATGGGGCACCGACCTCATAACCAGCTGGAACGTGCACGGCTGGATCGATCTGCATGAGCGCGTCGGCGCCAAGATCGGCCGGCTGATCGGTGCCGGCGAAGGCGAGACCATCGTCGGCGATTCCACGTCGATCAACCTGTTCAAGGTTCTGGCGGCGGCGCTGGATCTCAATCCCGGGCGGCGCGTCATTCTTTCCGAGCGCGATAATTTCCCCACCGATCTCTATGTCGCCGAAGGCCTGATCCGCCATTTGGGGCAGGGCCACGAGCTGCGGCTCGTCTCGGCGGACGAAATCCCGGCCGCGATTACCGGCGACGTCGCCGCCGTCATGCTGACCCATGTCAGCTATCGCACGGGGCGCATGTACGACATGAGCGCCGTCAGCGCCGCGGCGCACGCCAAAGGCGCGGTGATGCTGTGGGACTTGGCGCACTCGGCCGGCGCGGTGCCCATCGATCTTGCGGCGGCCGACGCCGACTTCGCCATCGGTTGCGGCTACAAATTCCTCAATGGCGGTCCCGGCGCGCCGGCTTTCGTCTATGCGGCGAGGCGCCACCATGCGTCGCTGCGTCCGGTATTGACCGGCTGGTTCGGCCACGCCGCGCCGTTCGCCTTCGAGCCCGCCTGGCGCCCTGCCGACGGCATCGTGAAGCTTGCCGTCGGCACGCCGCCGATCCTCAGCCTCGCGGCGCTGGAGGTCGGTGTCGACCTGATGCTGGAAGCTTCGATGGACGCCGTGCGCGCGAAGTCTCTCAAACAGGCCGGCCTCTTCGCGAGCCTGATGGCGCAGGAACTCGCCGGCCACGGCTTCGTAGCCGCATCGCCCGCAGATCCCGCACAGCGCGGCAGCCAGCTCTGCTACGACCATCCGAGCGGCTGGCCGATCATGCGCGCCCTGATCGCGCATGGCGTGATTGGCGACTTCCGCGCGCCCGGCATCCTGCGCTTCGGCTTCACGCCGCTCTATCTCGGCTTCGCCGAATTGTGGGACGCGGTTGCCGTCCTGCGCCAAATCATGGAAACGCGAAGCTGGGACCGGCCCGAGCACCACGCCCGCGCCCGTGTGACTTGAACAAGGGAGACCGTGACATGATCAACCGCCTGGTACCGAAGATTTTCTACGACCGCATGGCCGACGGCCTCGACCTGTTCGTCGCCGGCATGGGCTTCACGGTCGGCTACCGGGACGACAACATGGCGGTGGTCGAACGCGACGGCGCGAAGGCCTACATCATCGAGAGCCCCGAATACGCCGCCAAGGACCGGCCCGAGATCGCCATCGAGACCGACGCCATCGACGATTGGTATCGCGAGATTGCCGCCCGCCGTCCCGATCTGCTGCATCCCAATGGCAAGACCGTCACGCTCAAGCCCTGGGGCGCGCGCGAATTCGCCCTGCTCGACAAGACGCATGTCTGTGTGGTTTTTCGTCAGTTCTGAACGATCGCGGCGCCGTGGGCGCGCGCGGGCAGGCGCGAAGAATGCCGTGTAGGCTCGTCCCATGACGGCGTTCATGCTCCAGGGCTGCGGTTCGGACGTCGGCAAGTCGGTGCTGGTCGCCGGCCTCTGCCGCCTCTATGCCAATCGCGGCCTGGTGGTGCGCCCGTTCAAGCCGCAGAACATGTCGAACAACGCCGCCGTGACGGCGGGCGGCGGCGAGATCGGCCGTGCCCAGGCGCTCCAGGCGCTGGCCTGCCGCGCCGCGCCCACCGTCGACATGAATCCGGTGCTGCTCAAGCCGCAGAGCGATACCGACGCGCAGCTCATCGTGCGCGGCAGGATGGCGGGCTCCTTTGCCGCGCACGCCCATGGCGAATCCAAACGCGCGCTGCTCGCCGTGGCGCTGGAAAGCTTCCGCCTCCTCGCGCGCGAGGCCGACCTCGTCATCGTCGAGGGTGCCGGAAGCCCCGCCGAAACCAATCTGCGCGCCCACGACATCGCCAATATGGGGTTCGCGAGCGCCGCCGACGTGCCGGTGGTCCTGGTCGGCGACATCGACCGCGGCCATGTCATCGCGCAACTGGTCGGCGCGCACGCCGTGCTCGGCGAGATCGATCGCGCCCGCATCCGCGGCTTCCTGGTCAACAAATTCCGCGGCGAAGCGCGGCTGTTCGACGAAGGCCGTCGCGACATCGCGCGCCGCACCGGCTGGCGCGATTTCGGACTGGTGCCGTGGATGGCAGCGGCGCGCCGCCTGCCGGCGGAAGACGCGGTGGTGCTGCAGAATGCGCAAGCCGCGAACGCCGGCGCGAAACGCCTGAAGATCGTCGTGCCGATGCTGCCGCGCATCGCCAATTTCGACGATTTCGATCCGCTGCGCGCCGAAGACGCCGTCGACTTCCACTTCATCCCGCCGGGCACGGCCTTGCCGGGCGACGCCGCGCTGGTGATCTTGCCGGGCAGCAAGGCGACGATCGCCGATCTGGCTTTCTTCCGTGACCAGGGCTGGGACATCGACCTCGCCGCCCATCTCCGCCGCGGCGGTGCCGTGCTCGGCATCTGCGGCGGCTATCAGATGCTGGGCCGGTCGATCTGCGACCCGCTCGGTATCGAGGGCCGCGCCGAAACCGTGGCCGGTCTCGGCCTGCTCGACGTTGAAACGAGATTGACCGGCGACAAGACGCTGAAATCCGTCAGCGGCCGGCTGGCCGAGGGCGGCGCTGCGTTCGACGGCTACGAAATGCATGTCGGCGAAACGTGCGGGACGGAAATGCCGCTCCTCGCCTTCGCCGACGGCATGCAGGACGGTGCCCGCGCCGCCGACGGCCGCGTCATGGGCTGCTACGTCCACGGCCTGTTCGCGCGCGGCGAGTTTCGCGAGAGCTTCCTCGCCCGCTTCGGCGCCGGCTCGAATGCACAGCATCATGCCGTCGTCGTCGATCGCGCGCTCGACGAGATCGCCGCGACCCTGGAGCGCCACCTGGCGGTGGATGACTGGGCGCTCGTCAAGCCCAAATAATCTGGTTTCGGCCGGCAGCGGCGGCCGGAATTTCTGCTAGGCTCGCGCCAAAGCGGATGGGGCCCATGCTGCGATTGAGAGAGCTAGCCGGCGTCGCCGGCGCGGCGATGCTGGCGATGGGCGTCGTCGCCGCTTTGCCCGCCCTGCAATCGCTGCGTGTGACATTCCGTCCCGAACGCGCCACCGACACGCTCCGCCTGGCCTCCAACCAGGCGAGTGCGGCACTTCATTTCGCGATGGGCGGGTCCCCAGCCTCCACGCCGCCGCAGCTGCAACCGGCCATTCCCGATCCCGCGCTGGCGCTCCAGGCCGACGCCGCGAACCGCCTGCGCGCCAAGATCCCCGCCGAGCTCTATTCGTACTTCGACGTCTATCTCTATGTCAGCAAAGCCGCCGCCGGCTCGCTGGCGCAGCATCTGTACATGTTCCACAAGGACGCGGCGAACGGCCTCGTCTTCGAGCAAAGCTTCCCGGTCTCGACCGGGCGCGAACGCCACGAGCGCTATTTCACCTCGACGCCGGACGGCCTCTTCGAGCTCGATCCCAACCGCTTCGAGCGCGTGCACTATTCGCACACCTGGCACGGCGCCGCGATGCCGTTCGCGATGTTCCTCGACGCGACGATCCATGGCCGCCAGACCGGCGTGGCCTTGCACTCCGCGTCGGTCCATGTCGCCGAACTCGGCAGCCGGGCCTCGGGCGGCTGCGTGCGCCTGCCGCCGGAGAAGGCGGCCGAACTGTTCCAGCGCTTCCAGGCCGAGGAGCACGGCATGGTACCGATCTTCGCCTATGATGCCGCCCATCGCCGCACCAGCGGCGACGGCATGGTCCTGCGCGACGCCGGCGGCCGCCCCCTGCTCACGCCCGGTTATCGCGTGCTGCTGTTCATCGAGGACTATGACGGCGGTCCGGCGCTTGTCGCCGTCGTGGCCTGATCAGCCCGCCAGACTCAGCGCCAGCGCTTCTGCGACTTTGATGCCGTCGACGGCGGCGGACAGGATGCCGCCCGCGAAGCCCGCGCCTTCGCCGGCCGGATAGAGCCCCTTGGTGTTCAGGCTCTGGAAATCCGCGCCGCGCCCGATGCGGATCGGCGACGAGGTGCGCGTCTCGACGCCGGTCAAGACCGCATCCGCCATCGCGAAGCCCGGGATCTGCCGCCCGAACGCCGGCAGCGCCTCGCGGATCGCGGCGACGGCGTAGTCCGGCAGGCATTCCGACAGATCGGTCGGGTGCACGCCGGGCTTGTACGACGGCACCACCGTGCCGAGTTCGCTCGATGGCCGCCCGGCGAGGAAATCGGCGACGGTCTGCGCCGGCGCCGCATAGCTGCCGCCGCCGGCCTCGAAGGCGCGCGCTTCCCATTTGCGCTGCAGCGCGATGCCCGCCAGGACGTGCCCCGGATAGTCCGCCGGCGTGATGCCGACGACGATGCCGGCATTGGCGTTGCGCTCATTGCGCGAATACTGGCTCATGCCGTTGGTCGCGACGCGTCCCGCCTCGCTGGTCGCCGCCACCACCGTGCCGCCCGGGCACATGCAGAAGCTGTAGACCGAGCGTCCATTCGATGCGTGATGCACCAGCCGGTACTCCGCCGCGCCCAGCGCCGGTATGCTGCGGCCGTAGCGTGCCTTGTCGATCAGGGATTGCGGATGCTCGATGCGAAAGCCGATCGAGAACGGCTTGGCCGCGATGTCGACGCCGCGTTCGTGCAGCATCGCGAAGGTGTCGCGGGCGCTGTGGCCGACGGCGAGCACGACATGATCGGCCGCGATGCGCGCGCCGTCCGCCAGCACCACGCCGCGCAGCCGGCGCTGCCCGTCGATGTCGAGATCGTCGACCCGGCTGCCGAAACGGTATTCGCCGCCCAGCGCTTCGATGGTGGCGCGCAGACTCTCCACCATCGTCACCAGCCGGAAGGTGCCGATATGGGGATGCGCCTCGCTGAGGATCTCCGCCGGCGCGCCGGCACGAACGAATTCCGTCAGCACCTTGCGGCCGAGATGCCTGGGATCCTTGATCTGGCTGTAGAGCTTGCCGTCCGAGAACGTGCCGGCGCCGCCTTCGCCGAACTGCACGTTGGATTCGGGATCGAGCACCGAGCGCCGCCACAGGCCCCAGGCGTCCTTGGTGCGCTCGCGCACGGCCTTGCCGCGGTCCAGCAGGATGGGCGCAAAGCCCATCTGCGCCAGGATCAGCCCGGCGAACAGGCCGCACGGCCCGGTGCCGATCACCACCGGTCGCGAGGTCGGCGCCGCCGGCGCGCGCGTCACGAACTTGTATTCCAGATCCGGCGCCTTCTGGACATGCGGATCGCGCGCCAGGCGCTTCAGCACCGCCGCTTCGTCGGTCACGCTGGCATCGACGGCATAGACGAAGACGATGGCCGCCTTCTTGCGCGCATCGTGGCCGCGCTTGAAGACGCTGAAGCTCTTGAGATCGGGTGCGGCGATCCCCAGGCGCTTGAGAATCGCGGCTCTGAGTGCCTCCGGCCCGTGCTCGAGCGGCAGCTTGATTTCCGAAAGGCGCAGCATGGCGGAGCAATAGGCGAGGGCCGGGCGAAAGTGAAGAGCTTGCGATAAGGGCGCAACACATCGATACAGGCGCGATGAACCGCACCCATGCCACGATAGCCGTCATCGGCGCCGGCCCGGCCGGGCTGATGGCGGCCGAGGTGCTCAGTGCCGGTGGCGCCCAGGTCACCGTCTACGATCGCATGCCGTCGGCCGGCCGCAAGCTGCTGCTGGCGGGCCGTGGCGGCCTCAACCTGACCCATTCGGAAGGCTTCGAAGCGTTCGTCACGCGCTACGGTGCCGCGGCGCGGGCATTGCTGCCGCCGCTGCAAGCCTTCCCACCCCCGGCGCTCATCGCCTGGGCGAACGGGCTCGGTCAGGAGACCTTCGTGGGCTCCAGCGGCCGCGTCTTTCCCCGGGCGATGAAGGCGTCGCCGCTGCTGCGCGCTTGGCTGGCACGTCTTGCGGCACAGGGCGTTCGCTTTGCGATGCGGCACGACTGGCTCGGCTGGAACGACGACGGCGCCTTGCGCTTTCGCGGTCCCGCCGGCGAGAAAACCGATCGGACCGACGCGACCGTCCTCGCGCTCGGCGGCGCCAGCTGGCCGCGCCTCGGTGCTGATGGCGGCTGGACGCGGATCCTGGCCGACAAGGGCGTGGCAATCGCGCCACTGCGTCCGGCCAATAGCGGCTTCACGGTCGCCTGGAGCTTCGTCTTCCGTCAGCGTTTCGCCGGCGAACCGCTCAAGAATGTTGCGCTCCGCTTCGCCGGCGCCGGCGCGCGGGGCGATGCGATGATCGCCAGATACGGTCTCGAAGGCGGCGCGATCTATGCGCTCTCGGCGCCGCTGCGCGATGCGATCGATGCCGGCGGCAGCGCGGTGCTCCACATCGACCTGCGGCCCGACATGCCGCTCGATCAACTGGCGAAGAAACTGGCACGCCCGCGCGGCAAGGAGAGCCAGGCCAATTTCCTGCGCAAGGCGCTGCATCTGTCGCCGCTCGAGACCAACCTGCTGCGCGAGGCCGGCGCGATGCCGCCCGATCCCGCGGCGCTGGCGGCGCGGATCAAGGCGCTGCCACTGACGCTGACCGCCGTTCAACCGCTGGCGCGCGCGATCTCGACGGCCGGCGGCGTCGCCTTCGCGGCGCTGGACGACGATCTCATGCTGCGCGCGCTGCCGAACGTCTATGCTGTCGGCGAGATGCTGGATTGGGAAGCGCCGACCGGCGGCTACCTGCTTCAGGCGTGCTTCGCCGGCGGCGCCTTTGCTGGCCGCGCCATCCTGCATAAGATCGGCGCATGATGCACATCCTCGCCTTTCACGCCCATCCCGACGATATCGAGACGCTGGGCGCCGGCACGCTGGCTCTGCTCGCGGCTGGTGGCCACCGCATCACGCTAGCCACGATGACGGCGGGCGATTGCGGCTCGGTTGAGCACGACGCCGCCGAAACCGCCCGCATCCGCAAGGCCGAGGCCGCTGTCGCGGCGGCGCTGATCGGCGCGGACTACATCTGCGCCGGCATCGCCGATCTCGCCGTCTTCAACGACGACGCCAGCCGGCGGCGCACCACGGAACTCATCCGCGCGGTCGCTCCCCAGATCGTGATCACCGCCTCGCCCGCCGACTATCATCCCGATCACGAGGCGACCTCCACGCTGGTCCGCGACGCTTGTTTCGCAGCGCCGGTTCCCAACTACGCGACCGGCCCGTCGGCGGCGCTTGGCGCTATTCCGCACCTTTATTTCATGGACCCCATCGAGGGCCGGGACCGCGACGGGAACAAGATCGTGCCGCACTTCGCGGTCAACGTTTCGGCTCATTTTGCCCAAAAGCGCGCCATGCTGATGGCCCATGTCAGCCAGGGGAACTGGGTCACCAGGCAGCACGGCATCGAAGATTACAGCGGCGCCATGGAGAAATGGACCGCCAGGCGCGGCCGCCAATTCGGCGTTGCCTATGCCGAAGGGTTCCGCCAGTACACCGGCACGCCCTATCCGCGCACGCAATTACTGCAGGAACTCGTCGGCGGCGCGTTGCTCGCGGTCTGAGCGACGGACAACGCGGCGCTGTGCGTTATAACCTGCGAGTGCGCGACCGCCGCGGCACCCGGATTGATGGATAATGGAAGGCAACCATGTCGCTTGAAGGCGCCATCGCGGCTCACCGCTTCGGCCTCGGTGCGAGGCCGGGCGAGATCGACCGCGCCAGCCGCGATCCCAAGACCTGGCTCCTGACCCAGATCAACACCCCCGCCGAGGCGCCTGTGCCGCTCGATGGCGGCAGTTTCAGGACCGGCGGCGAACTGGTCGTCGAGATGCTGCAATACCAGCGCGAGCAGGCCATGGCGCGGCGCAATGGCGGCGGCGGCGATCCGGTCAAGAAATTCTTCCAGACTCGCGTCAAGATGTTCAACGACGAACTCGCGGCGCGCTACGCCCACGGCTTCACCACCGACAAGCCGTTCGCCGAGCGCCTGGTCTGGTTCTGGAGCAATCATTTCGTGGTCTCGGCGCAGAACCCGCGCGCCACCACGCTGGTCGGCGCCTTCGAGCGCGAGGCCATCCGGCCCAACATCACCGGCAAGTTCGAGGACATGGTGCTCGCCGCCACCAGCCATCCGGCGATGCTGCTCTATCTCGACAACGCGCAGTCGGTGGGCCCGGACTCGACCGCCGGCCAGCGCTTCGGCAAGGGCCGCAACGAGAATCTCGGCCGCGAGCTGATGGAGCTCTACACGCTCGGCGTCGACGGCGGCTACACCCAGGCCGACGTCATCGCGATGGCGAACATCCTGACCGGCTGGACGCTCAATCCCGCCGGCCAGAACAATGGCTTCGCCTATTACGAGAACCGCCACGAGCCCGGCGACGTGACGCTGCGCGGCCGCACCTATCCGCCGACGCTGGAAGGCGGCATCGCCGCGATCAAGGACCTCGCCAACGATCCGGCGACGGCGCGGCATATCGCAGCCAAGCTGGCGACGCATTTCATCGCCGACGTCCCGCCGCCGGCCTCGGTGGCGCGGCTGGAGAAGACCTTCAAGGAAACGCGCGGCGATTTGCGGGCGCTGGCGCACGCCATCGTCGAGGATCCTGCCGCCTGGACGCCCGGCGCCGGCAAGATGCGCACGCCCGTGGAATATGTGACGGCCGGCTATCGCATGCTCGACCTGCCCAAGGGCGACAGCGCGGCGACCGACAAGCAGGTGCGCGGTGCGCTCGCAGCGGCACGGCTGATGGGACAGGTGCCGCTGGCGCCGCCGGCGCCCAAGGGCTGGCCGGATACCTCGGACGCCTGGTCCGGGCCGGACGCTGTCCTGATGCGCATCGAATGGGCCAAGCAGGTCGGCCATGCGATGCCGCCGACGCTCGACGCCGCCGCCATTGCGGAGATGGGCATGGGTCCGCTGCTCCAGCCCGACACGAAAACGCTGATGGCGCGGGCCGAGAGCCAGTCCGATGCCCTTGCCTTCCTGATCTGCAGTCCCGAATTCCAGCGCAGGTGATCGCCATGACGACCCGCCGCACGATCCTCAAGACCATGGCCGCCGCCGGCGCGCTTTCCATTTGGGACGCGCCGATCCGCTACGCCTTCGCCAGTGCCGCGACCGACCGGCGCTTCGTCGTGGTGATCCAGCGCGGCGCCATGGACGGCCTCGCCGCCGTCCCGCCGCATGGCGACAAGGACTATTCATCCGTACGCGGATCGCTCGCCATCGCCAATCCCCTCGACCTCGACGGCTTCTTCGGCCTGCATCCCGCGCTGACCAATGTGAAGGCGATGTACGATGCCAAGGAAGCTGCCGTGTTCCAGAACATCTGCTCGCCCTACCGCGACCGCTCGCATTTCGACGGCCAGAACGTCCTGGAGACGGGCGGCACCGGCCCGCATGTATTGCAGGACGGCTGGCTCAACCGCGCCCTGACGCCGCTCGGCCTCGGCGACGGCGAGCATGCGCTTGCGGTGGCGCAGACCGCGCCGCTGCTGCTCTCGGGCCCGGCGCGCACTACGACCTGGATGCCCGCCGTGTTGCCGGCGCCCGACGAAGCTTTCCTTGCCCGCACCCGCCAGCTCTATGCCCGCGACCCCGCGCTGCTCGCCTCGTTGAACAGCGCTATGGACATGCAGGCCCAGGCGCAGAACGCGATGGACGATCCCGCGGCCCGCGGCGCCATGGGCGGCGGCGGCAACGGTTACGGCAATCTGACGCCGCTGTTTACCGGCGCGGGTAAGCTGCTCGCCGCCGCCGAGGGGCCGCGTGTCGCGGTGCTCGACACCGGCGGCTGGGACACGCATTTCAACCAGGGCAGCAGCGACGGCCAGCTCGCCCGCCGCTTGCAGGCGCTCGACGGCGGGCTCGATGCGCTCAAGACGGCGTTGGGCTCCGCCTGGTCCAAGACCGCCATCGTCATGGCGACCGAATTCGGCCGCACCGTGCATCCCAACGGCAGCGGCGGCACCGATCACGGCACTGGCGGCGCGGCCTTCATCATGGGCGGCGCGGTCGCCGGCGGCGCGGTGCATGCCGAATGGACCGGTCTCTCCGCCGCCGCCTTGCAGGACGGCCGCGACCAGCCGGCGCGTACGGACCTGCGTGCTTTGTTCAAGGGCCTGCTCGCCGAGCACATGGGCGTCTCCAATGCGGCCTTGCAGTCGACGATTTTTCCCGACAGCGCCGGCGCCGCGCCGCTCAAGGGGCTGATCCGCGCCTGACGCCGGCCGCATGGACGTTGGTGCGGCGACGCTCTAACACTTCACCATGAGCCAGCCCGTCGGCGACGACCGCGACATCTCCAAGACCGACCGCGTCTACACCGTCCTGCGGCGCCGCATCCGTGACCTGACGCTGGCGCCCGGCGCGCCGCTGCGCAAGGAAGAGATTGCCTTCGAGCTTGGCGTCTCGCGCGCGCCCGTCAGCGAGGCGATCGCCCGACTCGCCGAGGAGGGCCTGATCGACGTTTTCCCGCAGCATGGCAGCTTCGTCGCCCTGATCCGCGCCGCCGATTTGCGCGAAAGCCTGTTCGTGCGCACCGCGCTCGAGGTCGAGGCGATGCGCCGGCTGGCGCAGGTCGTGGACGCAGCGACGCTCGAGCGGCTGGACGAGAATCTCGCAAGCCAGGCCCGCGCCCTCGACGCCGGCAATCTGGAGGAATTCTACGATCTCGACGAAGCACTGCACGCCGCGATCTTCGGCGCCATCGCAGCGCCGCACGCCCTGCGCTTGCTCGAGGCCGCCCGCGCGCCGCTTGACCGCGTTCGCCGCCTGGCGCTGCCCATAGCCGGCCGGCCCGAGCAGACGCTGGCCGAGCACCGCGCCCTCGTCGAGGCCATCCGCAGCCGCGACGCCGAATATGCCGCCGCCGCGATGCGCGCGCATCTGGCGATGGTCGCCCGCGCCATCGAGCAGAAGCTCCCCGAGATCGAAGCGACGCGTGGCTAGACTCAAAGCTTGATCATCTGCCCTTCGGCGACATGGACGAACGGCTAGCGTCCGGCTTTGCGGGCCGCAAGCAAACGGCACGCGCTAGGGTGCCGTCGACGTACCGGGGCTGGCCGCTGGGAGATTGCCGATCTTGGCTCCTGGAAAGCTGCCGAGGCAGCGCGCCTGCGGCATGGCCGAACAGTCGCTGCCGAGAATCGTGACGTTCGAGAGCGCGCCGCCGGCGTTCTGATAGCCGTAAGTCGGGATCGTGCCCGAGGCGGGATTGAGGATCGCGAGCCCGAAGGTGACGTTGCTCAGCGCGCCGTCGCCGCGCTCGTAGACGCCTGCGACGGGGCACATGGTGCCGGGCGTTGTAATCGTGCCGGCCAGCGTCGCATTGCTGAGCTTGCCCGTCTCCAGCCCGTAACCCTGGTTGCAGCCGCTGGCATAGCCGTAGTTCGAGATGTTGAGCGTGAGCCCGACGTTCTGCACCAGCGTCAGGGCGCCGAGATAATTCGTGTTGAGCCCGGTGGTGGCGATCGCGCCGTGCAGGCCGTTGATGTCGTCGATCTGGAAGCCGGCATTCGCGCCGTAACCGCCGACGCTCGCGGCGCTGGCTTTCAGGTTCAGGGTGACGTTGCCGGCATGTGCCAGGCCGCCGCACAGGACGACGCCGGCGCAGGTCATGGTGACGTTGCCGAAATTGACGTTGTTGACGTCATAGACCCCGGCCTTGACGTTGCCGTTGATCGACAGGCCCGCCGCGCCGCCCGTGGCGGCGATAGTGATCGCGCCGAAGGTCATGTTCGTGACCTGGTCGGCGAAGGAGTTGGGCTCCAGGTCGACGCAGCCCGGCTCCTTGATGCCGTTGATCGTGCCGCCGATGTTCTGGCAGGTCACGCTGCCGAAGGTGAAATTGCTTCCGACGATGACCGAAATGCCGTTGCGCCCGTCGGTCGCGCTGTTGCTGGAGCTGAATGTGTCGATCACCAGCCCGGTCGGCGCGCCGTAGCTTTTCTTGTTGTTCTCCGTGTTGCTTATGTACATCGCGTCGCCGCGCGTCTCCACGAACGTCGCGGTCGGAAAATGCAGGTTCGAGCCGCCATAGATCGTGACGCTGTGGACGAACTCGCTGACCGGCTGCTGCGTGCGCTGGCCGTCGAAGTCGATGATGCTGATGGTGGCGCCGCTCACGGCGTAGAAATTGAGGCCGCCGGTGACGATCTTGTCCAGGCCGATGGCACGCTTGGCGTGGTCGACGGTGCAGGTGATGCCGTTGTGCACCGTGGTCAGCTGGATCTTGACGAATACCGAATTGGGCACGATCAGGCACGGCACCTTGAAGGCGGCCGCGGCGTTGAAGGTCGCCTGCACCGCCAGGCTGTTGTCGGTGACGCCGTCCGGCGGGGCTGCGAAATCGAGGTTCGAGATCTGCGTTCCGATGGTGCGGACGTAGCAGCCGACGGTGACCGCGATGTAGATGCCGGTGTCGGGTGTGCCGGGGCAGGTGGCGTTGTAGGTGAAGATGCCGCCGCCGCCGTCACCCGGATTGGCGTAGCCCAGGACATTGACGCTGGCCGGCGGCGTCGCCTGCGAGCCTGCCGCGACCAAGGCTGCGATGTTGTTGACGGTGACCGTGGCCGCCTGCGCCGGAATTGCGAAGCACGATGTCAGCAACGCGCAAATCACGATTGCTGCAACCGAAGTAATCCGCGCCATCTTTGCCCCCCGCGTCTTGCCCGCTCCGGTCTATCATCTCGTCTCGCCAGTGGCTACGGCGGATGCTAGCAGCGACGGACGAGTTCCTGCGGCACGCCGTCGGCACGGCTCCTGGGCACGATCTTCTCGCCGGTCTTCTGGTTGACGTAGAATTTCCACGGATAGTGGTCGCCTTCGCCACCGGCGCCGCGCTCCTGCATGTGGTTCGACACCGCCTTGCGCCACTTCGTCGACAGGTTGGCCGTCGTCATGTGGGGCATGTTGGAGTGGTGGAACGTCACGCTGCCGCGCCGGATCGGGCAAACCACCATCCTTGCCTCGTCGGGATCGCAGGTCAGAAGATCGCTCGCCATGCCTTCGACCGGATGATGGGTCAGCACGTCGCCCTTGTGGCCGCCGTCGATGAAATGCATGCAGCCGTTCTGCGCATCCACGTCGATCAGCGGGATCCAGCAGGTCGCGCCCTTGTTGCGCAGGTTGCGGCCCCAATAGCCTTCGTCCTGGTGCCAGTTGGTCGGTGCGCTCCGGCCCGGCGGCTTGCCGAGGAATTGGTCGTACCAGAACTCCAGCGTCAGCCCGGTCAGCGCCGCGCCGAATTCGACCAGCCATTTTCGATACGCGGCCGCTTTCGCCTCGGGCCAGACGAAGGACGGCGACGATTGAACGATACGGAAGGAGCGCTTGTCCTTGTCCTCCTTCGCGTCCCACGCCCAGTCGTAGGCGAGCTTCTCCTTCTCCTGGAGGATTAGGTCGCAATATTTTTCCAGCTCGTCGAGATCGGCTTGCGGAATCGCATCTTCGATCACCAGCCAGCCATGCGCCTCGAAGAATGCGATCTGATCGGCGGCGGCGTGCGGATAGGCCATGCGCCATGCTAGGGTCGTGGCTCGATCCAACGCAAGGGCACATGTTCGCCGCCGACTCCCTCCGCAGTTTCACCACGCGCGCCGGCCGCACGCTGCCGTTCACGCTGCTCGGCTTCGGCTCGGCCACGCTGGGCAATCTGGGGCAGGTGTTCTCGGAAGAGAGCTGCGACGCCACGCTCGCGCGCGCCTGGGACCGGGGTCTTCGCTATTTCGACACCGCGCCGATGTACGGCCTTGGCCTCTCGGAAACCCGGGTCGGGCGGCTGCTGCAGCGGCGCCGGCGCGGCGACTTCCTGCTGTCGACCAAGGCCGGGCGGCTGCTCGAGGCCTGCGCGCCCGGCGAGTTCGACGCGTCGCCCTTCATCGCCGATCCGCGCCTCAAATACGTTTACGACTATTCCTATGACGGCGTGATGCGCTCCTTCGAGGCGAGCCTGGCGCGGCTCGGCCTGAGCGCCATCGACATCCTCTTCATTCACGACGTCGACGGCTTCACCCATGGCGGCCGCGACGGGTCGGAGGCGCGCATCCAGGAACTGATGCGGAGCGGCGGCTGGCGTGCCGCCGACGAACTGCGCCGCAGCGGCGCCGTCGCGGCCATCGGCATCGGCGTCAATGAATGGCAGCCCTGCGCCCGCCTGCTGGAGCTGGCGGATCCCGATCTCTTCCTGCTCGCCGGGCGCTACACGCTGCTGGAGCAGGCGCCGATCGAAACGCTGTTTGCGCAATGCGCCAGGGCGGGGGCCGGCATCGTGCTCGGCGGGCCGTACAATTCGGGCGTGCTCGCCGGCAAGGCGACCTTCGACTACGCCGCGATCCCGCCGGCGGTGGCGGCGCGCGTGCAGAAGCTCGCGGCAATCTGCGCGGCGCACGGCACGCCGCTGCGCGCCGCGGCGCTGCAATTCGTCGCCGCCCATCCCATCGTCGTCAGCGTCATCCCGGGCGCGGTGAGCGCCCAGGAAGTCGACGACAATGTCGCGCTGCTGCAAGCGGCGATTCCCGCCGCGCTGTGGCGCGATATGAAGCGCGAAGGGCTGATCCACGCCGACGCGCCGGTGCCGGCCTGATCGGCGCCTTTGACGCAAGGCGGCTTCGGGCATAGGTTTTGCCCATTGCGTTGCCAATGTTTGCGTGCGCGGGCCGGCCTCACGGCGCCCGCCTGTCGTCACGCCGGTGTCGTTGGCCCCCAATTTTCCCCAGCCAATTTCAGGAGCCAGACATGGTCGCCAAAACCGGCAAACCCGCCAAGACTGGGTCGCGCAACGCCCAGGACAAGGGCATGGTCCAGCGCCTCAAGGACCAGCGCACCGTCTTTCGCAACGCGCAGGCCATCCACGAGAATCCCAGCCTGCTGAAGCAACGCGCCTTCTATCCCGCCCACGACGCGCGCAAGGAAACGCCGCTCTACAAGAAAGCGCACGATCACCTGACCAAGACGCTCGACCTGCCGTGCCTGGTCTGCGGCGTCAAGAACTCGACGCTGCAGGACAAGGCCGAGAACCGCTACGGCGCCAAGGCGATGGAGACCCATCACCACATCATCGAATGGGCCCTGGCCAACGCCATCGACGCGGCCAAGTTCAACAAGATCATCCTGCCGCACCTGAAGACGCGCCATCCGCAGAACCCGGACTATGCCAAGGCGGCGTTCAACGACGACGACGTCCGGGCCTGGGTCGATCACAGCGAGGACAATCTGTGGGTGCTGTGCGACGTGCATCACCGCGCCGGCTATCTCGGCATTCACGAGATCACCTATCCCATCTGGTGCCCGGTCGACCTGCTGCGCAGCGACTTCGAGGAGTATGTCCGCCAGCAGATCCAGCTGAACAAGCCGGCCGCCAAAGGCGCCGCGAAGAAGAAGCCGGCGAAGAAAGCGACGAAGAAGGCGAAGAAAGCGGTGAAGAAGAAAAAGCCCTGAAGCGCTTTCGCCGGCCTCAAAAAAAGATGCGGACTTCGCCGTCGCGAAATCCGCATCGGCCGAGTTCTTCGGCGGATGCGGCTGGGCTTTTCAGGGCGCGGCCGGCGAAACACCTTCTCTCCTGCTTCCGTGGACCCGGCGGACCTAGTGCCCGCGTTCCTCCAGCTTTCGAGGACGGGCGATCTTGGGTCCGCTTTGGCAAGCGCGAGCTCCCCCTGAGGTCCTGCCTCTGGTGCCCGCGTCAGCTTCGCTCCGTCATGTCGTTTCTCCCGGTTACAGTGTGATAATTATGCAATCCATAGTTGCATTCAAGACCCACACCGGGAAATATTTCTGACAGATGGTCAGGCAAATGCGCGCATCGCCGTCACGCGTCTAAAATTATACAACGATTATAATAGCTTATAAATTTTCCCGCCTCATTGTCAGAAAACAAGTTTACAAAACAAACTAGTTGTCATATGGATGACGCATAGCGCGATGACGGACGCGACGGGCGCCCGGCGCAACAGGAGACACGGCCATGAACGACACCGGCGGCGAACGCCTGCATGCCCTGGATGCCACACGAGGCTTCGCGCTTCTGCTCGGCATCTTCTTCCACGCCACGGTGTCGTTCCTGCCGACGCCGCACGGCATCCCGCTCTGGGTGGTGATGGACAGCCAGCGCAGCGTCGCGCTCGCCGTCACTTTCCATGTGCTGCACATCTTCCGCATGACGACGTTCTTCCTGATCGCCGGCTTCTTCGCCCATATGAGCTTCCACAAGAAGGGTGCGCGCGGCTTCATCGCCGATCGGCTGAAGCGCATCGGCATTCCGCTCGTGGTCGGTTGGCCGATCCTGTTCGCGGCGATCGTCGGCGTCTCGATCTGGGCGGCGCTGCATGCTGCGCATGGCGCGCCGCTGCCCAAGGCACCGGCCTATCCCGGCTTTCCCGCCTTTCCGCTGACGCATCTGTGGTTTCTCTACGTGCTGCTGCTGCTCTATGCGGCGACGCTGATCCTGCGCGGCCTGGCGGTCGTCGTCGATCGCGGCGGCCGCATCCGCGCCGGCGCCGATGCGCTGGTTCGCCGCCTGGTCGAGAACCCGCTGGGCGCCGTCGTGCTTGCCGCGCCGCTCGCCGCCGTCCTTTATTTCTCGCCGCCCTGGCTGGCCTGGTTCGGCATCATGACGCCGGATTCGTCGCTGCTGCCGAATGCCGGCGCCGCGACGGGCTTCTTCACCGCCTTCGCCTTCGGCTGGCTGCTGCACCGCCAGGTCGGATTGTTGGAGGTGTGGAAGCGGCGTTGGCTGCTCAATCTCGCGCTCGCGGTGCTCTTCACGGCCGGCGGCTTCGCCGTCACGGGCCTGGTGCCGGTGCTGACGCCGGCGGCGCAGGACTGGCAGACCGCGGTCTATGCCGCCTGCTTCACGCTCTCGCTCTGGACCTGGAGCTTCGCCGTCATCGGCCTGGCGCTGCGCTTCCTCTCCGGCTACAGCGCGGTGCGTCGCTACATCGCCGACGCGTCCTATTGGCTCTATCTCGCGCATGTGCCGCTGGTCATGGCGCTGCAGGTCGCGGTCTCGCAGCTCGACTGGCCGTGGTGGGTGAAGTTTCCGCTGATTCTCGGCGTCACCTTCCCGGTGCTGTTCGCCAGCTACCATCTTTTCGTGCGCTACAGCTTCATCGGCGCCATTCTCAACGGACGGCGGGAATCACCCCGCAAGCGCAGCGCCGCGCACGGCCTGCCGGAGGCAGCACGATGAACGCCGATGCCCAATCCGCCCGCGACGATCTCGCTTTCCTGCGCGCCCTGGTCGGCGACGACGCGAGCAGCCAGAGCCGCTCCTTCGGCGAGGCCTATTTCGCCAGCGGCCTGATCTATGGCGGCCAGATGCTGCTGCACGCCGCCCAGGCGCTGGGCTGGATTTCGTGGGGGCCGCTGCCGGCGCTCCTGATCGGCGTGGGGCCCACGATCGTCTTCATTCCGGTGCTGAGCTGGATCATCTATCGCAACCGCAAGAACACGGCGCGGGGCGCCGTCGGCCGCGCCGTCGCCGCGGTGTTCGCCGCCATCGGCCTTGCCAACCTGTTCCTGATCGCGGTGATCGGCTCGGTCGCCTGGCGCGAGCACAGCGCCACCACCTGGCTGATCTATCCCTGCGCCGTCTTCGTGCTGCAGGGCGCCGCCTGGCTGTTCGCCTACATGATGCGCCGCCGGGCCTGGCTCCTGGCCGTCGCGCTCGGCTGGTTCGCCTGCGCCGTCGCCATGGCGATCTGCGTCACCGCGCTCGGCTATTTCATCCTGTTCGCCGGCGCGGGCCTGTGGGTGTGCATGGCGCTGCCCGGCTGGCTGATGCTGCGCCAGGCGGCCAGGATGGCCTGACGCGATGAGCGATTTCGACATCGGCCGACTCGACGATGTCATCCACGGCCGCCTCCGGCTGGGGATCATGGCTTATCTCGCCAATGCCGAAATCGCCGACTTCAACGAACTCAAGGCCGTGCTGCAGGCGACGCAGGGCAACCTCTCCATCCACCTGCGCAAGCTCGAGGACGCCGGATACATCGCGATCGAGAAAAGCTTCCTGGCGCGCAAGCCGCTGACCCAAGCGCGCCTGACGCCGGCCGGCCGCCAGGCGTTCGCGGCCTATCTCGCGGCCATCGGCAAGCTGATCGAAAACGAGTGACCGGGAACGATGGGGCTGGAGTTGATTTGTTTTGAAATTACCCAAATCACTCCGTCATTGCCCGGCTTGTCCGGGCAACCCATTTTTCTTCACCCGAAAACAAAATGGGTCGCCCGCATGAAGCGGGCGATGACGGTCGTTGGGTGATTCATTCCAACCCGAATCGGCTCACACATGCGCCGCCTCGGTGTAGGCCGGCGCGAGGATGCCGCCGAACAGCAACCGGGCGAGCAGCAGCACGACCGCCGCGCCGATCATCAGCCCGACATGCAGCAGCCAGAACGAGGCTCCCGACATCGTGCCCAGCAAGCCGGCGACATAGCCGGTGAAGGCGTTGCCGATCACCAGATGCAGATAGTAGATGCCGATGATCAGCCCGGTCATGCCCTTGGGCGCGGCGCGGGAATAAAGCGCGAGCCCGACCGGCAGCACATTGGCGAAGCCGATGTCGTTCAGCGTCTCGAACACCAGGATCCAGCCGAAGCCCGCCTTGTGATGGGTCTGGGCTGCGACCATCGCCGCCGCGGCGAGCGCCAGCGGCCCCAGCGCGGAAATCGCGACGCCGAGCGTGATCTTGGTGATCTCGTCCGGCTCGGTCCAGCGCGTCTCCCACCAGCGCCAGAAGGCGATCACCGCCACCATCGTGCCGGTGCTGATGATGGCATCGACCGATTGCAGCCAGGTGGTCGGCATCAGCATGCCGAAGAACGTCATCTCGACGGTGCTCTGCGTCCAGATCGGATAGGCGTTGCTGATCTGCTGGTTGCCGACGATGGAGACGGCCAGCACGGGCAAGAGGACGATGAGGACGGCGATCTTGATCCAGTCCTTGCGCTCGAGCGGCGGCCGTGCCGGGACGTCGCCGCGCGCGCGCACCGGCTCGGGCGGCAGGGTGGGACGGGCCAGCAGGTAGACGACCAGGCCGATCAGCATGCCGACGCCGGCGGCGCCGAAGCCGAGGTCCCAGCTATAGCGCTCGCCCAGCGTGCCGCAGATGAGCGGCGAGAGGATGACGGCGACCTGCACCGAGAGCAGGAAGATCTGGAACGCATTGGCGCGGCGCGGATCGTCGGTCTTGTAGAGGTCGCCGACCTGCGAGGCGATGTTGCCCTTGAAGAAGCCGACGCCGGCGACGAGGCATATCAGCGCCAGCACGAAGCTCGCCTGGAACGCCATCAGGAAATGGCCCATCGCCATCAGCAGCGCGCCGATCGTCACCGACCGCGTGCGGCCGATGAGCCGGTCGGCGAGGATGCCGCCGAGCAGCGGCGTGCCGTAGACCGCCGCGGTGTAGAGGCCGACGATGTGCCCGGTCAGCGCCTGGCCGCCGGCCGCCGGCCCGTAGAAGAACGCGACGAAGGACGTGAACGCGCCGAAGCCGACGATGTTGGCCGTGTGGCCGGGCTGGAGCAGGAACTCGGTGAGATAGAGCGGCAGCAGCGCCACCATGCCGTAATAGGAGAAGCGCTCGAACAGTTCGGACGAGGCCAGCCAGCCCAGCCCGGCCGGATGGCCGAGGAAAACCGTGTCGCGGCGCCGGGCCGCATCGATGGTCGCTTCGCTCACGCTACCGCCCCCGTGGTGCTCGATGGCCCTGCTTAGCGCAAAAGCGGGCGCTTGGCACGCCGCACACGCGCTTTTGAAAACCGGCGGCCGGCCGGCAAACCGGCCGACGGCATGGCGCCGGACCGTCTAGTCTCTTCAGGCGCAGGCGCAACCATTTGCGGTCTTTTGCGTTTTAAAAGGTCGCGGAGAGGGCCACGTGGAAACCACAAATCGTTTGGAGGCGGCGCGGTCGAGCGACAGCCGGTACCGGCTCCTCGTCGAGGCCGTCACCGACTACGCCATCTACATGCTCGATCCCCAGGGCATCGTGACCAGCTGGAATCCCGGGGCGCAGCGCTTCAAGGGCTATCAGGCGGCGGAGATCGTCGGACAGCATTTCTCGCGGTTCTACAGCGCGGAGGACCGCGCCGCCGGTCTTCCGGCGCGCGCCCTCGAGACCGCCGGCCGCGAAGGAAAATTCGAGAGCGAAGGCTGGCGCATCCGCAAGGACGGCACGCGCTTCTGGGCACATGTCGTCATCGATCCGATCCGCACGGCGTCCGGGGAGATCGTCGGCTATGCCAAGATCACCCGCGACCTCACGGAGCGGAAGGACGCGGAAGCCGCGCTGCGGCGCAGCGAGCAGCAGTTTCGCCTGCTGGTGCAGAGCGTCACCGATTACGCGATCTATATGCTCGATCCCGCCGGCCGCGTGACCAACTGGAACCAGGGCGCGCAGCGCATCAAGGGCTATGCCCCCGAAGAGATCATCGGCCAGCATTTTTCGCGGTTCTACACCAAGAAGGACCGCGACAACGGCGAGCCGCAACGGGCGCTCGAAACCGCGGCGCGCGAAGGCCGCTTCGAGAAGGAAGGCGAGCGCGTGCGCAAGGACGGCAGCACCTTCCTCGCGCATGTCATCATCGACACGATCCGCAGCCCGGACGGCGAGCTGCTCGGCTATGCCAAGGTCACGCGCGACATCACCGAACGTAAATTGGCGCAGACCGCGCTGGAAAATGCCCGCGAGGCGCTGTTTCAGTCGCAGAAGATGGATGCGGTTGGACAGCTGACCGGCGACGTCGCGCACGATTTCAACAACCTCCTGATGGCGGTTCTCGGCAGCCTGGAGCTCGCGAAACGGCGCCTGCCGCCCGATCCGCAGCTCAACCGGCTGATCGACAACGCGATCCTCGGGGCCAAGCGCGGCTCGACCCTGACGCAGCGCATGCTGGCCTTCGCGCGGCGCCAGCCCCTCGTGCCCAAGCCGACCTCCCTGCCGATCCTCGTCGACAGCATGGTGGACCTGCTGCAGCGCTCGATCGGCTCGGGCGTCGTCATCAAGACGCGCTTTCCGGCGGATTTGAGTCCGGTTCTCGCCGACGAGAACCAGCTCGAGCTCGCGCTGCTCAACCTGACGGTCAATGCGCGCGACGCCATGCCGGACGGCGGCGCGATCGAAATCTCGGCGCGCGAGGAGGGCCTCGGTTACGGCGCGGCCGGCGGCCTGGCGCCCGGACGCTATGTCTGCCTCGCGGTGAAGGACAATGGCGAGGGCATGGACGCCGAGACGCTGGCCCGCGCGGTCGAACCGTTCTTCACGACAAAGGGCGTCGGAAAGGGCACCGGGCTCGGGCTTTCCATGGTGCACGGCATGGCGGCGCAGATGAACGGCCGCTTCGCGCTTCGCAGCACGAAGGGCGAGGGATCGGTGGCCGAAATCTGGCTGCCGGTCGCCGACGCGGCGGCCATGGCGGAGCCGGATGCCCATGGCAACAAGGACAGCGGCAAAAGCAGATCGCTCGTCGTTCTCGCGGTCGACGACGATCCGCTCGTGCTCTTCAACACCGTCGCCATGCTCGAAGATCTCGGCCACCGCGTCCTGCAGGCGAATTCGGGCGAGGAAGCGCTGTCCCTGCTCCGGAACGAACGGGTCGACCTCGTCATCACCGACCAGGCGATGCCGCGCATGTCGGGCCTGCAGCTTCTGGAAGCGGTCCGCGACATGCGGCCCGATCTTCCGGCCATCCTGGCCACCGGCTATGCCGAGCTTCCGGTGGGGGCGGGAAAATCGCTGCGCAAGCTGAGCAAGCCGTTCTCCGAACTCGAACTCGTCCGCGCCATCGCGGAGACGGTGTGATCCGGACTGAGAACGATTATGGCTTCCCCTTCTATTGGGCTGACCAAATGTCGCTGTTGTTTGGGCGTGGCGGCGTTACGCGCCCGACGGCTAGACTGCTGGGTATGTACGCTCCACGCATCCTGCATAACCACCCGTTTAGTCTTTCGGACACCACGGTCCGGATTTTGGATCACGCGTGGAGCGCGGACGCAGAATACGAGCGCATGGCCGAGACGGCATGGCAAGTGAAGTTGCGCGAGGCCGAGCGAGATGCGCAAACGCTTTGGGATGGCACATACTACCGCGTTTCGAACACCTCCGACATTGCCGGTCCCATGGGTGTCCGGCAGCTTGAATTGGGAACAATTCAATATCGGTACATAGCGACGTTCAGGCGACTCCACGAGGAACACGAGCGGCGTAAGCTTGCACCGCTTCACCACCTCTCAACGGCTGCGCTTATTCGGACGAATGACGCGCATTACGTCTTTGGCAGGCGGTCTCGCGGCGGAGCCATCGACCTCATCGGAGGCGGAGTGCAGCGCGACGAGATGGAAATATCTTGCGGGGCCGACATAGGCCAGAACGTCTATAAGGAAATTAGAGAAGAGATCGGCATTCAGTACACCGATAGCCTGCGCATGAACGGCATGGGCGTGCTGATGTCCTCAACGTCCAACATTCTTGTCATCGCGCACATTGACCTGCGTCTTTCGAGAGTCGAAGTCGCAGATCGGTTCGCCAATCGGGAAGAAGATGAAATGGTGGAACCGGTGATTGTTCCGGAATCCGATCTACGCAGTTTTCTTTACCGCCTGACCGACTATCGAATGCTTATTCCCGATTTGTTGCGTTGAGCGTGAAACGGTCACGGCGACTGCGCGGGCTACGCTGGCTGTAGACGGGTGAACGGACCTTCGGCGGACTGCCACTAGCAGCAGCGCGCAAAAACCGAATCGAAACAAGAACGACCGGCGAACGAGTGGGGACTTGTGGGGAGACTCGCTGCGCCCAAAGTCCCGCTTTGGGGGTGTTTCGTTCCGTTTTTTCAGCTTTTCGTTGTTGCGGCGGAAAATGCCAGAAACGCTCGTGTGCCAGCGTTTTGTAGCTGGTTGTGTGGGAGTAGGCCCGCCAACGCAGCTCTGGTCGAATTCCCTGCTTATCAGGGAATTAACAGCGAATTTCGCGCTTTTTGGCTTGAGTCCGCGGCCGTTTCGGTGCCGAAAGCGGCCAATCCGGGAGATTGTGCTCCGAATGCGCATTTCCGTATCAGGGAAACAATTCGGCAGAGCAGGGAAGTTAATGCGAGAGAGCAGGGACCGAGCAGGATGGAAAGCCACTCCCTACAGTCGCGGATCAATCGGCTCGCTTTCCAGCGCCAAGACTCCGAACACACACTCGTGGACGCGCCGCAGCGGCTCATGAGCGACGAAGCGCTTCAGCGCCTCATGGCCGAGCGCGAACTCCCGGATGGCGAGGTTGCGCTTGCCGGCGACGCCGCGTTCGCGAAGCCGCGAGAGATTGTCGGGCGCGTCGTATTCAGGGCCATAAATGATCCGCAGATATTCTCGGCCGCGCACTTTGAGCGCCGGCTGCTGCAGGCCCTTGGGGCCGCGTGTGTAGAAGTCGCGCGGCTTGACCACCATGCCCTCGCCACCCTGAGAGGTCTGCGCCTCCCACCAGGCGATGGCCGAGGCGCAGGCGGCTTCGTCGGCGAGATCGGTGAGGTGCCAGCGCGTCCGGGCGACGATGGCCTGTCCCGCGCCGGCCAGCCGGTCGGCGAACTGCATGTGCCAGATGTGGTCGCGGTCGAACCAGACGCGGCCCTCGCTGGCCAGCAGGTGAAAGGGCGCAACGCGAAGGTCGTCCACGCCCGACACCGGCCACACATAGGGCGCCCAAGCGTGGGAATAGGCTTCGGCCCGCCTGGCACGGTCCAGAAAGCGCGCCTGGAGCGTCTCGACGGGCACACCACGGGCCTGGGCGCGGGCCAGCGCGTCGTTCGCCGCGGCGAGGCCGGCCTGCGACGAGATCGCAACGGGGGCGTACTGGCTGTTGATCAACGCGCCGGCCTTGGCCGACCACGGCATGATTTCGGCGTCGAGCAGCAGCCAGTCGGTGGCGAATTCCTCCCACGCGCCGACCGTATCGACGGCTGCCCGCAGGCGCGCGAGCACGGCCTCGATCGTGCCGGCATCGGCGAAGAAGGCTCGGCCGGTGCGCGTCCAGATGGCGCCAGTGGCGTCGCCCGTGACGCCGAAGCGCGTCCGCGCCGCCGCCGCATCGCGGCAAAGCGCGACGATAGCGCGCGAGCCCATGTGCTTTTCCTCGCACACGACTTCGCGGACGCCATTCTTGCGGAAATGCTCGAACGCCTCTTCTGGGCGTTCCAGCCAGCCTTCCTGCTTGCTGGTCTCGGACGGCGACATGGTCGGCGGCAGGTAGATCAGCCATTGCGGCGCGATGGCGAAGCGGCTCATCACCTCCAGCGCGGCGGCGGCGTTTTCCTCGGCCACGACGATGCGGCCGCGCAGTTCGGTGTCGATCCAGCGCCGGCCGCTGACGTCCGCCATATCGAGAATGTCATCGGATTCAGCCTGTGCCGAACGGGCCTCCGCTTCGGGGACCAGCGGCCGGACCGGCTCATAGTAGGTCTTCGCCGCCGGCACACTGATGACCTGCTTCTCCGGCCAGCGAAGGGCCGTGAGCTTGCCGCCATAGACGCAGCCGGTGTCGATGCACAGCGTGTTGTTGACCCACTGGATCTCGGAGGTGGCGACATGGCCGTAGATAACGGAAGTCTGGCCGCGATATTCGGAGGCCCAGTCGCGCCGCACCGGCAGGCCGAATTCGTCCATCTCGCCGGTGGTCTCGCCAAACAGCGCGAACTCGCGCACCGCGCCCGAGCCGCGGCCGATCATCTCTTCCTTGAGTCCGGCATGGGCGACTGCCAGCCGGCCGCCGTCGAGCCAGGCATGGCTGCGCAGGGAATCGAGGAAGGTCTTGGCCTTGGCGCGGAAGGCATCGTCTTCGCCGAGTAGCTGGTCGATGGATTGTTGCAGGCCGTGACCGATGGTGACGTTGCGGCCGTCGAGCCAGCGATAGAGCTTCCTGTCGTGGTTGCCCTGGATGACATAGGCGCTACCGGTCTCTTCCATGTGCATTGCGATGCGTAGGACATCGGGCGCGCGTGGGCCGCGGTCGACCAGATCGCCAACGAACACCGCCTTGCGGCCCGGTGGCGGGGTTACGGTTACTTGGCGGTCGCCGCCCCAGGAAATGGCGTAGCCCAGTTCGCGTAGCAGGATCTCCAACTCGTCGGCGCAGCCATGGATGTCACCGATGATGTCGAACGGACCGGTGTCGGCGCGCTTGTCAGTCCACAGCGGCTGGCGCGTGACGGTGGCGGCATCCATGCTCTCCGGTGTGCTGAGCTGCCAGACCTGCCGGAAGCCTTCGCGCGCCAGACCGCGCAGGCCCTTGCGGATCTCGGACACCATGCGCTGGACGACCTGGCCGCCGAACTGCCGGTCGGGTCGCGTCTTGTTGCGTTCGATGCAGATATCGATGCCCGGCTCGATAACCAGGGCGACGGGCAACGCATGCCAACGGCGCGCGACCTCAACCCAGGCCTTGCGGTCCGCGGCGCGGACATTGGTCGCGTCGATGACAGTGAGCTTGCGGTGCTTCAGCCGCTTCTCGGCGATGGCGCACACCAATTCGAACGCATCGGCTGAGACCGATTGATCGGTCTCGTCGTCCGATACCAACCCACGGCAATAGTCCGACGAGATAACCTCGGTCGGCAGGAAATGCTTCGCGGCAAATGTCGACTTGCCGGAGCCCGACGCACCGATCAGCACGACCAGCGAGAAGTCCGGAATCTCGATCTGCAGTTTGTCGGGCGCCCTCATCGCGTGAACACCGCTATTTGAGTAGGCGCGCCGAAGGTTTCGTTCACCGTGCCGATATCGCGCAATTCGACGCTATAGCCGTATTCGGTCTCGACCGCACGCACCCACTCGCGGAACTGCTCACGCGTCCATTCGAAACGGTGGTCGGGGTGGCGGAAGGCACCTTTGGCCAGATTGGGGAACAGCGCATTGTATTCCGCATTCGGCGTTGTCACGACGACCGTTGCGGGCCGTGCCGCGCCGAACAGCGCCCGTTGCAGCGACGGCAACCGGTCGGCGTCGAGATGCTCGATGACTTCGACCAGCACCGCGGCGTCGACGCCGGCGATGCGCTTGTCGCGATAGGTCAGGGCACCATGCAGCAGCGTGACGCGGCCTTCCGGCGGGCCGCCGGACTCGTGCAATTTGAGTTTCTTCGAAGCCCGCTCCAGCTGGCACGCCGAAGCATCGACGCCGATCAGGCGCTCGGCCCAGCGCTCGCGCACCAGGCGTGCCAGCAGCTTGCCTTCGCCGCAGCCGAGGTCCGCGACGGACTTGGCGCCTGATGCCCGCAGGGCCTCCACGACCGTGTCCATGCGCTCGTCGTTGAGGCGGATGGGGCGCTCCAACGCCTCCTCTGGCGCATCGCGGCGCTCGGGCGCGCTTTCCTCAGCTTCGTCCTCGGTTTCCGGTGCGAGCCGTGCCAGCGCCATGTTGGCCAACACAAAGCGGTGCTTGAGATAGCGCTGGACGATCAGTTCTTTGGCCGGGTGGTTCTCAAGCCAGCCTTCGCCATGGGACAGAAGCTTAGTGATTTCGTCCTCGCCGACCCAATAATGCTTGTCGTCGTCCAGCACGGGAATGAGGACATAGAGCTGGTTGAGCAGAACGCTGAGCCGTTCCGTGCCGGCGAGATGCAGCGTGACATAACGCGAGCCATGCCCGCTCTGGGAGCCAACGCCCTCGATCGGCTCAACGTCAACGGACCAGCCCAGCGGTTCGAATAGGGAGCGCACGAGCCTTTCACCGCCGCGCGCGGGGAGGGGTGTCAGCACCACTTCAAGCGAAATGGCCGTCAGTGCCAGTTCGGGGCGTTCTTTCGAGGTCCCACCCATTGCCGTGCGCAGGGTGCGGGTCAGCGCCACCGACAGGAACGAGGACGCGACATAGGGCCGGTCGTTGACGTATTGATCGAGCAATCCTTCGGCCGATCCCTTGCCGCGCACCAGACCCACCGGATCGACATCAAGGACGAGCGCCGCCTCGCAACGCTCCGCGGTCGCCTGCGGATAGAAAACGACCGACTTGCCGAAGCCCAGCTCCGTCTCGTGCATCCGCTCCGGATGCTTGTGAAGAAGGTAGCCCAGGTCGGTGGCAGGTCTGTGAGTGGTGGCAATCGAAAGGAACATTGGGAAGCTCTACCTCATATGCAGGCAATGGCTCAATGATTGAATAAAGGCGCGGTTGTTGCGGGTATCCAACAACTATCTTGTGGCAAAAGGCCGGTCGCGAAGCGCTAGGAGTCAAGCGAGACGATGTTTACAGGCCAGTACTCAGTGCCTAACAAGACGCCGCGAATACTGCTGTGGCTACCTAAAATGGTTCAGCCACTGGTCAGGAAATCTTCCACGACGAATGTCGGGTTGGCTGCCTCCGGTAGCTCCAAAATCGAGCACATCTATCAGACACGGCGACCAATTTCGGGTGGCCCACAAATGGACAACTCAGTACGACGACGACAATTTAGTTTGCCTTACGTAGCCATAACTAGGAATTATCGGCCGAGAACGATCAAGACCGTGGTGGCAACTGCGCATGAGGCTTGGGAACGCGTTCCACCGCGATAGCGAGCATCGCATGGGCACCCCATTTGACTAGGATCGCTGAATCAAAAAGATCCGACTCCGATGACGAATGATTCGAGTGAACGCGTCAGTTGACCCTTCACTACTGAGGTTTCGCAGCACATCTTGTTCAGCCAATGTGAGAAACTTCGGCAAAGTCGAAGAGCGCCAAAACAAATCTAGAACCCATCTTTGAAATCCGGGCGGCAATTCGTCCAATCGAATGCGAACGAAATAATTTAGCCAATCAAAAATGTGCTTTTTCGAAAGAGTGCCGTCGTCGGTCGACGGAAACACAAAAAAAGAATCAACATCTCTGCTTTCCTTGATCGGAAATTGATCCGTCGCGGTTTGGATGTCGACGGCGTTTGCGTCAAGAGGTGCAAACCCAAATATTCCAGTGAGAAGCTTGCGCTTCAACCATGGAGCAACTCCGTCGGCAGACGCAATGGAAATCAAGAGAAGTCCATTCGGCTTCAACGTTCCATACAGCCGTGCGAGAGTGTCTTGTACTTCCACTCTCCAATTCGGTCGACTGCGAATTGAATCGAGATAAGCATACATCGAATGTCCAAGAACGATTAGATCGTAGCTTCCTGCGACGTGGCTAAAGTCGAATTTTTCGTTCTTAACCTTCAATACTACATTCTTTGGAGGCAGTAGCTCCTTCACCGTTTGCTCGATACGGGCACTGTACTCTAATGACCACTGACCCGGGTCAACCATCGAAATTTTGAGAGATATAGGAGGGCGGACTTTTCCGCGAGCATCTAACAGCATTCTCACGAGCCCAGAAGTCAGCCTTCCTTCTGCACCACCAACGTCAAGCACATCGATTCTCTCTTCCCCCTTGAAGACCCTTTGTTCAACAAACGATCGCCATCGTTCAGACGAGGAGACAGCGGCAGCCTCGATCTCTGGTGTCGTGCAAGCATCCTGAAACTTGCGCACCAACTCTGTTTCACCAAACAAATTTGCTCTGCGCTTTCGAATTTGATCAGCTGTACTTGTGGCTTCAGCCAGTTCTTCCCGGACGTCCTTTGCTCCCTCGCGCCCAACTTTCCAGCTTTCAACGAACAACTGACGATGAAATTTTACTGATCCGACGATGGCCTTTACAAATTTATAGCCGGTAAGGGGCTGCAAACCCCATTCCGGAATTCGATCCGCGAACCCTGTCGCAACCGACAGAACAAAACCAATCGAGCCTATCACGAGGCCCCAGGGACGATCTGCGTGTCCGGCGGAGACAATTAAGTATTTGAACACCAGCCACAGAACCGGCACGCTAATGAATGCAACGAAGAGAATCATTTGTAAGTAAGTGGAAAAAGACAGACGAAAGCCTGCCCCAAAATGAAAATTGAATGCTATGTAGAGAGCGATCACATAGTTTAAAATGACCACCGCCATCAATATCAAGATAACGAGCTTCGATGAAGGCTCAATTAGAGCCGCTGCTCCTGTGTTAATCGCCAGATAGACATTCCATAGAGAAACACTCGCTACAAATAAACAGCACCCGACGAATACCGACTTTGGAATCAGTGAGAGCCATCCGAGGTATATCGGATCATATTGTGGTCCTAGGCCATATCCAGGCGGAGCAATTTCTGTACCCATCGATCTATTCCATAAGCAGAAAGAAAAAACACTAGCCCAAGTGTCGAAGCAAGCAATACTCCCACCATGATGGCTGTGGTATTGCTCTGGGCGCTCGCTTGCATGAGGTAGGCGCCAATTCCTCCTGGCCGCGTGCCACCTGCCACATAGTCGCCAACGATTGCACCAACCACGGCAAGAGGTGCGGACGTTAAGAGACCTCTGCTAAACCCAGATAGTCCATATCCGATCCCCAACACGAACTCCGAGCGCCAGCGCGGAGCTGCGTAGACTGCTCCGACCTGACGAAGACGCGTTGGCATATCATCTCGTCGCTCCAATGTTTGAAGCACCAGCGGAAAAAAGCTGATCAACGACGCAGTCAGAACTTTGGGTATCAATCCGACGCCAAAAAAAATGATAAACACTGGAACATATGCGATAGCGGGGCTCACCTTGGTAAATAGTGCAGCCGTGTAGATAATTGGTCGCGCTTTGGTGCTCAAACAACAAATGATATAAAGCAGAGCTACGCTTGCCATGGAAATTACGAGCCCAAGGAACGCAGCGCCGCCTGTGTGAAAAAAGTTTGAAACGTTGTTTGACATACCAGCGATCAGTGCCTTTTTGATCCGGTTTCACTTGACGGCGAAGGTTTATTCTGGCGGTCCGGAAGCCACCGCAGATTCAGCCATGGAGAAATTGACAGCACTGTCGACGATATCTTTCGCATCCCGGTCGTCGGATATAGCGTGGATCCCCTGCAGCAATTTTACCATTCGGACCCAGCGTCCTCGATCCATGGTCAGCACTTTGTTGTCTGTATCTGACCGGAGATTTCGAATGACCTCCTGTAGCATTGCCATTTGGTGCGCCCGGGATTGTTCGCCTGGAAGGAAGTTTAGATTCATCGCCAACATCGTTTCGATCGTGTCATCTGGGTGAGCAATCGCGTATTCCCATCCGCGAGCAGAGGCACGAAGGAATTTCTCGACGAGTTGGCTATTTGATGCGTAGTCAGAGCTCGTAATGATTGAGTCTGAGTAATAATCAACTCCGAAATCTTCGGGCTTCAAGCACGTGACCTGTTGACCCCGCGCCGTTTCGAGCAAGGGTTCATTTATTCTGTACGAGGGCCAAATCTGAATATCGCCGTGATCGAAGGCGGCGATCGAACCAGCCGGCCGAATGTCAACGTCCTTTTCATTGACACCGGAATTTTTGAGCAAGATTTTGAGAATATTTTCGGTGTCAAATCCGGAATATACCCCCACTGTTTTGCCGACAAAGTCGCGAGGAGTCGCTATCGCAAGGGATTTGTGTGCCATGAAACACGCAATGCTCTTGTTGAATACTGTTCCGACAATCTTGACCTTCTTGCCTTGGTCAATTCCGATCAGTGCTTGGTCACCTGTCGCTATTGCGAAATCGGCACGACCGCTTTCGACAACGTCGACTGGCCTCACTGCATAGCCACCGGGAAGTATCTCGACATTTAGCCCCTCGGCGGCGTAGTAGCCGCGTTGTTTCGCCATGTAGAAGCCAGCGAACTGAGCTTGATCGAACCATTGCAACTGCAACCGAACGAGTACTCCTGGCGGTGCCGACGCGGGCGTCGTTTGAAATGCATAGAATGTGATCCCGACGGCGATAGCAATTATCGCACCGAACACAGCCAAACCTCGCATGATATTCCCCCTGATCACGTAACATCCTCCAAATTGCGCGCTAACAAGCGTTCAAGCGTGTTCGGCACTTTCCAATCGGTCACTTCGGTGAGCCGCCCGTCCATCGCGTTGATCATTAGCACTCGGTCGCAGATCAATCGAAGGTGATCCAGTTGATGGGTGGCGAACAGACAACAAGCTGAATTCTGCGATACGTAATTTCTCAAGAAACTTGTTATCGTTAGCGCATTGGCGAAGTCGAGACCGTTGGTAAGCTCGTCTAAAAGCACAATCCGTGGCTTGTATATAAGTGACTTCAGTATCGCCGCGCGGCGACGCATTCCGAAGCTCAGCTGATCCGGGTATTGATCTAGAGCCTCTCGAGTTAGTTTGAATGCGCTCGCCAATTCGTCTATTTCCAGTCGGCTGATGCGAGGCAGTTTCTTGTTTAGGCTCTGAATGGCTTCGACATTTTCGTACACGCTGGCCCACGGAACAAAGTTTTCGGCCGAACTTACGTAACCGAGCAGTCCCAAACGCCTAGCCTGCAATAGAGAATAGTTTTGTCCACCGTTGGCGATTTGTACAACGACTGATCGGCCGACGATATTATCGTCTAATCCCGCCGCCAGGTTTAGCAGTGTAGATTTTCCGCTGCCTGACAACCCTATAACTGCGCAGATCTCGCGAGGGTTTACCGTAAAGTGAACGTCACGCAGAACGATGCGCTCTGTTCCAACATACGAAATATCGTTTGCGACTATCCCCAGTTCCATGTCGGTCCCCAGCGGCGCGCGAAAGGCAACTACTAAAAGGCTTTCTGAAATTGGCCTGGCGCCAATGAACACAGATACCAATCGAAAATTCGAGCAAAAGGCGTCACGACGATATTCGAGGATACTATAGGTTGCGTACTCCAGTTTGCGCAACATCTGCTAAAGTGCCATTTGAATAGAAGTCAAAGTCACTTGGTGCTTGGGTTGGTATATTGAAAGCGACAATTAACCTTCGAAGTCAGTGAAAATATTGTCTATCAGGGATTGGCTATTCAAGGCGGCAATGAGATTTTGGCGATGGCCCGATAGGCAACCCAAATCGTTTTCGACTTGGGTTTGTTGCTGAATAAACACACTGGGTGGTGACAACCGAATATAGCGAGCTCGGAAGCTTACCGGTTTCAACTGAATGTCAATCCGTCCCTGAACTGACCCTGAACGTTGCGAAGAGTCGGCACAGCCTTGGAGTCTTTCAATTATTTCGTTGAGATCGAGGGCTAACTGGGAGGCAGCAAAAAAGCCCGTTGGCTTACGGTTTAGACTTCCAGAGGTTGCTTGATAATTATCAATTATCGCTGGTTCAGGCGTTCAACCAGGATCCACGCTCGCGAGCACGCCGCAAATCTGCGGCGCGACAAATGCCAATTCGCAATTCTGCGGCCACTCTCGGCATGACTTCCTCTTCTCAAATCTGAGAAGGTTTAGAGGGCCCAAGTCGGGATTCGCCGACTTGTCTGCTCCTTCCAGAGCTATTATCGCTAAGGCATGAGCGCCTGCCGATCGCGCGCGTGTGTTTTCTATTCCGAGACATCGCGGGATGCGGCCTCGGCGTAAGTGTTTCGCGAAATTGTGCTTCTGTCGGTCAAGCTCTGGTTCGCCCAAAGGCCGAGAGGTCTAGGTGTTCAGTCCCAGAGTGTAGTGAAGCGGGTTTAGCCTGAAGCGATTTGGCTGTTTCGTCCAGACATTGCAGATGTGCTGATAGGGCGTGAGCCCTCGGAGGGTCTTGAGACGCTTGGCGAAGTTGTAGGCCATTAGGAAGGCGTGGAGATGCTCTTTGAGCTGGACGTGCGTCCCGTAATGGTAGCGTTTGACCGTTGCCTCCTTGAGTGTGCGGTTCATCCGCTCGACCTGGCCGTTGGTCCAAGGATGATTTGGCTTGGTGAGCCGGTGCTCGATGCCATGCGCGCCACAGGTTCTATCGAAGATATGTCCACGCCATAGCGCAGTGGGCTTTGTGCGGTTCTTCGGCAGATCAGCGAACTGGATGCCGTTGTCGGTCAAGACGGTGTGGATTTTATAGGGAACGGCTTTGATAAGGGCCTTGAGGAAGTCGCAGGCCATCTGCTGCCTTGCCTTCTCGTGCAGCTCCACATAAGCGAACTTCGAGGTCCGGTCGATCGCCACGAAGAGATAGAGCTTGCCTTCCTCGGTGCGGACTTCGGCGATGTCGATGTGGAAATAGCCGATCGGATAGGCCTTGAACGTCTTCTTGGCCGGCTTGTCGCCTTCCGTCTCGGGAAGCCGAGCGATGCCGTGGCGTTGGAAGCAACGATGCAGCGACGACCGCGTCAGGCGCGGCACTGTCGCCTGAAGGGCGTAGAGGCAGTCGTCCAACGGTAGCAAGGTGTGCTTGCGGAACGCGACAATCAGCGCCTCTTCCTCCTTCGACAAAACTGTCGAACGCGGCTCCTTTGGTCCCATCCTGGCGTCAGCGACCGCAGTTCGGCGACGCCATTTGGCAACCGTCTTCTGATTGATGCCGTGTCGGGCCGCCAGTTCCCTCAGGCTCGCTTGACTATTTTGTATTGCTCGACGGATCGCCTCAGTCGTCGTGGCGCTGCCGTGAAGAATTTGTCCCATAGCGAATCCCTCCGCAAGTCATGGTACTTTGCACCGTGACTCTTCGGGACTAAACACCTAGTCGAGACGGCATACGACGACGGCGGCTTCTCCGGGGGCACGATGGACCGTCCGGCGTTGAAGATGCTCTTGGCCGATATCGGCGAAGGCAAGGTTGATGTCGTAGTGGTCTACAAGATCGATCGCTTGACGCGCTCACTCTTCGACTTTGCCAAGATCGTCGAGACGTTCGACGCGCAGAAAGTCTCGTTCGTGTCGGTGACACAAGCCTTCAACACCACCACATCGATGGGCCGGCTGACGCTCAATGTGTTGCTGTCGTTCGCGCAGTTCGAACGAGAGGTCACGGGCGAGCGCATTCGCGACAAGTTTGCGGCCTCGAAGAAACGGGGCATGTGGATGGGCGGGAATATACCGCTAGGCTATGATCTCGTCGGCCGCAAGCTGGTAGTCAACGAAGTCGAGGCGGAGCAGGTCAGAACGATTTTTCGCCTATACGCGAAACACGGCACCGTTCTCGAAGTTCAACGCGAACTCGACCGGTTGAGGCTTCGGACGAAAGTTCACACTTCGCAGACCGGTAAAACCGGAGGTGGCCGACATTTCACGGCAGCCATCTCTACTGGATTCTGCACAGCCATCTTTATCGTGGCGAGGTCAATCACAGAGGCGCAATTTATCCAGGCGAGCACGAACCGATAGTCGACCAAGCACTTTGGGATGCCGTCCAGGCATCATTCGTCTCGAACGCCGCAGTGCGGCGGTCCGGGAAGACCATCAAGCAGCCAAGTCTCCTGGTCGGCCTGCTATTTGATGGTAAGGGCGGCCGGATGGGTTCGCACCACGCCTGCAAGCCGGGCAAAGAGTATCGCTACTATCTCTCAGATAGTCTGATGGCCGAGGCGAAGCGGAAGCGACCCAATGATGTGGGAGAAGGTCTGCGACTGCCGGCGCAGGAGATTGAAAATCATGTGATTGCGACGGTGGCGGCTTTTCTCTCGGATACGCAGAAACTGATCGCCGAATGCTGTCCCAAGGGCACGCCGCCAAGCGTTTCGAGTGCGGCCGTTCGACTGGCGACAACTTTGGCGGTGCTGCTCAAGACCGGAAACGGACAGGAACACTACGAGTTGATACGAACGGTCGTGAAACGCGTGCAGGTTTTTGAGAAGTCGATCTGCGTCACGCTTGGTCGGCGACCCTTGGCAGCGCAGCTGCAAATCCCCGTTAATGCGACGATGCAAGAACCGGAAGCGCCGTTGGAACTGTCGGTGCCAGCCGAGCTGCGCCGGATCGGAAAAGAGAAGCGGCTGATCGTGGCGGCGCTGGTGCCGAAGACCAATCCCGATGCCATCCTGATCAAGGCGATCGTGCGCGCCCATCTTTGGTTCGGAATGCTGCGAGATCGGAAGGTCGCGTCGATCTCGGAACTCGCCGAGGCCGAACAACTGCCGCGAACCTATGTTGGCAGCGTCATACCGTTCGCATTTCTGGCGCCTGATATCACAGAGGCGATCCTCAACGGCACGCAGCCGATCGATTTGAATCTCGATCGGCTCATCAACGCCACGCTTCCGCTCGATTGGGCTGAACAGCGGACGCTTCTGGGCTTCAATTAGCCGCCAGTGGCCCGCAAATATCGGCACAAGTGTCAGTTCAAAAATGCCGCCGAGAGCAAGCTAGACAAAATCGACCGGATTCGCGGTGAATGCCGCCGTTCCACTGGCACAGACGAGATCCACGGCCGGCTATGTCTTTGAAATGTGGGGCTTAGTAGGAACCGCCGGAGCAGGCTCGGAACCGAGCAGGCCGGTTGGTTGGGGGACTAGGATTCGAACCTAGACAGGCAGAGTCAGAGTCTGCAGTCCTACCGTTAGACGATCCCCCAACGGGCCCGCCCGTTTAACGGAGGCTCCCGCTGCTGGCAAGGACGGTCGGAGCGCCCGCCGGCGCCGCTCGGCGCGGGCCGTTCTCGTCCGTTTTCGCCGCTGCCGGCGGTCCGGCCCGCGCCTGGGCGCGGCCGTGCTAGCATCGCCGCCAGCGGTTCGCCGGGGACGGAACCGAGGGGAGGGTTTCGTTGGCCGAGGGAACCAGGCGCCGGCGCCGTGGCGGCAGGCATCGCGGGGCGCCGCCGCTGGTGGCGGCGCTCGACCTCGGCACCAACAATTGCCGCCTGCTGATCGCCAGGTCGTCGCGCGGCGGCGATCTGCGCGTCGTCGATTCCTTCTCGCGCATCGTGCGGCTGGGCGAGGGCGTGGCGCAGAGCGGCCTGTTGTCGGAGGCCGCCATCGAACGCACCGTCGAGGCGCTCAAGATCTGCGCCCGGCATCTCGCCGCCAAGGGCGTCAGCCGCCTGCGCGCCGTCGCCACCGAGGCCTGCCGCCGCGCCGCCAACGCCGACGTGCTTCTGGCCCGCGCCCGCGCCGAAGCCGGCCTCGCACTGGAGATCATCAGCGCCGAGGAGGAGGCGCGGCTGGCGGCGATCGGCTGCGCGCCGCTGATCGACGGGAGCGCCGAGGGCGCGCTGATCTTCGACATCGGCGGCGGCTCGACCGAGATCATCTGGATGCGGCGCGCCGCCGAGGGCGCGGTGCCCCGCGTCGTCGCCAGCGCGTCGGAGCCGGTCGGCGTCGTGACGCTGTCGGAGAGCGGCGGCGCGGCCGGCTACGCGGCCATGCGCGCGGCGATGATCGACCGCTTCGCCGCCGTGAAGGGGCGGTTCGACGGCATCGCGCCGTTCGAGCCCGCCGGCCAGCATCTCCTGGGCACCTCGGGCACGGTGACGACGCTCGCCGCCGTGGCCCTCGGCCTGCCGCGCTACGAACGGGCCCGCGTCGACGCGAGCTGGCATCGTTGCAGCGACATCGCCGCCGTTATAGACCGGCTGGTGAACCTCGACCTCAAGGGACGCGCCGCCATGGGAGCCATAGGCGCCGATCGCGCCGATCTGATCGTGCCGGGCTGCGCCATCTTCGCCGGCATCGCGGCGTCGTGGCCGTGCGCGCGGCTGCGCGTCGCCGACCGGGGCTTGCGCGAAGGCATCCTGCGCGAACTGATGGGCCGGACGCCGGCGGAGCGGCCATGACCAGGCCCAAGCCGCCGGGCGCCGACGGACGCGGCCATGTCCGCGCCAAGATCAAGGACCGCAAGGAGCGCACCGTCTCCTCGCGCCGCTGGCTCGAGCGCCAGCTCAACGATCCCTACGTTCACCAGGCCAAGAGCCAGGGCTATCGCAGCCGCGCCGCCTTCAAGCTCGCCGAGCTCGACGGCAAGTTTCACTTTCTCAAGAAGGGCGCCCGCATCCTCGACCTCGGCGCGGCGCCCGGCGGCTGGAGCCAGATCGCCGCCGCGCGCGTCGGCGCCGCCGGCCAGGTGGTCGCGACCGACATCCTGGAGATGGAGCCGCTCGACGGCGTGACGTTCCTCCATGCCGACCTGCTCGATGCCGAGACGCCGGCGCTGCTCCGGGGCGCGCTCGGCGGGCCGGCCGACGTCGTCCTGACCGACATGGCGGCGCCGACCACCGGCCATCGCCCCACCGATCACCTGCGCACCAGCGCGCTGCTCGAGGCCGCGCTCGACATGGCGGAGGATGTTTTGAAGCCGGGCGGCATCTTCGTCGGCAAGGCGTTCCAGGGCGGCGCCGCCAACGACCTGCTGCAGCGCATGAAGAAGTCCTTCGCCCAGGTCAAACACGTCAAGCCGCCGGCCAGCCGCGCGGAATCGGTCGAACTCTACCTCGTGGCCCTTGGATTTCGCGGCGGACGCCCCAGCTGAGCGGGGAGGGTGCGCGGGGATAAAAAGAGCCCGGACAAACAAAAGCCCCGCCGTTGCCGGCGGGGCTTTCGCTATTTCAAACGTCTGCGCTTCGCTTACGGCGCGGAGTGCAGCGAGATCGCGCCGACGCCGGCAGCGACGTTCAGGCCCTTGTTGCCTTCGACGCTGAGCGGCTGCAGGGCGATGGACTTGTCCAGGCCGCCGATCAGGACGTTGGCGCCGAGGCCGACGCCGACCGTGGCGCTCGCCGTCGCACCCGCATAGTCGCCCTCGAGGGCGCCCGGACGGATGTCGGACGAAGGCGCGAACACGCCCCACACCAGGACGCCGCCATCGGTATAGCCGATGTCGACGCCGAACTTGGAAATCGAGCCGGTGTAGTGCTCACCATGGCTGCGATTGCCGCGGAAGGTGCAGTGCAGGTCCTTGGACGACCCGAACACAAAGCCCCAGCCGCTGGCCACGTTGCAGGTCAGCGAACCGACCTTGACGCCGTGCGGCGCCGCATCTGCCGTGCCCGCGAACGCAAGCGCTCCGGCCACCAGCGCGGCCGCACCCATCATCAGGCGAAATTTCTTCTGCATTTCGGATCGTCTCCTATTTCGTTAACTGGAATGGCCCATCGTAGGGCGAAGGGCATACCATGCCCGCCGTCCCTTGAAACGGCTATTTTACATTTCCGTTCCCACCCTGTCGCGGCGTTTAGATTACAAATCGTTTGAATCCGGGCTTTTTCGCGGCTTGCCGAATCGCGCCGGCGCTGATAGATGCTCGGCGCTCCAAGCCAGATGGAGCGGCCGCCCATGACCATCCGCGAAGCGTTGACCTTCGACGATGTGCTGCTCGTGCCGGCCGCCTCCGAAGTGCTGCCCGGCCAGGTCGATACCCGGACCCGCCTGACCCGGACCGTCGAGCTCGGCATCCCGCTGATTTCCTCCGCCATGGACACGGTCACCGAAGCCGGCCTCGCCATCGCCATGGCCCAGGCCGGCGGCATCGGCGTCATCCACAAGAACCTGTCGATCGCCGAGCAGGCCGAGCAGGTGCGGCGCGTCAAGCGCTTCGAGAGCGGCATGGTGGTCAATCCCGTCACCATCGGCCCCGGCGCGACGCTGGCCGAGGCCAAGGCGCTGATGGAGCGTCACCGCATCTCCGGCATCCCGGTCGTGGAAGGCGCCGACGACAAGGGCACCGGCAAGCTGGTCGGCATCCTGACCAACCGCGACGTGCGCTTCGCCACCGATCCGCGCCAGCCGGTCTGTGAGCTCATGACCCGCGAAAACCTCGTCACGGTGCGCGAAGGCGTCAAGCCCGACGAGGCCAAGCGGCTGCTGCATGCGCGCCGCATCGAGAAGATCCTCGTGGTCGACGACGCCTATCACTGCGTCGGCCTGATCACCGTCAAGGACATCGAGAAGGCGCAGAAATTCCCCAACTCCTGCAAGGACGAGCGCGGCCGCCTGCGCGTCGCCGCCGCCACCGGCGTCGGCGAGGACGGCTATGCCCGCGCCATGGGCCTGATCGAGGCCGAGTGCGACGTCATCGTGGTCGACACCGCGCACGGCCATTCGCGCGGCGTGCTCGACGCCATCGCGCGCATCAAGAAGCGCTCGAACTACATCCAGGTCGCCGCCGGCAACGTCGCCACCGCCGACGGCGCGCGCGCCCTGATCGACGCGGGCGCCGATTGCGTCAAGGTCGGCATCGGCCCGGGCTCGATCTGCACCACCCGCATCGTTGCGGGCGTCGGCGTGCCGCAGCTCACCGCGATCATGGATGCCGTCGAGGCGGCGCGCAAAGCCGACGTGCCGGTGATCGCCGATGGTGGCATCAAATATTCCGGCGACCTCGCCAAGGCGATCGCCGCCGGCGCCGACGTCGCCATGGTCGGCTCGCTGCTCGCCGGCACCGAGGAAGCGCCGGGCGAGGTCTTTCTCTATCAGGGCCGTTCCTACAAGGGCTATCGCGGCATGGGCAGCCTCGGCGCCATGGCCCGCGGCAGCGCCGACCGCTATTTCCAGGCCGAGGTCTCAGACACGCTCAAGCTGGTGCCCGAAGGCGTCGAGGGCCAAGTGCCCTACAAGGGCCCGGTCGGCACCGTGGTGCACCAGATCATCGGCGGCCTGCGCGCCGCGATGGGCTACACCGGCTGCAAGACGATCGCGGATTTCCATGCCAGGGCCGAGTTCGTCCGCATCACCGGCGCCGGCCTGCGCGAAAGCCACGTCCACGACATCGTCGTGACCCGCGAAGCGCCGAACTATCCGGGTGGGCAGTAGCCGCTCTTGAACAGCGCCGCCGCCGCACCGATATACGGTCTGGGCTCAGGGGACACGCCATGACCGACCTGCCGCCGCCGGCCGCGCCGCAAGGGCCCGATCGCGGACAGATGTTCCGCAATATCGGCGGCAGCCTCGCGATCAACGCGCTGGCGCCTTATCTCGTTTATCGCTTCAGCGCGCCGCACTATCCGCACGACAGCATCGTACCGCTGCTGTATTCGACCGTCCTGCCGGCGCTGTGGCTGGCTTATGGCACGCTCAAGAAGCGCAGCGTCGACGCCATCGCGATCATCGCGATCTGCGAGCTGGTGGTGACGATCACGGTGACGCTGCTGGCCGCCAATGTCGGCTGGGCGCTGATCGCGCGGGCGCTGCAGGGCGCGCTGGTCGGCCTGGTGTTCGCCGGTTCCGTCGCCATCGGGCGGCCGGTCATCTATTACATCGCGCGCCAGTTCGCGGTCGGCGCCGATCCGGCGCGCGCCGCCGGCTTCGACATGGCGCACACGCTGGACAAGGGCCGCACCTTTTCCATCGCCACGCTGGTGTGGGCGGCGGCGCTCATCGTGGTGAGCGGGGTCAGTGCGACATTGGCCGCCACACTCGATCACGCGACCTATCTGCTGGTCGCGCCCATCCTGAGCATCGGCGTCAACGTCGTGCTGATCTGGTGGAGCATCCGCTTCGCGATGGCCCGGCTGCTGCGCTTCCGCCCCGCCTAAAGCGCAATCGGGTGAAGCGTATTTCAGCTTCACCCGAAAATTGCGCGTCGATCGAAGAATCTAAAGCATGATCCGATTCAACGTCACGCGATCATGCTCTAAAGACCCACTTCGCTCTTGTGCGCTTCGCCCAGCAGCGGTTCGCCGGCGCGGTAGCGGCGCAGGTTTTCCAGGAACAGCGCATCGCTGCGGCCGGCCAGGCCGTCGCCGGCGTTCGAGCCATGGGCCGTGACGCGGACCTTGGGATGGTCCCAGAACCAGGCGTCCTTCGGCAGCGGCTCCGTCTCGAACACATCCAGCACGGCCTGCGCCGGCTGGTCGCGCTCGAGCCCGGCCCTGAGCGCGGCTTCGTCCACCAGTCCGCCGCGTGCGATGTTGATCAGCAGGCTTCCCTTCTTCATGGCGCCGAAGAAGGCGGGCCCCGCGATGCCGCGCGTCTCATCGGTCAGGGCGCACGCCAGGACCACGACATCGGCGTCCGGCAGCAGGCTTATGAGATCGGCCGTCGGCGCTACCCGGGCCGCGAGCGGCTCCGGCGCGATGTGGCGCCGCACCACCGTCAGATCGGCGCCGAAGGGCTGCAGGCGGCGGGCGATCTCCGTGCCGATGGCGCCGAACCCCAGCATCAGCCAGCGGCTGGCGCCGATTTCGTGAAACGGCACCTGGCGCCAGTCGCGCGCCTGCTGCGCAAGGCGCTGCCGGGCGATGGGATGCAGCAGGCTGAGCGCATGGGCCATCACATATTCGGCGATCGGCGGCGCCTGGGCGCTGCTCTTGGTCAGGCGAATGCCTTTCGCTATGACCGTTTTGAACGCCGGATTGTCGACGCCGGCGGCCAGGCTCTGCAGCCACCGGCCGCGCGTGCCGCGCAGGACGTGTCCGACGAACGCCGGTATCAGGCCCGACGGAAAAAGGTCGAGGCTCAGCCAGAACACCTCCGGATCGGCGTCGTCGATCGCCGTCCCGGCGCGCTTGATTGTGCCGTCGGCGGCAATGGTGACGATGTCGAGGTCGCCGCCCAGCGCTGCCAGGCGGTCGGCGACGCGCGCCTGCGCGGCTTCGGACATGAGAATTTGCATGCTGCGGTCCTGCGGTTGACGTCGAGCTTGGGTGAAGTTGCCTGTCGCGTCCAGCCGAAATAGCGCTATAGACGGGCATGACCCCCGCCGCACGCCTGCAGCACGTCATCGACATCCTCGCAGCGCTCGGCGCGACCGAACAGCCGGCCGACCGCCTGCTCAAGGACTGGTTCCGCACGCGGCGTTATGCGGGCTCCAAGGACCGCGCCGCCATCGCCGAGCGCGTGTTCGGCATTCAGCGCCACCGCGCGTCGCTCGCCTGGCGGCTGCAGGACGACAGCCCGCGCGCCCTGGCGATCGCCTCGCTGCTCGCGGAAGGCGCCGATCCCGCGGCGCTGTTCACGGCAGACGGCTACGGCCCGCCGGCGCTGACCGACGCCGAACGCGCCGCCATCGCCGCGACACCGCCGGCAGCGCCTGCGCATGTCGTCGGCGAATATCCGCAATTCCTGGGGCCCGAACTCGCCGGCGCCTTCGGCGGCGATCTCGCGGCCGAGATGGCGGCGCTGCAAACCCGCGCGCCGGTCGACCTGCGCGTCAACACGCTCCGGCGCGAACGCGGCGAAGTGCTGGCGGCGCTGATCGCGCAAGGCTTTGCCGCCACGCCCACGCCCCATGCGCCGCATGGCATCCGCATCGCCTCGGGCGAGGGTTCGGCGGCGCTCGGCCGTGGGCCGATGTTCGAAAGCGGTGCCTATGAATTCCAGGACGAGGCGGCGCAGATCGCCGCCATCCTCTGTCGCGCGCGGCAGGGCAGCCGCATCCTCGACTACGCCGCCGGCGCGGGGGGCAAATCGCTGGCGCTCGCCGCCGAGATGCGGAACCAGGGCGAGATCGTGGCCTGCGACATCCGCCAGCCGGCGCTGCAGGAGCTCGCGGCGCGAGCCAGGCGCGCCGGCGCGACCAATATCAAGACGCATCTGCTGAACGCCGAGGCGCCACCCGCCGGAACGTTCGACACCGTGCTGCTCGATGCGCCGTGCAGCGGCAGCGGCACCTGGCGGCGCCAGCCCGAACTGCGCTGGCGCACCACGCCGCAGCGCCTCGCCGAGCTGGTGCCGCTGCAGGACCGGCTGCTCGCCCAGGCCGCGGCGCAGGTGAAGCCCGGCGGCCGCCTCGTCTACGCCACCTGCTCGGTCCTGCCGCGCGAGAACGCGGCGCGCATCGCCGCTTTCCTCGACCGCAATCCCGCCTTCAGGCCGCTTCGCGCCGACGCCGCGTGGCGCGAATCGGTGGCCGGCGAACCGCCGCCCGGCATGGGCGAAGTCTTCCGCGCCAGCCCGTACACCACGGGCACCGACGGCTTCTTCGCGGCCGTTCTGCAGCGCGAATAACCGCAATGCGCGAATAGCGGCGCACGCGACGTTGTTTCGCTGGACAGGCCCGGCGCCCCTCCACTAAATCCGGTCATGGCAGCTCCCGTCCTCGTCGTCGATTTCGGCTCGCAGGTCACCCAGCTCATCGCGCGCCGCGTGCGCGAGGCCGGCGTCTATTGCGAGATCGTGCCGTTCGACAAAGCCGCGGCTGCCATCGCCGCCGGCAAACCGCAGGCGATCATCCTCTCCGGCGGCCCGGCCAGCGTCACCGAGGCGCACACGCCGCGCGCCCCGCAAGCGGTCTTCGAACTCGGCGTGCCGGTGCTCGGCATCTGCTATGGCGAGATGACGATGGCCGAGCAGCTCGGCGGCAAGGTCGAGGGCGGCCACACCCGCGAATTCGGCCGCGCCGACATCGTCATCGCCCAGGAGTCGCCGCTGCTCGCCGGCCTCGGCGCGATCGGCGCGCGCGAGCCGGTGTGGATGAACCATGGCGACAAGATCACCGCCATCCCGCCGGGCTTTGCCGTCGTCGCCACCTCCGATCATTCGCCCTATGCGGTGATCGCCGACGAGCGGCGCAGGCTCTACGGCATCCAGTTCCACCCCGAAGTCGCGCACACGCCGCGCGGCGCGCAGATGATCGCCAATTTCGTGCTCGGCATCGCCGGCATCAGGCCCGAATGGAACATGCGCGCTTTCCGCGCGCATGAGATCGCCAAGATCCGTGCCCAGGTCGGCAAGGGCAGGGTGATCTGCGGTCTTTCGGGCGGCGTCGATTCCTCCGTCGCCGCGGTCCTGATCCACGAGGCCATCGGCGACCAACTCACCTGCATCTTCGTCGACACCGGCCTGATGCGCGCCGGCGAGAGCGAGGAGGTCGTGGCGCTGTTTCGCGGCCACTACAACATCCCGCTGGTCCATGCCGAGGCGCGGGAGCTTTTCCTCGGCCGCCTCGCCGGCGTCAGCGATCCGGAGACCAAGCGCAAGATCATCGGCGCTGCCTTCATCGAGGTGTTCGACGCCGAGGCGCACAAGATCGGCGGCGCGGAATTCCTCGCCCAGGGCACGCTCTATCCCGACGTCATCGAAAGCGTCTCGGTCAGCGGCGGTCCGTCGGTCACCATCAAGTCGCACCACAATGTCGGCGGCCTGCCCGAGCGCATGAAGCTCAAGCTGGTCGAACCGCTGCGCGAGCTCTTCAAGGACGAGGTCCGGGCGCTGGGCCGCGAGCTCGGCCTGCCGCCCGCCTTTGTCGGCCGTCATCCTTTTCCCGGCCCCGGCCTCGCCATCCGCCTGCCGGGCGAGATCACGCGCGAGAAACTGGAAATTCTGCACCGGGCCGACACCGTCTATCTCGACGAGATCCGCAAGGCCGGCCTCTATGACAAGATCTGGCAGGCCTTCGCCGTGCTGCTGCCGGTCAAGACGGTGGGCGTGATGGGCGACGACCGCACCTACGACCATGTCTGCGCGCTGCGCGCCGTGACCTCGTCCGACGGTATGACGGCCGACTACTACCCGTTCGAGCATGTCTTTCTGGCCCGCGTCGCCACCCGCATCGTCAACGAAGTGCGCGGCATCAACCGCGTCGTCTACGACATCACGAGCAAGCCGCCAGGGACGATCGAGTGGGAGTGACCGGGTACGGTGAAGTGGCGCAGACCGCCGCCTTCTCTACGTCTCCGCACCCGCCTTCCACGCCGCATAATGCGGCCCCAACTCCGCCGGTAGCTCCGCGACAAACGCTTCATCGAGCGGATACTGCGGCATCGCCTTGGCGACAGCGTCCAGCAGCGCCCGCCCCTGTGCCTCGTCCTTTCGCCGCTTGAGGGGATTGCGCTTTGGCTGGCGCGACATCCACAGCTTGTGCAGCGCGAACCAGCGCGGATCGGGCGCGACGATCCGGGCGGCGTCGCCGTCTCGGGTGGGAACGACATGATCCACGGTGCGTCCGAGCAGAAGCCATTCCTGCTCGGGAAGCGGAACGGGCTGCGGCTTGTCGGTCTGAAACATCGTCGCGGCGCGTGACGGCGCGACGAGGATCTCTACCTCATAGGCCTTGGCGTTGAGCGCCTGGAACGGGCGCTCGGTGTTGACGGTGTAGGTGGGATCGACCGCCTTCAGCAGGTTCCAGAGTGTCTGCTCCTTCTGCTCACCCTCAATCGCCGACCATGCCATGTCGAAATCGTTCGTCTCGTCCGGGGCATCGCGCAGGAAGCCGCCGGCTTCGGCCATATAGGCCGCCATGGCATTGGTTCCGACGACCAGAACATGGCTGCCCAGGAGGCTGCGGCGATCTGCTTCGCGCAGGATTTCGCCGGCCGGGCTGGCCAGCAAGGGAAGCCGCAAGGCGCGAGCCAGGCGCGCGCTTTCCGCCGCCGTCGCGCGATAGTTGTCCCGGCGCGCCTTCGCCTGTGTCTTCGCTTCGCGATAGGCCTCGAATTTCCGCGCATTGTCCGCCGACCAGGGTCCGAGGCTGCGGCCGTTGCCGCCACGGTCGTCAATTTCATAGAGATAGTGTCGCCCGTCGATGTCCTTGCGGCGCAGGTCGTAAGGCAGCGAGGCCAGAACGCGCTCCGCCTCGATCCAAACCCGATAGCGCTGCTCGAGATTGACGAGGGCTCGGGTCTGTTCGTCGGAGAAGGGATCGAACCTGGACATTGGAGGAGTTTATCCCACAATTCAGAAAAATGGGAAAATGTGGGATAAAGACTGATCTTGCTGGGTTTTTCCGGGCTTTGGCAACCTCGCGCTGCTTCGCCGCCGTTCAAACCGCGATGAACGACAGCCCCGGGCGCGATAGGCGACGACCGCACCTGCGACCATGTCTGCGCGCTGCGCGCCGTGACCTCGACGGTATGACCGCCGACTACTATCCGTTCGAGCATGCCTTCCTGGCCCGCGTCGCCACCCGCATCGTCAACGAAGTGCGCGGCATTAACCGCGTCGTCTACGACATCACGAGCAAGCCGCCGGGGACGATCGAGTGGGAGTGAGAGACGGCCGGCCCCCTACTGGCCCTGTTCCTCCTCAAGAATGGCCTGATCGATCTGCTCCACGAATCCCGTGGTGGCGCCGACGCACCAGGCCTGCGATTCGCCGCGCCGATATTGCTCGATGGTGTCCTCGATATAGCCGACCAGCTTTGGGATCACCCAGTTATCGGGATACTCCAGTGCCTTCTCCCTGGCCTTGCCGAGGTTGGACAGCATTTTCTGCATGTCCTGCTGTTCCTGGGTTTGTTTCGGGGCATTCGAATTGGAGCTGCTCGAGCTCTGTGGCTTGAGGCTCGATTGGTTCGACTGGCTGGATTGGTTGGAAAAGCTGAAGTTTGGCGGCCCGAGGCTCGAATGGCTCGAATGGCTCGACTGGCTGGATTGGCTGAAGCTTGGCGGCTTGAGACTTGATTGGCTCGATTTGTTCGATTGGTTCGACTGGCTGGATTGGCTGGAGAAGCTGAAGCCCGGCGCCTCGAGACTCGGGATGCTCGTGTTGGTGTGGCTCGAGCTCGACTGATTCGAGCTCGAGATGCTCGACGCCGATTCCTCCGTCCAGACCTTCTTCTTCGCGAACAATTTGGACAGCTCGCTTTCCGCCTTTTCCTCTTTCGGCTTGGGCGACGACTGCGAGCTCGACTTCAGCGTGACGCCGACCGCCTGGTTGGGATTGAACACCATCGGCCCCATCTGCTGCTGCCCGCCCAAATACCGCGAGACGGTGGCGACCTTGGCGTTCTTGTGGATGCGCCTGAGCTCGGTCTCGGCATATTCGCGGATCAGGTCGTAATGCTCTGCGACCGGATTGTTGGCCGGCTTGCCCATGATGGTATCGCTCGGCTTGGCGAGATAGTTGACGGTCCGCCCGTTTGCCTCGATCTCGCCGTACTCGTCCGGATTGCCGAGCATGTGGCCGACTTCGTGCGACACGTTGGTGACGTCGTGGGCGCCCCATTTGGTCATGTTCTGGGTGCCGAAATGAGCGCGGTTGCCGTGGCCGTAGACGCTGTCCGAATTGACCACGTCGATCGCGTAGTGGTGGCCGTTATCGACCTGCACCAGCTTGACGACGATGGGATAGGTTTCGCCGTCATACTTGACCGCAAACCGCTCGCTCCATTGTCGCGCGACCTGGTCGGCCCAGACCTGCTGGAATTGCTGCGCCGATATGGCGGCCTTGATCTTGATCGTGACGACGATCGTATTGCCCACCACCTCCAGGTCGAATTTCGAGTCCCACGCGAATTCCTTGCCGGCCATATTGCCGGGCGGCTGGTCCTGAATCATCTTCTGGCCGCGGCGAACGTTCACCGTCACGCATTGCGCGACGTCGGGCGTGCTGGCCCCGCCCCAGTTCTGCGCCTGCGGCGCCGCATAGCGCGGCGCGGCATCGCGCCGGGGCATGCGCAGCGCGCGGCTGCCCATGGTGTCGGCCTCGCGCTCCAATCCGGCATCGTCGTTGATCATGGTGCCGCCGAGCCGCATCGTCGGACGCACGCGCCCCTGCTTCTGCTGGACGACGTGCCAGGCTTCGTGCGGCAGGTGGCGCTCCTGGCCGGGGCCGAGATGGATATCGCTGCCCTGGGTATGCGCGAGCGCCTGGAGCTGGGCCGGCCTGGCGGAATTGCGGTGCACGCGCACATCGTCGAACGAGATGCCCGAAAGCGTCTCGATTCCGCGCTTCAGCCCGTCGGGCAGGCCGGGCGCCGCAGCCGCGCGCGCCAGGCCCGATGCGTATGATTGGGCGAAGTCGGCAACCGATTCCGGGGCGGCGAGGGCGTGCCGTCCGCTGCCCGGGGTGCTCGGCGCGAGGCGCTGCGCGACACGCGCGTCAGCTCCGGTGGGGGGCTTGTAGCCGTCCTGCGCATGCGCGGCCGGCTTGGACTGCAGACGGGCGTGCATCCGTCTTTCTCTCTGAGGACCGCCTCGGCCGGCACTATGGCCCAGGCCGCTGAAAATGGGAACGGGCGCCGCGGGTTCATTGCCCTCAGGCCTCCCCGCCCGCCTTCCATTCCGCTTCCGGCCGCCGCCAATACGCGCGATCCTTGCGCGCCAGCATGCGGTGGCCGACGAGTTCGCGGCGCAGCGTCGCGCTGTCCCAGTGATGGCTCTGGATCGCCGCGTTGATTTGTGCTTCCGAATAGCGCCGCCCTTCCGCGAAATCGCGCATCAGCCAGCGCAGCACCGCGCCGCGCTTGCGCCGCGCCGCCGGGATCTGCTTCAGCGTGCCGTCGCGGGTGACGAAAGCTTGCAGGATCTTGGCGTCCGCGGCGTCGGCGGCGGCCGGGGCGCGCGCCGGCGCCTGCTGCAGCACGCGCTGCGCCAGCGCCGCCAGCGCCTCGCGGTCGAGCGCATGCCAGCGCGTCGTGCCCGCGGCGCGCACGGTGACGAGACCCTGGGCCTTGAGGATCGCCAGATGGTGCGAGACCGTCGGCTCCTTGAGCGCGAGCGCCTGCGCCAGCTGCTGCACGCTGCGTTCGCCCTGGGCCAGGAGGCCGACGATGGTCAGGCGGCTTTCATGCGCCAGCGCCTTGAAGAATTCGAGCAGGGTCTCGGTCATGGTCTGTCCTTTCATGTACGTCTAATTAGATAGGCATCGAAATTCAAGCGGAAAACGCCGGCGACCCCGCCCAGAGGGTTTTCCTGGCCGCCGCGAGGCCGCATGGTGGGCCGTCGCGTGCGAGACCAAGCCATGCCCCCCAGATCCCGGCGCAAATTCGGCGCCAGCCAGAAGGACCGCATCTTCTTCGCCTGCCTGCCGGAGGCGGACGCCGCGGCGCGCATCGAGGCGCTGGCCGAGGGCCTGAAGCGCGAGAAGGGGTTCGCCGGCACGCCGATCCTGCCGCAGCACCTGCATGTCACGCTGTTCCATCTCGGCGACTGGAACGGCCTGCCGCAGCCGGTCGTCGATCTGGCGCGCGCCGCGGCGGCGGAGGTCGCCGCGCCGCCTTTCGACGTCGCCTTCGCGCGCGTCGAGAGCTTTCGCAACCGCACCGGGATCTATCCGTTCGTGCTCAGCGGCGAGGCCGCGCCGTGGCGTCCGCTGCGCACCGCGCTCGGCGCCGCCCTGAAGCGCAACGGGCTGGGCGGCGCGGTGCACGCGGACGACGATTTCAAGCCGCATGTCACACTGCTGCGCGACGCGCTGCGCGCCAAGCCGGCGCCGACGCCGCCGATCGCCTGGACGGTGCGCGATTTCGTCCTGATCCACAGCCTGCTGGGCAAGACCACGCATATTCATCTGGCGCGCTGGCCGCTCGCTGCCATGCTAAGCAAGGCGCCATGAGCGACCAACCCGTCCCGCCTCTCGCCATACGCTGGCCGGCCGAATTCGAACCGCGCCGCGCCGCCGTGCATGCCGTCAACCGCCTCGACATGGCGGCGCCGCCCGCCGCCGTCTGGCGGACGCTGATCCGCGCCGCCGACTGGCCGCTGTGGTATGCCAATGCGGCGAAGGTGAAGATCGACGGCGGCGGCCGCGATCTCTTCGCCGGCGCGCGTTTCACCTGGCGCACCTTCGGCGTCGACCTCGTCTCGCAGGTCATCGAATTCGTGCCGGAGGAACGCATCGCCTGGACCGCGAAGGCGTTCGGCATCTGGGTCTGTCACGCCTGGGCGATTGCGCCGATGCCGGCCGGCTGCCACGTCCTCACCGAGGAGACCCAGCACGGCCTGCTGTCGCGCGCCGGCGCCGTGGTCTTTCCCGGGCGCATGGAGCGCTGGCACCAGGTCTGGCTCGAAGGCCTCGCGGCAAGGGCGGCGAAGCCCTGATCGCGCCTCAGAGCGTCTTGGCCAGCGCCGCGAGCTGGTCGGTGCAGATCCCCCAGCCGGTTTCGAAGCCCATCTTCTCGTGCGTCGCCTTGTCCTCCGCCGTCCAGTGCCGCACGCGCGCGATGTAGCGCGTCTTGCCCGCCTCGTCGGCGAAGGTGAGGATCACCGTCATGAACGGCTTGGCCGAGGGCTGCCAGTCGCCGATATAGGCGTCGGTGAAGACGATGCGCGCATTCGGCACGATCTCCAGATACTGCCCGCGATTGGGCATCTCATGGCCCTCCGCCGAGCGCATCACGATCAGATTGCCGCCGCCGGGACGCAGGTCCAGTTCCGCCACCGGCGTGGTGAAGGGCTTGGGCGCGAACCATTGCTTGAGCAGCTCGGGCTCGCTCCAGCAGCGATAGACGCTGGCGCGCGGCGCATCGATCAGCCGGTTGATGCTGAGTTCGCGGCTCTGGTCGGTCATGTCGCTCTCCGGTCTTGCGTCTCGGCTCCCAGGACGCGTGCGTTTGGCTGAGTCCGACAAGGCGCAGCACATTATTTGGCCGGACCGGCGGCGCCAATGGCTGCCGGGCGCAGCGATTGACGACGCCATTTGTTCATGCTATGTTCTATCGAGATGATGCCGGCATTCGTCGCCGAGAGCAGGCCGGACCGCTTGTTTCTCGCAGCCCTGCCAGGGGCCCGCGAGGCCGAACGGATCGCGGCCCTTGCGGGCCGCCTGAAACGCGCCCGCCGGCTCGAGGGACGGTTGATCCGGCGGGAGCACCTGCACGTCACGCTGCTCTATCTGGGCAGCTGGCACGGTCTGCCGCAGGGCATCGTCGCCCGGGCGCGCGCGGCCGCCGCGGCCGTGAAGGTGCCGCCATTTGCGGTCGCGTTCGATCGCACGGCGAGTTTCCACGGGCGCACCGCCCAGCATCCGTTCGTGCTGCTCGGCGGCGACGGCGTTGGCGCGTTGAAGGCGTTTCGGGCGGGCCTCGGCGCGGCGATGGCAAAGGCCGGGCTGGGACCTCGCGTCCCTGGCGCCTACACGCCGCATGTGACGCTGTTGTATGACGCCTGCTTCGTGGAGGAGGCGCCGATCGAACCGATCGCGTGGACCGTCGGCGAATTCGTCCTCGTCCACAGCCTGTACGGCAGGAGCCGGCACATTCCTCTTGCGCGCTGGCCGCTGCGCGCCGACTAGAAGGCGAAAAGGGAACGACATGGGCAAGGCGATCGCGCTCTACGGCATCAAGAACTGCGACACGATGAAGAAGGCGCGCAGCTGGCTGGCCGCGCATGGCATCGCTTACACGTTTCACGACTACAAGGCCGAAGGCATCGACCGTGCGCGCCTCGCAGCGTGGGCTGGGGAATTCGGCTGGGAGGTGCTGCTCAACCGCGCCGGCACGACATTCCGCAAGCTGCCCGATGCCGAAAAAGAAGGCCTGACGGAAAAGAAGGCCATAGCACTGATGCTGGCGCAGCCGTCGCTGATCAAACGGCCGGTGCTGGAGCTGAACGGCAAGCACGTCGTTGGTTTCAAGCCGGAGCGTTATCACGAGGTGTTTGTTGCGCAGCGCTGAGGCGTTTGCGCCAATTCATGCACAGGAAAGAATAAGCTGTGAGCAATGCCTTTGGGCGCTTGCTGCAAGCCGGCGATATGTCTTGATTCGCCCCGCTGTGACGTGACGCGATCAGCCCTGCGCAGAACAGAAGAAAAAACAAGAAAATGGAACAGGAAGCCTATCGCCACGTCCCCTATGACATCGAAGTCGAGCAGGCCCTGCTCGGCGCGATCCTGGTGGACAACCAGGCGATCGAGCGTGTCAGCTCGATCCTGAAGGCGGAAGACTTCTACGATCCGCTGCATATGCGCCTGTTCGAGGTGATGCTGACGGCGGCGGAGCGCGGCGGCATGGTGCTGACGCCGCTGACGCTGCACGCAGCGATGAAGGCCGATCCCGGCCTGATCGAAGTCGGCGGCCACGCCTATCTCGCCGGCCTGGTGCAGGCGGCGCCCGCGATACCCAATATCCGCGACCTGGCGCGCATCCTCCACGATCTCGCGGTGCGCCGCACGTTGATCGGCATCGGCGAGGACATCGTCAACACGGCCTATGAAGCGCCGCACGACAAGCCGCCCAAGGCACAGATCGAGGAGGCGGAGAAGGCGCTCTACCGGGTCAGCGAAAGCTCCAAATACGGCCAGGGCCCGATCGATTTCGCCGAGAGTCTGCGGCGCACCGTCGATCTGGCCGAAAAGGCGCAGGCCCGCGGCGGGCGCATCTCCGGTCTCGTCACCGGCTTCAGCGACATCGACTCGCTGCTGGGCGGCCTGCAGCCGTCGGACCTGATCATCCTTGCCGGCCGCCCCGGCATGGGCAAGTCGTCGCTCGCCACCAACATGGCGTTCCATACGGCGCGCGCCTACATGCAGGACATCGAGAGCGGCGCCGAAGTGCCGCGCGGCGCGCCGGTGCTGCTGTTCTCCCTCGAAATGGCGGCGCAGCAGCTCTCGGCCCGTATCCTGTCCGAGCAGACCGAAATCGAGATGTGGAAGATCCGCAACGGCAAGTTCTCGGAGAACGAATGGGAGCAGTTCGTGCTCGCCATGCAGGACCTCTCGACCCTGCCGCTCTACATCGACGACACCGGCGGCATCTCCATCGCACAGATCGCGGCGCGCGCCCGCCGCCTGCAGCGCGAGAAGAAGATCGGCTGCATCATGATCGACCATATCCAGCTGGTCGAAGGCTCGGGACGAGCCGAGAACCGCGTGCAGGAGATCACCGAAATCTCCAAGGCGCTCAAGGTGCTGGCCAAGGACCTCAACGTGCCGGTGGTGGCGCTGTCGCAGCTGTCGCGAAGCGTCGACAGCCGCGACGACAAGCGCCCGGTGCTGTCCGACTTGCGCGAATCCGGCTCGATCGAGCAGGACGCCGACGTCGTGATGTTCATCTATCGCGAAGAATATTACCTGAAATCGCGCGAGCCGGATCCGGGCTCGGCCGATCACGCCAAATGGCTGGAGAAGTGCGAGCGCGCCCATCGCCGCGCCGAACTGCTGGTCGAAAAGCACCGCCACGGCGCCACCAACAAGATCGACCTGTTCTTCGACGACCGCTTCACGCGGTTCTCGAGCCTGGCGACCGACGAGCCGGTCAGGACCTAGCGCGCAATCGAGCGAAGCGTACTTCGGCTTCGCCCGTAAATTGCGCGTCAATCAAAGAATCTAGAGCGTGATCTGATTCGGCGTCAGACGATCACGCTCTAGTGCCTGTCCTGGTCCGGGCAATCGGCGTCGTAGCCGTGCCAGGGATGCAGCCGGGCGCGGTCGTCGGCATGCGTTTCATAATGTGTCGGCGCGCCGATGGTCGCGCCGCCCTCGACGCGCGTGAAGCCGTCGCCGCCATGGACCGCCGCGCCGCCGTAGCTGGCGCCGCCGGCATAGGCCGCGGCGCCGGCATAAGCGTAAGCGCTCGCCGCAGAGCCGCCCCGATCGCCCTGGTAATAGCTGTGGCTGTCGCTGTGATAGTCGTAGGTCGAGACCGAGAGCTCGGCATATTCGCGGCGCCAATAGTAACCATGAACGCCGCCGGCGTAGCGCCGACCGTGCCAACGGTAATGCCGTGCCGGCGGCGGATAGGCGGTGCTGCCGCGCATGTCCGGCGGCAGCGCGGCCGCGCTCTGGGGCGGCTGTGCGCAATTGCATTCGACCTTCGCCGTCTTCGGCGGCCCGGTATCGATGTCGCAACCCGATACCGTCAAGGCGGCCAGTGCTGCCGCCGCTGCCAGAATGATCCGCATATCCGCATCCGCCACGGCGAAAGGCGCCGTGTTCTCCTGCCGTCCGATTATGGAACAGAAGCGCGCGCCGGCGGCCGGGTTTTGCGGGTTGCGGTTAACGCGTCAGGGAGGCTTCGACCCGGACGAAATCCGCCTCGCGGCGCACCAGGCTCGCGATCTGGCTGGGCAGCAGGCGCAATTCGTAATAGGCGCGCACCATCTCGCGCCGCACGAAGCGCCAGCTGAAATCGCGCAGTCCCGCCCGCCACTCGTCGATGTCGGTGCGGCCGCCGATGGCTTCGGACTGGCGCGCCACCGCCGGCGTCAGCTGGTAGGGCCGCAGCCGCTCGGCCAGCGGCGAATTGTTCGGATTGAACAGCATGTGGTCGACCGGCAAGGTCCATAGCTCGGACCACGTCAGGAGCAACTGCGCCGTCTCGCGCGACAGGATATAGGCGCCGGCCCCCGTATGGCGCGACAGCAGCCGGCCGATCTGGCGGCCGCCGCCGGTGTCGATGAGCCCGTCGAGCAGGACGCGCTGGCTCTCCGGCCCGTAATGCTCGATCTTCAACAGGCCGATGCCGCGCGGAATCCAGGACTCGTCGCGCAGCAGCGCCGCGGCTTTGGGGTCGATGGCGACATCGTCTTCCAGGATCAGGCCATGGCTGTCGCCGCTCGACAGGAACATGCTCCAGGCGCGCATATGGCTGAGGGTGCAGCATTTGTCGCCCTTGGGGATGGGGCCGAGGGGCCCGTCGGCGGCGAAACTGCGATCGGCGACTGCGTCGGGCATGTGCCGCGCGTCGACGGCGGTGACAAGCTGCAGGGGAATCTCGAGATTGGACAGCTGCGCGGTCATGTTGCGCCTGCGGTCGGCGCGGCGCGTCAGATTGATGAGATATGACTGCATGCGCAAATGCCCTTGGCCAGACTCGCCAACGCAATTTGTACGCGCGGGTTTCTCTCTTCCTGCGGCTTGATTGCGACATTGTTTGCTTCGATTTTAGCTCGCGACAAATCGCGACAAAAAAATTGCGGTACACGGAATGTTTGCATGCGCCTACGCCGTAGCACTATGAATTCGCGAGCGCGGGCCGTGAGCATGGCGGCGCGACTTTGGAAAATATTCGTTTACCACGGGCATGTGCATGAGCCGGCCGCGTCAGCTTGTTTCCGCGCCCATCCTCACGGCGCGCCACACCGAGCGCATCAGCATTTCTGCGCCGGGCGATTTCGTCACCGGCCGCGCCGTTGGGCTCGAGCAGCCGCCAGGCGAAACGTGGCTGCCCTACTGCCTCGATGTCCTGCGCCGCCGGTCGCTCTATGTCGGTGGCGTCGATGCCAAGGGCGCGCAGGATGCGCCGTTCTATTATCTGTATCTGCGCGGTCAGGCCCGCACCGTCCTGTCGGTGCCGTGGGAGAGGGGACCGCTCGCTGCCGGCGTCTCGCGCCGTCCCGTCTTCCTGTTCTCGCCGGGCCGCTGCGGCTCGACCTTGCTCAGCCGCATCCTGTCGGCGGCCGGCGCCGCCAATGTCTCCGAGCCGGACTTCTACACGCAGGCGACCTCGGCGCTGTCGGTCAGCGCGCTCAATCCGCTGCGCGGGGCGATGCGAGCGGCGGTCGCTGCCTTGGGGACCGATCTGGCGGAGGCCCTCGATCCGGTTCAGTCGCCGGTCGTCAAGCTGCGCGCCGAGTCCTGCCGGGCGCCGGAGCTTTTGCTGCAGACGGCCGAGCGCCGCACGGTGTTCATGAGTCGCGGCTTCGAATCCTGGGCCCGCTCCAACGGGCGCGCCTTCCGCAACGGGGCGCACAAGGCGGTGGCGAAATATCTGCGGGCGCTGCGTTGTCACGCCTGGCTGAAGCAGAACAGCGACTGTCATCTGCTGCGCTACGAAGACCTGCTTGCCGCGCCGCTCGCCACCATGGACGCGCTGGCGCAGTTTCTCGGCCGCGACATTGCCGCCGAGGCGGTGGCGTCAACCATGAAAGAAGATTCACAACGGGGCACGCCGCTCAGCCAGGGCGCGCGCGCCGACCAGCCGGGCTGGGAACGGCGATTGGACGAGACCATGGCGCTCTGGAATTCTGCTAGGCTAAAACGAGCCCGCGACCGGCTGGGCATGGCCGACGCCTGACCGGCCCGGCAGCGGCGCGTTTCGGATTTGAGCAGGATTTTCTGTGACCGACAGTACGGCCGATGCTGCGGACTTCGCCGGAATCCTGGCCGCGCGCGCCCTGGCCGAGGCCGCCGACCGGCAGCGCAATATCCGCCGCACCCTTGCCGGCGTCGCGGTCCTCCTCGTCCATATCCTTGCCGTCGCCGTCTTCATCTACAGCAGCCGCATCCCGATCGTGGTGCGCCTCAAGGAGACCATTCCCGAGGCGATCTTCCTGCTGGCACCGCTGCAACCCAAAGCGCCGCCGAGGCCTGTCGAGGCACCGCCGCCGCCACCGGACGAGACCTTCCCCATGCCGGAGGCGACGGCGCCGATCACCTTGCCGCCGATCCAGCATCGGCCGCTGGCGCCGCCGCCGAGCGAGGGCCTCCTGGGTGTCGGCCGTTCGCTGGCCTGCGGCGCTTCGATCTACGAGAATCTCTCGCCGGCGCAGCGCGAGCAATGCCGCCGCCGGCCCTGGGATTTCGTCCGCCGACCCGACGGTACGATCGTCCTGCAGGCGCCGCCCAAGCCGGTCGAGCCGCCGCCGAGCGGCGCCGACGTCATCCGCCACGAGATGCAGACGGCGCCGCCCTGTCCGATCCTGGCCAACGTTCCCTGCCTGGGCAAGGCGCTGCATGGCGATCCTGGAAGCGACCCGCTGCAGCGTTCGCAGTGAGGGCGGCCTGCGACCGGGCGGGCTTTGACGCCGCCCCGCCCCCCCGGCATTGTCCGGCCATGAGCAATCCGGACTTCGAGGCAGCGCGCCTGACCGTGCGGTTGGACGCGGTCGCGGCCAATTATCGCGTCTGCCAGCGCCTGGCGGGTCCGGCGGCGGTGGCGGGCGTCGTCAAGGCGGACGGCTACGGCCTCGGCGCCGTGCCGGTCGCGCGCGCGCTGGCCGGCGCCGGCTGCGACACGTTCTTCGTTGCGCGGCTGGAGGAGGGCGTGAGCTTGCGCAAGGCGGTGCCCCATGCGCGCATCTTCGTGCTCGACGGCGCGGCCCCCGACACCGTTCCGGCGCTGATCGAGAGCCGCCTGACGCCGGTGCTCAATTCGCTGGCCGAGATCGCCGGCTGGTCCGCGGCGGCGCGCTCGACCGGCGCCGAACTCGAAGCCGCCATCCATATCGATACCGGCATGAACCGCCTCGGCCTGCCGGGCGACGAACTCTCGCTGCTCGCCTCCGAGGCCGGCAAGCGCCTCGCAGGGCTGCGCGTCGTGCTGTGGCTGAGCCACCTGGCCTGCGCCGACGATCCGGCGGCGCGCATGAACGCCGTCCAGCTCGACCGCTTCCGCACCGCGCTCGCCATGCTGCCGCCGGCGCCGGCGAGCTTCGCCTCCTCGGGCGGCGTGCTGCTCGGCAAGGACTACGCCTTCGACATGGTGCGCCCCGGCATCGGCCTCTATGGCGGCAATGTGCAGAACGCGCCGCAGAATCCGTTTGCCGTCGCCGCCGTGCTGACGGCGCGGGTGCTGCAGATCCGCCGAATTGACAGGGGCGACAGCGTTGGATACGGAGCCAGCTTCCGGGCCAGGCGGCCCACCTTGATCGCCACGGTGGCGGCCGGCTATGCGGACGGATTGATGCGCGCCATCGGCAATCGTGGGGCTGCCGCCATCGCCGGCAAGCGGGTGCCGATCGTCGGCCGCGTTTCGATGGATCTCGTCACCCTCGACGTCACGGACATCCCGCCGGCTTCGCTGTCGACCGACACCGACGTGGAGTTCTTCGGCGACACGATCTCCCTCGAAGCCATGGCGGAGGCCGCCGGCACCGCCGCCTACGAAATCCTCACCTCGCTGACGCCGCGCGTGCCGCGCCGCTATGAGGGCGCGGGGCCATGAACGTCTTGGCGCCCATCGGCCGCGCGTTCCTGGGCCTGCTGGCGCAGATCGGCCGCCTCAGCCTGTTCCTCGCTGCGGCGGTGACAAGCTGCTTTCGCCCGCCGATCTACTGGTTTCACATCCTCCAGCAATTCATGCGCATCGGTTATTTCTCGCTGCCGGTCGTCGGCCTGACGGCGTTCTTCACCGGCGGCGCTCTGGCGCTGCAGATCTATCTCGGCGGCAACCGCTACGGCGCCGAGGCCATCGTGCCGCAGATCGTGGTGCTCGGCATCACCCGCGAGCTCGGGCCGGTGATCGCCGGCCTGATGGTGGCGGGCCGCGTCGCCGCCGCCATCGCCGCCGAGATCGGCACGATGCGCGTCACCGAGCAGATCGACGCGCTGACGACGCTCGCCACCAATCCGATCAAGTATCTCGTGGTGCCGCGCCTCGTCGCGGCGGTGATCACCATGCCGATCCTGGTCGCCATCGGCGATTCGATCGGCGTCTTCGGCGGCTATGTCGTCTCGACCCAGAGCCTGGGCTTTTCGAGCGGCATCTACCTCAAGAACACCGTCGATTTCGTCACCCATGGCGACGTGCGCTCGGGCCTGATCAAGGCGGCGTTCTTCGGCTTCATCATCGCGCTGATGGGCTGCTACAACGGCTTTCACTCCAAAGGCGGCGCCCAGGGCGTCGGCGCGGCGACGACCAACGCCGTGGTCTCGTCCTCGATCCTGATCCTGGCCGCCAATTACCTGCTCACCTCCATCCTGTTCGTGAAGTGACGGCGATGGCGGCCACTCCCAAAATCGAATTGCGCGGCGTCAAGAAGCGGTTCGGGCCGAAAGTGGTGCTCGACGGCATCGACCTGGTGATCAATCCGGGCGAGTCGCTGGTCGTGATCGGCGGCTCGGGCACGGGCAAGTCGGTGACGATAAAATGCGTGCTCGGCATCCTGCGCCCCGACGCGGGGCAGATCTTCGTCGACGGCGAGGAGGTCACCCATATCGGCGGCCGCAGGCGCGACGCGATGCTGAGGAAGTTCGGCATGCTGTTCCAGGGCGCGGCGCTGTTCGATTCGCTGACCGTCTGGGAGAACGTTGCCTTCGGCCTGATCCAGGGCCGCGGCATGGCGCGCGGCAAGGCCAAGGACATCGCCATCGCCAAGCTCGCCAAGGTCGGTCTCGGCGCCGAAGTCGCCGGCCTGTCGCCGTCCGAACTTTCCGGCGGCATGCAGAAGCGCGTCGGCCTCGCCCGCGCCATCGCCGCGGATCCCGAGATCATCTTCTTCGACGAGCCGACCACCGGCCTCGATCCCATCATGGCCGACATCATCAACGATCTGATCGTCGACACGGTGAAAGACGTCGGCGCCACGACGCTCTCGATCACCCACGACATGGTCAGCGCCCGCAAGATCGCCGACCGGATCGCCATGCTCTACAAGGGCAAGATCATCTGGCACGGCCCGACCAAGGACATCGACGCGTCGGGCAACCCTTACGTCGACCAGTTCATCCACGGCCGCGCCGAAGGCCCGATCAAGATGGAAGTGAAGGCTTAGCCGTCGGGGCAGCAGATGAACAGATTCGTCCTTGCTCTTCTCGTAGCGGTGCTCGGATGTGTCTGCGGCGCGATCGGCCTCGGCGTGGCGCAATGGAGGCGGGCCGATCCGCCTGTACCGGCCGGCGCTTTGCCCATCCTCTTGTTTACCGGCGACGGAACGTCTGCCGGCGACGTCTCCGCCACCGAAACGATCCTCAAGGATCGGCATCTCGATTTTTCGACGGCGGATTCCGCCCAGATGAACGAAATGAGCGAAGCGCAAATCGGCGCCTACCGGCTGCTGATCGTGCCGGGCGGAAACTTCATCGACATGGCGGACGGCCTGACGCCGCGCACGGCGTCGAATGTCCGTCAGGCCGTGCAGCACGGCCTGAACTATCTCGGCATCTGCGCGGGCGCGTTCCTGGCGGCCGACAGCCGCTACTACACCAGCTTCGGCCTGACGCCGGGCGTGACGTTCAAGTTCTATGCGGCGGAAGCGCGGGGAATCCGCAAAGCGGCCGTGATGGTGTCGCGTCCGGCGGCCCAGCCACTGGATCAGTATTGGGAAGACGGCCCGCAATTGTCCGGCTGGGGCGCGGTCGTCGCCCGCTATCCCGACGAGACGCCGGCGGTGGCGCAAGGCGCGCTCGGCCGCGGACGCATTGTCCTCACAGGCATTCACGCCGAAGCGCCGCAGAGCTGGCGGCGCGACATGACGTTTCAAACGTCGGCGGTCACCGACAACGCCTATGCCGCGACCCTGATCGAGGCGGCGCTCCACGCAAAAGCCCTGCCGCATTTTTGATGTGGGGACCGGCGGCTTGACCGATCTGCTATGATCGAATCATGGCCCGCTCCACCGCCACTTTCGTCTGCCAGTCCTGCGGCACCACCGCGCCCAAATGGTCGGGGCGCTGCGAGTCGTGCGGCGGCTGGAACACCATCACGGAGGAGGGCGCGCCGGCGCCGATCGGCGCGGGCGCGACCAAGCGCGTCAAGGGCCGCCGCTTCGCGCTGGAAGACCTCAAGACCGCGGACGAGGCGCCGCCGCGCCGCGTCACCGGCGTGGCCGAGTTCGACCGCGTCACCGGCGGCGGCATCGTGCCGGGCTCGGCGATCCTGATCGGCGGCGATCCGGGCGTCGGCAAGTCGACGCTGATCCTCCAGGCGCTGGCGTCCTTCGCGCTGCGCGGCGGCAGCGCGGTCTATATCTCCGGCGAGGAGGCGATGGCGCAGGTCCGCCTGCGCGCGGCGCGCATGGAGGTGGCGAACGCGCCGGTGGCGCTGGGCGCCGCGACCAACATCGAAGACATCCTCTCCACGCTCGAGAGCGGCAAGCGTCCCGATATCGTCGCCATCGATTCGATCCAGACGATCTGGACCGGCGCCCTGGAAGCCGCTCCCGGCACCATCGCGCAGGTGCGCACCGCGTCCTTCGATCTGGTGCGCTACGCCAAAGCGTCGGGCGCCGCCGTCATCCTGGTCGGCCACGTCACCAAGGACGGCCAGATCGCCGGCCCCAAGGCGGTCGAGCACCTGGTCGACGCGGTGCTCTATTTCGAGGGCGAACGCGGCCATCATTTTCGCGTCCTTCGGGCGGTGAAGAACCGCTTCGGTCCGACCGACGAGATCGGCGTCTTCGAGATGACCGGCAAGGGCCTCGCCGAAGTCGCCAACCCGTCGGCGCTGTTCCTCGGCGACCGCAACTCGACCTCGCCCGGCACGGCGGTGTTCGCCGGCCTCGAAGGCACGCGGCCGCTGCTGGTCGAGATCCAGGCCCTGGTCGCCGCCGCCGGTTACGGCAGCCCGCGCCGCGCCGTGGTCGGCTGGGACACCGGGCGCCTCGCCATGATCCTCGCCGTGCTCGATGCGCGAGGCGGCCTCGGCATCAGCGCCAGCGACGTCTACCTCAACGTGGCCGGCGGCCTGAAGGTCGGCGAGCCGGCGGCCGATCTCGCGGCGGCGGCGGCGCTGATCTCCTCCTTCGCCGGCCAGGCCCTGCCGCGCGACACTGTGTTCTTCGGCGAGATCAGCCTTTCGGGCGACGTCCGGCCGGCGCCGCAGGCGGAACTGCGCCTGAAGGAGGCGGCAAAGCTCGGTTTTTCCACCGCCATCGTGCCTTCCGGCACCAAGGTCGAGGGCGCCGGCCTCAGCCTCAAGCCTATCCGCGATGTCACGGAGCTGGTCGACCTCGTCGGCGCAGCGGCGCCGCGCCGTGGTAGACTGGACGCATGAGTCTGGCGTTCTCGTTCGTCGATCTTCTCGTGGTGCTGGTCATCCTGGGCTCGGCCGCCTACGCGACCTGGCGCGGCTTCGTCTCCGAGACCTTGTCGATCGTCGCCTGGGCCGTCGCGGCGCTGGCCTCGCTTTATCTCGGACCCTGGGTGGCGCGGCTGGCGCAGGCGCTGATCGCCACGGCGTGGATCGCGACCGTGGTCGGCTATGCCGCGGTCTTTGTCGCCATTTTCATTCCCCTGCAGTTCGCCAGCCATCGTTTCTCCGAAGGCGTGCGGCGTTCGCCGGTGGGGCCGCTCGACCGCGTGCTCGGCGCCACCTTCGGCATCGTGCGCGGCCTCGCCATCCTCGGCATCGCCTATCTGATCTTCACCGCCTTCGTGCCGATCCGCGAGCAGCCGCGCTGGCTGCTGGAGGCGCGCACGCTGCCGTTGATCCAGAGTTCCAGCGAAGTCCTGCTGGCGCTGGTGCCCGAGCGCGACCGCCACGAAGCCGCGCCGCCGCCGGCGGCCGGGCCGAAACCGGAGCGCATCGAAGACCTGTTGCCCAGGCCGGCTCCGGCCGTGCATCCCCTAAGGCCCAGGCCGCCGAAAAAACACGGCAAAAAGGGCTATGGCGCGGGCGACCGGCACGCGTTAGACAGACTTTTCGAGACGACAGGCAGCGGCGGCACCCAGAAGCCATGATCGGTCTTCCAAAAGACGAGACATTCGAGGACGACAAGCCGCACGAGGAGTGCGGCGTGTTCGGCGTTTTCGGGCACCCCGATTCGGGGGCGCTGACCGTACTGGGGCTGCATGCCCTGCAGCACCGCGGCCAGGAAGCCGCCGGCATCGTCACCTTCGACGACGGCCATTTCACCTCCGAGCGCCATGCCGGCCTGGTCGGCGACATCTTCGGCGGCAAGAACAGCGCCCGTGCGCTCAATCTCAAGGGCTCTTTCGCCATCGGCCACAACCGCTACTCCACCGCCGGCGGCACGGCCTCGCGCAACATCCAGCCGATGTTCGCCGATCTGATCGGCGGCGGCCTGGCGCTGGCGCATAACGGCAACCTCACCAATGCGCGCGCCCTGCGCAGCGAACTGGTGGCCGAGGGCCGCATCTTCCAGTCGACCTCCGACACCGAGGTGATCATCCACCTGGCGGCGCGCAGCACCTACCGGCCGATCGTCGACAAGCTGATCGACGCGCTGAAGAAAGTGCACGGCGCCTATTCGCTGGTGGCGCTGACCTCCAAGAAGCTGATCGGCGTGCGCGATCCGTGGGGCGTGCGGCCGCTGGTGCTGGGCCGGCTCGACCAGGCGTGGATCCTGGCGTCGGAGACCTGCGCCCTCGACATCATCGGCGCCGAGTTCGTGCGCGACATCGCGCCCGGCGAGATGATCGTCATCACCAAGGACGGCATCGAGACCTACCAGCCGTTCAAGAAACAGCCGCACCGCTTCTGCGTCTTCGAATACATCTATTTCTCGCGGCCGGATTCGGTGGTCGAGGGCCGCAACGTCTACGAGCTGCGCAAGCTGACCGGCGGCGAGCTCGCCCGCGAGGCGCCGGCCGTGGCCGACATGGTGATCCCGGTGCCGGATTCGTCGATCCCGGCCGCCATCGGCTACGCCAACGAGGCCAGGCTGCCGTTCGAGCTCGGCATCATCCGCAACCACTATGTCGGGCGCACCTTCATCGAGCCCGGCGACGGCATCCGCAATTTCGCCGTGCGCAAGAAGCACAATCCCAACCGCGCCACGCTGGCCGGCAAGCGCGTCGTGCTGGTCGACGATTCCATCGTCCGCGGCACGACCTCCAAGAAGATCGTGCAGATGGTGCGCGACGCCGGCGCCAGCGAAGTACATTTCCGCGTCGCCAGCCCGCCGACGGCGCATTCGTGCTTCTACGGCGTCGACACGCCCAACACCGCCGACCTCCTGGCTCACCAGATGGACGTCGAAGGCATGCGCCGGCTGATCGGCGCCGACAGCCTCGCCTTCATTTCGATGGACGGGCTCTACCGCGCCATGGGCGAGGGCAAGCGCCGGGCCGAGGCGCCGCAATTCTGCGACGCCTGCTTCTCCGGCGCCTATCCGATCGAGCTCACCGACACGCGCGGCGGCGCCAAGGATGGGCAGCTTTCCCTTCTTGCCGACGTCGCCTGATCCCATGAGCAAACCTCTTGCAGGGCGCATCGCGCTCGTCACCGGCGCGTCGCGCGGCATCGGGCGGGCAGCGGCGATTGCGCTGGCCGGCGCCGGGGCGCATGTCGTCGCGCTGGCGCGGACCTCCGGCGCGCTGGAAGAACTCGACGACGTCATCCAGAAAGGCGGCGGCGCCGCGACGCTGGTGCCGCTCAATCTGCGCGATTTCGAGGCGCTGGACCGGCTCGGCAAGTCGATCTTCGAGCGCTGGGGCCGGCTCGATGCCGTCCTCGGCAATGCCGGCTCGCTCGGCGTGCTGACGCCGCTGGCGCATCTGGAGCCCAAAGTGTTCCAGGAGCTGATCGAGGTGAACGTCACCGCCAATTGGCGGCTGATCCGCTCGCTCGATCCGCTGCTACGGCTTTCCGATGCCGGCCGTGCGCTGTTCGTCAGCTCGGGCGCGGCGCGCAAGCACACCGCGTTCTGGGGCGGCTACGGCATGGCCAAGGCGGCATTGGAAGCGCTGGCGCTGACCTATGCCGCCGAATGCGCCACCACCAACGTCAAGGTGAACCTGCTCAATCCGGGCGCCATGCGCACCGCCATGCGCGCCCGCGCCATGCCGGGCGAAGACCCCGAGACCTTGCCGAAACCGGACGCCGTCGCGCCGCTGATCGTGGAGTTGCTGTCGCCGTCGAACATGAAGAACGGCGAATTGGTGGCGTTCAAGGCATAAGCGGGCTGCGCGCCTTTCCACGGCCGCAATGCGCTCCCGTGTTCGTCTGCGAACCGGGCTCCCGACGAACGGGAAGGGGATGTTAACGAATTTGGCGGCAGTTGGCGGGTGGGGGACGAAAGAGCATGCCGATGCCGCAAAGGCCTCCGTCCGCACCTTTTCCAATCGCCGGCGGGACGGTTGTTCCGCCGGAGAATGCCATAAACCCTCACGTCAAATTGGGCGCCCAATACTGGCGTTCCTTGTGCGCGGCCAGACGGTTTCCCGCGCGCAGCGATCTGACACTGCGTGGCATGGCCGCAATTCTGCCTTTCGCCGTCATCCTCAGCGTGATCGACGGTGGCGCCGATTTCGAATATCGCTATGTCGGCGAAGCGCAAAGGCAGGCGTTCAAGACCTCTTTCAAGGGCTTGCGCGTGTCCCAGATCGAAGCGGCGGTGCCGCAACTGGGCGGCTTGCTGCGCGGCGCATACGAGCACGCGCGGTCGCTTGGCATGCCGTTCGTCATCCGCGGACGCGTCGATCATGAGCCGACGGATTCCAAATTGCTTTATCACGAAAGCGTATTTCTGCCGCTGGGCGTCAGCGACGCGGCGGTCGATCACCTGCTGATCGTCGGTGTCCAGATACCGGAGCCGTTCTGGGACATCTCGACGGATGGGCTGACCAGGCTGGCCGCCGGGACGTCTAGCGCAGTGGCTGCGACGGCGCGGTGATGCGCTGCGCCTCGTAGGCCTTCATCCGCTCGATCGCCGGCTCGCCGATGCACAGCTTCATGAACAGGTTGCGCTCCAGTGCCAGGCCTTGCGCCAGCGGCGTCGCGACGGCGCCCTTCACCAGCCGCTTGATGTAGCGCACCGATTCCGGCGTGTGCGTCGCAAGGCGTGCCGCGATCTCCAGCGCGCGGTCGAGCGCCTTGCCCTTGACGCACTCCTGCACGAAACCCTGCCGCGCCGCCTCGACCGGATTGAGCGTCACGCCCATCAATATGTGCATCAGCGCGTTCGGCGTGCCGATGGTGCGCGGCAGGCGCTGGGTGCCGCCGCCGCCGGGCAGGATGCCGACAGCGATCTCGGGCAGGCCGATCTGGAAATCGCCCTCCTGCGCGATGCGGATGTCGCAGGCCAGCGTGAACTCGAAGCCGCCGCCCATCGCCGAACCCGAGATCGCGGCGATCACCGGCTTGTCCATGCTCTCGACCAGCGCCATCGCCTTGTCGAAACTGCCGGCCTGGTAGGGCGCATCTTCCGGCCACGCCTGGCCCTTGAGCCGCTCGCCGGTCGCGATCAGTGCCGCCACCGAATAGTGCCGCACGAAATAGCCGGGTGCGCCGCCGGTGACGACGACGACGCGGACGCTCTCGTCGGCGGCGAGCGCCGTGAGCGCCTCGAACAGCGCATCGCTCATCGGCGGATCGAAGAAGATTCGTTTCTCGCTGCCGAGCGTGACGACGGCGATGCCGCCCGCGATGCGGGTGGAGAGGATTTCGGGGTCGGGCATGGCAGGCTCCATCACTGTTATCAATCGACCTGACGCCGGTGGATGCGGCGCCTAGTCCGCCACGAACGGATTCTTGCTGCTGCGCATCAGGAAGCGCAGCGGCGTGCCTTTGAGGTCGAAGGCTTCGCGCAGGCCGTTGGTGAGGTAGCGGACATAGTCCTCGGGCAGCGAATTCAGCTGGTTGCCGAACAGCGCGAAGGTCGGCGGCCGCGCCTTGACCTGGGTCATGTAGCGCACGCGCACGCGCCGGCCGCTGACCGAGGGCGGGGCGTGGCGGTCGAGCGCGTTCTCGAGGAAGCGGTTGAGCGCCGAGGTGCCGACGCGCTTGTTCCAGGCGGCGTCGGCGGCGAGCACCGCCGGCACGATGCGGTCGAGGCCCTCGCCGGTCAGCGCCGAGATTCCGACCAGCGGCGCGCCGACGATCTGCGGCAGGGACTTGTCGAGCCGGTCGCGCAGATCGCCGACGGCGCCGGCGCGGTTCTCGATGAGGTCCCATTTGTTGGCGATGAAGACCACGGCGCGGCCCTCGCGCGCGATCAGGTCGGCGATGGTCAGGTCCTGCTTCTCGAAGGCCTGGGTCGCATCGAGCATCACGATGACGCAATCGGCGAAGCGGATCGCCTCCAGCGTGCTGCCGACCGACATCTCCTCCAGGGCATGGCCGGCGACGCGCGCCTTGCGGCGCAGGCCCGCCGTGTCGTGCAGCAGGAAGTCGCGTCCGCCGGCATGCCATGGCGCGGCGATGGTGTCGCGCGTGATGCCGGCCTCGGGTCCGGTCAGCGTGCGTTCCTCGCCGAGCAGCCGGTTGAACAGGCTCGACTTGCCGACATTGGGCCGCCCGACGATGGCAAGGCGGATGACGCGGTCGGCAGCCAGTTCCTCGTCGCCGAAACCGTCGCCGAGCAGCGGCAGCTCGGCCGCGTCGGCGTCCTCTTCGTCCTCGTCCGGATGCACGATTCGCGGGATATGTTCCGCCAGCGCCTCTTCCAGCGCGCCGAGGCCCAGCGAATGCTCGGCCGAGACCGCCACCGGCTCGCCGAAGCCCAGCGCGTAAGCCTCGTTGTAGCCGGCGTCGCCGGCACGGCTTTCGCATTTGTTGGCGGCGAGGACGACGGGCTTGCCCGCCTTGCGCAGGGCGGCGGCGATGATGCGGTCGCCGGTGGTCAGCCCGGCGCGCGCGTCGATCACGAACAGGCAGGCGTCGGCGTCGGCGATGGCGGTCATGGTCTGCGCCGTCATGCGGCCCGCCAGGCTCTCGGGCGTGTCGTCCTCGAAGCCGGCGGTGTCGATGACGCGGAAGGCGAGGTTGCCGAGCACGGCGTCGGCCTCGAAGCGGTCACGCGTCACGCCCGGCGTGTCGTGCACCAGCGCCATCTTGCGCCCCACCAGCTTGTTGAAAAGCGTGGATTTGCCGACATTGGGTCGGCCGACGATGGCGAGGGTAAAGGACATGGCGAGTAGCGAATAGCGAATAGCGAATGGAAAAGCGACACTATTCGCTACTCGCTATTCGCCACTCGCCATCTACCGCAGCGCCACAAGCTCCGCGCCGCTGGTGTAGAGATACAGCATGCCGCCCGCGACCACCGGCGAGATATAGGTCCCGGCCGGGATCTCCATCTTGCCGATCAGCTCGCCGGTATAGGGCGAGACCGCGGCGGCGATGCCGTTCGACGACACCACCACCAGCCGGTCGGAGACCAGCACCGGTCCGGCCCAGACGATGGCGCCGCTCTTGTCTTCGGGATCGTCCCAGCGCTGCAGCTGGTGGATCCACTTCACCTTGCCCTCCTTGCGGGTCAGGCAGATCAGCTGCTCGTCCGTGGTCAGGACATAGACGTAGTCGCCGGCGGCCCAGGGCGTCTGGATGCCGCCGATGTCGCGCGACCACACCCGGTCGCCGGTGTTGATACCGATCGCGGCCATGATGCCCGAATGGCTGATGGCGAAGACCATGTCGCGGTCGACCACCGGCCGGCCGGCGATGTCGTCGAGCTCGGAAAGCGCGGTCGCGATGCCCGAATGGGTCAGCATGTCGTTCCACGCCGGGCGGCCGTTCTGCACCCGCAGCGCGTAGATCTCGCCGGACGAATAGGGCGCCATGACATATTCGCCGGCCACCGCGGCGCTGGTGCTTTCCAGGATGCCGGCCGACTCGGAGATGCCCTGGTGGTCCCACAGCCTGCGGCCGTCGCTTTCGGCCAGCGCGTAGAGATGGTTTTCCTGGGTCGAGACGAAGACGCGGCCGCCATTGGCGGTCGGCGCGTTGACGATCGGCACCGCCAGGTCCTGCTTCCACAGAATCTTGCCCGAGCGCGCGTCGAGCGCGATGACCTGGCCGAAGCCGCTGGTGGCGTAGACCTTGCCGTCGTCGAACGCGACGCCGCCGCCGAACCCCTTGGTGGGATCGACTTTGCCGTTGTCGCCGAACAGGCCGAACAGGTAGCTCTTGTCCTTGCCGTCGGGCGCCAGGTTCTTGTCCCACAAGGGATTGCCGGAGCCGGCGTCGAAGGCGAAGACATGCGCCGCCGAATCCAGCACGAAGATGCGGCCGTCGCCGATCACCGGCGCCGCCGTCAGGCGCGAGGAGGTGTCGGAGCCCTTGCCGGCATCCTGCGACCACACCTGGCGCAAGGGGCCGGGCGCCTCGAGGTGATACATCGCGTTGGAGGCGTAGCCGCCGGGCTCGGGCCATTCGGCGTTCTTGTAGGGCGGCGGCAACTGCACCGGGACGTTCTTCAGCGTGGGGTCGATGCGCAGCGTCTCGTCGATGGTCATCACCGAGATGCGCTCGCCGCGCAGCTTGGACTTCTTGCCGCCGGTGTCGAACCAGCCGGCGACCATGTCGGTCATGCCGCAGCTCGCGGTGAAGAGCGCGACCGTCAGGATGACGGCGACGTTACGGACCTGCCTGGCGTTCATTGTGGGGGCGTACCGGGTGGTGCGGGTGGAGGCGGCGGCGTCGGCGCCGGTTGCGGCACGGTGCCGAAATTGGCCATGCCGCCTTCTTTCAGGAATGCGGCCATGGCGGCGACGCGGCGGCGCATGGTCTCGGGGGCATCCTTGTCGTCGGCGAGGGCCTGGAATTCGCCCTGTGCCTTCTTGAGGTCGCCGGCGTGGTAGTCGCAATAGGCGAGGATCTCGCGCGCCGCATGGCGCCAGGCGCTGGTCGGATCGGTCAGCGGCGCCAGCAGCGTTTCGACGTCGCCGCGCGGCGCGCTGTCGGACAGCGCCCAGCCGGCGCGCACCAGCGCGATGTTGCCGACGACGCCGCTGTCGGCGGCGGCGACCGCCTTGTAGACCTGGATCGCCTCGCCGCGCCGGCCGGCGGCGAGCAGGGCGCCGGCCTGCGAGAGCCGGGCCATCTCGGCATAGCCGCCGGGTGCGTCCTTGGCGACGATCGCGAAGGCGGGCGTGGCGCGGGCGAAGTCGCCGCTGTCGGCCAGCTGCTGCGCCGCCATCAGGGTCTCGGAGGCCTTGAGCCGTTCGTTGGTCTCATAGCGCTGCCACAGCTCATAGCCGGCGATGGCGATGATCAGGAGCGAAAAGACCGCAATGATGTAGTCGCCGTACTGCTTCCAGATCTGCTCGAAGCGTTCGCGGCGGACTTCCTCCTCGACTTCGCGGAAGATGTCGCTCAATGGCATATCCTCGTTCGGGGGCGGCACGGCCCTGGGTCCAGCACGCCCAAGGTATTGACCGCGCGGGATGATTTAGCCGCTGGCGGCCCCGGAGGCAACCAAGCAAGGGTGAAAAGGCCGAAATCCGCGAGGTTCAGCTAACCCGCTTCATGGCATAGACATTTTCCACGCCGGGGAAGCGGCGTTCGCGCACGTCATGGGCATAGGCCTGGACCGCCTGCTCGATGGCGGGCCCGAGGCTGGCGTATTGGCGCACGAATTTAGGCGGGTTCGGATTGAGCCCCAGCATGTCCTCCATCACCAGGATCTGGCCGTCGCATTCGGCGCTGGCGCCGATGCCGATGGTGGGGACGGCGAGGCTGCGGCTGATCCTGGCGGCCAAGGGCTCGGCCATGCCTTCGAGCACGACGGCGAAGGCGCCGGCCTCGGCCACGGCGTTGGCGTCGGCCTCGATGGCGGGCCATTCGGCCTCGGTGCGGCCCTGGGTCTTGAAGCCGCCGGTGACGTTGAAGGCCTGCGGCGTCAGCCCGACATGGCCCATCACCGGAATGCCGCGCTGCACGAGATAGGCCACGGTCTCGGCGAGCCGCACGCCGCCTTCCATCTTCACCGCGGTGCAGCCGGTCTCCTGGATGACGCGGGCGGCGTTGCGGAAGGCGATCTGGGGCGATTCCTCATAGGAGCCGAACGGCATGTCGACGACGACGAGGGCGTGCCTGGAGCCGCGCATCACCGCCTTGCCGTGCGTGATCATCATGTCGAGCGTGACGCCCAGCGTGTTCTCCATGCCGTGCATCACCATGCCCAGGCTGTCGCCGACCAGCATCAGGTCGACATGGGCGTCGAGCAGCCGCGCGGTGTGGGCGTGGTAGCAGGTCAGGCAGACGACCGGCGCGGCATTCTTGTGGGCGCGAATCTCCGGCACGGTGACGCGGCGGGTTTGTGTCTGAATCGACATGGACGCGATCTCTCCTCGCAGATGGCATTGGGAGTGGCCTGTCCGCGACGCTGGGCGCCAGGCGGAAGACTGCGGTCCTTGACCGTTCACCGGCACTATAGCGCAGACCGGGGCCGCCGACGACGGGAAACTTTGCGCCCCGAATCCCGAGGGTTTTCGGCGGCGAGCGTGCTTGGGCCTCCCGCCTGTCGCGCTGCGTTGACGCAAGAGGCCGCCCGGGCGCTGGATGAACGCGAAGACAGGTGGCGCGCCGCCGACTCGCTATAGTGTGCTATGGTGAATGTCGGCGCCTTGGGCGCCGCGCGATTACGGGGGATGTCTTGAACACGCTCGTGCTGGGACTGCTGATTGTCGTCGCGCCGGCCGTGCTGGCCGGCCTTTGCGTGCTCCTGGCGCGCCGCTTCCTGCATGAGACGGTGCGCGAGGGCCACAACGACGTGCTGGTACCGCTGTTCCTGACGGCGGGGACGATCTACGCCGTGATGCTCGGCTTTCTCGTCGTCGTGGTCTGGGAAGCGTATGGCGATGCGAAGGACAACGTCGCGGTCGAGGCCTCGACGCTGACCACCATGTACCGCCAGACCAACGGCATGAACCCCGAGGAACTGAAGGCGATGCGCGAGCATATCCGCGCCTATACCGAAGCCGTCGTCGGCAAGGAGTGGGCGATCCAGGCCAGGACCGGCGGGGCGGCGCCCGAGGCGCGGCGCCAGATCGCCGAGATCTACCGTGAATATGCGCGCATGCCGGCGGACGTCTCCAACTCGTCGATCAACCGCGAATTCCTGAACCAGTTTTCGCTGGTCACCGCGGCGCGCAACAAGCGCACGCTGCAGGCGAGCGAGGAAGTGCCCTGGGTGCTGTGGTTCGGCCTGATCGGCGGCGCCACCATCGTCGTCGCGATGAGCTGCATCCTCTACATGGATACGTGGTGGCCGCACATGCTGATGTCGGGCGTCCTGACGCTGATGATCGGCATGCTGCTGTTCATCACGGTCATCCTCGCCAAGCCGTTCGTCGGCGCGCTGGCGCTGGAGGCGGGGCCGTTCGAGCACTCCTTGTCGG
>Ga0210397_10000047_pt1 | contig 107826 bp, 103 predicted proteins | sample IncBWH2OmetaG_FD_160126 | JGI IMG/M metagenome (GOLD analysis project Ga0210397, IMG submission 160126) | Forest soil microbial communities from Barre Woods Harvard Forest LTER site, Petersham, Massachusetts, United States - Inc-BW-H-2-O ... | reverse complement strand
TTGATGCCGTGGCCATTGCAGCAGGTGAAGTCGCATTTGCTCCGCTTTCGGAACTCACCGCTGAAAAATGGCAGTTCTCGTTGGGAAGCAAGCTCATGGGTCAGATCAACCTGGTTCAGGAGGCGATCCCGTTCATCAAAGAAAAGGGATCATTCACTTTGGTTTCGGGCGTTCTTAATGACGAACCGATCTTCGCCGGTGTCGCGGCTTCAACCGTCTCGGGCGCGTTGGAAGCTTTTGTTCGGGCTGCCGCAATTGAGCTTCCTAAGGGACTGCGTATCAATGTGGTGAGTCCCACGATGCTAAAAGAATCCGAATCTCAATATGCCCAGTTTTTCATCGGCATGATTCCGATCGAAGGATGGAAAGTTGGACAAGCCTACAAACGCGCTATCTTGGGCGCGCAAACCGGCCGCATTTACAAAGTTGATTGAGCTTACTCAGCGTTGATTCGAAGACCGCCCATCAACCTTCTGAGCCGTCTCGTCGACGTGGAATGCGATTTATAAATGGGCGCATAACTTAGGAGGTATTTAATTATGAAACTCACGAGCAATACGATTTTGATCACCGGCGGTGCCAGCGGCATCGGTTACGAACTCACCAAACAACTCACGGCCCTTGGTAACACGATTCTTATCACGGGCCGCGATCAAGCTAAGATGGACCGTGCGAAAGCGGCCTTTCCAAAAATTCACACCTTTCGAAGCGACGTTTCCGATCCGAAAGCGATCGCCACTCTTTACGAAGAGGTCACCAAACAATTTCCTGAGCTCAACATTTTGATCAACAACGCCGGCATCATGCGTGAGATCAATATTCACGACAAAGCTGGAAGCCTCGAAGACATCACCCGAGAGATTGAAACCAATTTGAGCGGGCCGATTCGCATGGTGAAACAATTCTTGCCGCATTTGAAAACAAAATCAGAGGCGGCAATCATGAACGTTTCATCGGGATTGGCATTTGTTCCGTTGCCCATTTCACCGATTTATTGCGCCGCCAAGGCCGGTCTGCATTCGTTCACCGAGTCTCTTCGTGTGCAACTGAGAAACACCAAAGTGAAGGTATTTGACCTAGCACCGCCTGCGACACAAACCGAACTCTTGGATGACTTTAATGTTGAAGACATGAAAGGCACTTCTATCATGAAGGTGGAAGACATGGTTAAAGTCGCCGTCAAAGGAATGCAAACCGATCGATTTGAAATTCGTCCAGGTCAGGCGAATCAGCTCAAAATGATGAATCGCTTGGCGCCTGGATTTATTTTGAAACAAATGAGCCGATCGGTGGATCGTATGCTCAGAACACAGAATTAACTCGAACGAATAATTTATGACACAACAGACACAACAAGCCCTAAGCATGCAGAACGGAGCGAAAAGATGACCTTATGTTTTGGGACGTTCGTCCTGGGCTCTTCCGGGACGTTGTTCCTCTAGCTCATGAATCCTTTTGAGCTGCTCTCGATAGCAGCCAGCCTCATGCAGAATCTCGCCGCTGTCGTTGTAAACATAAATCCAAAGATACAACTCGTCATTGCTGGCAGCCAAATCTAGTGCCTCGTCGAAAGTTTCGCAGTCTTTCCGGAGAGGGCCGCTTGGCCATGTGAGGGTGTCTACTGGATCCAGTCCGATTACCCGGTATTGTCCCTTGGGTGCACGTACTTCCATCGCTTACCTCGGTAGCTGGGATCTTCTCTAAGTACGCTAGCCTCGCCTCGAAAGCAAGCAGAAAACCCGGCGCATCCCAGTGTCGTTCCAGATCTTTGCTTGATAATGCGGCCGTTCAGTCTCCTCATCGCAACTCAACTACATAGGAACTCTCTTGAGCACCACTTCTTGTCAGTCGCAAAACACACTGCCCAGGGGAACGGGAGGACAAATCGACCGATATCTGAATCACAGCAACGCCGTCTGTCAATTTCGCGTCTGCTTTTGTCGACACGAGTAATTCTCCCGAGCCCGCCAAGAGACGAATGTCGTACGGACCGTCGTTGCTACCAAAGGGGAGAAAGATGTTCCAATGCGCGGCGGCGCGACTGACCACCAAGGGGAGCTCAACTGGATTCGCTTCAGTGCCTCGGGGTAGGGAGCGATTCCTTAAATCCAACACGGCGGTTTGAGCCACCAGCGTTTCGTTATGCCTTTGCAACAAGACCCAACCGGCGATACCAGCAACAACCAAAATGCTCGCTGCGATTGCGAGCAGTGTGCGCTTTTTGCGGAGTTCATGGGATTTTCGGAATTCAGAAAAGTCGCTATAGCAGGGGCTGCAAGAACCTAGATGATCGAGCCACTTTTCAGCTTGGTCGAGTGGCATCGTTCGAGAAGCGATTCTCTTCAGAACGTCCGGGCCGGGACACCCGCTGCGTTCGGGATTTGGAAACTCCCTGACCAGGCCACGGCCAAGTGCGTCCAAGAGTCGCTGTTCGTCTCTCGCAGAATATCCTCTTGGGTTCAAACGTCTCTCCTCTTGCAGGGTCACAATGTAAAATCAAAAAGATGCCAACGCATCTTTTCAAACCACAGGTCGCAGAGTTTTTCGTTTCAACAACCGGACAATACTCTGCCTTAGCTTTTCCAAATTATATTCGAATTTCTTCCGTGCCTGTTCCTCGGAAACTCCTAACCAGGTCGAAATCTCCTTCCATGAATAACCGTATTGACGTGCCTGCCAAACCTTTCTCGTCCATCCATCCATACGGTTTGTTATCTGCTTGAGAGTGATTGCGCGTTCTAGCTCGCCCGCCCATTCCGTGTCAAGAGCGCCTTCAATCAACTCAAGATCCACGGTCGATGCAACCAGTTCAATCGTTTCTTGTCTCTTGTGCTCGTTCTTTAATACTCGATTGAATCGGTGGTGGAAAGCACCAATCAGGTAGGATTCGAGGTCAGAAATAGGCGGCTGACGATCTCTGCTGCGTTGGCGGGTCTTCACAACCGAACGGAGCACCCTCTCCCAAACGTCGGCTGCGAGCGCTGTCCTGTTCGGCCCGGATTCTTTGTCGCCCAATTCGCGCCGCGCATGTGCAAGCACATGCGGCCATGCTTCCCGCGCGGCCGCCAACAAATCCTCATCTACCGGAAGCGGATTTTCACCTGGCTCTTGTTTAGTCCCAAATAGCACCCATTCGCCATACGGGTCCGGTTTCTCCATTGGGTGCCCTGGGAGCCTCGGGTGAAAGAGCCGTCTCAGAATGAGTCAAAAGGATCGTGACATTCAGTTGTGAGTCGTGTCAATGGTACGGGGATACACCTCTACTTTGAGCGAAAGATTTTTCCTCCGGTTTTGCCGTTTCGATGTTCCCTAGTAAGTGAGGGGTTTCGCGTCTCACTTACGCGAGAGGGTCCGCTCGCAGGTGTCCGCGGTTGTTCGAGGAATGCCCTTTTGAACCCCGATTAGTCACCTTTTTACTCACGAAGGAAGGAATACCAAGCTCGCGAATTCAAGCCGGATAACACGGGGGCATGCATGGCGGCCTACGATGAGATGAGCGAAGCGGAACGACGGCGGCTAGCGGAAGTTCTTGGGAGTCTCACCGGATTGCAAGGTGGGCCTACGGGGAGTCTGCCAGACGGGACTCATTACGAATACGATCCCATCTTGAAAGTCACCGTGGAAGTGACCGCGTCCGGCGAGCGCTACCCTGTGACGCTGGTCGATGGAAGATTCATCCGCGAGGGCGAACGAGCGGTCGCACATAAGACCGGGGAATAACGCCGAACTGGTCAGTTTCCGATAAGTGCGTCCAAGTGGAGGGCATCTGGCATATTCGTACAGAAAAGGGTTACTTGCCCTGTGCTAGCTTTGCAGCATCCGCCGCCATGAACCGCAGCATCTGCTCCTTCAATTGTGCATCTACTTCATCCGCGATCGTCACAACATCAGGAAGCAGCTTGCTGAATTCCAAAGCGTTCGTGTTTTTGTGCAGCGTGCTAAAAATGGTGACCTGCAGTAGACGCGACTCCTCTACCGCCATCGCTACGGTGTAGCCTTGTTTACGCCGCAGATCCCCGTGGTCAGCCGCAGCCTTCGAAATCGGAGCTTTCGTCCCTGCATCCAGACGCAGCCGCGAAATCACCTCATGCAGAAGGTGAGGAAGATGGCCCGTGCGCTCTTCAAAGTTCAGCGGGACAGACTTTAGGTCTGGCTCCCGCTCGACCCGAGCAAGCCAATCCGTAATCACAGATTGGAGTTCACGCTCGATAATGTCCGCCACAGGCTCAATAGTGGCAGCACCGCCGGTCGCTTTAGCTGCCCCAGCTGACCCCATAGATTTGGTCATTACACCCTTTCTCGTTTACCACTCTATTCATCAATCTCGCTTAGAGTTGTCGCTGGTAATCTCGACTAAACAATCTTGTTCAATCGTGTTTCTAGTCATTTCCTTGACCAGTTTCTCAGTAAAACGGAATGCAAACTGTGCTAAAAGCAACATCCCGCCGTCTATTGGAGTTTTCTGATGTGCAATGAATAACCAGCAACTTCGCTGAGCAAGTTGAGGATAAGCTGACCTGCCACTGACTACCGGGGCTGCCCTCGGAAGGACAGCCCCGTTCCTAGTTTTGTCACTTGCGAGCGAGTTTCGCCCTAGGTTTTGGCTTCTCTTTGCCTGCGGTTCTCTTAGCCTTTTTCCGAGCTTTCTCGCGCTCTTCTTTGGCGACGCTGGTGCGAAGAGCTTTCGTGTCGATTTTGAAGAGTGAGGCTGCGACGCTAAGTGCATCGTCGTCCTTACTCTCGGTTGTCCTCTCCGCGGAGCCTAGAAGCATTGCTTCGAAGATCAGCACTGCCAATCCTGCAGCATCCGCCTTCTTGTAGAGTGTCCGGGCCTTCTCGGCCATCTGATAATCGCGGGGGTCTTTCGGATTTTGCAAACCATGCCGCTTCGCCAGACGGCACGCCAGTTCGTGTGGCAGGGAGCGCAGAGCAAAGCACGCCACCATCCGCATCTGTTCTGTTCCAAATTGCGGCTTCACACGTTTGAGAACGTCGGCCATAAGGCGGTGCCGGAAGGAAATGGTTTGCTTCGTTTTCCGGTTTGCGGCCTTCTTTTCCGCTTGGAATTGAAGGCGCTGCTCTTCTTCCTTTTGTCGGTTCCCGAAATGAACCTTGCAATCTCGGTTTGAGCAGATTTTGACGAGACGCCCCTTCTCCATGCCGTCTGCATAAATAGCAGGTTTGAGGTGGTCACAGAGGCGCTGTTCTGGTCTGGCATCCTTCCCCTTCATCGGTTTCCGCGCAACGACCTCGACGTAGTTGCGGCGAGCGAGAATTGGTGTATCGCCTGCCACATCGTAGTTCTGCGTAATCGTTACGAGATTGGGCATCTTCGTGACTCGCTGCGCGATGTGCGCGTCGAGTTTGCGATTGAAACATGCGGCGTCGGCGCACGAATCCTCCCTGACCTCGGAGAAGAGTAAGGCGTTGAATCCAGTCCGCTTCGGGCAGTTGGCACAACTTCCCGCTTCCGGCACAAGGGTTTCATCGTCCTTCGAGAACGGAACGGATTTGAGACTGAGGTAGATGTTCTGCGCCATCCACGCCTGCAAGCGGCTGACGGGCACGAGGCTCCGGTCGGCATCGTTCGCGGCGTAGTAGCCGTCGAAGCAATGCGCCAATGCCTTCTCCTGCACCTCTGCTGCGAGCTTGGCAATGAGCAACGCATGACTCAAGCCGATATGTCCTGCAACGAATGCGTTTGCTACTGGTTCGGTCAAGTCCAACAGCTTTAGCCTTTCGGCCACGTCTTGCGGACGTTTTCCGATTCGGGCAGCAAGTTTTTCAATGGTGTAGTTAGCCCCCTCGAACCCAAGAAGCGTGCGATAGCCCTGCGCCTCCTCGAAGGGATGCACGTCCTTGCGTTGCACATTTTCAATTTGCTGTGCCTCTTGAGCTTCTAGGTCGGTCATTGCTTTAAGCCGGATAGGAGCTACTTCCAATCCGGCTAGCTTCGCTGCGCGGTAGCGTTGTGCCCCGGCAACGATTTCCAGATGATTGTTCACTGGCCGCACTAGCAGGGGCGACAGAATGCCCTTATTGCGAATGCTCTCTGCCAGTTCTTCAAGAAACGATTGGTCAAAAACCTTGCGAGGATTCGTACTCGATTCAATCAACTCCGCAATCGGAACTGTCATGTACTCTTTCAAGGACTTCGCTGCTTCTTTCGTGCTCATCGTATTTCTCCTTTTTTTGAATCTTCATCAATCTCAAAATTCATCGAGCTAAAGAATTGTTGTGAGTTGTTCGGTTTGGCAGGTTCGTGCGTGGGGTCGTGTCGTAGCAGCTTAGGATTCGGTCGGGTCGCTCGCGTCGGCTTTGAGTTTCAACTGATTCACCGAGCAGTCGCCTAGCGCTACATCGTTCCGAATCTTGCCGAAATACTTCGCTTGGATGAGCTTTCCATCGGCTCCGGGATGGCAGTAGAGGTAGCGAATCTCAACGATCTGCCCCTCGCGTGGAAGCGCGTAACGTTCAGGTACTCCCACAGTGCCCATGAAGCGCTGGCGATTTTCCTCTAACAAATAGAGACCGATGGAGCGGTGTCCATCGGCGGCCTTTACCGCTGGCTTGGGGCCGACGATGAAGGAAGAGGTCGTGACAAACTTGCATTTGAAGTGCTGTCCTGCACGTCCTCCCGCATACGCCGCGTTCCGGTTCTTGCAAACGAACCCTTCGGCGCGAGATTCGTGCATCGCTTTCACAAAGGCCCGCTTTGCTTTTGGTGTCATGACTGTGTCGCAAACGCGGAGGGCTTCGTCCACGCCTCGGAACACGAGGCCAAGACGTGCGTAACGGATTTCGTAGGGTTGAATCCGCAGGTCAGTTCCGTTTATGTCGAGCAAGTCCCAGAGATGGAACCTTGAATCGGTGATTTCACCGTCCACTAGGAAGGCTTGCGCTTGCACGGACTCTAGGCATTTCGTTAGCCGAGAGTCGATTGGGATAAGCTGGCCGAGTTTGTTGATTCCCGAATATTGGCCGTCCGTCTTTTGTACGGCCAGTCGTCGCCCATCGAACTTCTGTTGGAACCACCAAGACGCATCCTGTACCAACTGCAACGCCTCGGGTTCCTCGATGGGAGTTAGTAATTCCGGCGCGTGACCGGAATGCTCCTTGACGGAAGGCAATCCAACGGAAATAGGTGTATCGCCGTTGGTCGTTGCCTGCCCGATGCGATAACCCTTGCCTGTCTTTTCTCGAATGATTCGGTCATAGACGCGCTTAGCTTCCTCATAAGCGACGCTGCTCACCTTCGCATCGCTTTGCAAAGCTGAACCGCGCCGCCCCCACTGCGCCTTGACCGACCACTGTTCTTCAATGCTTTCCAATTGGAGGTGATACACCTTGTCTGAACTACCTTGCTGGAAATACAACTCAATTGTTTCTGTCTCCTTCACGCACACTTGCAACGGCTTCGCTGCTTCTTTCGTGCTCATTTCTCTTCTCCTTTTTTCTGATTTCTAGAAAATCTCAATACTCTTCGGGCAAAAGAATCGTGGTGACACTGCGGTCGGCTTCGGTGATGACGTAAAGGGCTTCGCCCGCTGACGTGTTGTAGCGGCTGAGAAGCCGGAAGCCTCGGTCGAGGCTGAGTGCGTTTTCTTGGCGGTCTTCCTCACACAGGTCGCCCCAATCGCCCTGAAGGTGCCGGGCGAGGAACTCCTGCGGCTGTTGTCCTGCCTTTTGGAGAGCGGTCAATGCGCCGGGTGTTGCAACGACTTGACCTAGAGAAAAGAGACTGTGTTTCGTGATTGGTTGCATTTGGAACTCCTTTGAAGGGTTTTTATTTTTGCTTCCCAGGCAACGCGGAGCGGTGCATGAAAAACAAATGCTCTTCCTAGCCGTCCCAGGCGCTTCACCGTCCGCGCTGTCAAGGCCGCGCAGTTTGCGTTCATCGGAGCGAAGCGCAGAGCCTTGACAGAAGAAGCGGGCGGTGAGGCGCAGTCTTTCGGCGGGAAGAGCATTTGAAATTCGTAAAAAGGTTCTTACCGAGCGGGAGGTGTTGAATTCAGGAAGGCACACCCTGCCATCAGCGTTGGCAGAGTGTCTTGGCCTTCTGAGACAGGAGAGTTAGAGCAATGAAGGACGTTGAGGGATGGAAGTTTTAGGCGGCCTGATCGTCCGTCTGAACGGCTGGCAATTCATCAGTTAGTTGTTCGCCACGGTCGAGCTTCCCGATTTTCGCGAGGTGAATTTCGGCAAGCCTGTGCTCCAGCTCCGGGTGCTCTTTATCGGAGATCATCCGGTATCGCAGCTCGCCTTCGGCCGAGATATGGTTTCCACGCTTGAGAGTGCCTGCGAACTTCGCCAGGTTTCCCCAGGCAACCAGTCGGTGCCATTCGGTACGTTCAACGTTTTCCTTGGATTCTTTAGCGCGCCATCGAACAGTGGTTGCTAGGTTGAGGATCACGTAGGGCGTATTGTTTCGAGCTGTGCGCTTCTCGGCGTTCTGCCCGAGGAAGCCAATTAATCGAACGGAATTGTCGTACATGAGATTCCTCCTTAGGTGCTGTACAGCGCAATCTATGATACTATATGTATAGCAGCATGGAAATAGTCGTTTTGGCCGCGAAGAGGCAAGTCACGGGCTCGACCGACGAGGAGCAAGGGAGATTCAACAATGGCGCCGATGGGGGAGAGCTGGCTGAATTACGAACGACAGCGGCGGCGCCTAAACGCACGGTTGGGCCTGATGGTTTTTGCGCTTCTTCCATTGCCAGCGATCTTAATTACCGTTGGATTCTCTCCGCTGAGGATGCTGCTGGTAGTAGCGTCCTTGGGCGTCAGTATAGGGATTCTGTATCCGTTGTGGTGGAGAACGAAGCACAATCCGCACCGTGCTTCATGTGCGGAAAGGCGTACGCGGCGAATCGCCTGGGTTTGCCGGCCATGTGGTTTTGCATGCGGGCTCGCAGCAACGTTGTCCTGGTCGGTGGGTACGAAGGATGGCGAATTGGTTGGTGTGGCATTCGGCGTTGCGGCCGTGTTGCTGCTGTTCTTCTCGTATTTCTCTGATAAGAAAGCAGAGCGCAAGCTATTAGCCGCGAGACGGACGACCTAACCCACTAGGCAGTAGTATGTTCTACAATAAATCGTGCTCGGTCAAATCGCCGACGGACACCGTTGGAATCGCTGCGTAGCATTCTCAAACTTGCGATTTGTACGTCAAGACTCCATAATCATCCGACTTGCGTCAAAGTGATCCGTCGTAGTGAAAAGACGTTGCCTAATGCCGGGGATCAATGAATCTGCCTGGACAACTTACAAGAGACGAGTGGAAATCCGTCGTGCTGTCGAAAGTTGACCCGGATTACACCGCATTGTTGGTTGTGGACCTCCAAAATGATTTCTGTAGTGCTGAGGGTGCTCTCGCCTCTCTCGGCAGTGACGTTTCACCATGTGCAGCTGCGGCGCAAAAGATAGAAGAATTCTTACTAAAAGTGCGAGGGAAAGTATCCTTCGTCGCGTTTTTTCAGCTCGTCTACGATCCCGGTAAAATGTCCGAGTCTCAGCGCGAACGGCTGATTCGAGATGGCAAGCCGATCATATGTACTCCGGGAACCAAGGGCTCCGAACTCTTTGTACAACCTGTGGCGACCGATTTCGTCTTCGTTAAACACCATTACAGTGCATTTTCCAATAAGCAATTCCAGGAATTGTTGCGAGAACGGTCGATAAGAACTTTGGTCGTTACTGGGGTAGATACGCATATATGTGTTGAGGGGACTGTTCGGGAAGGCTACGATCTCGGCTATCGCATGCTTGTTCTCTCAGACCTCGTTGCGACAAGGAGTTCGGAGTTGTCGAGGCACGAGAATTCTTTAGCTATGTGTGAGCGCTATTTTGCCCTAACACTAGAGAGCAACAAATTTCTTGCCCTTTTGAAGACACAAGGTCAGGCGGCCCGCAAGGCCAACACATGAAGGAGGCCGCCACGGCCGATTGCCTTTATCTGGTGTCTAGCAGTGCCAGCCGAGAATATGTCTTGGGCTGCGTGGAATGCTTAGCGTTGCCCCGTGGTTCAATCCAACATTTTCGTTACCTTCATCCGTACATTGACGAGCAACTCCGTGATTCTCTCCCCACAGAGAATGGCGAACTTCCGAATGCACTACGCAGCCTGCCCGTAGTGGTTGTCTATCTCTACCAAGAGCAAACAAGCGGCAAATGGAGTGCTGAACAATCAAAACATCCGGAAGGGGCATACTTGCCAATTCGTTGCGGAAGATTACTTAACGCATTCAGCGAAGGAGAGGTTGCTCATTTCTATTTTGAGATGGGTGACTACATAGCTGCCGAGAAAGTCGGCAAGTCCGCGAGGTCGATCCTTAACAAGAAAGTCAGATTCCTAAAAAGCTCCAGCAAGAACGCACGGCCAAGTTTTGCCCACATCGGAACTCACCTGAAATTAGCCAGTCCTAAAACTGAGGACGCCTCGGCATTTCAAACGTTCGTTTACAAGGCATATGAGCCTGGTGAATGGCGTACGCGAAGCCTCGGCAGCGCGCCGCTTGACGTCACTTACGACATTGTATTCGCCCGAGTGGTTGGCCTTTTCCAAGAGGTGAATGGAAACTTTTTGGAGTTGTCTCCAGTCCACAAACCCGTGCTAGGAAGTAGATACAGCGAATACGAACTGCAAACAGGTGCGAAATATCATCTGAAAATTACGACTCACTTATCTGCCCGAACGCCGGCCCAGTTGGCAGGCCAGGGAACAGCCCAATTGGGGCTGATGTACAACCCCGATCTCATAAAGCCGATTGGACCTACTAGTTTCCGAATAGCATCTCAATACGATCTTGAATATTGGTCGTTCACCGTTGACAGCCACCGGAATCAACACAGCATGCTCACGGTGAGGTGCAATCATGAAGTCGCAATTGATCGAGACAATTTTGTAAGGAGGGAGGTACTCTGCCCTGAAATTTCCCTGCAAATATCGATTACCGTGCCTCCTCAAACATAAGCCACCGGAACTCCAATGAAAGAAGAGAACCAAATACCGGAGTTTATCGTTTCTCGCGATTGGCCTTTTGCGCGAGCCGATGAGGAAGCTAAGGGCGATGCGGTCCAGGCACTAGTGGTGAATCATACCTTGATTGTTGGTCAATCGCGTTCCGGCAAAACGAACGCTGCCCGTCGAATAATCGAAGAGATTTTGGTTTGGACTGATGCCCGGATAGTCATCCTCGATCCAAACGCTGATTTCAGATCATTAGCCAAATTAAGCGGTTCAAAAGATTTGCCGGACTGGGATAGACGGTTCGCTGCGCGGTGGAAGAAAATTGCCAAGCACATCGCTGTGGCGACATCAGGTAAAGCCGGGGGCATTTATTGGGGGACGCTTACTCTGGCCGATATGGCTGGCTATCTGAAACTTACGCCGACAACCACATTCGCCGAGTATCGACATTTGGACCGTCATTTCGCGTTTGAAATGAAGACCAAAGGGCGCATTGGCAGTTTAGAGGAGTTCCTAAAAAGCGAATATTTTCGCATGGCTGCTGGCGAAGACTTGGAAAGATATAAGCTCCGCGTCGAAGAGCTTTCACGTCTAAAAGTGTGGGCCGCGAGTGAGCAGACAGATCTGAACTCCTTGTTTGGCGAGAATCAAAGGGCCATTGCTGTCGACCTGTCCATGGAGGACTTTTCGACAGAAAACGTGCAAGTGAGAATGATCACCGCAGCTCGCACCCTGGAAGTCCTGTGGCGACAGGGTGAAGAACAGCGGAAGGATTTTCTTCAGAATGGCTTACCTTGGGCGGGAACTGTTGTGGTCATTGATGAAGGACATCTTTTTGCTCCACCAGAAACTGAAGACTTACAACAGCGGCTTGTGTCCGAGAAAATTCAACGTTTCGCTGACCAGGGGAAGAAACTCAATCTCTACTTAATGGTTGTTACTCAACAACCCGGAAAACTGCATGTAAATGTACTCTCAGAGTTCAACAATAGAATCATAATGCGCGTGAACGAACGTGGTTCACTGACAGCGCTGGAGAGAACATTCGGTGGAATTCCCAAAAGATATGACGGAGCGTTGACGTTTAAGCCAGGCGAGGCTCTGATTGAAGGTGCTCTATTGTGTGACGAGACCCCTCCTGCAGCGGTGCCTCGCGGCATCAAATTTGAGAAAGCCCGCACCATTGAGGGGGGTGGGACACCGAAACCAGACTGGGCAAGACCGCGTATGCCGAAATCCACATGATTGGCCGCACTCTATTGGTTTACCCGACATTCCCGCCATCTGATTTTGTTCCATTTTCCGGCACCCGTCCGCGTAAACTACCACGTACAAGTATTCCGATGATGCCAGAGTTGAAGACATGCACCCTGCCATCGTTTGAAAGATCCCCCAAGCGGGACGGTGCTTCCTGCCACACGCCGAAATGGTCCGAGCAGACCTAGAGACGCTCGCAGAGGGAACGAATCTGACGGGCAATGCGTTGCCCGCTAGCGGCCTTCGCGTATCCCGGGAAAGTATTAGGGAGGCCCCTAAAAAGGGGCCTCCTCGCCGTTGGTCGGCAGGTCGGGTGGCGCGGCATTCGTGTCGCGTTTTTCGGCGCGGTCGAGCTTGCCGATCTTGCTAAGGTGGATTTCCGCGAGACGAACCTTGACCTTCTTATGCTTCTTGTCGTTGAACTCGCGGTAGCGCAACTCGCCTTCCACGGAGAGGTGCGTGCCCTTTTTCAGAGTTGCGGCGAACGTCGAAAGATTGGCCCACGCGATCATCCGGTGCCACTCAGTACGGTTCACGTACTCGCCCGATTTCTTGTCCTTCCAAGACGCTTGCGTGGCGAGTGATAGAACGGTGTATTCGTTTCCGCTCTTCGTGCTCTTCACTTCGGCGTCCTTCCCTAAAAATCCAATTAACCTCACGGTGTTGTCGTACATCGAAAAATCTCCTTTGATGCCCTGAGTCTCTCAAGGCACACCACCCGGAGGGCGCGAGTGTGAGACAGCTCCCAAGTGCCAAGGTCTGCTTTCTTGGAGGGTGCCCGCAAAGTGGGAGGAACCAAGACACCGTAGGGGCGCTCCCGCGAAGCAGAAGACCGCCGCGCCGCCGGGCGCTGGATTGTTCCCACTCGCGGTGCTTGAGAGTGAAAGCGGCTGAAAAAGGGGTTAAAACGCAACACCGCTGAGGTGGAATTTTTGGCGACCGAAGCTGAGACGACAGGGCACGAGCCGTTTGAGTTTTCGCCATGTTGAGCTGGAAGGACAGAGGGGTCGGTATGTGAGGACTATGATTCGCGTGGCGCCGCGTTGTCGTCAATACCACCACAAAAAGGGGCACGTCGAGCGCGAACGGCGAGTACTAAAGCTGCCGCGCACACGAGTCAAGGTGAGTCGCGGAGTACCGTCGGGAAAGAACGGCTGCTATCCGCGCAGTTAAACGGCGAATCTAGCGATTAGCCATTTTCTGGGCCATGTATAGAATAAGCTTGCGGTCTTCGTCCTCCGTTTTACTCAAGAGGCGGCGAAGCTTGTTGAGATAGCGTGCATCTTTGCCGGCGCTTCCCCAGGCGATGTCTTCAGACGACTTCCGCTTGGGAAGGTTCGGAAGGACGGGCGGCTCCTCGCCGTCATAAAACAGTTGGTAGAGGGGAGCTTCTAGGGCTCGAGCCAGCTTCTCTAGTGTTTCTATGGCTGGAACGGTGTGCCCGTTTTCAACCCGAGAGATATAACATCGCAGCAGGCCGGTCCGCTTTTCAATGTCCCCCTGCGAAAGCTTTTTCTCTTCACGCATCTCGCGTAAGCGATCTCCAATAATCACGGTGACGTTATCTCCTCCACCAGACTATGTCCGCCAATACTGTAACTCCGAATACGACATCAAGTCATTCCTCAGGCCATGGTCCGGGGCTGGCGAGAGATAGGCGGAAAGGGCGACCCCGTAATTGAACGCATTCAACTGGTTGAATGTCTATTTTCTAGTCGAAAAGCGAGCTTTGCTTTTCCATTCGTAGAGGAATGATAGGTTTCGGCAGGCCATCACCCCAAAGGCTGCGGAACAGATCAACCGTCCCAGGACCGAACCCCGCGTAGTGGTTGTTGGCAAATGCCAGAATCATGATTCGCCGCTCTTGGATCTTCTTGAGAAGGCTCACCCACTCGGAAAGATCACTTTGGCGATCTACAATCACCTTGTCCCAAGTTGTCGTTTTTTCCTCGATGCCTTTCCGGTCCCCCAACCAGCGAACGTAAGTGAAGTCGGCGGTAATTAGGTCGAATTTGTCCTTCATCTCCCATGGCCGCGGCATCCAGCCTTGATCAATCAGCGTGAGAGCGACGCCGTGCTCTCGCAACACATCTGCGAGTTTAGGAATCAGCCAGTCCTTGTTGCGAATCTCGACGGCAAACTTGTGCTCCTTCGGAAGCCTTTTCAGAAACGGAACTAGTCTGGCTAGAAAATCGTCCAGAGACTTGAACGCGTATTTGTCGAACTTGCCGAATTGAAACAACAAGGGGCCGAGCTTTTCGCCTAGAGCCTCCAGTGTTGTTAGAAAGACCTTAAATTCCTCATCACAATCTTTCAGAACCCTCTTGTGTGTGATCTCCTGTGGTACTTTGGCCGCAAAAAGAAATCCCTCCGGGGTTTTAGCATTCCAGGAACGCACCACGCTCACATTCGGAGTTGCATAGAAGGTTGAGTCAATCTCAACAGTGTCGAAGTGCTGCGCGTAGTAGCTGAGGTAGTCGCCCGGTCGCAAGCCCTTCGGATAGAACGATCCCTGCCATCCTTTGGCTGTGAACGACGAGGTCCCGACAAGAATCGGCGGATGGTTCACGGGAGAGAGTATAGCGGAACCCGCAGCGGAGGCCGTGTTGGGTTGACGCACCCCCGGCCATCAAACCGAAGCGCTCTTTGAGCTATGGTGTGCTTTGGCGGCCGTCACCCCGCCCCAGAGCGAACCGGGATTGGCTCGATCGCCATGAAGCTTCATCATCCGGTCGAAGAATTCGCGCACGGTCGTCGTCTCCTCGTTGAGGCGCAGGAAGTCCCGGAAGTAGCTGCGCGTTTCTTCGATGATCCGCGGGTCGTCGTCGTTCTCGGGCCGTTTGTGACCGGCGACCACGGCGCGAGGTTTCAGCAATTCGAGTTTGTCGAGGGCAGCGATCCATTTGGCCCAAGACTGTGGATTACCTTCCGCCATATACGGATGGACGCCGTTGTAGGCGACGTCCCCGGCTACCACCAAGTCGATGGAGGGGACGTGCAGACTCGTGGACAGAGCCGTGTCGGTGTAGCCCGTGTCGACCATGACCAACTCGTGCCCTTCCAGCTCGATGGTGTTTCCTTCGAGCGCCTCGGCCACAGCGAGCTGTTCCGGGAGCTGGCCGGGAAAGCGCGAATTCCAGAAGCTGTTGAAGTAGGGCGGATCGAGTTCATGACGCATGGCCTCTACGATGTCCGGCCTTGCCACCGCCCGTGCATGGGGGAAGCGCTGCTTAAGCAGCCCTATGCCGAAGAAATGATCGCCATGGCTATGGGTCAAGTAAATTGTGGTCAGATTCTTGCCGCTCGCTATAACCCAGTCCGCCAGAGCCTGCGAAGCTTCTGCGGTAAGGAAGGTATCGACCAGCACAGCATCCCGTCCGCCGTAGATCAGCGTGGACGAGTTGGGCACCCAGGCCAGAGACTCGTAACCTGGCGGCAACTCCCGGTTGAGGCCGGGCCGCTTGGTGACGAACACCGACCATTGCAAGAGAGCCTTTTTATGGTTCATGAGAATTCCTCCGTGAGTTTTTCCATACGTTCGGGCTTGTTCTCCCTCCATGCGAAGGGAAAAACCGATCAATGAGGTCGGCACAAAGGCATTGTAGTGGAATACGCAGTAAACTGAGTACCTTCAGGTACCCCACCGCTGCGTTTACGGTCTATGTCGCACTCACCATGTTGGAATTGTCAGGTTACGATTCCAGCCCAAACTCTTCTAAAACGACTTTTGGCGTTATGACTTTTTCCCCGTGATTAAACAAGCCGACCGTGAGAACCAACAGGGTGCTCAGATAGGACAAAACCAGTAGCTCGAGGTTCTTCAAATCGATCCGAAACATTCCCCACTGGTGCCCGTGAACGTCCGAAGATGTACCTCGGTAGACGTGATCATACAAACCCTCAAGTCCCACTTCTTTCGCCATATCTGCCAAGGTTTTGGACTTCATCTTCGGAGTCATCTTTTGGAATGGTTCGACACTCACCCCCACGACCGATTGTCCTTTGCGCTTCTTGTCTTCGATGAAGCGGGAGATCAAGATTGTCGCCCTTTTGCCCACCTCACGTAGCGACCGTTTGGTGTAGTACTCGGCATTCTGCGCAGACTGAGCCACCCAATACAAGCTGATGAAGTCTTCGCAGAGTACTCGACAGAGAATTGCGAATGGCACGTCCAAATCCAGAACCCGCAAAGCGGCACTTCCGATCTTGGCGGCTCTGCTTGCAAAGTAGTGGAATAGAAGAGTTTGGGTATTGTGGTGCCTTATCTTTTCGAACTCTCCCAAAATCTCTTGCAGAACCTTCAAGACTTCTTCTATTTCCGAGATGTATTCTTCTTTCGTTTGCAGCATATTAGATTCACCTTACTCTTCAAGGCTGTAGGGAGCGCGATTTCACATCTGATAACAGCTTATTTCTCAGAAATAGTTTTACGCACGTCCGTCCCCCACATCTGCCCGTTCTGCTCCAAAACGGCTGCAATTTTTTTGATCGCAGACCAGTATGTATCAATGAGTTGTTTACACGCCGGACCCGCTTCTTTCATCCAGATCTTCTGTTCATCTTCACCGATGGATAGCGCATCGAAGATTTTGTACATCTCGCTATAATCTATGCCACTGTGACTGTTTGCTATGTACATATCTCCGGTCTCTTTAAAAACCGCTTGATACCCTGCGAGAAGCATAACTAATTCGTTGTGAAGCATCTCTTTGGAAGGCGGCCTCTTATTTGTTTCCGTGTACGAAGTGTTGAGTCCCTGTACTACGACTCGCTTAACGCCCATGTTGAGGTGTTCGGCCACAGCAGCATGACCAGCCTCATGGACCGCTAGTAATTCGCAGTTATTTTGAGCATCCAGAAAACGCTTCGTCATCCGCTCCGTCTCTTCGACATCACTGATCGGTATTTCGGGTGCGTCGTCCATATCGTCCTCGCTCCTTGACTACATCCGTAGGCTAAGTTCCCGCGCTCACTGGACAAGGGAAATTCCGACGTTCGGCAAGGTGATTTATCGGGAGTCGCCAACCCATTCTTCGCGGAGCACCGCCGCGAGCCAGCGTCCGAGCCCATCAAGATCGGGGAATATTGTCACCTCATCGACACCCGCCACGGACAGACTTTTTTCTATAGCGTGCCTTTTATCTCCGGGAATTATCACCCGTATAAGATATGGTCGGAATTTAATCGGAAGATGGTCGAACCCATTTAAATCGCTTCCGTGGATTGTAAAGCACGATCGTTGAGAGCTAATCCTCCTTGAGAAGTGCGTTGGGTAAAGCGCAACAGGAAACTTCTTTTTCAGGCTCTTTGTATTCGAGTATCGTTCAGGCAACCAGTCCTTGTATCGGTCTGCATGCTTTACGACCATTCCTGATTCGGCAGCAGGTGCGACGACTTCTGCGATGTTTACGACAGACTTGTTAAGTTCCCAGGGTTCTAAGATCCAAACAGCCGCATCTGTATCGTTTTTTGCTTTCCCGCCTTTAACGGCAAAAAACAAAGCAATCAAGGCACTCTCTGTCCAATCCAACAACCGAGTGGGCGCGCCGCAATGTTGCATCAGAAAATACCACTCCCAAGAGTTTTGAGGACGCTCAAGGCCAAGACTGGGGGCCCGGACCATAAACTCCTGCCTTATTTCATCCTCCACGGCACGAATTGGCCTCCTAAGAGGAGAGTAGCGGTACATGCTGGGTCGAAGAGCCCAAGTTGCATCGGATTGGCCGCGAAACCAAGGCCCCCAACTGGTCTCTGCTGTAAACCATTCTTTGGTCAATCGCTCCACCACTTCGAGGTACCCGGAAACACTCGTAACCGTATGCGTGGTCGGAGTCTTCGACATTGAGGATTTGGAGGAGTTCATTTGGGCGTTTTTCCTTCCTTAGCGTGCTAACCGGGACTTATTCAAGGCTCGCCGGAGTGCTCTTTGACCACGCTTCGAGGATTCTTGTCTTCGCGAAGTCCGACGAACTTCGAATGTCGCAACCTATCCGCCTCAGTCCATTCTAAGAATTCGATCTGAGCTACCGATTCTGGCCTCAACCAAATTGCCTTCTTCATTTTCCCAGCGTTGAGTTCCTCCCCGAACCGTGAGCGCCTCGTCTCTGGCAAATTGACGAATGGACAGCTCGGCGTCACGAGATGTTTCAATTTCGAAAACACTTGTCGCCGGGAGGCCGGTACAAATCCGTTCCGTGTTCTTGCCACATACAGCAGCTTGTCTCCGTCATAGTAGCCGACGATCAGTGAGTCAAACCCATGCGGTCCAGGAAAATAGCCGCCAATGACGAACTCTTGTCCACGATTCACGCGATACTTTATCCAGGCGCCGCTTCGCTTTCCCGGTTGGTAGTGGCTGTTCTTTTGCTTCCCGACGATTCCTTCAAGCCTTTGCTCGCGGACCGCTGCAAGCAGGTCGTTTGGCGCAGCCTCGACATAGTCGCAAGTCCTGATTCTCTTGTCCTTGACCACAGCCAGAGATTTCAACACTGCTCGCCGTTCAGTCAGCGGAAGGTGTGTGAAGTCACGGCCCTTCCAGCACAGCAGATCGAAAATGTAGTAATGAATCCGCGATGATTCAGCACGGAAATTCTGCAGGAGATTGAACTGCGGGCGGCCGCGGTCGTCAATCGCAACCAATTCTCCATCTAAGACCGTTTCCTCAGGCAAGCCAGCCAACGCGTCCACGATATAAGGGAATTGTCGATTTAGAGATTTTCGTCGTCGCGAGAATAAGGTGACACCAGTTCCAGACTTCACCCCAAGAGCGCGATAACCGTCGAGTTTAATTTCCCACAGCCACTCATGGCCCTCAGGTAGCTTCGATACCGAGAGGCACTCCATTGGCTCAATGAACGATGCTTCTGTTCTGGGTAACGAGTCCAAGCGTGCTCGCATTTCTTTTTGCGTCGCGCCTTTTAAGCTAGAAGTGGGCATCCTTGACTTTTCGCCTTTTCTTCGCCTAGTATGGCGTCGAGGGCCGCATACGGCGTGGTCATGAGTTTACCCATTGCATCCACGAAAACAGAACGGCCCACAACTCCAAACCCCTGGGTCTTACCAGCCCGGGCTTTGACCGTCTTTTATGGCTGTCCCGAAATGCCTCGGCTTTCGCATTACTTCTTGCCACGACTACTCTTCGCAAAAAAACAGATTCTTTACCTCGACGGAGCAAACCAGATCAGCCCACTCCTCCTAGCGCGTTTCGCGAGAGAACGCGGTCTTGACTCGTCGAGCGTGAATAGCCTCATTCGCGTCGCGCGCGCCTTTACCTGTTTTCAACTGACGGAACTCGTGCGACGTGTGCCCAAGACTCTGGAGAAATGTCCTGCCGACGTACTGATCGTCACGGCCTTGCCAGATTTATATTTCGACGAGGATGTGCAAGACCGGCCGGCGCGCGCTTCCTTTGAACATGCACTCGAAGGCTTGCAGCAGCTTGCGCCGCTCCAACTTCCCATCGCCGTTTTTTCCGATGCCACCTCGTTCAAAACAAGACGGCACGATTTCTTTAAGAAACTCCGCAACCAGGCAGACCACATCGTGAAAGTTGAATCCGATTCCGAAAGCTCCCTTTCCTTTACTCGCGAGAAAGATACACCGCTCCTATCAGCTTGAACGGAAAGTGCGAGGTGCAGTATGGGCAGAACCGTCCCTACATTTGTTCAATTGATTCAACAGGCCGCAGAACGTTGGAAGAAATTCCGCCGGGCATTGCGAAGAGAAGACCACGAACATTTCGACAGGCTCTTTGTCCGCGTGCGCTACTACACCCAGGCCGCCACCTATCAGTGTCACGACAATCCGATGGAAGCCATTCTTCTTTCCATTGCCCTCGACCAGGAAAAACGGCTCAACGCTGTGGAGAAAGTTCTGCAGAACGCGGGAGTGCTTTGTGAAATTGCGGCAAGGATGGATTCTCGATCTCTACCCGAACCAGGACGGGATGACGTTATGGCTCATCGACCGGAACCAGTCGCACTACCGTTTGACCGATAGTTTCGCGCCGGCGTTTTACGTTTCGGGAGACCACGAACGACTCGTCCAGTTGCAGGACGCAGCTCAACACCAAACCACAGAACTGCGCACGCGCTTCACCGAGCGCACGGACTTGTGGCTCAATGCGCCACGCACCGTCCTTGAAGTGTCTGTTCTCTGTCCGACCGATTTTATGGGCTGGGGGCGCTGGGTCCACAAGCGCGACTCGCGCTTGCAGCTCTACAACAGCGACCTTATGGTCGCGTCGCTCTACTGCTGGGAGAAACGAATCTTCCCGCTCGCGTACGTCGAAGTCGAAACTGACGACGAGGGAAAAATCCAATCCATCGAATGCCGCGATGATGAATGGGCTCTCAATTATGAAATGCCACCTCTCAAGATCATGCAGATTCGGCTCGCCGGACTATCGCGGATCGATCCCACGCACGGCCGCCGCGCCGTGCTCGAAATTGAAATGGATGGGACGTGCTGGGAACTCGACGAGGCGGGCGAACCTCCCGCGCTGGGATTTGCGCGATTGGTCAAGCGGCAAGACCCCGACGTGATCCTTTCCGAATGGGGCGATTCCACGATTCTCCCGCTACTTCGGCAGCAGGCCGAACGCTTGAAGTTTTCACTGCCCTTGAATCGCGATGAGTCGGCATCTGTCCACCAGTCGAAGGGACGCAGTTACACCAGCTACGGAAGAATTTTGTTCAAGGCGAGTGCGACAACTCTTTTTGGCCGTATCCATGTGGACAAGCAGAATTCATTCATTTCAGAGAAGTGCGATTTTGCCGGGCTGTGGGAGCTCGCCCGTATCACGAAACTTCCCATTCAATACTCGGCTAGAACAACGACAGGCACCGGCATCTCTTACATGCAGATGGAACTCGCCCATCGCGATGGCGTACTGATTCCCGAACAGAAAGCGGAGCCCGAAGATCCCAAGCATCCCGATGAACTTCTATGCGCCGACCGTGGCGGGCTCGTGTTCGTGCCGAAGCTCGGCTTCACCGCGAACGTTGCGGAACTCGACTTCGTCAGTCAGTTTCCGAGCATTATGGCGCGCTTCAACATCTCGCCCGAGACTGTCAATTGCCCGTGCTGCCCCGATGCTCCGCGCATTCCTGAGCTGCGATACCGCATCTGCGAAAAAAGACGCGGCATCACCAGCCGTGTTGTCGAACGCTTGATTGCGAAGCGCAGCGAACTCAAGAAATTGCAGAAGACTTCTCCGCCCGACGCTGCGCTGCGATTCAAACTGCAACGGGATTCGATGAAATGGCTTCTCGTCTGCTGTTTTGGCTACACGGGTTACAAGAATGCAAGGTTCGGAAAAATCGAAGCCCACGAAGCCATCAATGCCGTCGCGCGCGAAACGCTTCTCGTCGCGAAGGAGATTGCCGAAAACGATGGCTTTCAACTCATCCATGCTTTGGTGGACTCGCTCTACGTTTGGAAAGAAGGAGCCAGACGAGAAGACTTCGAGCGGTTGGCTAACGAAATTGAAACCAAAACACGCCTCCCTCTCGCGATTGAGTCCGTGTACCGCTATGTCGTTTTTCTACCCTCGAAACAATATGCAGACGTGCCCGTGCCAAACCGTTTCTTTGCTGTTGGCGAAGACGGGGAAGTGAAAGTCCGTGGCCTCGAATGCCGGCGCCATGACACAGCGCCCCTACTAAAACGGATGCAGAGCGAGGTATTGGCAATCCTCGCGGAGGCGCACGACTTTGACTCGTACGTTCACAAGATCGAGCGCGCGCGCACGGTTCTAGCGGATTTCCAGGAGCGTCTTTCGAGCGGAGATGTAGATATTCAGGAACTCATCATTAGCAAGCGCATCACGAAAGAGCCGCGCGACTACCAGAAAGCGGGTGTGACCGCGATTGCCGCGCAACAACTCTTCGGTAGCGGCGTAAAACTGCGGCCCGGACAGACCGTCGAATACGTGATTACCGACAGCGACTCCACCGTACCGAATGACCGCGTTCGGGCCTTTGCTCTATGGGAAGGATGGTTCGGTTACGACCGAAAGAAATATACGGCGATGCTGCGGGAAGCGTTTGAACCATTTATACTGTGCCTGCCAAAGAATGCGGAAGAGAATCTTCTGATTGATTCGCTGACCGAAGAAGAACTGAAACGGTTTCCCCTTTTTGCTGCTTTGACAATACCCCGCTCCTGAATCCACGACGCCAGGCGCAACCTTAGAGAATATTCGGCCTCAAAAAGAATGTGCTTTTCATGGTGCTGTACGTATAGTAGCATGTTCATGGTGAGAACTGGTTCTAGGCGAATGGTTCGGGAACTTCGGTGGGCATTCGGCCAGGAAGGGAATGACACATGAACCGCAATCTACCGCGAGTGCCGTATAGACCGCGCGAAGCCGCTGAAGTGACTGGCCTTTCTCTTCGATTCGCTAGGCAAGATGCATCCGTCCCAGTTGCCGTACACAGTCCAGCCCCGGTTGACCCATCACAGATTTTGACGCTCACTGAACTCGCAGAGCGTTTGAAGGTCTCCGAAAGATGGGTTTATGAGAAGTCTCGGCGCCGTTGCCTCAACCCGCTGCCGTGTATCCGCATCGGTCGCTATTTGCGATTTGATTGGACGAGCGTTTCCGCTTGGCTCCGTCAACAGGAACGTGGAGCATGACCGGAACCTGCTAGAGTCACCTGCTTCGTATTTTGGCACGCAGCACTCTTTAGTCTTTCGCCGTCACTTCGCTTTCTTGATTTTTCGCGGCAAACTCTGCAACGCAGCGGCTTTCGTCTTGTCCTCTACCTCGATGTAATGCTTCAACGTAACTTCGCTTTCCGATCCGTGGCGGAGAATTTTGCCGACAAGGTCTAATGGCGTCCCGTTGTTGTAGAGCCGTGTCCCGAGTCCACGGCGGAAAGCATGGAAGCCGTGCCACTCAACCTCGGCGCCCTTCAACGCTTCCTTGATTCGCTTCGAGCCGACCGTTGCTAAGTCCAGAGGGAATACTCGCGGACCTTCAAAGACCCACTTCGTACCGGGATTCGCCTCGCGATGCTTCCTCAGTTCGGTGACTACGTTCGGCAAGAGATGTACTGTGGCGGCGCGGTGCTCCGTCTTCGTGTCGATGACTTCTCGGTGCCACACCGTGCGAACGACGTTCAATTGCTCCCCGTCGAAGTCGATGTCTTCCCACTTCAAGCCGCGAAGTTCTGCGAGCGAGAGGCCAGTCCAAGCGGCAACCACAACCGCGCATCGCGCCAAGCCATCCACCGCGTCCGTGATCTTCTCGACTTCTCCTAACGAATACTTATGCGTTTTGCCGGTCCGTTTGCCTTCTGGAATTTCCACGCCGTCCGTTGGGTTCGGACCTTGCAGCGTTCCGCTCCTCCGAGCGTGGGTGAAGATAGCCGACAGCACCGAGTTGATGTTCAAGAACGACTGGTGAGAGAGTTCTTCCTGTTCGTCAATGCGGTACAAGATGCGCTGCATGTTGGCAGTCGTACACGTCGAAAGCCTGAGTCCGCCGATACGCGGCTGAATTTGTTTCGAGTAGAGGTTGAAATAGCCCTTGTACGTGGACGGACTCTTTTTCGTTTTGATATTCGGGAAGTACACCGTCTCCGCGTATTGTTGCAGGGTCATGGGTCCGTTGACTTGGAGTCCCTGATTCAACGGGTCAAGGACTTCATCGGCCAGTGGACGGACGCTGCGCTTCGTGCGATATTGGTCGTTGTAGTCGGCCAGCTTGCGCGAAACCTGCTTACCGTCCACCCGGTAGCGGATGTGCCAAGCGCCGTTGGTCTGGTAGATGTATCCCTTTTGCATGAGGGAATTCTATCGGGCTAGGGGCAAATGTGCAACAGAATGTGCAACGCTGGTTTCCACAAGTGCAATAGAATCATTGCGGAGGAGTGGCAGAGTGGTTGAATGCGGCGGTCTTGAAAACCGTTAGACTCGAAAGGGTCTCGGGGGTTCGAATCCCTCCTCCTCCGCCAGACTTCGTTGGATGCCGGGGGCACTTTCGAAAGTAAAGTTTGGCGTTCGTTTATCATTGGGCAAGCCTGAAGTGATTGTCCGCACGCGTCCCTGCCCTGCGCGCATAAACTGGATTTAACAACCGTATGTCATCATCCCGCAGAATCGCCTGGATGCTGGGGATTTGGTCGCTCATCCTCGTCATCTACACGGCGGCGTCGCTGTCGCTTCATCGCGGCTCGCCGGCACTTTCCACGTTTGGAAACGTGGTGCAGTGTCTCATCCCGCTGCTGGCGAACGCCGGCCTGCTCCTGAACGCCGGCACGCCCCACTGGCGCAGAAACGCTTTCTGGATGCTGCTCGCCCTGAGCTGCACTCTCTGGATGATCGGACAGTTCGAATGGACCTATTACGAACTCTATCTCCATAAGCCGTTGCCGGGCCTCTATGAGGGCGACATTGTTTTTTTCATCAAGGGCATCCCCATGATGGCGGCGTTGGCTCTGCGTCCCCACCAGAAGCATGGGGAGCTCAACCTGCGCTTTGGGTATCTGGATTTTGTGTTGCTGCTCACCTGGTGGACATTTCTCTACGTATTCATCGTCCTGCCGTGGATGTATGCGACGCCCGCCCTCGCGCAATACAATTACAACTTTAACGTCGTCACAAATATTCAGAACTTGATCATCGTCGTTGGTTTCGGAATCTCCTGGCTGCGGACTCGCGGCGCCTGGCGAACGGTCTATGGCAATCTCTTCGGCGCCGCCATGCTGTACATGCTGATCTCCGTGACGCTCGATGTCGCTGCTGACATGGGCGAGTATTACACCGGAAGTCTGTACGATCTTCCCATGATTTCCTCGTTCCTATGGTTCGGATTTGCGGGAGTGATCGCCTACCAGCTTCGGGACAAACTAGAAGCCCCCACCGATGACTACTACAGCTCCGAGACGGACCCGGAACAGGAAGATGGAAATGTCTGGGCGTCGCGGCTGGCGATGGCTGCGGTTATTTCGCTGCCGTTGTTTGCGATCTACACTTTGCGGTACGGCCATGAGACGCCGGCGGTGCGCGATTTCCGGTTGATGACTACTCTTATCGCCGCTGTTCCGCTGGCCCTGCTGATTTTCCTGCGCGGCCATCTGGCCGATCGGGACCGTTCGCGGCTGCTTGCACAATCCCAACAATCCATCGAAAACCTGAAGCGGCTGCAGGCGCAGTTCGTGCAATCGGAAAAGCTCGTTTCTCTCGGACAGCTTGCCGCCGGCGCGGCGCACGAAATCAACAATCCGCTGGCGGCCATTCTCGGTTTTTCCGATCTGCTTGCGGATGACCCTACGGTTCCGGAAAAGGCCCGCGCCACCGCCGCCAAAATTCGCGATCAGGCGCGGCGCACAAAAACCCTGGTCGGAAACCTGCTGAGTTTCGCGCGCCAGGTTCCCGCAGAACGCGCGCTTCTGGACATAAACACCGTGGTGAACAATGCCGTCCAGCTCCGCGCGCTGGACCTGCGTTCCGGCACTACGCGCGTGGAACTGCAGCTCGAATCCGTCCTTCCCGGTGTTCGCGGCGACGGAAATCAATTGATGCAGGTCTTCTTCAATATCATCAGCAACGCGCTGGACGCCATGGAGGCCCACAACGGCGGCGTGTTGACAATCAAGACGATTCGCGACCGCTCGAACGTAGTCGTCTTGTTTTCAGATACCGGCCCGGGCCTCAAGGAACCGCATCGCGTCTTCGATCCTTTCTACACCACCAAGCCTGTTGGAAAAGGCACGGGCCTGGGACTCAGTATCTGCTTTGGCATCATCCAGGAACACGCCGGAAAAATTCTCTGTTACAATCGCCAGGAAGGCGGAGCAGTTTTCCGCGTGGAACTGCCTGCGGTTCTGGCGGCGTTCCCTGCCAAGGAATTGCAAGTTGCCACCGCTTCGACGAATCCTCCGAAGCTTTCCTGACACCACGTTTGCCCTCGGCGTGTATCACTGCCATTTCTGACGGCCTGCGAGACTCGTGTTAGAGTTTTGCCTCTGACTTCCGATGTCTGACAGGGAGACGCGATGCCGGAAACAGCCATCCAGACGCAAAAGCTCTCGAGGAATTTCGGAAATCTGATTGCCGTTGATTCCATCAATCTCCATGTCGCCTCGGGGCAATTTTTCGGTTTTCTTGGACCGAACGGCGCAGGGAAGTCCACGACCATCAAGATGCTGACGGGGCTGCTTGTTCCGAGCTCAGGCAGCATGCAGTTGTTGGGGCTGGATTTTGCCTCGAACCCCGTCGAAGTCAAGCGGCAGATTGGCGTCGTGCCGGAAGGTATGGGCCTGTTCGAACGATTGACGGGAAGCGAATATCTGCATTTTGTGGGGCGGATGTACGGGCTAGACCGCGCTACTACCCAGCGCCGCTCAGAAGAGTTGCTGGACTTCATGCAGCTCGCGGACCGGCCCAGAACGATGATTGCGGACTATTCGCACGGGATGCAAAAAAAACTGGCGTTGGCCGCGGCCGTCATTCATGGGCCGCGAATTCTGTTCCTTGATGAGCCGTTCGAAGGCGTGGATGCGCTCGCCGCCGGCGCGCTGAAAGCGCTGCTGGGACGTATGACGGAGCGCGGCACCACAATATTCCTGACTTCCCATGTTCTGGAAATTGTCGAACGCCTTTGCAGCCACGTGGCCATCATTCACAAAGGCCGGCTCGTCGCCCAGGGGTCACTCGAAGAGTTGCGCGCCGGAATATCCGGCGAAGAGGGAAGCAAAACGACGCTCGAGCAAATCTTTCTCTCGATTGTCGGACAGAGCGGCGCGGAGCGCCCGCAGCTGGAGGAGCTCTCTTGGCTGATGTAGCGCTTCCCACCGGCATCCTCGAGCAGATCCGCCTGGTTGCCGCGCTGCGCTGGCGCATCCTCCGCAACAGCCTGAGCAAGAAAAACAATCGACTCGACCTGATCGGCCTGATTATCGCAGGAGGTTTTGCCGCCGTCCTCGTTGTCGGATTGTGTTTTGCTTTTTACGCCGGAGCCTACGAGTTTCTTTCGAATGGCCGCCCGGGATGGATGGCGCTGTTGTTTTGGGGCATTTTTATTTTCTGGCAGGGTTTCCCGCTTTTTGTGGCGGGGTTCGGCGCAAGCTTTGAGTTTCGAACGCTTCTCCGCTTTCCATTAAGCCTCACCGCGTTTTACCTCGTCGGGCTGGCCTATGGGCTGGCCGATTTTTCTGCGGTTGCCTCCCTGTGCTGGCTCCTGTCCATGACCCTCGGAGCGACCGTGGCAAGGTCCGGCGTTTTGCCGGCTATGCTTCTGATCGGCGCTATGTTTGTGGTGTTCAACGTGACGCTTGAACGGCTCATCGGCTCGTGGTTGGAAAAACTGTTATCCCGGCGCAGGACACGAGAACTTTTCATTGGGCTTTTTGTAATGTCGATGATTTCGTTGAATTTCATCACTCCGTGGTTCCAGCGCTACGGCGCTACGGCGCGGCCCGTGTTTTTCCGTCTTTTGCCATATTTTGCGTGGCTTCCGCCGTCGCTGGCAGGCCGCGCCATCGCCGCAGCAGTGCAGTTGCAACCTGCCGGTTTTCTCCTTGGCTCGGCTAGCCTTCTGCTCTACGTAATCCTTTTGAGCGCGTTTCTGTGGCGGCGGTTTGCCGCGCAATATCGCGGCGAAGAACTCAGCGAAACCGCGGCTCCCGTGGCGACCGGAGTCCGTGCAACCGCGAAGAAGAACGACGGCGCCGATGGCTTGAGCTTGCTCTCGCCACAGGTAGCTGCCGTCGTTCGAAAGGAGTTTCGCTACCTGACGCGCAACGGCTTTGCTTTTCTCACATTATTTATGCCGCCGCTGCTCGTGCTGCTTTTCAGTTCGCAGTTTGCAGGGAGGCACCCGAGCGTTTCGGGCAGACCGGTCTCCGCCGAAATGTTTTTTCCCGGCATGATGGCTTATCTCATTCTGATTCTCATGGCGCCTGCATACAACAGTTTTGCCTATGAAGGCCGCGGGATTCAAACCTACTTCATGGCGCCGGTACGTTTTCGCGATGTATTTCTCGGGAAAAATTTGATGCTTGTTTCCGTCCTGGCTTTGGAGATCGCGTTGTCCGCGGCCATGCTCAGCTGGCGGGTAGGTTTGCCGTCGCTTCCGCGCCTGGTCGCCACCATCGCCGCCGTCGTGTTCACTGTCGTGGGTCAACTCACCATCGCCAACTGGTCTTCGCTAAGCTTTCCGCGCAAGCTCGAGTTCGGCCAGATGCGCGGCCAGCGCCAGTCCGGCATCGCCGTACTCGTCGCGTTTGGCTCCCAGCTCCTTACGGGCGCTATCTCGCTGGTGGTCCTTCTCACTGGGAGTTGGTTGGAAAATCCGTGGCTTCCGGCGGGGGCGTTTGCGTTTCTGGCGGCTGCAGCTACGGCCGGCTACATCGCCTCGCTTGACGCGATGACGATGCTCGCCGAAAAAAAGAAGGAAGTTTTGATCGAGGCGTTGTGCCGCTGAGACGCGCAAACCCTCTTGTTCTTTGCAAGGCCTCGGCTGCCTTTATTTCTCTTTCCGCAGGAGGTCCGCATATCGCTCCGCGATGGCGCGCCACGAAAAATGCTGCGCTTGTGCCAGCCAGCTCTTCTGCGCCAGCGAAGCACGATAGTGTTCATCCGCGAGCACGCGAAGCAATGCGTCACCCAGGTCGCCCGTTCTCTGCGGCAAATAGAGCGCCAGTCCCGCTTCGGTGATGGGCGGCGCCGTCTCCGGGCCTTCGAAGGCGACCACCGGCAAGCCACATGCGATTCCGGCGATAGCGCTCCCGCGCCGCGTGGAAATATGCCCCCGCACGAAGAGCAGCACATCGGAAACCGAAAGCGTTCGCGCAACGTCTTCGGCTGGCAGAACACCCAGCACGTGGAGCTCGACGGTTGTATCGCCCAATAGTTTTTTCAGCTCGGCTTCGGCATCTTTTGCATTGCGACCCATGACAATTAGCCGCAGACTCTTGATGCGCGAGGCGGCGAATCGCACTGCATCTACAATATTTCTGATCTCGTACTTTCCCCCTTCCCCTCCGGTAATCCCAAAGACTGCGATCGTCAATTTTTCGTCCGTGGAAATGCTCTTCCGAGCTGAAGCGGCTTCCCCGGAAGTGGGAAGATTTGCGCCTACGGGAATGAAAAAAGCATTTCCGGGCTGACGTTCGACCCAGGAGAGTTTTTCGGTTGGAACGGTAAAGATTACCGCTTCCGAAAGGTTCAGCGCGCCGCGCATCGTGTGTAACTGCGCGCGGCGGCGCCATCGGTCAATCACCCGCGTCCCGCCATAGGGTTCGACGTCGTGATACACGACACACACGCGAACGCCGGCGGCTTTGAGAGTTTTAAGGACTCGAAGAAAACGCAACGGAAAACCACGCGAGGACCATCCGAGCGCGGTGTACTGCGCCAAAACCCAAGTTCCATTCCAACCTTTGACGTGGCGCCGAAGAGATCTCAATGCGGCCGCCCATCCGCGATTCTCCCAATCGACGCGCTCTATGTTCAGATCGTAGTCTTGTTCGAGCAGCGCTTCGCCGAGATACCGGCAATACTCCTCCACGGCGTCGGTTGGCGAATCCCGCCGTCCGAGAAGCGCGATGATGCGCTGCCTGCTCACTTGCGGATGCTCATTTCTCGAGGAGGAAGCTGCCCGTCGCCGGAGCATCCGTGCCGGGGCCGAAAACCGCGGTGAGAGCAAAGAATGAAGCGGAGTCCGCTTCGTTGATGAGGATAAATCAGGGAATCAAGCATTTCCCGCCGGGTGTGATAATCATCGCAAGACCGCCTTTTTGAATAGATGTAGAATACCTATGTACCTGCATTGGTGGCACTTAGTCCAGTTCGTTTCGCAATTTTCGTTTCTTGTCCCTGCCCCTAGCGCTATCAAATCACCTAAATAGGTGTCTGACCATGCTGCCGCCTTGAATGCTGATGTTGGTTACCGGGCTTGACAGCCCTGGCAGTGGGGCATCTAGTCCTGGGTTAGACCGTATTAGCCGCCGAGGCCCTCGAGAACGAACGAGCGCCTGCTCCATTTGTTTTTGACCAATCCCTACGAAGCTCTTCTGCGCGACGGATGACGCGGTCGATCACTTCGTGTGAAACAAGGCCTGTAGGTTCAGCGCCCGCGGAGCTACCTGTAGGCGGGATCTCCAGCATTTGCAGCTTTTCGAAGACGGGTTTCATGGCGCGTACAGGGTTGCGGAGAAACTCCGAACTGCGGATGCGCGTGAAGATCCAACCCATGCGTTCAAGCACTGATTGCCGTTCCATGTCTTCGGTGAGCCTTTCCAGTGGATAATGGCGATCACCGTCGCACTCGATGGCCAGACGCTTGCAGTCGCCCTCAACGACGAGATCGATTCGGAACGTTCCAACCCTCCAGTGTGGAGTGACCCGATATCCCGCCGTCACTAAACGCTTCATGACTTCCCGTTCGAAGTTCGATTGCGTACGCTTTTCTTTTTCTTCCAGAATACGCATGAGGCGCGCGGGGTCTTCCGCATGCTCGATCAATTGGCGGCGAAGGTCGTCGGCCTTCAAGTCATTGTGCGGATTGAGCGAATGCACGATCCACATCTGGTCGCGGGCACGACTGGCGGCGACATTGAAACGCTGTTTGAAAAGCTCCTGATCGCGCAGGGAGAGAGAACCATGCTCGGCTGTGTCGACCAGGGAGATGAATACCACGTCACGCTCGTCCCCTTGAAATTGCGCGGCGTTTCCGCAGAGTATGCGATGGAGTTCGTAGCGGTCGGGCGAGACGTGCGCACGGACCAAGTTGTCGATTTCGATGGCTTGCTCGTCGCCAACTAGAGAAACCACACCAAAGCTCAGAGGCTGGCCCGCGTCGTTCTTCTTATATTCGGGTCGTTCCATCGCGGCCGCAAGGAGCGAGGCTATGGTCAGGGCTTCCTGGCGATTGATCTTGCCGTCGCGGCTGGACCCCGAGACGCGATGCGCGATGGTGTGCGGTCGGAGATGGACGCGGCTCGCGTCGCGCAATGGCTTGATACGGCCGTCGTAGGAAATCATGTTGCTGAATTGGATGATCTCCGGAACACACCGGAAATGCTCGACGAGGCAGGTCGTGCCGCCGAACGACTGGCGTGCAAGATCGTAAATTGAGATTTGCCCATCGTAGAGATCGGAGTTCGGAATTCCCCGGAGGTACTGGAAAATGAGGCTTTGAATCACACCCAAATCCTGTCCGACCGCCGACGGGCTGACTTGCTCGTGGTCTCCGACAACGAGCACCGTCTTGCCCAGGTACAGGGCGACCAGCGCCATTACGTCGCTTTGGCTGGCTTCATCGATGATGACAACATCAAAGCGGGTGGTGCGCGGGTCGAAGTTCTCGACCACGCGTGAAAGCGGCATGACCCAGACGGGAACGGCCCCACGGCACTCGCTCATTTTCCTGGCCGCTTCGGAGCGCAAAAGAGAAACACGGATGCCGTGACCCTTGCCGATCCGACGGATGGTGTCGAGCCAACCGACGAGTGCCTGCCGCTGCCGAGAAGAGGTGCGGCGCGCTTGTGAGGACCAAGAGCGCTTGTCGATGAGCTCGACGGTCACACGGCGCAGTTGGTCGTGCAGTTTTTCGCTCTTAGCTTGCAGGATTTCGAGCGAGACACTGGCTCGGTGATCGAGCTCATCGTTTAGCTGGCGCCAGGTCCAGGCGGAGGCAACGTCGCGCGGAGGCTCTCCCCGGCCATCCAGGCCGACGCGATTCCGAATCGCGCCTGCCCAAGCGGGAGCAGCGGTCTCGAGCTTTGCGAGCAAGACGTGGCGCAGATCGAGGTCCGCTTGTTTGCTCTTTAACTCCATCAGGCGGTCGTAAGCTTCCCGGTAACAATTGGGATTTTCGTCACTCACCGCCATCAAGAGCTGGCCGATCACTTTGGATGCTTTCGCTACGCGGGCGGCAAGTTTGAGCTGACTTTTGAGATTGCGAAATTCTTCCTCCAGCTCTAGCAGCTTCAACTTCTTGAACCGGGAATCCAAGATGGGCAGCAGAGCATCGGTCACCGCGATGTGGATGCGTGTCAACTCTCCGTCGGCACCAACGACCGCAGGTTGCTCGGCAAGGAATTTATCCCACAGGAAGCCGATGTCGTCCAGCCGCTGCTGCAGTGGAAGCCAGGTGCGCCTTTGCCAGCCTAGGCAGTCCTCGATAGAGTCGCAAAACTGGATCAGAGTTTTCTCGACCTCCTCGCCCATTTCGCGCGAGTGGGGAGTCCCAAGACTTGCCACTTGACGATCCCAGCGCGAGCGGAGATCCTCGCGAAGACCCTTGAGCCGCAAAAGCTGGTGTAGGGCTTGAAAGTGTTCGCGAAGGCGAGGGCGGGCCTCGTTCACTTTTGTTTGTTCTAGGAATTGGCTCCAGGACTTGTGCGTGAATAAGGTGAAGGAGCTCAGCTTGCCGCCGTCCTCAAGATGCGCGAGGATTTCACCGGCAATGCGCTGCTGTTCTTTGATCGCAGAACTGTTGGAAGCCTCTGGGCCGTACTTCACAAACGATTCTTTTGCGTTTGCGGCTTCCCGATGAACCAGCCGCACGAAGCTGATAAGCTGGTCCCACGGCTGGCGGTGCGCCTCGCCGTACCTGCCGGCGTAAACCGCGGCGAGTTTCCACTTGTCTTTCCCGGAAAGAGGCTCGACCGCTTGTGCCAGAGCGGCGACTATTCCTTCTATCTCTCCGGGCGAACTCTGCGCAGCACCGGACTCCCACAAGTCGGAGCGCAAATCGAGATCCTCCATGCCGAGACGATTGCGCTCACTCACGCTGGCTTCAAAGTCTTCCGCTCTCGGAAGATCGTGAAGCTCCGGAAGATGAGCTGAGAGTTCATTCTCGTCTTCGCGAGAAATCGACACATTCGTACGATAGAGGTCGGCCAGTTCACCCGAAGAAAGTGGCAGCGGTGCTACCGCGGCGACGGGGCCGGGGATCCAGCCATGCACATGCTTTTCCTGGATTACTTGGCGAGCGGCATCGGCGGGCGCCCAAGACTTTCCGGCAATGGCAATATCCCGATACTCGTCGGCGCGAGCCTCCGTCAGCTGGTTTTGGATTTCGTCGAGTTTCTTCAGCAGGTCGAAGCGCTCGGATTCCAATTTGTTCGCGTGCATTTCGAGCGAGCCAGCGTCGGCCCGCGACAACCTTTCCGCGATCGATCCCACGGCGCTCTCGAGCTGTTTGCGACTGTCTAAGTCACTTTCGAGCACACTGACACACAGGGGACGCAGCTCGGGGACGATGTGATGACGTACCATGCGCAGTGCCTTTGTTGTGTGGCTTGTGACCAGAACGCTCTTGCCTTGGGCGAGCAAATGGCCAACAAGATTCCCGATGGTGTGAGTTTTTCCAGTCCCAGGAGGGCCTTGTACTAACACGCCTCCATTTTCCTCGAGCTGCTGGGCAATTCGGACCTGCTCGGGATTAGCGGCTTTGCTCAGCAGCACTTCCCCATCCTCTTGAGCGGAATCGCTCGCGGATGGATTCGCATCTCCCCCACCGGGAATCGGCGATTCTTCTCCAACGATATTCAGCAATGACCAAGGTATGTCTTCGCGCGTGCGGAGGTCTGCGAGGATGCCCTCAATCGCGGCGGCAAATCCCAAGGTACGCGAGCGTAGGAGGAGGACTGGGTCGCGGCCAATCGACGGGTCGTTGCCTTCCGCATCCGGTGCGCGCCCTTCGAGGAACTCTCCGCGCGGGGATAGCTGCACGACCAGCCGTTTCAGAAAGCCGGACGTGGAACCATTGATGAGTGGATGGAAGCCTCCTTCTTCCAATTCCTCGCGGCATCGACCGACCGCGCGTCCATCAACGTCGTTCATTGATTGGAACAGAGCAGAGTAGAGCTCAACGGGATGGTCCGCTTCCGAAAGCGTGAATTCGGGCACAGAAGCGTCGAACTGCAATTGGAGACGCTGGAGGAGGATCGGATGATAGATGCCTCCGTCCGTCCGACGCCAGCTCAAAATGCCGTCCCCGAGCACAAGGTCCACGCGTTCCGCCTCGCGATCGATGCGACCATAGAGCGCGTAGAGCGATTCGAAGATTTTCATCGCTGCGCGAGCGGGCTTTTCGGTTTTCACCCACTCATTGCGCAAGAGCTTCCAGCGTTCCAGGCTCGCGGTCCTAGCCGGATCGTCTGCGAATTTCAAAATCCTCTGGTCTGCACTTCTTTCCGATTCCTCTAGAGTTTGCTTGACCGTGAAGGGATTCGAAGGGTCGTCCCACCCGTGTTCCAACCATGTGGCAATTTCCTCGGGCGGTTCGGGCGCACGCGTCAATCGCGGACGCTGCACCTTTAGAACGTAGTTCTCGACGTCTTCCGCGCTCCGGCTGTTTCCGTTCTCGGTGTTTGATGAGCTGTCCTTCGCGGCGCCTCGCTGAATGGAGGGATGCTCGGGAAGATCGTGCAGCCAGAAACTCCAAGGCTGTTCGCAAATCTGGCGTTTCGCAGGATTGCGGTGCTGGTTCAGTGCTTCCAAATAGCGGAACACGCGTGTGAGTTTGTCCCGGGCGACGCGAAGTTTTTCGGCATCCATGGTTCGCTGCCTTTTTAGAGACACGTCTAGGCTCTGAGGGTGGGTAGCAGAGACTTCAGAATATCAGCGTCGGGTGAATAAGCTCAATGGTACGTCGATAGTACTGCCGTCAGGGTTGAGAAACCCCCGGCCACTTTTTGAGCAGCGTTTCGACCCGCTCTCTCTTCAAGAAGTCGTCGCCTTCTATGAGCGCCTTGTAGCATCGTGCCGCGTATTGCTTCGCGAGTTCAAGTTCTCCCTGCTCCTTTGCGACGTCCGCCAAACCGGACAATGCGCGTGGATTTTCCGGATTGAAAGCTAGGGACTTCTCGTAATAATGTTTCGCCTGTGACCAGTTCCCAAGAAAATTCGAGATGACGGCGGCGTGATGGCTGAGCGTGAGAACCCATCGGTTCTCCTTCTCGCTTATGGCACTCGCAATCACGCCGTACAGCAGCCGCAAGGCTTCTTCGTTGTCACCTTGTTCCGCTAGCCTCGCACTCGAACTCATGGCGTCTCTGTACTGATGCCAGAATTGCTTTTTCTCGTTTTCCATCCCACGAGCCTAAACGAGCGCCGGAATTGACGTCAATGGAAGCCGGTTGCGGTTGCAGGTCAAGTCCTGGTAAGTCGTGCCAGCTCAACCGGTAGATGCAACACCATCCAATACGTTGATTCGACAATGCTTCGCCGGGCAAAGTGATCTGTTTGGCCGCCCTTGCGCAAAAACCTAGCCAGGGTAGTGTCCCGGGTGATCTAACCCTGGTGGGCGATTTAGCCTTTGTTTTCAACGCAAGTCGGGTTCAACTTGCGTGTTGCGTCGACCCATTGAGACCACCCGACTTACCAGGCACTACAAATTCCCGGGCGTATCTCCCTTCTGCCTTAACCTCTCCGTCACACCTGTACCTCCGGCCGGGAGGCAAAGACCATGCAATGTGCTCGAATGAGGCCTGGAACCGCTAGACGTCATAGAAAAGCCAATCGAACGGCTAGTGCGGCGCTGTTGGATCCGAGGGAAAATGAACAAACCCCTTCTGAACATGTCGATTGCGCTTACAGGCATACTTCTCGGTATCCTGAACTACGCACTTAAACCAGCTCCCGACGAAAAGCTACTCCAACAGTACGCTCAAAATATGACGAACAGCACGGAATGGCAGGGCCGAATCGCGCCCGATTTCGAGCTCAGAACGACTCGTGGCGAGCGTTTTCAACTCTCTGAAAACGTCGGCAAGAAAATCATTGTGCTTAACTTCTTCGCCACCTGGTGCGGCCCTTGCCGCGAGGAGATGCCCGAGCTGAATACCTATTACAATGCGCACAAGGCTGAGTCCTTCTTGCTGCTGGGCATTGACGCGGAGGAAAAGCAGGATCGCGTCGACGCATTTCTCACCGATCTCAAAATCGACTTTCCCACAGGTGTTGATGCCGGGCCGATCCAGAAGCAATATGGCGTAAGCGCGTTCCCGACCACTGTTGTGATCGGTGTCGACGGGAAGGTGCAGTTTTACGAGAGCGGCGCGCTCGCCAACGCAGAAGTCGCATTCGACAATCTACTGAACAAAAATCGTCAACTCCTGCAGTCCGGCCTGGTCATCTCGCCCGAGGAATATCGGCTCCAAGCTCAAAAGCAGCCGGCACTTCCGATGCGCCAGAGCACCGAAAAGCCAACCGTCGAAGAGGACGACAAGCTGGACCCGCGCGGGAAGCGAATCGTTGCCCGCATGGACTGCCCCTGCGGCTGCGACAAAAAGGTCCAGGGCTGCACCTGCAGCACCTCAAAAAACATTAAGAAGGCTCTGGCCAGTGAAGACTTCAAGGACAAACCGGATGACGAGATCATGAAATCGCTCGACAAGCGCTTTTGCTCGGGGGCTATGTGATCGTCGCTGAAGATCTTCACATGCAATTTCGGCGCGGCTTTCTCCGCAAGCAGGTGCATGCTCTCAACGGCTTAAGCCTGGAGGTGCGCGACGGCGATTTCTTCGCCCTTGTGGGACAGAACGGGGCCGGAAAATCCACCGCCATGTATTGCTTCTTGGGCTTGCTCAAACCCACTTCGGGGAAGGTCCAGGTAATGGACAGGACCCCCGACCTCGGCTCTCCTCTTTACGAAGGCGTGGCTTACTTGCCAGAGGAGCCGCACTATCATCTCTACCTGACCGTCGAGGAGGCCACTCGTTACTACTCTTCGCTCTACGGGAAACGCGTGCCGGATAAAACCATCAACGACATCCTCGAGCGCCTGGGTTTGGCACAGTTCAAATCTTTACGGCTGGCCAAGTGCTCCAAAGGCATGAAGCAGAAGGTCGGCATTGCCCAATGCCTCATCCACGAAACGCGACTGTTATTCCTTGACGAGCCAACGCGCGGGCTGGATCCCCTTGCCGTCCGGGAGTTTCGTGAAACCCTTCGCGAGATTCATAAGCGCGGTGCAACCATTGTGATGAACTCGCATGTGCTCTCGGAAATCGAGATGCTGGCCAACCGCGTGGCGATCATCGCGAACGGCAAGGTCGTCGTTCAGGATGAACTGCATAATCTCTTGACCCTCGATCGCGAACTCTACAGCGTCACCTTTGAAGCCAATGGAGTCGTCCCGGACTATCTCAGCTCTGTTGAATGTCTGGGCAACGTCGTGAAAGCGAGCATCCCCAAGGAAAGACTCTACGACTTTATGGATTTTACGCGAATCTCAGCCTTGCCCGTGCATGACTGTTCGCTGAAGAGAATCTCTCTGGAGGATTCATTCTTCAAGATCATCAAAGGCGAAGGTTCGCAGGTCTGACGGGCGCGAGGCAATGTGGGCCTCTAAAGTCCCAGAATGGTCCCGAGAGGCAAGCAAGCTTGGAGGAACGATGGCGGAATTGCTGAGAGCAAATGTTATGGCGAATTTTGCCTATTATCGCCGCAGCCGGTTGCTGATAGCATTTGCACTGGTCTTTCTGCTTTTGACCGGTTTGACCTCCTTGCCTACCTTTTTTAGCAACTCAGGCGTCCAGAACTTCAACTCGTTGCAGGAAATCTATTCCAGCATGAACGCATTCCTGCTTTTCTTTGCCGGAGGCCTGGGCCTCTTTGTCGTTTCCTCACACCTGCGCAATCGAAGTCTCAAGATGGTCTTTACAAAGCCTTGCTCCCCGGCCGTGTGGCTATTGTCTGCGTTTGTATCGGCGGTGGCAGTTTCGCTACTCCTCAACCTTGCCGTCCTGGCCAGCGCGTTGATCTTATCCCTCGTCTGGCATCTGCCCGTGCGCGCTGGCTTGCTCTTCATCTCTATGGACACCTTTGTGACCTCTGTCGGTCTTATTGCTTACCTGATGCTTCTGGGCACGGTGGCACACCCCGCGATCGCAGTAACTTTTGCTCTGATCTTTAACGCCGACCTTTTCTACGGCGCTCAAATGTGGGCCCAGGCTGTCATCCGTTCGGGCAATTCGAGTTTGGGCCTGCGCATCTTGGGACGACTCTTTCACTATCTTTATCTTCTCCTCCCCATGGTGCATGCCTTCGGCAAAAAGACCGAAAACATTTACAGCAGCTTGCGCGTCCTTCATGGCGAGTGGCGATACCCCTTTTTCTCCCTGGGCTACGCGCTGGGGTTGGCAGCTTTCTGCTACTGCTTAGCCCTATTCGCGTTGCAGCGGAAAAAGCACATCTAAGATTGTGGGGCTGCTTAATTTGGTGGGCTCGTCCCCAATAAGACGCGCTTACCGGATATGTGAACTTCTAGTACGTCAGATGTCAGGTAAGGCGACTTACCGTCCACTTGCGTTCCGGCAGAGCGCTGCATGCGTTCGGTTTGCAATCGAGAATGGGCATCACCGAAATCCTGACCTTCGTATTTCGCGCACTCGCATAACGTTGCTTCTCTCTGATCCGTACAAGTCCGGCAGTCTACTTCTCCGTCTTCTGCGACCTGAGATCGAATGGTCGAAGCTCCTCCGGATGACTCCTGACGTAGGTGAGGATGCGCTGGCGCTTTTGGATACCTCTCGTTCCTTCTCCATCCAGAGGGCAGAGATCCGGTCTGATCGAACCCACGCGTTCAAAGATGCCCGACCAGCGGCGCTTGATCGCGGGCAAGGTCACAAACGACCACTTCGCTATCGAAACATCATCGGCACCTTCCAGCGCCAGCTCCAGCAACTCCTGCTCTCCCCGCGTGAATGCAAATTGAGGTGGAACGTGATGCTGAAAAAGTCCCGCAGCGACGGAGTGAGGATCGGCACGCATGCTGTCCAATGTCACTTCCAGGAGCAAACGGTCGGGATTCCACTCGGTTTTAGGGTTTGCGCGGCGAAAGTCTTCGAATCGGTCAACGACCCGGAAGGACCTGAGACCACGCACATGCCACAAATCCACTTCATCCACCATCTCCGCAAGAATCCTGGAGAAGCGGTAGCCGGCAAACAGCTCCTGATACCCGCGGCCCAACAACACGCGCACCTCATCCACTTCAGCTGCCGTCAAGGGGCCATTCTTCCAACTGGTATCGAGAATCACCTGCTGCAGGTCGCCTCGCGTATTCGCGTCCCGGACCTCTGCGTAGGTAGCAATTACGGAATTCTCTTTTACGATGCTCTCGATGATTCTGGAGTTCAAGCCCGGCCTCGGATTCCGGACCTCGTCTTCGGCGAAGCTCTTCTTCACAAACGACGCGAATCCGAAACCGACGATCTCGACTCGGTCTTTCCTATGCGTTTCAACGAGAGCACTTCGCGTTGCATGAGACATCTCGAAGAGCTGCTGCCAGGCCCTGACTGCACGGGCATGTCCGACGATCTCCGCTCCATTCTTGGCCGGATGCAAGTGCAGGCAATCGGCAAGATCACTCGGTTGCGTCTTCCGCCAAGAAAATAAGGCGTCCATCGCCCCCCCAAAAGTATCCTAAAAGGCCATTGCCTGGCAGTAGCTAGCTCTCTAGTGTATTCGCGAAGTTGCTTCGGCCTCCAGAACGATGACCCGAGTTGAGGAGCAGAAATCGATGCGGTTTTTTGACGAAAACTTCGTCGTAACTCCTGGTCACTCGGATTGCCGGAGAAATACCCGGCTAGTACTCCTTTTGTCCCGTGAGCGCGTTAATCGAACTGGACGTGAGTATTAATACCCCAGATACGCCGAGGGGGCCAGCTTCGTTCGGCGCGGAAGCCAAGGCCCCGTGCTTCCACATAGTGTCCCAACATTTCCACTTGGCCGTTGCCGCTCAACGTCAAGCGTGAAGTGCACAGACATTCAGGCCACACTCTAAGGAGACAAACATCATAGGAGAAAAACAATGAATCGAATGAACATCTTCCAGGCACTTCGGAGCGGGCGGTTCTCCGCTCTTGTTGCATTGGTAGCATTGGGGTTGTTGTTTACCGCTGCCGGCGCGAAAGCTGGTGGTTGCGTCTCTTCTTACAAAGCGGGGGCCGCTCCCTCAATTCCCTTCGTGAGCCCTCAAGAGGACGCATCGGCGAACCATCAAGAGGGCGTAGAATGGCGCAACAAGCCTGCTACCATCGTGGGTTTGTGGCATCTGATTTACACTGCCACTTACAGTACTTCAGGTCCTATTCCTTTCCCTGTAATACCACCAGGACCACCCAGTTCCTTCCAGTTCCTCGAATCCTTTAAGACTTGGCATGCGGATGGAACTGAATTTGAAAACGCGTTCCTCCCGCCCACGGGTGGAAACATCTGCTTCGGTGTTTGGGAGGACTCAGGCCACGGCAATGTGAAGCTCCACCATATCGGTCTGATGTTTGCCCCGGACGGCAGCGTTTCATTCATCTTCACCGTCGACGAAAAGGATACGATCGCGCCCAACGGCAAAACCTACAGCGGTACCTTCGATTTCAAACTCTGGCCTCCCGTCTTCAGTGAAGTCGACACCGGAGAGCCATTACAAGAGGTCAAGGGAACGACGGCCGGTACCCGCATCACCGTCGATTGACCAACTTCTAACCGAAAAAAAGCCTACCGATGCCGTTGTTTTTGCAGGCTGCGATCCGGACGTAACCGGATGCGGTGTTCGGCTATTGCGGCTTTCGGCACTCGATAATTCTTGTTGGGTCGGCACGCGTGTTGCGTGGTCTTGCTCTTCATTGCATTCGGAAAGAAGCGTTAATCTCCACTGAGATCTTGAATCCCGCTCCAAGTTGCGCCTAAGTCCCAATAAACGCGCAAACCGGACAACTGGAATCGACCTCAGTGTTAGGACTGAGGCTCCACAGCGGGTGATCATGCGCTACACGCGTACAATGCTCGTTTCCGTTAAATCAGCTCCGTTACTTGTTCGTTGCCCTTAAGCAACGACAGCGTCCCGCCTGGTCACAGATACTCTTATAAGCCCGAAGATATTTTCTCTTGTGGGCGAACCTAACTGCGGTAGTGGAGATGAAGGATGTCGGCAAATCGTGGAATTTGGGCGGTACGCTTGCCGCTGTCAGCGGTACTGGATTGGTGCAAAAGGACTGTAGGTAGATATCGGCGGGTTGCGGGCAGAATTGCAGATCAATCACGGCTGGTGAGGAGAGAAAATCAATTTGAAGCTGCGCGAGCAATGAATGCCAGCCACCCCTTACTTGCAGATTTAGCCTGGGAACGAGTAGAACTCAACGAGTTCACCAAGGCATTGAGTATTGGCGACCGCATTCGTGTGCTTTGCGATGATGGAGTGCTTGTTGCGGAGAAAATTTCTGAGACGCAATTCAAGTTCATTCATGCTGAAATGTTGACAGACTTAGTCCATTGATTGTAGCTCCGTAACCCAGGAGCGATCCAGAAACAGTGCTGGACTGATTAGCGAACTAGCGCGGAGCGGTTGGCTTTGCAGGTTGCCACAATTCGATCGGATTCCCCTCAGGGTCATGCACGCGGGCAAACCGGCCGTTAGGATAAGACTCCGGGTCAATCTTGACCTCGATCCCAGCAGCTTGTAGCTGGGCCGCCATTTTGTCGAGATCCCGGACTCGAAAGTTCAGCATCCAGACCTTGGTGGTATCCCCGAAATAGCCGCTCGTCTCCTTGAATGGAGCGAAAGCGGTGGGTCCGGCCTCTTGCTGCCAAGGGGATTCCCCGTAGCTCGTTGGTATGACCGAGACTCCCAGGTGTTGCTGGTACCAAAGCCCCAGCGCTTTCGGATCTTTGGCTCGGAAGAAGAATCCTCCGATTCCCGTCACTTTTTCCATTTCCGTTCCTCCAGCGATCCCATCGCGAACAGCAGCCCCCGCAGGGGAAGGGGAGACCTTTGGCTGCGTGGGTGTCTGCACAGCTATGCCGAGTTGGTTTGGGCTCCAGATGAAGCTCGACCCGAAAGCAAATGACAGAGTCCGAAGCAGTTGGCGTCTTTGAAAATGCATCCCATCCTCCTTTCGAGAGGAGCGCGGCCCGAGCTACGATACCTGCGCAAAGAAGTTCTGGGAAGCGTAAAAATAAGGTTCTCGGCGAGTTGTCGGCAACGCCGCATGAGGTGAACTGCAACAGCAATTAGAAAACACATTATTACGGAAGGACCCGGAGTGGATAGCGACCTCCAAGTCACAATCGCTCAACCTCAATTTTGGCGATCATCGCGACATACCCTTCTTTTCCGTCTCGACGAGGTTGCCGAGGACCTCGGGCCACCTTTTCTCGAAGTCAGTGTCCCGTTGCAGTCCGCGCTCCAACACTGCTTGTATTCGGCGCTGGGCCTCAGGCCACGTCAGCGCGGTCCCAAATGAGGTGATCGCGTCGAGAAGCCGATCGGCCGACGGCAACGAGACCTGGTTTACGAGATTCTTTGCGGCGGCAAGGGCACGGCGGTCGAAGGAAGCAATCCTGCGCGCAAGGGCTTCGACGAAGCCGTCCAGTTCGGCGTCTGGAAGTGCCCGGTTGACATACCCGTATCGTTCCGCGGTGTCACCATCGAAGTCGTTGGCGCTGAGAACGATTTCGAGTGCGCGGCCGCGGCCAACCAGATGGGGCAGGCGCTCTGTGCCTCCACCGCCAGGATGCAGACCGACACCAAGCTCGGGATGGCCGAGTCTCGTGTTCTCGCGCGACGCGAAGCGCATGTCGCACGCGAGGACAAACTCGCTGCTCACGCCGCGGGCGCAGCCTCGGATTTTTGCGATGCTGACAACAGGCGACTTCGTGAGCCGCACGAACGTATCCATCAAAATGGGTAGGCCCGAAGCGCCGATGGCCGTCATGATGTTCCCGAGTTTCCCCGTCAGATCAAAGTGCGCCAGGTAGAAGTCAGGAATCGCGCTCTCGAAGACAACGACACGCAGATCTTGGCTGTTGTCCATCCGAATAAGCAAATCCTGGAGGGACTCGAAGATGTCCGCATCAACTATGTTGAAGGGTGGATAGTCGAATACTACCCTCCAGTACGCAGGCATTTCTTCGATCACCCTCACAGGCGCCGCCGTATTAGGTTCCGCCATAGCTATCCTCCTTGGATTCCGAAAGAGCGGGACCCGCGTCCTTCCATCCCGGACCATGCGATTCTTCAGTGGACAAACCTGTATGGTCACGCCATTGCTGATTTACGAAATCTACGGAACCATCGGCATGACTGGACCACGCAAGCATAGGCATATTGTCAACTAGAAGAGGACGTCTAGCGCTGGGGCAGGTCGTGGGGAGCCATCTGCCGCGGATGCCATCCGGCGATTATAGTCCGGATGTACGGTTTGACACCCAAAGAGATGGTCCGCAGTCGCGGTTGGAAAGAGGCTATGGAAGAACAACAATCCGGGGTATCACTTAACGCTTCACGTGGGTTCTGCCCGCCTCTTCAGGTCGCGTCCCCATTTAGTGCCCCCCCCGTTTGCTACGCGCATAAATGAAATGCCTCACCTTTATAGGCTTCGATTCAAAACGACCCACGTTTTCCTCAAGGTCGCGGTCTCCTCTCGTCAATCGCTCGTGCTGTCGCAAGTGCTCCCCCCAAGATTCGACGATGAACGTTTCGACGTAGTGCGTCGGATGCTCAGTATCGCGATAGACGCCCCACCTTGATGCTCCGTCCCGCCGCCGCACTCGTGCAAATTTGTGGAGAGCCTCCAGGAACTCGTCCGCCTTCGTCGGCTCAACCTGATATTCAACTGTGACCAGTACAGGCCCTTGACTTGGGTCTACTTCTCCAACCAGCATCGGCTTGCCCCAGTGATCCCAAGCCCCCAGATCCACAGGCGTATCTGGCAGGCGCGAAATCAAAACCAATATTGGACAGACGGCGGTGCCAATCGCCGCGGTAATCAAAGAAAAGTGCGTACCCTGCCGGCCCGCGATATAACCCCAGAAAGCGCTGCCGGCTGTCCACGTTCCCATGTAGACGAGCATGAACACAGCCATTGCACGCGCGCGTACCCAGTCCGGCGCCAGGTTCTGCATAACCGTGGTCATCAAAGACATGATCGCGGTCCATGCAGCCCCTCCAAACAAAATGGCAAGAGACAGGAGTGCTACGGATTTGAATGCGGCCACGCCCCACAGCGCCCCAGCAAAGACGCTGGTTCCCAGTCCGAGCATCACGTCAGACGAGAACAACGAACGGGTTCGCTGTAGCACCAGGGCTCCCAGCACTGCGCCAGCGCCAAAGACAGTTAAAAGCAGTCCATAAAGGGTGGCGCTCCGTCGCAATTCGTGAGCGACGGTAGGCAGGAGGGCCCAAAACGCGCTTGCAAAAAACATAATGCATCCGATTCGTCCGAGAACGGTCAGAATCTCAGGCGCGTTTCTCGTGTAGCGAACCGCCGCGCGGATCGCACCAGACACGGTCTCTCGCAGCGAGCCTGTCTGGTGTGGCGTTCGCTTCCACCGCGCAATCACCCAGAGCACGCCAAGATACGATGCGGCATTCAGCGAAAACACTGCGGTGATTCCTAACGCCGCGATCAGAAATCCACCCAGTGCTGGACCGATTGCGCGGGCCAGATTGAATTCAATGCCGTTTAGAGCAATGGCCGACATCAATCCTTCTTGCGGCACCACTTCTGGAAGGACCGCTCGCCAGGTCGGCGCTTCGAGCGCGTCTCCGATCGACAAAGCAAGCGTTAAAAAGAGCAGAACCCAAGGCGTAATCAAATGCAGCACCGCCAGAACAGCGAGCACTACCGCCACAGAAAACATCCATACTTCCGTCGTCAGTATCAGTTTCCGCCGATCAACGATGTCGCCCAAAGCTCCTGCAGGTAGCGCCAGCAGAAAAAATGGGAATGCCGAGGCCGTTTGTGTCAGCGCCACAAGCAGCGGCCCAGCCCCTTGCGAAACCATCAGCCATGCGGCACCAACACCTTGCATAAACGTGCCCACATCTGAGACCAGGTCGGCAACCAGCAGATTCCGAAACATAGGCAGGCGCAGCGTCCGCCAAGTACTCCATTCGGTTCCAACCTCGCTCGGGTGTGCCTGAGACACACGGGTGGCGTCTGCATGCATTTCATGACGTTGTTCTTGGTCGGGCATGGCGCCATTGATTTATAGCATTAAGCCGGAGAAGAGTGTTTGTATCCGGTTACATTTGCGTATTGAGGTCTGCGCAGCCCAGTTAACCCCTTCAGTTACGCCAGCGCTTCAGCTCGCAATGCGCTTTCCAGAGCAAGCTCTAACAGGTTGTTCATGCTCTTGCGCCATTCAGGAAAAAGAGCATCGTAACGGGCTTCGTGCCTTTGTTTCGCCACGCGTGACGCGTGCCGTTTTGCACGACGACGTCGCCGCGTTTGAGATGAATCGTCTTGACGTCATCAAGCTCGAGCCAAATCTCGCCTTCATAAACCACGGCGAAGTCGACAGTGTTCGTCTTGTGCATGGCGGGATCTTCCTTTTCAAAGTGGTCGGCTAACCCTCGGAGGCGAATTAGGGCCTCGCTGCGAGCAGCTTCACCGTCAAACGACGGGGCCGCAAAAACCGAACTCGGCGGAAACGTCACGAAGTGAAGACTGGTGCCGCCAGGTCCCGGAACGACCGAGTCGGGATAGCGGTCAAACCTTTGCTCCTCGCGAAGGTCCGGAGTGGTCGGATTTACCCAGATAAGCGTGTGCTCGTAGTTGGGTACGCTCTTGAATTCATAGGCCTGCAATTGTTCGTCACTTTGAACGACGGACTTGCCGTTGACATTTTCCGTTACTACACGCCGGTAAGTGCTCGATTTCTCAACACGGTTGGAAAACTCTTTCTTCCTTGAGGCCCTTCCATTCATGGCCGTTCTCCTATGGACGTCAATGTCGTTGCTTGGCCTTCCGAACAATCCCGCCAAAAAAGCCTCCCGCCGTTTCGGTTAAATCTGGGCTCTACCCCCGTCGACGAACAGTTCGATACCGGTGACGAAACTGGAGTCATCCGACGCCAGAAACAACGCCACCTTAGCAACTTCCTCGGGTTCCCCCATGCGCCCCATCGGGATGGTGGACACAATCCGCGCGACCAGGTCTGGAGATAGACGATTCGCAAGTGGCGTATTGATCGGACCCGGGCTTACAACGTTGGAGCGGATACGACGGTCCTTCAGATCTGTAGTCCAGGTTCGCACGAAAGAGCGGATTGCAGCCTTACTCGCGGCGTAGACACCGAAGGCGGCAGTGCCCTTAACACTCGCGACGGAGCCGTTGAGAATGATGGAGCCACCATCATTCAGTATCGGTAAGGCCTTTTGCACCGTGAACAGCGTTCCCCTCACATTGATGTTGAATAGTTTGTCGAAATGCTCTTCGGTGACAGCTCCAAAGGGAACAAATTCGCCAACGCCGGCGTTGGCGAAAACAATATCGATTCGCCCCTTCAGCTTGGAGACAGTCTCGTAAAGACGATCAAGGTCAGCCAATTTAGCGACGTCCCCCTGAACGCCAAAAGCGTTGCTGCCAATTGCCTTCACGGCCTCGTCGAGTTCCTTCTCGCGGCGGCCCGTGATGAAGACATAGGCACCCTCTTTGACGAAAAGCTTTGCCGTAGCTAACCCAATCCCTTCTGTGCCGCCGGTGATGACAGCGACCTTACCTTCGAGCCTCTTAGGCATTGTTTTTCCTTGTTCTTGCCGAGTTCTGATGGGTGTCGAGCCACTTGTGAATATTCGAGACGGTATCCTCGTAGAACTTCTTATAAAGACCATGCGATACGTAGCCGATATGCGGCGTCGCCAGTACGTTGTCCAGCGTCCGGAAAGGGTGAGATGGTGGCAGCGGCTCAATGTCGAATACGTCGATCGCCGCGCCGGCGATTTGCTTGTTCTTCAACACGCTGATCAAAGCTTTCTCTTCGACGATCGGCCCGCGCGACGCGTTGATCAACCGGGCCGTTGGCTTCATTCTCTCGAGCTCCACGGCTCCTACCAGGCCACGCGTACGGTGGCTCAACACCAAATGGATCGTCAGGATATCGGCCCGCTCGAACAGATGGTCCTTGGAAACCAGGATTGCGCCCGCGGCTTTGGCGGCCTCGGGCGTCATGTTCTGGCTCCAGGCAATCAGATTCATTCCAAAAGCGCTACCGACCCGCGCGACCTGTGATCCAATCCGCCCAAGTCCCAGAACGCTCAGGGTCTTCCCGCGGAGATCCGTGCCCACTGTTTGCTGCCAGCCGCCGGATCGGACGGAGTTGCTCTCCGTCACGATATGTCGCGCGGAGGCCAAGATCAGCGCCCAAGTAAATTCGATCGTCGGGTCCGACCCGTAGCCCGTGTGAACCACTGCGATCCCACGATCGCCCGCCGCGGCGAGATCGATCGACGCGTTTCCCGATCCCGTCGAGGCAATGAGTTTGAGATTGGGAAGGCGCTCAATGACGTTGCGGGGCAGCGGCGTCCGCTCGCGCATGACACAAACGACGTCAAAAGGCAGCAACCGCTCAATGACAGCGTCCGGATCGGCGAGGTGGTTCTGAAAGACGGTGATCTCCGCTCGATCGCGGAGCACCGACCAGTCGGCGCTCACAAGGGCCACATTTTGGTAATCGTCCAGAACAGCGATTTTGTACTTCTTCATTGCATCCATCCCGTGGTGATTGATTTAACCCTTCGCATCGCGGGGCGAAGGCTCGATCTACCGCATCGTCAGTTTTGTTTGTCAGGGTTTAACATTAGCCTTCGCGCCCCGTTCGATTGCCAAGAGAAGCTCGGCGGATGGGAATCTTTCCTTCATGGTGTTGATAAAGTTTTCCGGATCTTTGGCTTTTTTGAGTTCTTCATCAAAAGCTAATAAATAGTTTTCCGTAAAATCTACGGCGGTACTCGCGTCAAGGGGAGCTCCAACCTTGCTGTGTCCGGGAATAACGACCGAAGGTTTCAATTCTCTGATTTTATTTATGGAGTTCAACCATTTCCCTCTAGCCTTGCTGTCCGTTTCTGCGGTGTAAACGTGCATGTCATTGAACAATACGTCGCCGGCAATGAGAATTCTCTGTCCAGGAATCCAAAGCATGGTGTTTTCATCGGTGTCGCCTTGGACGTCTTTAAGGAGTTCTAGTTTTGAGTTCCCAAATTCAATAAAGTTGCCGTCGAATTTTTCAATAGCAACAACCTGAGAGGTTGTACCTGAGCCCAAGATCTTTTTCCATTTGTCTACTTTCTCTTGATAGACCTTGTTGATTCGGTCCGTTACCGCAGAATTCGCGATAATCCTCACTCCCGGATATGCCTCCTTAAAAACCTCCAGACCAAGAAAGTGATCGGCGTGCTCATGGGTAAGGTAGATGATAGACAGCGGCTTTTTGGTTTCTTTGATTTCCTGTAGTACTTTTTCAGCACTGGTTTTTGTTAATTGGGCATCGACCAGCATGACTTCATGGCTTCCCTCGATAATCACGGAGTTAGCCCAAAACTGATCGTCGGGAGAGGTGAACACCTTGATTGAAAAACCCTGCTGACCAGCCGCAAATGCAGATGGCCACGAAATTAGAAATATGAGCCCAATCACCGCTGAACCAACAGCAAGACGCTCCATAAATTTTCCTCTCTTGATCCATTCAGGCAGTTACTTCGCAGCCAAATTCGGCGGCAAAGCATGGCCAATGGCCGGGCCCAGCAACTCCGATGGTCCCAACTTAACCCGTCGGCTTGCCCCGCAGCATTACTACTTTTGCGGTGAAGGCGCGTTCTCGTCCCATCGATCGGTAAATACCACCGGCACCCAGCTATACCCGCTCCCTTCCTTGCGCAAGCGGCCCAGGGGAGGAAATACCGACGAATGCGGCTCCGCGATGATCACATCCTCGCGCGCGAGCTTAGACAGCAATTGATCTCGTGCCGCTGCAGCGCCAGCCGGGTCGATGTCGAAGACCACCGTGACCTCGGGATGTGGGAACTGGACGCGCTGCGCATGGATGGTGTCGCCCAAAAAGAGGATCCTTTGTCCCTTTGATGAAAACTCATAGCCAGTATGTCCGGGAGTATGACCAGGAAGCGGGACGAGTCGCATGCCGTCGACGATTAGCTCGGAGCCAGTAAACGTGTGCCATTTGTCGGCCTTGATGTAGGGCGCTGCGATGGCTTGTGCGCTCTGGAAGAACGGTTGCGCATCCTTCGGCGCTTTGGCAGTGATTTCCGGCGATAGCCAAAAGTCACTTTCGGCCTTCGCGACATAAACCTCGGCATTGGGGAAGACGCGATTTCCGTCCTGAGTGGTCAGGCCGCCGACGTGATCGGAGTGGAGGTGCGTTACCAAAACGATGTCGACTTCTTCCGGCGTATAGCCTGCGCTGCCGAGGCTCCCTGCCAAACGCCCGAGTGCTCCTCCACCCCACCAGGTGCCGGCACCGGCATCGACGAGGATTAGCTGCTTGCCGGTGTTGACCAGGAAGCCGCTATCAACAACATCTAGCATGTGTGGATCTTCGTTCAGTCCCTTGACAACACCATCCATCGTCGCCTTCGTTCCGTTCAGCCAGTGCGGATCGAATACGCCGGTACCATCGTATAAGGCCGTCACTTCGAGGTCGCCGACTTTCAGTCGGTAAAAGCCGGGCACCTGGTCATGATGGGATGGGGCAGCCAAAGCTGCGTTTGGAGCGGCGACAAAGCTTGCTAGCGCTATGAGAAGAACGGCGGCGAAACGCACCGAGTTTCTCTTGAGAACATTGCTCATCATCTGTGCGCAGATCTTCACCGCATTGTTTAAGCTTTTCACTGGTATGTATACCTCCTCTGAGTTTGAATTCGGCTCTGGTATTCCATTTGGGCTTTTGCAAGCGGACCAATCGAAGGATCCGCCTTCCTCTAGTCAGGTTGCATGATGCAACCACTGATAGCGCGTGGGTCGATTCAGGCGTTCATTCCGCCATCCACGGTAAGATTCGCGCCGGTAATATACGAGGACTCCGGTCCGGCGATAAACGCCACCATCGCCGCGATCTCATCTACACGACCGTAACGGTCGAGCGCTGTGGCGGCCTTCTGCGGCACCGCCCAATCACCCGAGGCGGGATTCAATTCCGTGTCGATCGGACCGGGCTGCACGTTGTTGACCGTGATGCCCCGGCTCCCGATCTCTCTGGCCAGCGCCTGAGTGAACATCTTGACGGCCCCCTTCGTGCCCGCGTATGGCACAAGCCCGGGTGCCGCAACACGTTCGCCGACGGCCGAACCAATCGTGATGACGCGACCGCCGCTCTTCATGTGCTTCAGCGCCGCCTGAGTCGCGACGTACACGCCACGGACATTGATGTCGAGCACACGATCCATCTCTTCCAGCGTCGCCTCTTCGAACGGTTTCGGAATGGCCGTGCCGGCATTGTTCACCAGCACATCCAGTCGACCGAAGTTTGCAAACGTCTTTTCGACCGCGGCTTTAACCGCGTCGGCATCGGCGGCATCGGCCTGAATCGCGATCGCCTTCCCACCGGCTCGTTCAATCTCTTTGACCACCGCCCCGGCTGCATCGGCACCTTTCGTGTAGGTAATGGCCACCTTCGCTCCATCCGCCGCCAGACGCTTAGCGATTGCAGCGCCAATGCCGCGCGAACCGCCCGTAACGAGTGCAATCTTTCCTTCCAGTTTGTTGGTCATTTTTTTTCTCCTACTCCTTCAATCTCACTCTTTCCCTTGCTGTTGAGACTGACTGGCTTGTTGGATGTTGCCGTGCCGCGTTTGCAACATACTTTGTTAAGCTGGCACCGATGCTTTGCAGGCATGGGAGCGGAAATGGAATTAAGACACCTTCGCTATTTCGTTGCAGTGGCGGAAGCGGGGAGCCTGACGGTGGCAGCAGAGCAAAGGCTGCACACGTCGCAACCTTCGCTAAGTCGGCAGATTCGAGATCTTGAGGACGAGGTAGGTGCGCGACTCTTAACCCGCCGCGCTCGCGGTATCGAACTAACACCTGCAGGGCGAGCCTTTCTCGATCACGCCCGCTTGGTGCTATCGCAGGTTGAAGCGGCAACCGAAACTGCTCGCCGGGTCGCTCATCCTACTAGGCCATGCTTCACGATGGGCTTTTTGACCGGACACGAATTGAAGTGGATGCCGGAAGCCTTGCGGATCTTGCGCGACGAGCTACCTAACATCGATGTGATGATCTCGAGCCAATACTCCCCGCTGCTTGCGGACGGCCTTTCAAAAGGAAAACTCGATGCAGCTTTTCTGCGAAGGGAAAGAGGGGTGGCAGGGTTGGCGTTCCGCCTTCTCGTCAAAGAACCCTTAGTGGTGATCTTGCCTGCTGACCATCGTCTAGCTGCTCTGAAATCCATAAGTCCGAGGGATCTATTGGGCGAGACGTTCGTGACCGTGTCCGATACGGCTCCTGTACTGCGGTTGGTCATCGACAATTATTTGAAGCGGTCGGGAATCAATATCAAGCCGACTCACGAAGTGGATAACCTGGCCATGGCAATGTCCTTAATAGCGTCGACAGCCGGCGTAGGGTTGTTACCTGCTTACGCGCAGAACTTTCTCCTTTCGTCGGTAACCAGTCGGCCTCTCAAGGGAGACACGCCAACTGTCGAGCTGGTCCTCGGCTACAAAAAGTCGAACCAGTCCCCCATCCTAAAACTCTTGCTTTCGAAATTGGATGAGTTGGTCGCCCGTGTCTCGAAGAAGGCCCTCTAAACTCCGAATGGATCTTAGCAAGCGCAATTATGGAGTTCTTGAGTCAAGGGCGAACCTCATTCTAACTGCAGTCGGCTGGATGAGTACCGAGAAACGCGCCAGGGTCTCGGTATCCCGGCGTTGAGGCCCGATCAGAATTCTTGAACACTGGCCGACTTCTCATTGCTGATCTGGCCGGGCATGCAGCGTCTTCGCTGTTTTTCCTCGCCCACGATCGCCGCCGATTGTGTCAAGACTAGCGATTACTCTGGAAGAAAGCGGTAGCTTTGCCGCATTAAGATTTTCACGAAGATGTTCAACTGAAGATGTCCCCGGAATCAGAATGATGTTGGGCGAACGCTGAAGGAGCCACGCAAGCGCAACCTGCATAGGCGTGGCCCCCAGCGACTCTGCTGCGGCGTCGAGCACTGACGACTGTAGCGGAGTGAACCCTCCCAGCGGGAAGAACGGCACATAAGCTACGCCATGCTTCGCGAGGTCATCAACAAAGCCATCATCGTTTCGTTGCGCCAGGTTGTAAAAGTTTTGCACGCAGACTATTTCCGTGATTCTCTGGGCCTCGGCTAGCTGCTTCGGAGTTACGTTGCTTACACCGATGTGACGAATCAATCCCTGCCGCTTGAGTTCGGCAAGTACAGTCAGAGGTTCTTCAATCGATCCCTCCGACGGCTCCACGATTCCTCCAACACGCAAATTGACCACGTCAAGCCTCTCGAGTTCCAGATTTCGCAGATTGTCATGGACGGCATCGATGAGATCTTGCCCCGAAAGAGCGTGAAGCCAGGACTTGTCTTCGCCTCGCCGGGCGCCGACCTTGGTGACGATCACAAGGTCATCCGGATAAGGGTGAAGCGCCCGCTTGATAATTTGATTGGTCACATGCGGACCATAATAGTCGCTCGTATCGATATGGTTCACGCCTGATGCAACCGCCTCCCGCAGGACTGCAATCGCGGTCTGAATATCGCGCGGCGGTCCCCACACCTGTGGGCCGGCAAGTTGCATCGCGCCATAGCCAATGCGGTTCACGCTTAGTGAAGTTCCTGGAAGTGGAAAGGTGCCGCCAAGATCCGCCTGTTTTATCATTTATGTTTCTCCTCTCGTTGACGCCACTGTATTCTTAAGCTTCGAAGTAGTGCATGTTCTCGAGATCGGAGAGCAGCCCCGGGCCTGTTGGGCGCCATCCCAGTCGTTTCTGCGTTTGCGTGCTAGAAGCCGGACCGTCCATACCAGCAAAGTGCCCGAAAAAGCCAAAATGGTCAGCTGCTTCCGTGGGGGGCTTAGAGACGACCGGAACCTTCAGGCCACGTCCGATGACCTCGGCGATGTCTCGAAGCGGCACGCCCTCTTCGGCGACCGCGTGATACTTGGCTCCCGCAGATGCCTTCTCAAGCGCCAACCTATAGAGGCGAGCAGCGTCGAGCACGTGCACTGCAGCCCAACGGTTGCGCCCGTCGCCGACATACGCCGAGACACCCTTCTTGCGAGCTATATTGATCAGGTAGGTGACGAGGCCTTGTTTGAGCGGGTCGTGAACCTGCGGGAGGCGCACCACCGCAGCGCGGACGCCTCGCGAAGCCAGCGCCATGGCCGTCGCTTCCGAAGCGCGCGGAAAGGAGTTCGAGACAGGAGGATGCGCGTCTTCTTCGGCCGCGACGCGGCCCGGCGCCAGGAGCAAAAGCCCACCGGTAACGAGCAGCGACCGGTCGGAACCCGTGAGCACAGCGCCGAGGACCTCGATGGCGCGCTTGTCGGTCTCACAGTTCGCCGCGAACTTTGAGAAGTCGTGGTTAAAGCCCAGGTGAATCACGCCATCCGACAGCTTCGCTCCACTGCGCAGGCTCTCGAGATCGTCCAGATCGCCTCGATGCACCTTGGCGCCGGCGTCGACAAGAAATTTCGCGCCCGCGTCGGACCGCGCAAATCCCAGCACTTGATGGCCCGCTGCAAGCAATTCACGTACGACCGCCGAACCAATGAAGCCCGTTGCTCCCGTAACAAATACGTTCATAGATTGTTCCTTCGTAGCAAAGCTAGCGCAGCACCGAATCGTTAGAACGACTCTCCGACGAGTTGTTCACTTTTTTTCCAGAGGGCTTCTGCGGTGTTCGGGTCGAGCGCATAGGCCCGCACGCCTTCGCTTGCGCCCGTGATGGTCACATGGTCCGGCGCAATCTGGCCGACATGGCAGTTCTCGCAATATTGGCCGCCGATCCCGTCAGCCGGAGCGACGACACCGGCCCATACCGAGGTTGCTGCTCCTTGAAGAATGGTCTTCCACTGGAAGGGCCCCTTACCCTCGGCTGTAAGCTGCTTATCTATCTGCTGAATCAAGTTTTGGAGGAGGCTCGGGTCCATGTAGCGACCCAGCTCCGTCTGTATGACTCCCGGATGCACGGCCGCAGCACGCACGCCACGCTTGCGGTGCCGTTGGTCAAAACCAACAGCGAAGAGGATATTCGCCGTTTTTGAGCGGCCATATGCAACCAATGGGTCGTATGGAGCCCGCTCAAAGTTGGGATCCTGCAAATCTACGTTGGAAATGCGATGACCGGCGGAAGACAGGTTGATCAACCTTCCTCCCGCGCGGATCAGTGGCGCAATCCGGTTGACGAAGACGAAGTGACCGAGATGATTCGTGCCGAACTGCGTTTCGAAGCCGTCCACCGTTTTGCCGAACGGCGTGGCCATAACGCCCGCATTCGCGATCACCACGTCCAAGGGTTCCTTTTTTGCCAGCAGCTTATCGGCGCAGGCGCGCACACTTTTGAGGCTGGCGAGATCGAGTTCAATGAGCTCGAAGCTGCCACCGCCGGTCGCCGCGGCCTTGCGCACTTCCGTGGTTGCCGCTTCGGCCTTGGTCAAATCGCGCGCCGCGCCCACAATGTGCGCTCCGTGGGCAGCCAGAGACCTCGCAGTTTCCACGCCGAGGCCGGCCGAAACGCCCGTGACCAGGATTCGTTTATCCTGCAGATTCACGCCCGATAAAACGTCTTTCGTCGTTGATGTTGCCCCAAATACTTCCACCATTGTTTCCTCCTGTATTGGCCCGTTCGAATGCCGTACTTTCGCAACCGAAGTTGACGAACCGCCGCGACTTCGGTAAAACGGAGATTGTCTCCGCAATAAGCTTAGATAACCGGAGGCTATCTCCGGTTACACGGCTACTAGGTTTTTTTGGATATGCCCAGGAAGCGTTCACAACCCGTTCTGCGAAAGCCTCGCACCGATGCCCAACAGAATCGCGAGCGCATTTTGGAAGTCGCGAAGGAGGCCTTCACTCGGTCCGGCGCCGATGCCAGCCTGGACGAGATCGCCAAACAAGCCGGCGTGGGGCCGGGAACCTTGTACCGGCATTTCCCAACCCGCGATACGCTGATTGAGGCGGTGTATCACATCGAGGTGGAGAAGCTCGCAGCGGCACAGCGGGAGCTGTCCGTAAAATTGCCTCCGGTTGAGGCTTTGCGGGCGTGGATGATGCTTTTCGTTGATTATATCGCTGCGAAGCACATTATCGCCCCGGCACTGAACAGCGTCGTAGGTGGTCCCACGCGCCTGTACGAATCTTCGCGCTCCATGGTTTCGGGAGCTATCGACGCGCTTGTGAAGCGCGCTATCAAAAGCGGCGAGATACGCAAAGACCTCGAACCCTTCGACCTCCTTCGCGCGCTCATCGGTGTCTCGAACGTAGCAACTGGCCCCGAGTGGCAGCAAAGCGCCAAAAGATTGGTGGACATCCTGATCACCGGCTCACGACTGGCGAACTAGGCCCGAGGATTCAGTCCCAGACAACGGGGAACCTGGAAGTAAGGCCTTCCGGTTGGCAGATTGCTCCCGATAAACGTGCTAAGGTTGATTGACGATTGCGGTCGAAAAGCAGACTTCTCGTTACTAATCGGCTGTCTTTGACACACGCAACTTCCGGTTTGCCGACAATCCGGAAGCAAACTGGCATAACGTGAATGCGACGGATGATTGGCACTCACTGGAGGCTCAAGCCCCTGCCATCGCAATTCCGTTCCTCAAAGTTACAATGTAACGGCCGGGATCCCTGACTTCATGGGCGCGGCACAGCCAATCCCTCACAATGTGGGCTGCGTGCTTAGTCGAGGCCGACGCGGTGGAGGAGATCTTTGAAACGTGGATCATCGCGCAAGGAGTCAAAATAGGGATGCACTCTGAGGAACTGCAGAATGTTTGATTGCTCCTGGTAGGCCTGCTCCAGCCACGCAAATGCTTGTTCCCGGTCTTCCATCCCCAAGTAGGCATTCACAAACGCGCCGGCCGGAACATAGCCTTTCTGCCGCCGCTGCTTCAGTTCGTCGAGAAGACGAAGTGCTTCCTTACGACGCCCGGCATGAGCGTACGCCCTGATGAGCACACCGATGACACCTGGGCTACGGTTCGTGATGGAAACCGCCTTCTCCAGTACAGGAATTGCATCCTCGGGTTGACCTTTGGCGATGAGTGAGAAACCGAGATACCAAAGGGCGCTTGCAGAGTCCCCCTGTACTGCCAGCACACTGCGCAATTCATGTATGGCCTCGTCATACCGGTGGGCAAAAAACAGAGTCTCGCCCAAGCTAGTGCCAGAAACCGCGATCGGGTCGAGCTCGCGACCGCGCTCGGTCCACGTCAGGGCCTCCTGCGTTCGCCCCTGGCATAGCAGCCAATGTGCAAATCCAAGGTGCGCAGCAGCGTCATTCGGCTTCAAATCGAGCGCCTGTTTGTACTCCGCTTGGGCATCGCTCCAGCGCCATTGTTCCTGGTAGACATCCCCCAGCAGGACATGCGCTTCGGCTAGCCCCGGATCCAGTTCCAGCGCTTTGCGAGCTGCATTGACAACTTTCGGCCGAACTTCACTTGGGGGAGTACCAATAAAAATTGTGCCGAGCTTGTCGTAGGCATTTGCAAGGCCGACATACGCCGGCGCGAACGAGGGGTCTCTCTTGGTCGCCTCCTCAAAGTAACCAATGCTCTCCTCGAGCCCCGATGTACTATAAGTTTGGTCGAGGATGGACCGGCCCCTGAGGTAATTCTCGTAGACTTCAGGCGCGATGGGACGGGCCGCGGTAAGGCGCGCGCGTTCCTCTCCAGTAATCGTGACCTCAACTTTTTGGGCGATGGATTGCGCCACCTCGCTCTGCAGGGTGAGCACATCGCGCAGCTCGCGATCGTAAGTCTCAGACCAAAAATGTTCGTCGGTGGTCGCGCGAATCAATTGGGCGTGAACGCGAATGCGGTTGCCGTCTCGAATCACTGAGCCTTCGACGATGGCGTCCGCCCCGAGTGTTTTGGCAATCTCCGGCAGCGCCTCTTTGGTGTCTTTGTATTTCATGACCGACGTACGAGAAATGACGCGGAGATCATGAATTCCGGCGAGCCGTCCGATGAGAGCCTCGGTCATGCCATCTGCAAGGTATTCTTGCGTAGGGTCGGCAGAGAGGTTCTTCAGTGGCAAAACCGCCAGCGATTTGATGCGAGGCTGACTTGTTCCCTTGACACTGCTTCCGCGGTAGAGCACCAAAGCGGTAGAGAACATTGCCAGCGCAGCTGCGGCCGTGAGTAGCACGCGCCACCGGATCGGCAGGAGTTGCGCTCGAGCAGGCAAAACCACTGGCGCCGAAGGGTCCGAGCGCGAGAATTCCTTCACCGGGCTATCGTTCGATTCCTCCGCTGGCGAGGAAAGCACGGCCGGCCGAAGATCGGACAAGCATCCCATGAAGCGGTAGCCGCGCCGCGGGATGGTTTCGATGTAGCGGGGTTTCTCGGCCGAATCCCCTAGTGCGTCGCGGATCTTTCTGACTGCCGTGTTAAGCCCGTCGTCAAAATCCACGAACGTATCCGCCGGCCACAGAGTTTGTTTCAGCTCGTCCCGGGTAACAATTTCCCCGCGCCGCTCCAAGAGCACGCGAAGCACCTGAAACGGCTGGTCTTGGAGCCTGAGGCGGTTGCCGCGCTCCCATAGTTCGCCGGAACGTAGGTCAACCTCAAATTCATCGAAACTGAACCGACCGGAGGGTTGAGCGTTGGCAGCCACGTGGGACACCTGTAGTTAGGCACAACTATAATGCTTAGTGCGCGGCGCCGCAATTCCGTTTCGGTGCCGTCGGACGTGGTAAATCATTCTCCTTCATCGACTTATCTGTCCGGCAATAGTCCGGAAAAAATCCAGCTTCAGTCCCTTGACACCGCGCCTGAGCTATCCGAAATTCACGGTTACCCCAGAGGAGGGATCCCATGAGAAAGTTTTTTGGATTTGCAACAATGTGCGCCTTGCTGCTCAGCGGCATGGCGATGAGGCCACGGCCCGCGGCGGCGGCCGCACCCGACCCGGTGCTCGAGTGGATCGGCGTGATGAACAGCACGGTACTTACCGCCGGCACCGCTCCAAATGTCACCGGTCGCGTGGTCGCGTTGGTGTCCGCATCCGTGTTCGATGCGGTCAACGGTATCGCGCCACGATTCCGTCCACTGCATGTGAGGCCAGACGCGCCTCATAATGCGTCGCAACGCGCAGCGGCGATTCAGGCGGCCTACGTAATTCTAATGAACCTTTATGGAACGAAGCAGGGCGCGACCCTCACCAGTCAGCATGATGCGTCGCTCGCGGCGCTGGCCTCAACCGAAAACCCCCAATCCATTGCCGCGGGGGTCGCGTGGGGACAAAGCGTAGCGGACGCCATCTGGGCCTGGAAGTTGACTGACGGGTTCGCGCCCACCCCGCCGCCATTCTTTGGAGTGCAGAGCATAGCCGGCACACCGAATTCCCTAGGTTTTTGGCGACCCACGCCCCCGGCGAACGCATCAGGCGCAACACCGCAACTTGCGACAATAACGCCTTGGGTACTGACGCGACCCTCGCAGTTCCGCTTGCCGCCGCCACTTGCCCTCAACAACCCGGACTACTTGGCCGATCTCAACGAAGTGAGAGAGATGGGTAGCCTCACCAGCGTAAATCGCTCAAGTGAACAGACGGAAGTCGCATTGTTTTGGGCGCTGAACACTCCACTAGCGTGGAACCGTGTTGCAGCGCAGCTTTCGGCGGCGCGCGGGCTGAGTCTAACCGAGAATGCGCATCTATTTGCGGTGCTCAATCTAACTCTCGCAGATGCAATAACGGCGTGCTGGGATAGCAAGTACCGCTACATTTTCTGGCGGCCAGTCACGGCGATCCGAGCGGGGGCCGCGCCCGGAGATCCCGACGCGACTTGGGAGCCATTGCTGGACTCTCTGACCGGCACTCCCGCGCATCCCGAGTATCCGTCGGCGCATTCCACTTACAGTGGGGCCGCCGCGTTCATCCTGGCGGACGCGTTTGGAGAAAACACCGCCTTCAGCGTCACCTCCGAGATACGTCCAGGTATTCGTTCCTATGCGAATTTTTCCGAGGCCATAGCGGAAATCGCGGATGCGCGCGTCTTTGGTGGCATTCACCTCCGAAGCAGTTGCGCGAGCGGGAACTCGCTGGGTCGCGCAGTCGCGGATTACGTGTCGAGACACGTGCTGCGGGGGCGAGGCGACGATCAAGACGATCGTTAGTTCTGGATTCAGAGTTTTTGCTAACTCTAGGTATGAGCGGCTATCCGCGCTCTTATCGCAACCGTGAGGTGTCGACAACTAAGTCTTCTTCACCTCATTGTCTTGTGCGAGCCTACAAGCAGTATCCGCTCGGATACGTAGCCAGGCACTCGTCGAGGTGACCGCTTCACACCAGCTGTGGGAAGCATCTCGGGCTGGCGCCCGGATGACGGGCTATGCGGAAGTAATTCCCAAGAGACCTGATTGCGCCATTACTTCCGGCTTGCCGACGATCCGCTCGTAATGCCGGGAATCGAATCGCAGGAGGCGCCTTCACGGAATGCTTGCTGCAGATTAATGACCAGTTTGTGCGTCGAGGATCAGTTTCATAAGATGGCCAAATTGGGCTCTGTCCTCTGCGATCGATCCGCGGTTGGCCATTTCCTCAATCGTTTTCGCGTCTTTCACGGGAGGTTCGTTGTCGGTGCGGTGCACGATGACTAAGTCGAGGGTCGGGAGAATAAAAAGAAAGTGTGCGCCCGCACCTCGCGCAGAAAATATGCCGGGGAGCGAGACTTCCGGGAAGTGCACGCCACCGTAGTCCACCCACCAGAGATATTCGTAGCCGCCAACATCCACCCCGTTGGCCTTCACCATCTCGTTGGCGTGGCTGCTTTTTTCGACCCAGGCTTCCGGCACAATCTGTTTGTTATTCCAGCGACCGTGCTGTAGGTAGAGCAATCCGAAGCGCGCCAAATCGCGCGCTGTAATTTCAAAGGGATAGCCGGGGTGAACCGAAATTGGCCCCCCGATGTAATAGACATCGCCCGGCTGAAAATCCTGCATCCCGATCGGCTTGGCAATGCGCTGATAAAACGCTTCGCCAATCTTCAAACCTGTCTTCTTCTCAAAGATGGTCCCAAGGACATTGAAGTCCCAATTGTTGTAGTACCAGAAAGTCCCTGGCGCGTGGCTCCCGCGCACTGGGCGGTTCTTCTTCATCGATTCTGTTTCCATATATGCCGGGTGATAGACACCAGAACGCGCGCGCAGCAGATCAACAATCCGCGATTGCTTTTCTTCCTCTGTCAGCGGATCGGGTGAATCGTCGATTCCCAATTGTTCCAGGGTCTGGTTGATGTCAATGACCCCTTCGGCAGAATAGATACCGTAGAGCGCGCTGAGCAGGCTCTTCCGCACGGAATAGGAGGTGATTTTCTTGTCGATATCTCCCCACTGATCGACAACTTTACCGCCCTGGACGATCATCACCGCGGAAGTGTGAATTGAATCGGCGTCGGCGTATGCATGCGCAGCGGCCAGCTTCTCTGCGGACCATCTGGCCTTTTCGGATGAAGAGAGGGGCTGCCAGGACTTCCCCGGGAAGGTCTCTTCCGATTTGCTTTGCACTAACCCTGATTGCCTGCCCGCGTCGGCAAACAGAACAATCGAAAGACAACAGAAAAGACAGATAAGAGAACGAACGGGAGAATGCCGCATGTCTTGGGCTTATATCACGGGTGTTGGACCCCCACAAGAGAGGCACTTGGTCCCGGCATATGCTGCTCTCGTAGCTTCGTCCATTGAGTTGCGGTCGGATGACGGGCGACTCTGACCTTACACTTGCGGCACTACTTTGAACCTTGATCGGTGGCACGGAGCCCACCGGTCATGAAGCGGAACCCAAGTTCCAAAAGAAGACGCAGTAGCGCCAAATCCGTCCTACGTTGGCCGGACCTGGAACACGCCAAGGCTGTGGTGTTGAAGAGCCTCAACTCAGCAGACGCAAGGCGGGGTTATTGTCACGCCATCGATGAGTTCGTTGACTGGTATTGCTCGGAACCGCGCCTGGCCTTCAACAGGATCGTGGTTTTGCGTTATCGCTCTCACCTTGAATCCCGTTAACTCGCTCCCGGAACAATCAATTTGCGTCTTGGCGCTGTGCGCCGACTCGCGTACGAGGCAGCCGACTGCGGTCTTCTTAGCAGCGATTTGGCTGCCGGTATTCGTCGCGTCAAGGTGTGAAGAAGCTAGGCATGCGCCTTGGGAACTGGTTAACGGCAGAGTTGTCGTGGCGGAGATTGCATTTCCGCCAAACCGAAGGCCGCAGTTCAGTGTGCAAGCTAGCCATTCACCGTCAACCACGCACCGGCTAAGCCGCCAAAGCCTGCGGCAGCAGCGTTCTGCCAAGCTGTTTCATTGTGTTTCTCCTCTATGGGTGAAACATGTGGCTATCTTCGAGCGTTGGCTCGCGAGTTGCCATGAAAGAACGCGGCGTCGTGGCGAATGATCGACGGACCGCTGCTGCCACAATCATTGCGTAACTCGTTGGGAGCGCCTACGGGCGGCGGGCTGAACGTGTTGTCGATGCAGGGAATTACGCTCAGATATTCGTAGACAGCTTCGATCTGATGGTCGGTCATGTTGTGAAAAAGTGGCCATGGCATGACTTGGAGCTTGCTACCGTCCACAGGAGGCGGGACGCAGATGCCCAGCGCTATATTTGGGTCCCTGTCCGATTGACAGGTTGGATGGATATTATCGAAATCCTTGCCAGTCCTAAGAATCTCCTTAAACTCTTCAAGCGTGCGTCCTCCCTCCGGACGCCCGTTCTTATCCGGCGTCAGGTTGCGGGAGATGATGACAGGACCGGCATACGGAAATCCGGTTGTGGGATCAATGGGATATCCGTCCGGCGGATAAGAGGATGGTATGGAACCAGGCGGGAACCCTCCTATGGAGACGCTCGAAGGCACAGCCTGACCGAACGGGCTGCCCCCAGCCAGGTAGGTGGTGGGGTCTGTTGTTGTTCCTAGTGGCTGGTTCAAAAAGTACGGGTTCCCGTTGTTGGCGTAATTGAAGTTTGGAGGGGCGCCGCCGGTGTGGCAGCCGTTGCAGTCAGCTTGAGCGTTGACAATGAAACTGCCAAGTCCCACCAAGCGGCGTTGCGCGGGATTTTTCCCTTCGAGATTCAGAGGGACAGGAGCTATGGCGAAACCAATGTGGACGAGCTGATCCTCGTCACTTCTTCCATTGTCTTGGGCCTGCACGCGATGGGGAATGTCTATGGTTGCTGCCAGAACAACTGCGGCCAGAGCAACAACGGTTCCGCCCACCGATTTGGTAACGAAGTGTGTCTTCATGGTTTCTCCCGTGAGGTTGAAAGCTGCTGCGCGCGAAAAATACGGCTTTGTCGGCGGGGCTACAATTCACAGGGAGTCAATTGGATGTCAATTTCGAGGTCAACGGCTAAGCCCATGGCGTGACAGGACTAAACCAGGGCAGCAAACAGATAACCCAATTTGGCGGGCGGACCAACGATGGTAAACTTCGACGTCCCCGCCGTCTTTCCATGGCTGTCAGCGCTCAGCGCCGCGTGTTCAGCTTCGCAGACTTCTCCCTTGATCTGCGAGCAAGAGAACTCCGCCGTAACGGAATCCGCATGAAATTAGCTGGCCAGCCGTTCGCTGTGCTGGCTACGCTCCTGGAGCATCCGGGAGAAGTGGTCACGCGGGAAGAGCTTCGCGCACATCTTTGGCAGAAGGAAACATTCGTCGACTTTGACCACAGTCTCAACGTAGCCATCAACAAGCTGCGCGAAACTCTGTGTGATTCGGCCGAGCAACCGCACTTCATAGAAACGATTCCACGAACGGGGTACAGATTCATCGGACCAGTCGCCGAATCCTCTACCAAGGAGCAGGAAAAGGAGTGGGAAGGAGATTCAGGGCGGAGCGCAAAAGCAGAGGAGGCAGAAACCGGAACGGACCTTCGAAAGCGCTGGGTGTTGCTCGTTGGTGCTACCGTGGTTGTGGCCGCCCTTGCACTTGCGGGTTACCTTTATTTTCGCCGCGCGCCAAAACTCACTGACAAAGACACAATCGTCCTTGCCGATTTCGCGAACTCGACGGGCGATCCGGTCTTCGACGACACGTTGCGGCAAGGCTTGGCGGTACAACTTGCGCAGTCGCCTTTCCTCAGCCTTATCTCAGACGAGCGCATCCAGCAGATGCTGAAGCTGATGGCCAAGCCAGCCGACGCACGACTTACCCCGGAGGTCTCCCGGGAAATCTGCCAACGAACTGCCAGCGCCGCCGTTCTCGACGGCTCGATTGCAAGCCTTGGAAGCCTGTACGTGTTGACGCTACGCGCAAAGGACTGCCGCAGCGGAGATGTTCTGGACGAGGAGCAGGTGCAAGCCGCAAGAAAAGAAGACGTTCTTAACGTCCTGAGTCAAATCGCAAGTAGATTTAGAACCCGTGTTGGTGAATCGCTCTCAACGGTTAAGAGCCATGACACACCTCTTGCCGAAGCCACGACGCCCTCACTCGAAGCCTTGAAAGCCTACAGCGCGGGCTGGCAAGCTTCCTTTTTGTCTGGTTCGGCTGCTGCTGTGCCTCTTCTCAAGCGCGCCATCGAGATTGATCCCAACTTCGCCAGTGCCTACGCGGCACTCGGCCGCATGTATGGCGACATCGGGGAATCCGCCCTATCTGCGGAGAATACGAGCAGAGCCTATCAACTGCGGGATCGCGCCAGCGACCAGGAGAGGTTCTTTATCTCCCTCACCTACGATTTGCAGGTTACGGGAAACCTGGAGAAGGCGGAGCAGACCTGCGACTTGTGGGTGCAAGCTTATCCGCGTGCGTGGTTGCCCCACGGGCTGTTGTCAGGGGGGATTTACAACACACTGGGCAAATATGAAAAGTCAGTCGACGAAGCCAAGCTCGCCATAGGGATCGACCCGGACTTTTCCATCGGATATAGCATTCTTGCTGGCAGCTATCTGGCGCTGGGGCGCACAGGTGAAGCGGGGAATACCCTGCAGCGCGCATCCGGGCGCAAGCTTGATATCCCTGATTTCCATATCCAGCGATACGCCATTGCCTTCTTGAAAGACGACAAGGCGGGAATGGAGAGGGAAGTCGCCGAGTCTCGGGAAAAGCCCGGCGTGGATGACTGGATGGCCAACGGGGAAGGGTTTGTAGCGGCTTATTCCGGCCACTTGGAGGAGGCCAGGAGGATGTCACAGCGGGCAGCGGATCTAGCCCGAAAGGCCGACAGGCGGGAAACGGAAGCGCTCTACGAAACCGATTCGGCGGTGCGCGAGGGCCTGTTCGGAAATGCCTCCACGGCAAGACAGAGAGCTGAGGACGCGCTTGAGCTCTCAAGGAGCAGGGATGTGGAATATGGAGCTGCCTTTGCGCTTGCTCTCTCGGGAGATTCTTCGCGGTCTCAAACGCTGACCGATGACCTATCCAGGCGCTTCCCCGAGGGTACGATAGTCCGATTCACATATTTGCCGACGCTCCGCGCACTTCTGGCTTTGAAGCGCAGTCAGCCGGCAAACGCCGTGGAACTACTTCAAACCACAATTCCTTATGAAGGCGGGACTACGATCGAGGGCGGTTCTGAATTCCTTTTGGGCGCGGGCAACCTCTACCCCGCCTATGTCCGCGGCCTTGCCTATCTGGCGGCACATCAAGGCGCCGAAGCCGCTGCGGAATTCGAGAAAATTCTCGACCACCGTGGAATCGTGGTGTGTGATCCTATAGGCGCACTGGCACGCTTACAACTAGGCAGAGCCTCCGCGATGTCCGGAGACCGAAGCAAGGCAACATCCGCCTATAAAGATTTCCTTGCTCTCTGGAAATACGCCGATGCCGATATTCCCATCCTGAAGCAAGCTCAAGCGGAGTACGCGAAGCTGCAATAGCTGTTGATGGTAGGAAGTATTCATTCCAAATCTCTCCGTTTACTGACTATGGCTCAAGAAGTTCTACGGATGCTCACGATTGTTGGCGGATGACGGGCAAACCGGAAGTGCTTCTCGTCGCACGGTACCAACGAACGCGTCAAGTCTACGAGGAACGGTTCGGGGCGAGGAGCAAAAACCATTGCTACCGCCCCCACCGGTTCACGCTTCGCTTCTATTAGCGATCGTCGTCTCTTTCGTGAACTGCACCGAGGAAATGATCGACAACGAAATCTGCCACTTGCCTGCCCAGTGTTTGGCCCCAAAAATTCCAGCCAGCCACAAACACTCCGCAAATGATTTCAATGAGCGCTGAAGATTTGTAAATACTCTCGTCCGGACTTCCCCTATTTTGAGTCTCTTCCTGTCCTCGTTCGCGCTTTTCACACACTTTTAACAATCGACTGGAATAAAGCAACCAATCGCGAAGTCCTACACGTCGCGAAGTGTTCGCGAGGGAGAGTGTGCCGCAGATTCGCCCCTGACCAAACCAATCTATCCCGGAGGTAGGCCATGTTCCGCAAATATATTTCGATTGCAGCTTTGACCATAGGAGTGCTCGCGATGGTCGTCGCCGTCGTTGCGCAGCAAGGCCCGACCGAAGCGCCCACCGGCTTTGATACTCCCACGCTGGCGCAAGACCCCGGATCGCAAAGCGTCAGTAACGGCATCGCCGAACCACCCGGCGATACGTACGCCCTCGACCAAGCCCGTTTTGAACAAGACCATGATGCCCGGACCGGGCTGGGCCCCGTATTCAACGCCAGAGCGTGCGCGGATTGTCACCAGAATCCTGTCAGCGGCGCCTCCAGTCAATTCACGGAGATCCGCGCCGGTCACAACGATGCCAACGGCAATTTCGTAGCCGCGACCGTTCCTATCAATGACGGCGCGAATGTTATTGCAAATCGCTCAATTATCAACGACCGCGCGCTGATTCCCGAGGCACAGGAGCACATCCCCGATACTGAAAACATTCGAGCCTTGCGCGCAGCTCTCAATACCCTGGGAGACGGTTTTGTCGAAGCGATCAACGACAGCACGCTGCAAGCCATCGCTCAGCACCAGGCCGAGGTTAGCCACGGCAGAATCCACGGTGAAGCCGTCGAGGTTCCGGTTCTGGAATCCCCCGGACAATCGCGTATCGGCCGCTTTGGCTGGAAAGACCAGCACAGCAGCTTGCTTTCTTTTATTGGTGACGCTTACCTGAATGAAATGGGAGTGACGAACCGCCTGCGGCCACACGACGTGACCACCGTCGGCAAGGTCACCACCGACCCCGAAGACGTTCCCGACAATCTCGGTCTCGCGGACATCGACCATTTTGCCCAGTTCGTGCGCGGCACGAAGGCGCCGCCACGCGATGCCGTCCTGGCTGCCTCCGCCGCAGCACGAACGGGACAACAACTCTTCGAGAATATCGGCTGCGAAACTTGTCACGTGCGCACCATCGTTACCGCTCCCACCGGGACAGTCATCGATGGCGGAGCCTTTACCGTACCGGACGCCCTGGGGAACAAAATCATTCATCCTTACGGCGATTTCCTCCTTCATGACATCGGAACCGGTGACGGAATCGTTCAAAACCCGCCGGAAGATACCGCGAACAAACTACGCACGGTGCCGTTGTGGGGATTGCGCATGCATCCCCGCCACATGCACGACCTGAAGTCCTTAACCTTGGAAGACGCCATTGAGCGTCACCGTGGCGAGGCCGCACAAGAACGCAATCGTTTCCGCGATCTAACAGCCGTAGAAAAGCAGGCTCTGATCACCTTTTTAAATTCACTTTAGATCGAGAACAGAACCAGCCAAACTCGTGGACCAACATCGCGGCGAGGCATGTGTGCAAACGCATGCCTGGCTCTTCATTTTCCAGCCATGGGGATTTTTGCTGATGTAGTGCAGCAAAGGTCTAACAGGTTATGCGAGTCAGTACGGCTAAACGCGCCAGCAGTGACCGACCAGTCTGTAGCGAGAAGCCGACTTATCGCGACCTATCTCCCGAAGTCTGCTTGCCCAAGAATGAATGCTGGAAGAGGGAAGCTTCTCGCTTCGCGCGTGGCACTGCCCTCCTAAACGCTCTAGCTGTCTGCCTTCATACCTCGTTTGTAGTAGTCTTCCCTCGTCTTGGTGTTGCTTCCGAAGGACCTGAAGATGCGACTCATGAAACTGGTTGGTGTGATTTTTGCGGCGATGTTGGTGACAATGCTGAGTTCACCGGCCTCTACCGCGGAGACCTGCGAGAGCCTCTCTTCGCTTTCCCTGCCGGATACCCTAATTACGATGGCGCAGACGGTAGCTGCTGGGGCGCTTACTTTGCCGACTCCTCTTCCGGCCGCTGGCTCGCGTGGAGGGCTCACCTTCGTCTCGTCGAAGGGCCTTCCCGGGTTCTGCCGGGTCTCTGCAGTTATCAAGCCCTCTAAAGACTCCGAGATCAAGTTTGAAGTTTGGATGCCTGTCTCTAATTGGAACGGCAAGTTTGCCGGCCTTGGCAATGGGGCGATGGGAGGCTCGATTAGTTTCGGAAGCATGGCCGCAGCCCTTTCCCGAGGGTACGCGGCCTCCTCGACTGATACGGGGCATGAGGGTACGGGGCCAGACGGAAGCTTCGCACTCGGGCACCGGGAAAAAGTGATCGACTTTGGCTACCGCGCGGTTCACGAAATGACCGTCAAGGCAAAGCTAATCATCGCGGCTTACTACGGTCGGGCGCCGAAGTTCTCTTATTGGTACGGTTGCTCGACCGGCGGCAGGCAGGCGTTAGCGGAAGCCCAGCGGTTTCCAGCGGACTACAACGGAATCGTCGCCGGAGCGCCCGCCCTCTTCCTGACACACATGCAAGCAGCAAGCATCTGGAAAGCTCAGGCGATCCGAAAGAACCAGGGCGGGCTGGTTCCGCCCTCCAAGCTACTGCTACTCCACAACGCTGTACTGACAGCATGCGATGCTCGAGACGGCGTCAAGGACGGACTCTTAGATGATCCGCGGCGTTGTAACTTCGACCCGAAAATCTTGGAGTGCAAGGGCGAGGACAGTCCAGACTGCCTGACCGCTGCACAAATAACTGTCGTTCGGGCGTTCTACAGCCCAACGGTGAATCCCCGAACTAAGGCGCAGATCTTTCCAGGGCTGGTTCCGGGAAGTGAACTAGGCTGGAGCTCCGACGTGGGTCGGATGTATGCGGACCCACCGGACATTACGAAGACCCTCGCGACCGCGTACCTCAGATATGCCGTGTTCCAGGATCCCAAATGGGATTACATGACCTTCGATTTCGATTCGGGAACGGCGCTGGCCGACCGCATCGATGACGGCGTAACTAAGGCGACGGATCCGAATCTTGAGGATTTCTTTCGCAGCGGCGGAAAGTTGTTGCAGTACCATGGCTGGAGTGACCCTTCAATATCGCCGCTCAACAGCATCAACTACTACAACAGCGTCGTGGATTTTATAGGAGGCCCGGCGAATGTACGGGACTCCTACCGCCTCTTCATGGCCCCGGGGATGGACCACTGCGGCGGGGGCGATGGTCCGAACACCTTTGATTCGATCCGAGCAATCGAAGAATGGGTCGAAGCGGGAAAGGCCCCTGACCGGATCATTGCGTCGCACATCGGGAACGGCAAAACGGAACGGACTCGACCGCTGTGTCCCTATCCAAAGGTAGCGACGTACACAGGAATCGGAAGTACGGACGACGCCGCAAATTTCTCGTGCTCGGTCCCGAAATAACAGGTGCGGGCGGTTTGATTAAATAATCGCCTTGGCATTCGGTCTTGCCAGTATTAGGGCACTAATCGCAAAAGTCTGGTAAACGCGCCCGCAGTGACCGATCAATGGCTGGCGAGAAGCCGACTTATGCGTATTAGTGCGCTAAACGTAAGCGGCAGAAATGAACCCCAATTCTGAGCCAGGGTTTTGAGACTGGCCTCGAACGCGATCCCGGAGGGCAATTGGTACGCTGTTGCCGGACTTTTCGGGACAGAGCTTTTGAGACTCTAGAGGCCTTGAATTTAGGGCCTTCTGATTTAGTCCCGAGACTTACCGGTTGCGAAACGACCCATAGAAACCCGATTAGCGATCCGCCAGCCGGATGTTCAGCGCAATGCGGTCTTCGGTTCCGAAGGTACGAGAGATATGACCCTTCCCGGTTGAGTCTTCAACCAGAACGATGCTTCCCGGCGCCAACGAAACTTTGTGACCGCCGGAGATCTCGAATTCTCCCTGCCCACTCAACGTGATGAGGTACTGACGATATGTTTCTTGGTGCCGGTCCCGGACCCAACCTGGAGAAGTCCGCGCGAATACCAAACTAGTGACTTTGATCGGGTCCGAAAATTCAATGCCGTTTCGCGAAGGATCAGATTTCAGATTTCCAGTAATCTCTTCGGCGTGTGTTTCACCGTCAGAACCGGTATAGATCCTCGTAATCGTAACCGGCTTGCGGTGCCGAGCCGTCAATAGGTGCGCGCACCAGCCGAACGCGAAGCAGCCTACAAGTGCGGACGAAAGAAGCCATTTTGATTGCACTGATTCCTCCTGGTTGGTGGGCCAAGTCTATCAGGTCTTCGCCAAGGTCGATCTCACGAACCGTGTCGCAATAAGGACCCCTTTCGGGACGGGTTACTCCGCACTTGGCCGTGTAACGCGCGAACCGTTGATATGTCTCCGACTTGATTTTCGAAGCAGGATTGGTACCGAAAAACGCGCCTGTATTGACTAGTCTGGCCAACTTCCGGGTGGTCGACTATCCGGAAGTTACAATCCTTCGGAGGGCGTGTAGTTTGTGGCCCAGTCGCATCCAGAAGGGACACCGGGGTATAAGATGAAGGAGGAGCGGAAACGCAGTAGGAGGTAGCTATGCGTGCTGATCAAGTGGAAGTTTCATGGGACGCAGGCAAGTCCAAGTGGCTGGTTCGCATTGCGAGTGGTGAAGAAGTGATTCGGCGCTCTTGTAATTTGCCGAAGGATGCGGACGAATCCGCGCTTCGCGCCGCAGCGCAGAAGACAGTGCAAGATGAGGGCTATGAAGCAGATGCTGCGCTGGTGAACGTGCGGCGGTAGCGTGGAGTAGCTCTTCGTCGGTTTGGTCAGAGAGTCCAGCGAGTGATTGTACTCTTTGGCGAGGCCAGGTCCGGGCGCATGCTGGATCGTCTCCGACCGTCTCCGGCCGTGATCGCCGTGTGGCTGATTACTCTAAGAACATGCCAAACGAAGAATGGATCAAAACACTTAAAGACGGAAGAAGAGTGAAATTCATCTATCAAGAACTGCCGGAAGATGGGGCGTTCATCACCGCGCAGCTTGCAGGAAATGAGGTCGTCTATTCGGTTGTATTGACCAAAGCAAAAAACCCGCTGAGCCGTGAAGATGCTGAAAGCCATTTCAAGGGCGAGCTTTCAAAGAAGCAGAACCATTCATTCTGGAACACCATCCGCAGAATCGCTCATTCAAGCTACACCTTCATCCGCCAATCATTAAACTTGGTTTTAGGATGTTCATTCTGATAGATTGTTGACCTGCTCCCCGGTTTGTGCTTCTGTCCCAATGTAGCACTCAGCTACGAAGCGGTGATGTAATGGAAGGAATCGCAAGTTCGAGCAACATTCGATCCAAAAGTAAATCAACGAGGAAACACGCCTTCGATGCCCAAGCTTTTCTTGATTCAGCCGGTGTAGCGAGAAAAGTTGTGGAATATCGAAGTTCACAGAAGATCTACTCTCAGGGTGATCCCGCCACGAGCGTGATGTACGTTCAAAAAGGCGGTGTAAAGGTCTCCGTTGTTAATGAGTCCGGCAAAGAGGCAGTCATGGCGATTCTCGGACCAGGTGACTTTTTTGGTGAAGGAGGCATGGCAGGGCAGTCCGTTCGAATGGGGACAGCGACCGCTATTACGCCAACGACCTTACTAGTTATTGAAAAAAACGAGATGATTCGCGTGCTCCACGCTGAGCATGCTTTCTCCGACCGCTTCGTGGCATATATGCTGTCACGGAACATCCGAATCGAGGAGGATTTGGTCGATCAGCTTTTTAATTCCAGCGAGAAACGGCTGGCACGAACTCTCTTGTTGCTCGCTCGCTATGGCAGGGAGCCCCAACCGCAAAAGATGCTTCCCAAACTATCGCAGGAGATGCTGGCGGAAATGATTGGCACAACGCGGTCGCGGGTAAACTTTTTCATGAACAAATTCAGGAAACTAGGCTTCATCGAATACAACGGCGGGATCCACGTCAACAATTCCCTCCTGAGTGTTGTCCTGCACGAGTAAGCACCAAGCTTAGCGCTTATCGGAAAGCGGCATACTTCCAGATTACTGTTGGTAACAGGGCTTACCACCGCATATCTCGGATTGCTGGTACAAAGTGCATTTATGGATGTCCAGGATCACGGGGAATTCTCTTCGTCTCAATCGCCTCAGCCGCGGAAAGCTTCCGGTCTACGTGAGGGAGCGCGCGCGGGGCACCTGCTTGGAGTACGCAGCGCTGGCCAACTTGCGCCCCGCACGTCGGACAGGGCACGGAGAAAAGCTGTTCGCGGCTCAGGTCCTTAATCTTCATTCGGATAGGCTGCAACAACGGCCTTGGCAAGACTGTGCAATTGTGAACGCTTTGTAATAAGTTCTCTAATAAAAAGAGACGAATGATGCGTAACCGACACGCATACTACTGGTCTACGTCGGCACGAGCGATTTGCAGGCGTCGGAGGCCGCGGTCGAGGCTATGATGGCGATGTACTGAGGCGCGTCAGTTCTGCGATAGAATTCCGTTCCATGCTGAGAATGATCGCAGAACAGGCTGAACGCTATGGCGCGCAGACCGCAACTTATCCTTATGCCTAGTGTTCCGGCCTTGTGGGGGAGAACAGGGAGACGAAGGCCGCCGTGTAATCGAAATGGCCGGCTGGGTCGTCTTTTCTGCTCTCCCTGAAAAGGCCACTGTGTCGATTCGTTGCCCCGTGCTGCCAGCGCCGTTCTCATGGCGATGTACTGAGGCCAACAGATGAGAAGCGAACTTTCGGAAAAAGAGACGTGGGAATGGATCGTAGCGGAGATTCATACGTACGGTCTGCGGCAGCGCGCGCACCACATTTTCAAAGATAGCGACATCGTCAGGCTCGCCAAGAAACTGCTCGAACCGGCTGAACGGGTGTTAAAGGAAATGAACGGCCGGCAACGGGGCCACCTTGTCCGCGACTTGCGGGCCCGGCTAGGAAGCATCGCCACTGTCGCGGAGCTGCGCTCGATTCGATCTTCCCGAAAACGATAACGCAACACTTCACGCGAGCAGTTGCGTTCGCACCCTTCCACTCACCGCAGGCAAAGTCCTTACACCCGCGCGGCGGCTCGCTGGCCACATCATAGTGTTGCATTTCGTAGTTGGGGAAGCGTGGCGAATTCGCTGTTCGGGTGTTCGTCACGCTTCTTAGGGATGGTGTGCATCTGATACTGGCGAACCCTCCTGACGTCAGCTACAAGAGCGCGCCCAGAAGACTCAGGGAGACAAGAAGCACTTGGAAGGCATACTGTCACAGAGTCATCGCGTCGCGCAGTTCAATACAGCACAGAATCGCCATGAAGAGATACACATTGTCAGCTTCGGCTATGCATCCGCCGAACCGTTACCCCTAATTCCTCTTCACGCCCTTCCTCCTCCTCTGTCGGCGGCCCGGTTATTGTTTAGGTTTCTTCAGATCCTCTGTTAGTGGATTCCACCCCGCTTCGTCTCCTGCAAGTTTGTTCTTGCCACTACTTTGACTTTCGTCCGTCTTAGTAAACTCCTCTTCAACCATTCTGATTATTTCACCATCTGATACGCTCGATTGTCTTGCGGCCTGGATTGCGTTTCGGATTGCTCCTTTAGCGTCCGCCATTAGTCCTCCCCATGCATTAAGATTCTCGCTCTCGATCAGACACGCTGCTGCATTCTTTCTCACAACCTTCCGTTTGTGACTTTGGTGAAATCGACGCCGAGCTTCTCTGCGACCTGGGCAAATGACAGCTTTGCATATCCGTTCGGGAGGACGCCATTTTTCCGGATCGCGCGAAAGATAGCTTACTCGTGCAGGACAACACTCAGAAGAGCATTGTTGACGTGAATCTCGCCGTTGTACTCAATAAAGCCCAGTTTCCTGAATTTGTTCATGAAAAAATTCACTCGAGACCGCGTGGTTCCAATCATCCCCGCGAGCATCTCTTGCGATACTTTGGGAAGCACCTTTTGAGGAGAGCCTTGCACGCCATAGCGCGCGAGCAGCAGGAGAGTCCGCGCCAGGCGTTTCTCGGTGGAGTTGAAGAGCTGGTCTACCAGATCCTCCTCGACCCGCACGTTTCGGGCCAGCATGTAGGTGATGAAGCGGTCGGAGAACTCGTGTTCCTCGTGGAGCGCGCGAATCATCTCGTCTTTCTCAATGATGAGCACGGTGGTTGCGGCTATAGCGGTCGCGGTCGCCATGCAAATGGGCTGACCTGCAAGGCACCCCTCCCCCAAAAAATCGCCCGGTCCCAGGATCGCCACCACGGCCTCTCTGCCGACCTCATTGACCACAGTAAGCCTCACACCGCCCTCTTGGATGTAGATCACGGTCTTCGCTGGATCGCCCTGCGTGAAGATGGTTTCTTTCCCTCGAAATTTGCCAACCTTTCTCCCCAGACCGGCCGAGTCGAGAAACAATTTCACATCGAACACAAGGCTTCTTGAATTCGCTTTTTGGAAGGAGCGAGGGACCTTGCTGGATACATGTCGAACTGCGGAAGACACCATACTCCAAACTAGCATGGAATCCGATCTTGCTGGCTGTTCAATATCATACAGTCCGTACCGACGCTGTCACCCCAACATCCGCCAGGAGTAATGTTTTTGCCCGCATGGATATGGGCTCTGTTTGGATTCTAGCGTGACGGAGTATTTTCAAAGTCGTCTTGGACAAACAGACACTCATCTATGCAGCATTTCCAATGGCGTTTTTTCTTGTCCGCATTCCAGCTTGCAAGGTACATAAAGAAACGGTCGTGTGTAGGGCAGCGTCTCCCCTCTATTCCAAATTGAAACGTCTGAGCGACGGTTGTTGTTTTGAAGTATCCGAGCTTGGGGTCCCAATTGAGGGTGCAACCCGATTCGTGGCAAGAGTATGTTGGAGGCACATTAGGTAGGCTGGGATCTTCGATCATACCCGCCTTGTGAGCTGTACAGAGCGGCAGTATGGCACTGCGAATGTTGTGCGTCGTCAAAGCGCAACTCCCAACTCAAAATATTGCTCTTCAATCTCGTCTGAAGCTGTGCCGAGCCCAAGATTGGTGCCTGAACAGTCCACTCCCCCCGCCCGAGGCCCCACGGAATCAAATAGGATCAAAGGCAGCCATCGAAATAAGAGATCCTATTCAGGGAGTGGGATCGCCCCTCAACGTAACACGCCGAGAAAGTATAAGACCAAGGCGATAAGTACAACCGCCTTCGAACTAGTGTTGCGTCGACCCATTGAGACCACCCGACTTATCGTCCGCTGGAACACAAAATAAGAAGCTGTGGTGCAACCACTCCTAAAAGTAGCTAGCGGTGCGGCGAGGGCGGCAAATAAACGCCGACGGTTTTGAATCATGGCTTACACACTGCATCAGCGCGCAATACGGGACCATCCGGCAGGTGCGCGGTGGAATTGGGCTGTGGCGGAGAGGAAGAAGGAACTACGCTTGCGGTTCCAAGTAAAGCATTGAATGGAAACGGAGGAGCGATCGACTTGAACGATATTGAAAGAATTGAGTTCGCCGCGAGCGCGCGAGGAGGTGGCGGTTCCGGCGTGGATGACTAGTGCGGAGTGGCCTGGAATTTTGTAGCGCGGCGCGCTTTCGCTGGTGTGACTGACATGCAAATGGCCGGAGAGGATGAGATCCACACGGCAGCGCGCAAATCCAGCCATGGCCATGTGCGCGCGTCCGACCAAGCCGTGAAGCTCGCGGGTTTCGGGCAGATCAAAGGGATGGTGGGAGACGATGATTCGCGTGCGATTCTCACCGCAGGATTCGAGCCGGGCGCAACTGCGGGCAACCTGCAGGCGGTTAATGCGGCCATTCTTAAAGGTGAGCGAGCGGGCGGTATTGATGCCGACGATAGCGATTTCCTCATCGGAATAGAAGGGTTCGAGGTCCTGGGTGATGTAGCGCTGGTAATTCCGAAGAGGTTTCAGGGCGCGGGCGAAAACGTTGTACAAGGGCACGTCGTGATTGCCGGGGACGACAATTTGCGGTGAAGGGAGAGCGTCCAGAAGCCGGCGGGCTTCCTGAAACTCGCGCTCTTTGGCGCGCTGGGTAAGATCGCCGGAAACGACAACGACGTCAGGCCGGGCTTCGATGACGGTGGCGGTCAATGCCTGCACGGTGGCGGGCTCGATGCGGCCGAAGTGCGGGTCCGATAGATGAGCGATTGTTCGCATCTTAGTTCGAGTGCGTCAGGCGCCGCTTTCCGGGGTGGATTCCACAGGCACGATGACACGCAGAGCGCCGGGACGGATGACGTAGTTCAACGGGGTATTCATTTGATGGACTTCGCCGTCTGCGGAAACGCTTGTCTGAGGTCTGCGCGTCTCAATGGAGAATTGTTTCGCAGTCAAAGCGTCGAGATCGCTGGCCCCGCGCAAGCGTCCAAAAAAGGCCAAAAAGGCCAGCCGCACCAGGTCCAGACGGCCGGCACGATTGGCGACAAAGAGGCAGAGTTCGCCCGCGTCCAGCCCCTTGCGCCCGCCGATATTCAAACCTTCCATTTCGTACCGGTTATTGCCGATGAAAACGAAGGGCGTCTCTCGCAAAAACTCCTTTCCCTCCAAGCAGAGGCGAACGCGAAGAAGCGAGTAGTGCCGTAGAACCGAAAGGGAGGCTTGGGCGAAAGCCATCCACTTCTGGCGGCCTTGCTTCTGCTGCTCCTCGCGCCGGCGCACCATGCGGGGATAGATGCCAAGGCTAGAATTGTTGAGGAAAATGCGGCCGTTGACTTCCCCGACATCCACGGGTACAGCGCGGCCGGTGAGGAGATTGCGAGCTGCGCCTTCGAGATCCTGGGGAATACGCAAATCCTTTGCGAAATGATTCCAGGTGCCGACGGGAAGAACACCCAGTGTGATAGAAGTTCCCATGAGCTCGCTTGCCACCGCGTTGATCGTGCCGTCACCGCCAGCGGCTACGATGATTTGGCTATTTTCCTTGACGGCGCGGCGAGCCAGTTCGGGGACTTGAGTGCCGCCGGGCGCCAGGAGGATGCGAGCGGGGACGCCGAGTTCAGCAAAGATTCGGGAGAGCGTTTCGCGGAGTTCCGGACCCGAGCAGGAACCCGAAGTGCAATTGAGGATGACCGTCGTCGTTACTTCTTGCAACTATCGCTTACCATGCTGACCTTAGTCACATTGAGGTGGCCGTGTTCCGTCGCATCCTTGTCCACACCATGCTCTTTCATTTCATCTTTAACATCCTCTTTGGCGCCATGCATGTCGGCATTTCGCACCTTGCCGGTAACAGTTACGGTGTGGCCTGCGTGAGGCGAGAGCTTGACCGTGTCGCTGTGAAGCTCCCAGGTGCTGCCATTCCTGGTGGTCAGCTTATATTCATGATCGCCTTCGGCCTTCGACAAACAGCCAGTCAAAGTGCGATAGTCCGCGCTCTTGTCCTGCGCAAACCCGGCTGCCGGAACCAGGAACATGGCGAAAAGTGCAGTCACGCTCAACAATAATTTGCTCTTCATAATGTTCTCTCCCTTTTTCCTCTTGAGAAACGGATAGCCACCCGTTCCTCTGTATTCGCGAAGTGCTTCACTGTGCCTGGGCCAAAACTAGATAGGCACCGCTGGCACACCGATAGAACTCGCTCAAAGCAGAGCCGAGATTCCAACTGTGGAGGGCAGGGTGATTAGCCTACGCGAGTCTTCTACTGCCCCCCACGAAATGCAAAACGAGGAGTATCAGGCCCACCACGAGCAGAACGTGAATCAGGCCAGTGCTAACGTGGAAGGCGAGAAACCCAAGCAACCAAAGCACTATCAATACCGCTGCGATTAAACCAAGCATGTCTCTAACTCCTTCTTTACTCAGTGGGAAGATCAGGGGATCTCGTGCCGGTGAGAGCTGATGTCCCACGCGAAACGAGTATAGGAGTTTCGGTAAAGGCACGTCTGTCCCTTTTGGGACACTGTCGCGCGATGTGGACCCTATGCATGACGGGCCGAGGCACCCGTGGCATCCTTATCGACAATCGGGGGAACGGCGGCGGTAGCTGTTCACAATTGCACAGACCGCGGCCTTCGTCGCCGCTAGCATGGCTCCCGACTTTGATAGTAACGAATTTAATGATGGTCAGCGATCCTCGAAAAAAGCAACGCTGACTATACATTCTCAAATAGGGCTCGTTCTCTTTCACTTCGAAAGGTCATGCGGACGAATTGCGAGTTGATGTAGGCGGTTTCCCGAAATCTGTACCTAAGGAGAGCGCAAAATGTCATTCCTGGCCTGGATTGTGTTGGGTTTGGTAGCTGGTTTCATCGGGAGCAAGATCGTGAACAAGACGGGAGAAGGCATCCTCCTCGATATCGTCCTGGGAATTGTTGGTGCGGTGGCCGGAGGATGGCTTTTCAACACCTTCGGCGCGGCAGGCGTGACGGGCCTGAATCTCTATAGCCTTTTGGTCGCAGTGGTTGGCGCAGTACTCTTGCTGGTGCTCTATCATGCTATTCGTCGGATTGCCTGAAGGCGGGCAAATTCGATCTGGATAAATAAACTGTTGACGCTCCAACTTTCAGAGACTTAAATGAAACTAATCCGAGCGTACCATCGCTACTTGAAGACCAGTGGCTGAAAGAATACCTAGCTCTCCTGCCCGCAAAGACCGCCGCTCGAAGCGAGTGGTGTCAAAGAGACGCGCCAGCCTGGTCATCAATCTGGACCGCCAGCCGAAGAGGCTCCCCTGCCTCGTCCTCGATTCCTCAAAAGAAGGCTTCCGGCTGCGCGGAAGTTTGGACCTTAGGCGCGGCCAAGTGGTCGAGCTAATCCTCGATGAAGAGACGCCCAGCCCCGAGCGATGCAGCGTGGTCTGGGTCGGCAAAGCCGGCTCCAAACAGGAGGGAGAGGCCGGCCTAGAAACCATCTAGGGGATCATCCAGCAGTCGCCTCGCCCCTACCGTAGGCTGAAACCATGCCGAGCTGTCAGCTTCTCCTCAATCCCATTCCCGCAATCAGCAGGCTAACTTTCTGTCCGTTTCACTTACGTGATTTGTGGATGGTCTGGGGGCAAGGACGAAATTCCCTGAGGCATTGCAACGTTTTCTGCGTTCCAGGCTGCACCGAGAAAGACGATCATCACTGAGAGCTCCATCCACGCCATTAAGCCGATAGCCGCGGCCAGTCCACCGAATACAAGTCCATAGTTCATCTTCCGGACGTAAATTCCAAAGAGCAAATTGACGCCCCACCACAGAATCGTGGCTGCCGCCGCTCCAGGCAGGGCGGAGCGCCAAGTCGTTGTGCCCGGTCGCGCAAGGCGATAAATCAAGGCCAGGACGAGCATCGCCAAGATCATCCCCAAGACGGGAAGAACGACGTACCAGAGACCCCGAATCAGCAGGGATTCGTCAAATCCGGGAGTTATCCAATCGCGTATTGGCCGGCCAAACGCACTCAAGGCTACGGCCATGAGCCATACCACAATCGTCACTAAGAACAAGAGCAAACCACGAAGCTGCCGCTGGAGAAAGGAATATGTGCCGTGTTGACCGTAAATTAGCTCGATGCCTTTGACGATGAGCTTCATCACCTGCAAGCCCACGAGCAGCGTTCCGACCCAGCCGAAAAGCGCCAGGTACCAGGCGTTCACCTCCTGCCGTAGCACGTATGCGGATATGAGTTGCCAACTACCGGGGGGGAGAACCGCCGAAATCCGTAGGGCGAGATCCTGACCGCCTTGCCCTTCCAAGGAACTCTTCATAAGACTCAGGGCAGTCAGCAGGACTGCAAAGAACGCCAGGAACATATTGAAAGCCACCGCCTGCGAAACCATACCGCATTGCGGAATGACTCTGGCCAGCGTTCGAAATAGCTTCTTGGCAAGAGTGGTTAGCACCATTCGGGAATTATACTGTTCGCTTCCGTGCTATGCAGCGCGACACTGACGGGAACTTACCGGGCACTAGAGCCTAAGTCCTTGCGTGCGAACTCCAGGCCCCCCCCAGGTGTCCACAATTGCACAGACACTCGCCTTCACCGCCACTAGTATGCGCACACACCCAGACCCCGCCGAAGGAGGCTCGATTATGCGCATCAAGATGTTTGCTGCTTTCGTAACAACACTGCTGCTCGTGGCACTCGCTGTGAATATTTCTGCCGCGGCAGCTGATCAGCACTCTGGGACCTGGAAAATGAACCCTGCCAAGTCAACGTATAGCCCTGGACCAGCGCCGAAGAGTACAACGGTAAAGATCGACTCTGACGCAGATAACGTCAAGCTCAGTGCAGACGGAATCGACGCCGCTGGGAATCCGACTCACGTCGAATACACCGCAAAATATGACGGCAAGGACTACCCGATTACTGGCGTGCCGAACGCTGATACAGTAGCGTTAGAACGGCCCGACGCTAGAACGATCCGGTCCACTATGAAGAAAGGCGACCAGGTTGTGATGACCGTGACGTCGGTAATCTCCAAGGATGGAACGACACGGACCTCGACGTTCAAGGGCAAGAACGCCGAGGGGCAGGACGTAAACAACGTCGTCGTTTACGACAAACAGTAAACCGATTTCTTTAACTTTTTATTGATGATGTGACAGGGCGGCTCTCGTAGGATCGGCAGCGATCCTATTTGACGGCCATCCGTATGCTTACTGGCGCACCTTCGAATCCGGTGCCGACGTGGCTTGCTGTTTCGGCGCCTCACACACATATTTTTTGATTGTCGCTTGCGCAACCAAAAAGATGGTTTTTTGATCTCGCTTTTCCGGGTTGTCTTTGATGAATTGGAGAACCAAGTCAAGAGTAGTTCTGAGGGTCGCGTTGTCTGGGACGCAAATGCGCTGACCGGTGTCGGACCAATTGAGCGCGAGCGTGCCGGCCACCCCAGCAATGTAGGCGAGGCAAACGTCAGGCGGACGATTGTTCTCGTATTGGCAAACTGCCAAAAAGTCGTTCCCGCTGTTTATGATGTCCGAAGTTTTCTGGGCTTTTGCTGCGCTTGATGTCGCCAGCGCTAGAACTGCCATTGTCAGAGTTCTTATATATCGTGCCTTCATGGCTGGGTTCTCCCTCGTACCCTTTCACCATGACCCGCACCTCCAAAGGTCCGCAATAGTACCTTTCTCTAAGAGTTAACGAAGACGGACTAAGCGGATCGCCGACTTTCAGAGATTTTCCACGCAGCGGTTCTGTACCACATCAACCTGGTAGTAAACAACTTACTGAAGACACCATCACTCACTGGACGTATAACGCGGCAATCGCGCATGTGAAGTCCTGGTACGTCAGATGTTCGGTAAACGCGACTTACCAGGACTTAGCCTCTAGTCGGGCGGTGAGAATGCTCCCGATGGTAGATCGTTTCACAGTGTCGCGAACAAGCGATACGGTGAAGTATGGCGCCATTTTCGAGATCAGAAGAGAAATTCCGAGTCAGGTACATTGTCGATCGACCGGGAAGCCAAAACGGAATCCCGGCCTAGTACCCTGTTCGGAATGGGATAGACGCTATCCTTGAGATTCTCTAGGGTATCAGTTGTCAAAGCCTTAAAAAAAAGCGATGGCCAGCCGGTGGATTTTCCGGTACGCGTGCACATTGAATTCCGTTCGGCTTATTGAGGGGTAAGAAATGCGTAACGTAGCCACAGCTATTTTCATTCTGATCTTGGGTGGGTTGGCCGCCATTGTTGCGGCGGCGGCCCCCAAGCCGGCGGATCAAGCGCGGGCCATGGACGACGTCGTCGACCGCGTGATCGCCAACGAAAACCGCGCCAACCAGCAGATTCGGCAGTATTCGCCGCTGGTGGAAACGTACATCCAGAACCTGAAGCCCGATAAAGATCATGGCTACGTCCCCGCCAGCGACAAGTATTTCCTTGGCCGCGTCGACTTCTCGAAGGGCGTCTCGCTGGTGCCCTTGACGGACACTAGTAGCAAGGGGAAGAAAATTATCGGTTCCGTCGGCAACTTCCCTTCGTTCGCGATGAAATTCCTGCCCGACGGCTTCCTGCAGATGATTTTTATCGACACGAGCGGCTTCGACAAGCAGCACTACAAGTTCGACTACGTGCACCGGGAATTCCTCGGCGAAGTGCGCTGTCTGGTGTTCGACGTCACGCCCCAGGACAAGTCCGGCAAGGGACGCTTCCTGGGGCGCATCTGGGTGGAAGACCAGGATTTTAACATCGTGCGCTTCAACGGCCGTTACACCGGCGAAGGCCACTCGAGTTACTACTTCCATTTCGATAGCTGGCGCACGAATGTCCAGCCGGGAATGTGGATGCCGTCGTTCACATATACCGAAGAAAGAGAACTGCGCTACGCACTGGTGAAGAAACTGAATTTCAAGGGGCAGACACGATTGTGGGGCTATAACCTGGGTCACGCTGCGCAGGAGCAGGAGCTGAGCAAAATGTTTGTGGAGACGCCGGTCCAGGATGACACGAAAACCGCCAACGATCTCACACCCTTGCAGGCCCAGCGCGCCTGGGACCGACAAGCTGAACAAAATGTCGCCGACCATTTGGAGCGAATCGGATTAATGGCTCCGAGGGGGGAAGTCGACAAGGCTCTGGAAGCGGTAGTCAACAACCTTGAAGTCACAAACAATCTGGACATCGAAGTGCGCTGCCACGTGTTGATGACGACTACGCTGGAGTCCTTTACGCTCGGCCACACAATCGTCTTGAGCCGCGGATTGATCGACGTCCTGCCCGACGAGGCCAGCCTGGCTATGGTCATCGCCCACGAGTTGGGCCATATAGTTCTCGGCCATCGCATGGACTCCAACTACGCTTTCAGCGACCGGTTGCTGGTGGAAGATAAAAACACGTTTCGTCATTTCTACTCTGCGCGCACGCGGGCGGAAGAACAAGCCGCCAGCGCGAAAGGATTTCAGTTTCTGAACAATTCTCCCTATAAGAACCAGCTTGGCAACGCGGGCCTGTTCCTCGCAGCGCTGCAATCCCGCCAGAAGGAATTACCGAACCTGATCAGCGCGCACCTGGGCGACCTGGTTCTCGTGATTGCCGGCCTGAAAACGGCGGCGCCGACGGATGCCAAGCAGAATCCCCAGATGCTCGCGGCACTGCCGATCGGGGGACGCGTGAAGCTGGACCCCTGGTTTGACAAGCTCGACCTGATCAAGAGCAAACCGCAGGGCACCAACGCCGAACACGAGAAGATGCCGTTCGAAATAACAGCGTTCATGCCTTATCTAACGCGATTCGGCACTGAAGCTGCTAAGCCGATCACTATCAGTGCCGCCGAACAACAGAATCAGAAGAATAATTAGCATTAGACACCAAAAAGCCTTATATATCATGGCGAGGACGAACCAGAATTCCAGCGCCGGAATTGCTTGATCAGTCCGCGGGCGCTCACCAGGAGAATTATCTTGACGGCCGCGCCCGCTGCGATCGAATTACTGTGGGAAAACCGCCTCCCTACTTGTTTTTCTTAGTCGTGGTCTGGATGTTCGTGGCGCCAATTCCAGTAACTATCCTGCGTTTTGTGGTTCTGTTTGTCATAGTCCGCATCTAATCCTTTTCAGCATCGGAGGATGTATGAATGCTTTCGCAACACCTAACAACCGTCCAAGCTATAGCGTGTTGGGTGCATGCTGGATTGTCTATGGTCTTTTACGGCTTGTTATTGCCGTCTGTCTTGTTATGTACGCGCGAGTGGCTACGGTCATGTTCGGCGCGCTGCTCGTTCGAGTCGCAGATTACATCCCTGCGATGGAGATATTCCACGTTTTTTATGTCTTCTCAATCATCCTGTCCGTCGGATGCGGTGTCTTTGGCGTGCTCGGCGGTACTGCATTGCTACGGCAGCGAACGAGCCGTCTGGCGATCATAGCGGCGTTCTTATCGCTCTCCGAGCTTCCTATCGGCATCACTCTCGGCGTCTATACTCTTCTGACGATATTTGGTGGGCGTAGGGCTGAATAGATTGCGCTCTTAATTTACGAGGTCTAGACTCACCCTTAAGTTCACAGACGATTTCATGAAGTAGTTTTTATGCAATTTGGGAAAGCGCAGGGCGGCGGACTCATTGCGCTGGGTCTCATGCTTGTCGGTTTACTGGTACGGGGAGCTTTCTTTCGGCTCCTGACGGTTGTGCGCAGCGTGCAGTCGCAGTTGAATGGTTCATGTCGTCGCGCTGGCAGCGGCCGCTTGATCAAGAACTTTCGCTGCCTTGCCCGCTTCGGCGACCCCGAAGATCAGGAAAGTTGTATTGGCGTCGGGCCCGGCTCCGCAGTAGCCGTAGTCGATGTTGATTCCCGCTAGGCCGAGCCGTGACGCGGCAAGCGCTAGCTCGCCGGGATGATGGGCAAGTCTCACCTGCGCAACTTCGGTCTCCGTGTAATCCGTGCGTCGGTCATCAAAAACAGTTTTGGCCACTAACGGATTGTCCAAGACGAGACGTACGGAGCTATTGCCATTCTCCAGAGGGAACGATTGAAACGCGAGAATGTTGACGTCTTGTTCGGCTAGGGCTTGGCAGAGCTTACCAAGCGTTCCAGGTTGGTCATCCAAACGGAGTGTGAACTCCTTAACAGTGGGCATGGTAGGAACCTCCTTGCGGTGTACCTCGGGGACTGGCTGGGCGGTTCCGGCGAGATTCAGCGTTGCCAGAATCCTACTCCTGCCAAGCGAACGCATCAAGGCTCCGCGCAATTGGCTAATACTGCAATACGTCTCTACGCGCGCATAAAAGCGGTTTTCTGGCGTCAATCTGAGGTCAAGGGAAGTGAAATCCGGGCACGCCGCGGCGCCCCGGCCGTGAGGATGAGCTCAATGGCCGCAGACTCGTTGCCCTAGGAAAGGGAGTGCGCGCTATTTTTCAATTTGCTCAACCGGATTAATTTCCCACCAGTGAGTCCCCACTTTGGCTTCGTACCGGCTAATCCCCTTGACGGTGATCGGCTTTCCAACCTGAGGCACATCGCATGGAAGCTTGGGTATGCATTTAGAAATGATGCAGCGCGCTCGGTCCATGCCTTCCACTCTTGGGCTTTCACAGATGCGAATGTCGGTGTCGCCGTCGTCTCGTTTTGTGACCTGAGTCACGAAACCACCAATAGAGACGTGGGCTGCCATTTTGTCCGTCCAGCGGTTCGCATCTTCGGCAATCAATTCACCAATCGATAGTTCAACATAGGCGCGCTTCGACGGTGGCTCCGCTGGCTTCGCAGGAGGAGTCGCTGGTTTTGTCGCAGGAATCGCACTCTTGCTTGAAACAGGTTTCTGCGCTGCGGTTTGCACTGCCCAAAGCATTGAAAATGTCAGCAGTACAACAAACAGATATGCAACGGATTTTCGCATTTTACACCTCGCGGAGAACTTCTCAAGGCTGCTGCTAAATCCATAATAATTGGCGCGAAATGACACTGCGGGGAGTCGTGACGGCGCGTAACCCTAAGGGTAACTGGACCTCAATATAGGATAGAGGGTGACCGAGCAACAATGTACGGCTACGTCGAACGTGACTTCTTCCAAACCAATGGAGGCAACTCTAGGTTGGCAGAGTACTTCAGATGAGCCCAGCCTTCGCATAGGCTGTGGCCCTAACGACGTGCCGTGACTGACTTAGTGAGGCTCGCGGCGAGGCTTCGTCCATATGGCAGAAGCCCCGCCCGGTATGCTTTTCAACGGTTGATCAGGGCTTCTTGGGCTGACTCGGATGCGGTGCAGGTTGCTGGCGCTGCTGCATTTGCTGTTGCTGCTGGGCGTGTTTTTGCGCTAATTGTTGAGTTTGCTGTTGGTGCTGCTGCTCCACCTGCTGTTTTTTTGCGTCATTGGCCTTCTGTTGCTCCAAACGCTGGTGGTCCTGATCCTGCTTCTGCTGAAGTTTCTGGCGTTCCTGGTCCTGCTTCGCTTGGAGCTCTTGCTGCTGTTGCTGGTATTTCTGGTCTTGCTTCGCGTTGCCAGTGTTTGGGACAGCAGGGCGCTCAGAAGGCGGTAGATCTCTCGGGTGGACAGCAGTGCTTGTATGGGCAGCGTTGTTCTCCGCAGTCGCAGGCGGGTTATGAACCGCTCCGGCTTCTCGTGCAGGTACAACAGCACGGTCGTTAAACTGTCCGGGTCTAGAAGTGGCAGCGATGGGCGGCTTGCCCTGGTTCGCGGAGGCCCGTAGCTGGGGGCTAGCGTGGGCAGCCTGCACATGTTGGTTTTGTGCGGCTACGGGCGGGAGGTGTCTCTCCCGTGAGGCAGCTTCTTCTTGAGCCGTGGGACGTTCGTTTACTCCGCCGTTGCCGCCGTTGAAACTGACGCGGTTGACAGTTCTGTTGACCACTGTTGTGTTGTAAACATTGTGAACAACGGTGACGTTCACGTTGTTCACGGACCGGTTGTAAAAGAAGTGTCCGTTGTCCCAACGTCCACCTTCATAACCGTGACCAAAATATCCGAATCCGTAGCTAATGCCGCCGTAAAATCCTACTTGCGGCCCCCAATAGCCTTCATGAAAGAAATATCGGTTTTCTTCAAAAGCCCAATACCCTGGAGTCCAGAGAAAACCAACTTCCGGGGCCAGTACCCAGGTGCCAGGCACCCAATAGAAATCGTCATCACCGTAAGCCCAGTAACCGGGGGTCCAAATATAATCGTCCCCCGGGCACACGGGCTGCTCATAGACGGGCAGCTCGGGTGGAGCGATCGTAATTGCTACCCCAATACTGACTTGTGCGTATGATGCTGCCGATATAGCCAGCATTCCCAGCGCGAGCAACAGCGAACGAATGGAAAAGATGATACGCATTATGCTTCCTTCTGCCCGATCATCCTTCGCTTACCCGATCTTGCTTTCCCGCTGCGGGCTGCGAGGATTGAAAGGCGCGATTCTCGGACGAAGCTTGCTTAACGTACTTCAATACGGATTAGCATCCTATTGCCCCATAAAAGGCCCGCACATCGGGTTATAGATGTATAAGCTAAGCGGGAATCCCGTATGAGACGATGGCTTCAATAATTGCGCCAGGAACTTTGGCTCCAACCGCTTTGAAATCGATGGGCACTGTTCATGTGTTTTTCTCGGACGAGATTTCCTGTGGATGTTGCGCTTGCTCATGGCTTTTTGTGCCAACTAGAGCAATCAGACTAGGGAACACGCATCGCAGAAGGACATGAAAAGGACGGGTGCTGTGCAACGTCTTTTCAGATCTCAATCCTAGGCGAGTGCCTATACAGGCCTGCGGCCTTGAATGACACGAATCAAAACGACGATGAGGGCCACAACGAGAAGGAGGTGAATGAACCCTCCCAATGTGTAGGAAGTGACGAGTCCCAAGAGCCACAGAACCAATAGGATGACCGCAAGCGTCCAAAGTAAGTCCATATTCTCCTCCTCATTTCGATCAATCTTGACCATGCCCTGGTCATGACGAACCCGAGCCGGGAATCAAAAAGACGGGCAGAGCTTAAGTGGAACCATACCGCTGAACCATCGGGTGATTGGTGTAGCGCGCGGGACAATTCGATGTAGCGATTCTGAGTCGAGTTGCGCCTTTAACTGTCACCTTTGGGGATAGATGGTGTCTCGTCTTGATTTACGTACGACCCATATCCGGTAGGCCGCTCTGCACTAGCGATTCGTCGGGTTGTCTTGGTTCTTGATGGCTGCAGGACTCAATGCTACGGTTTCAAGCCTCTGCAAATCGTTTTTCAATTGGGCCCGGGCTTTTTCGGATAGCCTGGTAGAGAATGGAGCATCAGAAGAGGAAAAGAACCGCAAGAGTTCGGCACGCAATTCAGCAGAGGTATCAGCAAAATTCCTTTCTGCGAGCTTATCCAGGAGTTGAGCACAAGTATCATCGTTCAGCCGATACTTGCCGCGCGCGGTCGTCTCTCCGACATCGAAGTTGTCATTGGGCAATGTTACGGCGCCTTCTCGGAGCTCCGTCAAGAAGGCCCGATAACGATCGAGAGTCACGTTGAAACTCTCCTCAAACAGCTTTTCAGTTTGAGGCGTGGGAGTACGAAAGGTAAGGATTTTCAGAGGCCCGATTTTGGGAAGGATGCGATAGAGGAAGGAAAGAAATGCATCTCCGGGACCGGGTTTACTGTAGCCCTTTCCCCACTGCTTTTCGTAGCTGGCGCGCGATAGATTGTAGAGAAATTTCTGTCTCGTTATTCCGGGTAAGTCTTTCTTGATCTGATCCTCCTTTAATTTCCAAGCAATCCTCGTCGCTCTTGGAATCAGCGAGCTCACGTCGTGCCGATAGGTATTGATTACGCGATCCTCGTCCTGGAGAACAGAACTGAGCTCTAGGCCATAAGTCTCCTGAAAAGCCCGCTCCAGCAGAGGCAAGGCGACCTCAAAGCCGATAAAATCATGGTAGCTGTCAGGAGCATAGCGACCCTTGGCAACCTCAAGCACATCAAACCCGAATTCGGTTTTCACATGGGCAATGGGATCATCCTCGTATGTCACCACATTCCCATATTTGTTTTTGAGCTTAGGGTAGAGAATCGGTACGGCGAGATTCGTCGCCAAGCGATGGCCGCTATTGTCGGCCGCATAATGCGCCATGGCTCCGATGGCAAACGCATACTCATTTAGATCCTGTGAATCGCGCAGCAATGCTTCGATAAAATCGCCGCTACGAAAGTAGTGCGTGAGATCGCTGAAGAATTTATTGCCATGGGGGTAGTACCCCATGTCTTGAATGATCGCACCGCCGTAAGCGTAGGCATGCGCCTGCCTCAGTTCGTCAGGGGTGGAATTGGGGAAGCGCTGGAGTAGAAGGGGACGAATATGTGTGTCCCAGGCCGTATCAATGATGGCTTCATGGGTCAAAACAGAATAGGCCTCGCATGGAAAGGGCCATATGGACGAGAGGACGGCGATACAAATCATTGTGACGCGCAATCGATTCTTGAATCGCACGATAGTTCCAATCACTGGAGACAATTCACATGAGAAAGTGAAAGCGCCTTAGCGAGGGGAGCCGGGCGTCATCCGTAGTACGCCAGGCCCCCGCCTCGCGGTTCTGATTTGAGTTAGAGCTGACAACTTTCACTAACCATAGCTATCTTGGTCGCACGAAGGTGGCCATGTTCTGTAGCATCTTTCGCTACTCCGTGCTCCTTCATTTCATCCTTTGCATCTTCTTTCATCTTGTGCAGATCAGGGTGAGAGACCAAGCCCTTCACAGTGACGGTATGCCCGACGTGAGGATACAACTTCACGCTGGTGCTCTTAATTTCCCAAGTACTCCCGTCCTTCGTGGTAAGGGCGTACTCGTGGGCTCCATCACCTTTTTGCAAGCAGCCCGTCAGTGTGCGGACTTCGCTCGCTTTCTTATCTGATGGTGCCGCAGTCTCCTGCGCCAGAGTGCAACCGGGAATAGACGCCAATGCCAGGAACAAGAACACTCTATTCCTTGTTTTTAATTGCATCTTGATTCTCCTTTTCATTTTCTTTCTGGACGGATCCGATTGCTGCTTACATCACTCAAATCAGTGTTGGCCAGCGCCACGCTTCTTTTCTTTGGAGGTTGAGTGATCACCCTCTCCCTGGTTTCCTTGCTGCGCTTGCTGTGTTGGGTCTTCACCGCGGAAGGATCTTACAAATTCATCCACTTGTTTCTGTGCTTCCTGCTTTGCGATTCCATAGCGTTCATGGATCTTTCCGATCAGTTGATCTCGCCGCCCGCGAACCACTTCGAGATCATCGTCTGTCAGCTTTCCCCATTTTTCCTGTACTTTGCCCGAATACTGCTTCCATTTTCCTTCCAACTGATCCCAGTTCATCGGATCCTCCTAAATATTTAGTTTCCTTTTGTCGCGGGGCGGTTCGACCTTGCCCTCTGGGAGGAGTGCCAACCGCCGCAGGACAAGGGAAACATGCGCGCATAAGAACGTACATACAGAGAACCCTTGAGAGACGGCCGGAGAGAAATGTATCGCGTGCATTCATGATGGCTACAGCATTCATTCCAATCCCGTAAGGCTTGCACGGTATGGAAGTTGTTTCGTCGTTGCCTTACAACGGGACTGGATCGTGGCTGGCCCAGAAAATCAGCGCAAGCAAACCAGCACGATTCTGGGCTTTGGAAGAGTTGGATTAGAACAAAGGAGGTTGCGATGCTACGTTGGGCATTGGGGTTCTTTATCGTGGCGCTCTTGGCGGCAGTGCTCGGCTTCTCAGGAATTGCAGTGGCCGCGGCAGGGATCGCGAAAATTATCTTCTTTGTCTTTCTGATTCTTTTTCTAGTGTCGCTGGTGAGCCATCTCCTGCGCCGAACCTGAGATGGCAGCATGCGCGCCCTCTTGATTCAATCGGTCACGGTGTTTTGAAGTGTGTCTTCGGTCTCGAACTCTGGAGGGACTATGGGCGGAAGAACAATCCTGGGAATAGCACTGGTCGTCATCGGTCTCTTTGCATTGGCATATCAAGGCTTGACCTACACAACACAAAAGAAAGTTGTGGACATCGGTCCAATCCAAGCGACGAAGGAAGAACATCACACTATTCCTCTTCCTCCGATTCTTGGTGCGCTGGCGCTGGTTGGCGGGATCGTTGCTATCGTGTCCGACCGGCGAGGGAACTAGGGTGTGGTTGGACAAAACTTTGAAAGAAATAATGGAGGATACAATTATGAATCGTTTGGCGATTTTTTTTGCAGGCGCTCTCATGATGGCGCCCATATCATTCCCACGGCCCGCTGACGAAAATGCAAAGGACGAGAACAATCGATTGCAGAACGCCGGCACTGTCGTCCAGGAGATCCTCGATATTCCCGACGATATTCCTCAAGACCTTCTCGACAAGGCTCGGTGCGTGATCGTCATGCCGTCCGTCCTTAAAGCCGCTTTCGTCGTGGGAGGAAGCTACGGTCGTGGAGCTATGGTTTGCCGCACAGGCAAAGACTTTTCCGGCCCTTGGGGCGCGCCTGCGATGTATGCCCTCGAGGGCGGTAGCGTGGGATTCCAAATTGGTGGAGAAGCCACGGACTTCGTGATTCTGGTCATGAACAACCGCGGAGCGAGTAGCCTGCTGCATAGCAAGGTCAAGCTAGGCGGGGATGCATCCATAGCGGCTGGGCCGAAGGGTCGGACCGCCTCGGCCGATACGGACGCATATATGCGTGCGGAAATGTTGAGTTATTCAAGAGCTCGCGGTGTTTTCGCGGGGGTGTCACTGGAAGGCACCACACTGCGGCCTGACGAAGACGCAAACCATCGCCTGTATGGCAAGGACGCCTCAGCGGCCACTATCATCACGGAGCCGAAGATTGACGCGCCCGCCTCAGGAAAAGCGCTTGTTGGCCGTTTGCAAAAAGCAACTCCTCAGTTGAAACCGTAATATCGACAACTTGCGAGGATAGGGCGAGGCGAACACTGCCTCGCCCTGTCTTTGTGCGCGTGCTCATTAATGACAGCAAGCAGCCGGGGGGCTCGACCGCGCCCTGAAGGCATCCATGATTACTTTAAGGATTCAATGTATCTAGGCGATATTCAGCCATCCCCTACAGCGAGAACCGTATGGTCCTATTTGCCATCCGCGTTTATATCTCGAATCGATGCTGTCGTATTCAGATCAGTTGTAAGGAGCTGCCATCGTGATATCTTCTCAAATCATACTCTCCGAAAAAGCTCTGATTACCAGTGCTCGCGCGGGGAACCGCAATGCCTTCGGGGAACTTGTTCGCCGTCATTCCGCCAGGGTCTACAGGACGTCTTTCAAGATGCTCAGGAACCGAGAAGATGCAGAAGACAATTTGCAAAACGTCTTTTGCAAAGCGTATGGCAAGATTCGCCAATTTGAAGGTCATTCGCAGTTCTCGACCTGGTTGACGCGAATTGCAATCAATGAAGCACTGATGATGTTGAGGAAGCGTCGGTCAGAAGCATTAACGACATGTTCGGTCGGTGGCGAGGCTCAAAGCCATCTTGGTGAGGTTGAGACAGAGCCGCGGGACCTGCATGCAGATCCCGAGCGCCAGTACCTTACCAAGGAATTAACGGCAAAGGCTTTTAGAGTCTTGCCCCCGACGTTGAGGCGCACCTTTGTCCTTCAAAAGAGAGAAGGATGGACTAGCCAGGAATTGGCGAGGGCCCTGGACATAACCGCGGAAACGGTGAAATCCCGAATTTTTCGGGCCCGTGTAAGGCTCCGAGAAGAGCTGGTATCCCTTTCGAAGACGCAATCCATAGCCTTGCAAAACTAGTTCGGAGAGAAGTAAGTTTATTCGGACAATCAAATAGCCAGGAGGCAGTGAATCATTTACGATGCGTAATCATATGGCTTATTTAGGCCACTAAAGGCCGCCGCTCCTGAAGCAGAAACCTGAATCATTTTTGAGAGTGGCTTTGGTTGTTCAAGTGAAGGCGTTGACGGATTTGGCGGCGTCCGAATCGCAGGCTGCCACTGAAAGTGCGCCGCAAAACACTGATCCGGTCGCCTCCTAGAACTCTTTCTCACTTTGAGCACAATAAATCTGTGAAGATGCTGTCCACGATTGCGTTCTGTGAGATCCTTGCGGCGGTGGCTCAAAAGATTGCCAATGGAACCGTTCAAAATCAGGAATGGTGAGGACGTTCCCAATATTTTAATAATTCGAGCGAGTGTCAGGGGCTGGGACCCCGCCTATTCTGTTAGTCCGATGAAGTGGCCTTTTGATTTTTTACTTCTAGTTCATTGACCACCTGCTTGACGTTTGGCACTCCAGTGGCGAGTTTTTCCACCCAGGCTCGCTTGGATTGAGAATTCACTTTGCCGTTCAGTGTGATTACACCATTCTTGACGTCGTATTTCACGTCGCCGTCAAGTTTGTGCCGAACCAGTACGGCGTCGAAATTCTTTTCAATGCCTTTGTCAAGATCGGAGTCCACCTTCTTCGCGACGCTTTCCGCACCTGCGGGCCGAACTGCGATCTGGTCAGACACGACCTGCGTCCCAGCAAGGGATTTCGCAATCGATTCTGCCTGCGCCTTATCCGCATCTGTAGCGGTGTTTCCCGTGAGAGTTATTACACCCTTGTCACGATCTTGACTCACGCTGACATCCTTTAGCCCGGCCTGGTCGAGAGACGTGCGGATATTGCCGGCTACGTCCGGCGACTTTGTCGGCGTATCCGAGCACGCGGTCAGGCTCCCGATGATGAGAAGTGTTGCGATGGAACCGAAAAGCTTTAGCGATCTCATTTTTCTGCCTTTCTTAGCCAAACACTTTATTTGAATTACCTGAATCCGAGCGGCCCAAACCTGGGTTACAAGATTCAAGGGACCACCCGCGGTGCCACTTTGGAGGAGACGCCAGAAGGCGGCAATCAGGGTTACCTTGTAGGAGTGCTAGGAATTTCACGGTAATGAAGGTTGGCTCGCCCTGGTTCCCCACGCTACCGTAGTCTCCAAGCGAAAACGATGAGCGGCGGGGTGAGAAGGCCAGCGGCCAAGGGTAACTTCCAAGCCGGTCAAACTGCAAAGGCCCGTCCAGGGTTACCGTGTGCAGTCACTCCCAAGAGAGACATGGCCGCCGGCGGTCTTGCTAATCTGGAGACAACCATAGTCATCAGCATCCGGCTTTTCCATCCGCAAAACACTGTAGAGAATAGGAGCCAGTAGATGAAGCAATCGTTTATTTTGGCGGTCTTCGTCTCACATCTCTCAGTGGCGATCAATCAATGGGACAAAATGGAAAAGAAACGAAGTTGCGTGTCGGTCACGAGTTCAGCAGGGGTCCACTCATTTCACTAATTACGCTTTTCGCCACTTCACTATCAATCTTTGGGCTGATATACGCACCCTCTCCAATGACCACGGTGAGAGCTCTGACCAGTTCTTGCTCCGCATCTGTCTTTAGAAGAAAACCCCTTGCACCTGCGCGAAAGCCCCTCCGCACCAAATCCGCCGATTCGTGGAGAGTGAGCAAAACTACCTTCGCTTCAGGTTGAGACTTACAAATCACGCGGGTCGCCTCGATGCCGTTCAAGCCGGGCATGGAGACATCCATTATGATGACTTCCGGCTTTAGTTCCTGAGCCAGGCGGATGGCATCGTTTCCGTTATCGGCTTCTCCACAAAACTCCCACTCGGGGAATGGGTTCAATATTGTTTGGACTCCGCGGCGGATAAAAGCGTGGTCATCTACGATAAGTACTCTAGGCATGGCCCTCCATCTCCTCGAGTTCTATGCGGACGTCAGGGACTCGATGTGGCAAAGAGCCGCCGGTTATTTGAATTGGCATCGAATTCCAAATTGTTACTCTTCTAAACAAAAGCTCGCCTTGCGTGGCCGCGGGGAGCGTCACGCCTCGATGATTTGATTCTTTACGGCGTATCGGACAACCTCGCTAACAGAATGCATCTCGAGTTTTCTCATTATATTTGCGCGATGAGTTTCGGCCGTCTTAACGCTTATTCCGAGAGCTACTGCCACTTCCTTGCTGCTTTTGCCTTCAGCGAGAAGCTGAACAATTTCGCGCTCACGGGAGGTGAGCCGGTTCCTCAAGTGAGCTTCCGGATCAGGTACTGAATTCTGCATGGAGAAACCATTCAAAAGCATCTCTGCCGCGCGAGCCGTGAAAAATGTTCGATGATTCGCCAGAGCCTCCACCGCGCTTACGAGATCCCTATCTGCGTCGGATTTCATGATGTAGGCCCGGGCGCCGGCCTCGACAATGTCGCGCAGAAGTTGATCCGAAAAATGGAGCGTCAGGATCAAAATTCCCGTTTTCGGAAATAGTTTATGAATTCTCCGAGCTGCCTCCAGCCCATTCAAGTCCGGCATGCTAATGTCCAAGACAACGATTTCAGGCTTAAGCTGCTCAGCAAGGGCAACTGCTTCTCGCCCGGTCTTGGCCTCGCCACAAACTTCCCAGCCAGGCCGCGAAGTCAGGAGCTGTTTCAGTCCTCGACGGATGATGTCGTGATCATCTGCAACGAGAATTCGCACGGGCTTGGTCTCCATTCTTCCAGTAGGCTTTTGATGATACCGCTCGCTCTGCAATACCAAGTTCCCAATTCTCTGGGGACGAGAACCCCGATGAAATCCTTCCATAATCCATAGTCTAGGGATAGTACTTCTTGTTCGCAAAACCCATACAGTTTTTCCTGTATTTTGCACTAATAGCAATTCGCGCTCTCGGACCGGGCCCATGCAGACTGGGTTTCTCTTGTTTTTCCTGAGAATTATCTTTCCGCGCGCGATTCGGATCTTCGTTTTCACGCGGTTTTTGATGGTAAGAGAGGAACTTAAATACGCTAAGACAAGAAAATAAGGAATTCATCTGGGATAACGATACTCACCAAGCTCCACATTTCGGCGCTTCAAGGACGAAGAGTCGGTCCTGCATACCCGAATGCGACTTATCTTCTACACAATTACACCGATTGTCCGTGGGGTACTGTTCTAGTGGAATGACGCATGGGGGCAACCGACATGCTGATCGTACTTCTGGTTATTCTTCTCTTGCTGAGTCTGGGCAGTCTACCGACCTGGCCGCACAGCCGAAACTGGGGCTACTATCCGAGCGGGGGGCTGGGCTTGGTTGTAATCGTGCTGCTGGTATTGCTGCTTCTTGGGAGAGTTTGAAGTTATCGGCTCACGCTGAAAACTACCTGTGAAACACGAATAGCGTGCCCAGGGCTTGGAACGCCCTAACAATGAAGGCCTCCAAGCCAGCCAAGCGGTCAGCTAAACCTACGAGAAAGGCATCGTCCTTTTTTCGGCAAATGCTACGAGTGGGCCCGGGTTTGGTTACAGGGGCATCCGACGACGACCCCAGCGGAATTGCAACATATTCACAAGCGGGTGCTCAATTTGGTTTTAGCGTCCTTTGGCTGACCCTATTTTCTTATCCGTTCATGTGCGCGATCCAGGAAATCAGCGCGCGGATTGGGCGCGTCACAGGCGCAGGAATATCTGCAAGCCTACGTAAGGCATATCCTCGGCCGATCGTAGTGGGTATCGTCTTTCTTCTTCTTATTTCGGCGATTTTCAACCTAGGGGCCGACCTGGGAGCGATGGGTGAAGCCGCCCACTTGTTGGTGGGAGGCTCCAGATGGGTGCATATTCTTGGGTTTGGGCTGCTCTCCATGGTTTTGCAGGTCTTTATTCCGTACACCCGATACGTGAACTACCTAAAGTGGCTCGCCCTGTCATTATTCGCGTATGTGGTGACAGCTTTTCTGGTTCACGTTTCTTGGAGTGAAGCCCTGCGCGCATTGATTCTGCCCCCCTTAAATGGATTTCATGGGGAGTACAGCATGATGGTGGTGGCAGTACTCGGGACTACTATTAGTCCCTATCTGTTTTTTTGGCAGGCATCCCAGGAAGCAGAAGAAGTTCGGGATAAAAAAGAAGATAAATCCCTACGCAAAGACCCCTCCCAGGCGCCTGAGCAACTTCGCAGAATCAGGATCGACACCTACGTTGGCATGGCGGCGTCCAACCTGGTGGCATTTTTTATCATGCTTACCTCTGCGGCAACTTTGCATGCCCATGGACAGACGAACATCCAAACGGCAACGGAAGCAGCGCAAGCTCTTGAACCGCTGGCCGGACGCTTTGCCTATGTCTTATTTGCTGCAGGAATAATAGGAACGGGCCTTCTCGCCGTTCCGGTACTGGCGGGAAGCGCAGCCTACGCAATTGGAGAAGCGATGCACTGGCGAGTAGGTCTCGAGATCAAGCCGAAGAGGGCCTTCAAATTTTATGCCACGCTGGGTGCTGCCACGATCGCCGGTTTGGCTCTGAACTTCGTTCATCTGGACCCGATCAAAGCCTTGTTCATTGCCGCGGTTATCAATGGGATTCTAGCAGCACCCGTGATGGCTCTGATGATGTTGCTAACCCAAAATCGAAAAGTGATGGGACACTTTACTTTGCCTTTGCAGCTGAAGGTGCTTGGGTGGGCAGGAGCCGGGGGCATGTGCGCTGCTTCCGTGGCCTTCTTAGTTGGAGTTTTTTGGAGCTGATCGAATTCGTTTTGTGCAGGCCGCGCTGCGGAACAAAATCCCGTGCGGCAGCGGGAGCTGCTTTCGCTTACGACTTGATAGCCAGATCGTTCTGAACCTTATCCGCTTCAGCAATGTTGTTAGCCTTCGCTCGAATGCTGGTCTTTTCGTCTTTACGAACAGGGCCCTTCAAAACGATCTCCCCGTCGCACGATAACGTTTACGCTGTGGGCAGAGGTGAAGAGAGTATTGCTTGGCAAATCTTCCGAGCTATCTCTCGATCGGCTGCAGTTTTTTTCTTCAGGGTCCGAGTTGCTCTTGATCGAACACCTTTCACTCGCCTTTCAGGAGGTCGGAAGACCAACTGCCTCCATCGGGTATGGCTGGGCAAATTCTGCAGCATTCCCTGTATGGGCTTGCAGCTACGAGTGGAACAATCTGAGCGCGTTTGTGGATCCAATTTGAGTGACAAGCTGGAACCCTGACGGACGGGAAGACCAACGGTACGCCCTCGGCAAAAGGGCGGGAACGGGCTATTAAGTCAGGAATTCTAGACCCGCAAGGATCAGTCAATCGGAGAAGAAGGAGGCTTATATGTTCATCGTCTTGTTTGCAGTTTTGTTATTGGCTTGGCTGGGGGGCTTCTTGGTCTTTCATGTTTCCAGCGCTCTGATTCATATTCTGTTGCTGTTCGCGGTTCTCTCGCTGCTTGTCCATTTTTTCCAGCGTAAGACCGTATCGTGAACTACTTGTGTGATCCTCCTTGCGCTCGAGTGGAGTGCAAGGAGGTCTCACCCATGAGTTTTGTAAATGGCACGAAGGAGAAAAACGGGTCTCAATGATGCGCAGCTCAACGGACTTACTCCAACCGCGCCTGTTAAGCCGTATTGCTTGGCTTCTTTGGGTCATCGTGCTCGTTCTTCTCATGGCTTTTTGTTTCTTCGCAAGTTCCTTCTGCATCACGCTGTTGCTCGCAGCCTTTCTCGCGATCCTCGTTGATCCATTGGTGACCCATTTGGAGCGTTGGCATGTCCCGCGTTCCGCTTCCTCGGGAATTATCATAGTTGCTGGAATGCTGGTTTTCTGTTTCCTGACGTACGCGTCCTACAATCGTGTTTCAGATATCGTGGAGACCATGCCTCAGTACGCGGAGCGAATTCGCGATGTCATTAGGCCTTTGAACCAGAAGATTGCCAAAGTTCAAGAAACCGCCGGCAGTCTGAACCCGGAAGTACCCACAAAGAAAATTGCTGAGGTAAAGATCAAAGAACCGCCCAGCTGGCCTTCGTATCTGATTCGCGGCGTCGGGCCGGTATGGAGTGCCATCATCATCATTGGGGTTGTGCCTTTCCTCATGTTCTTCAATCTGATCCGCAAGGAGCAGATGAAGCAAAGATTGACGATCTCATTCGGCCACATGATCGACGTACATCAATTCATGGGGCGAGTGACCCAAATGGTGAGAGGATTTGCGGTCGGCAACTTGATCATCGGTTCTGCAATGGCAACTGTCACGATTCTCGTCCTTCTCGCGTTGAAAATACAGGGCGCCGTGATCCTTGGCATTGTGAGTGGATGTCTGAATTTGATCCCTTTTCTAGGAGTAATTCTCGCGGTGCTGGTTCCTTCCGCGGCCGCGCTTTTACAATTTACGACAGCAGGCCCGTTTGCCATTATTTTCTTAACAGTCGTATGCCTTCATATCATTTCCGCAAACTTTCTAGTCCCAAAGATAGTCGGGTCGCGGGTCAATATAGGCCCCGTCGCGGCCACAGCGGGGATCCTGTTCTGGGGTTGGCTATGGGGCTTGATGGGTATTCTACTGGCCGTTCCTTTGACAGCGTTTGTAAAGCTTGTGGCGGATTGTCATCCATCGTTGATTCATATTTCCAATCTTCTTGCGGAATCGCCTCGTCCTGTTTCACCCTGGATCCATTCCGGCCGGGAAACTATCGGCAGGACAGTTCCTTACATACGCAAGAGATTTCCAGTCAAAATAAAGCTCTGAAGATAACAGAAGTTGGGACCAGTGATTCTACCGGACAACTGAGGACAGCTACCCGTCCGTCTCGCCAAGCCTGCTGCACCTAAGCCTCATAGGCTTTGGATGCTCCACTACAAGAAAAGCCGGCCCTCCGTACTGGAAGGACCTGATTGTTCCGCGTGCAGGGCACCGGTAGTGTGAGTGTTAGACGACACCTCCGATCCACTCCCACCAAGAACAGATGCCTGGCCGAACACAGGCATCTGTTCTCTCCCCCTTGGTTGGGGGACGCGACCCAGATGTCAATTCGGACTTTGAGTTTCCTCCAGCTCGGTCGCACAAAACCGCATTCGAGAAATGACCCGCTCGCCGATTCAGGAAATCTTTTTAGTGTAGAAATCAGTATGCGCAATTCCTGAGTGAAGCAACGATAGCCCATGGCCAAGGCGGATTCCTGTGGAACTATCTTGATGTTCACCTGCTCGCTTTAGGAGATGAGACCTCGAGCTTGCGAGAAGCGCCGCCCCGATCATGGGCGAAGGTGGGATTGTCTTTAGTCCCGGTAATCTTGATCGCCAGCACAGTTCCAGCGTTTTCCCCTTTAAAAAATGGGTCAAGTGCCTTTAGAAAAAATGATTTCGCGCCAGTGGTTGTCTGGGAAAGCTTGGCCTGCATCACTAGGTTGCCATGAAAATCCAGCCCGCCGCTATCGAGGTTGTAGGTTCCTTTCAGGTTTACCGATGCTCCGATTACATCAAAATTTAGATTTGAAAATGTCACTACACCGTTCCGAACCTGGAACTTTCCGGCCATTTCCGAAGCAACGCTGTTGATTTCCATCGCTTTTGGCTGCCCTTGGGCCTTGCGGCTTAATGTATCGACCTTCCCCTGAATCTCGCTAGTCGTGAATTGGCCATCGGCAATCCGGAATTGTCCCTGAATTCTTAAGCGTTCGATCAGGTCAGAATCGCCCTCCGGAATGCTGATCTTGGCTTTTAAACTCGCTACGCCGGTCATAATCGGCTCATCCGTCTTGACAGCAAGTCGAATCAGATCTTCCACGCGGGCATCCTGTGAGAGAGCCTCCAACAAAATCGTCTTGCCTTTCACTTCAGGATTAGCATCTTCAATCTTGCCGCTGGCCACAATCGTAGTGCCCCGAAACCGAGCCGTCACGTTGTTAAGATACGTGTCGCCGTTGGTGCCGTCCACCACCGCGGAGAATTCTGTGTGCAATGACATCGGGTGATCTGCCGTCCTCAGACAGAAATCTGGAGTGTCCGTTGTTCCCTCAACTTTTAGATAGTCAAGCGGGCCACTAAAAGTGCCTTGAGAGGAAAGAATTCCGCGGATCCCTTTTAGGGTACCAAGGTCCGCCCTCTGAAACTTGTATCTCCCAATCGCTAAGGTCTTGCTCGGAGCGTCTGCTTGCCAGGGTCCAAACTCGCCATTGGTTTCAATCTCGCCCGTCGGGACACTGTTCGTCAGCGTTGCGTGGAATGTAGCAGGACGATCGAAACTGACATTGTGTAGGTCGAGGCGATGAATGGGAAATTCACGAGGCGGTTTTTCAGATTGTGCTCGCAAGATAACGATAATCGCATCATCGGCGCGCATCTCTTCAATGAGGGCTGGATACTTCTTAGCAAGGTCTTGGTCTGTCCTTTGAATCAAAGGCTCGCCTCCAGGTTGCCGGGGCGGCATGTGAATCTGCAAGCCGTCTAGCTTCACGAATGCAATGCGCGGCTTGGCTCGCAGGAGATTAATCAAATTCGAGGTCATCGTGACTGCACGAACCTGAATCAGAGGGGGAATGTCCGTTCGGCCATGGTGCCGCAATATCAACTGGGTGATCGTCAGCCGGACGTGAGGATACAGAGAAACGTCAAAATTGGAAAACTCAACCTTGCTTGCAAAATGTGTTTGTAGAATCCTTTGGGCACGATCGCGAACCATTGCGTGGATTCTGGGACCCAGTCCGTAGAGGGTAAGGAGTGCCAGGAGAAATACCAGGCCAAGAATGAAGGTCCATCTGCGCATAGAATCTAGGCTGCCATCTGTTTCCTGCAGCACACCGGTCCTGTCTGCTGTGGCCTGAAGTGATCGAAATAGCTACCAGCATAGAAAAGACCACGAAAGGCGGCCTGGAAAAATACGCTAAATCCTTGATAGCGCGTGCAGCCACCCTGTATTGATTTTTATGAGGATCTGATTAGAGCGCTTTGTCCAGGATAGGCGCGCCACGCAAGGGTGAGCAGGAAAGTCGTAAAGACAATTAAGTCGCTCTTCAGATTCCTGATCGTTTCAGATTAGGATGACGATTCTAGAGGATTATTCGTTCCCGGTCACGCGCCGGCAGCCATTCTTCCTTGAATTATTCGGCCATTCCGGGCACTGTAAATAAAGTATTCTCCAGGCGAACTGGCTGCTAAGCGAGCCAGTTGGTTCTTCGCCTCCTCCAGTCCATCTACCGCTTTTACCCAGAGTGGGTGACCATCGGGTAGTTTCCTGAAGATGTCGAACTTCGCATCCATGAGTGGCCCCAGATTAGATTGATTGCAGCTGCCATGAGTAAAGGCAACCTTGCTTCCATTCCGGCAACTCAATTAAGAGTCTTTCAAATCAGGCAGTTATGCGCTCCAAGCTGAGGAGATGATCTCCTGCCGGCCTCAAATGGAGAGTTGTTTTCGGGTCACTATGTATTTTCTGCTCGCTGTTCGAGTACTGGCACTCAAGAAAACTTTGATGGAATGAGCGGATTTCGGCTCGGTTCCGTAATCGAGATGCAGACGCGTTCCAAGTAGTGGTCTTTCGGAATGCTAGGAAAAATTGATCGGCCAGTTCATTACCAACGGGCAGTCATTTTCATGCGCAGGGGGGCGAATTCGTAATTGCCAAGAAGCCATGGAGTGCATGCCAGCTTCTTGCCGGAGGCGCTATATTCGTTTGGCTATGCCTCTTGTGACGAGTCTAACTCTGGTTCTGGTATCGGCACAGTGGCGGTGACGGTGGTTTTTCCCTGGACCGAGGATAGTTCGAGGCTACCTCCCAATTGGCGCACTCGTTCATTCATACCGCGCAGTCCCACGCCAAGTGAGCCCATCCAGTCCTTCGCCCGGTCTTCCCAGTTTTTGGACTGAGTGCTGCTCCCTTCATCAATGACTTGGAGGAGTACGCAACGGTTCTCAGTCAGCAGTCGGACGGTTGCCCTTGGGCTGCCAGAGTGCCGGTGCACGTTCGTTAAGCTCTCTTGAAGAACGCGAAATAGGGCCAGCTCCAGGTCGCCAGGGATGCGATCAAATCCCGGAGAAACCTCAAACGTTGTTTTGATTCCACTCCGCTTCGTAAACCCATCAAGGTACCATGGGATTGCCGATTTCAAGCCCAGCTCTTCCAGCATAGGAGGGTACAGCAGGTAAGAAATGGTGCGAACTTCCTTGATCGCCTCTTCAATCAGCTGGGAACATTCGGTGAGTTGACTATCATCATCTCGCTGGCCCCGTTCGCGCGAGGACTTGAGGGAATCCACTTTCATCTTTAAACCCACGAGGTATTGGCCCACGCTGTCGTGAAGGTCTCTGCCGATGCGCCGGCGTTCCTCGTCCTGCGTTTGCAGGAGACGGAGAGAAAGTTGCCGGAGTGACTTTTCCGAGTCGTGCAACTTTCTTTCGGCCACCGTCCTCTCGCCTATCTCTTTTCGTAACGCCTCATTAGCTTTTATTTTCTCGGTAAAATCTCGCGTAACTTTTCCGAATCCAAGCAACTTACCAGCATCGTTTCTTATGGCTGTAATGATTACGTTGGCCCAGAAACGGGAGCCGTCTTTGCGAAGACGCCATCCCTCGTCCTCCAGCCGCCCTACCTTAGCGGCGATCTCGAGTTCCCGCTGCGGTTTGCCTGCTCGGAGGTCTTCTTCGGGATAAAAGATCGAAAAGTGCTTACCTATGATTTCGGAGAGTCGGTATCCTTTGATGCGTTCGGCTCCCGTATTCCAACTGCTGACGTGACCCTGTACATCCAACATGAAGATTGCATAGTCCTGGACGGCATCTACCAGCAGTCGGAAGCGCTCTTCACTCCGGCGCAGCGCAATCTTGGCTTCGCCATTTACAAAGGAAGTGTCGCTTTCGTCAAGCACCACGGCAGAGTGTTCTGCGCACACTCTCATAAGCGGCTGAGAGTTCTTTTCGCCATTAAAATTGGCCACCGGATAGGCGCATCGCAGCGAGAAAACATGCTTCTTCGCCAATTCGTTCCAGAGCTGTTCGAGCCGAATGGCCGCCTCAACCTTACCTTCCGTCCACAATAGCGAAACCATCTCTCCAAACGCGGCAATTTCGGGATGCATGGCTTTAGCATGGGCCTTGGTTCCAACGATTGCCCCACCGACTGTCGCTTCGAAGCGGCCGCTGTCGGGCATCCCTTCCACCATGATTTTCGATAGAAGTTCGGAAGCATCTAGCTCAACGTACCTGCCCTCCTTGCGGTCCTTGGGAATATCCAAACCGCGAGCTGTAAGCCGGCGCTGAAGTCCTTCGCGATGCATCTCGGTTGCGATGACGACCGCAGCATTGCCGGCGGCCAAAGCACCACCAATAAAGTTAGACAATGCCTCAAGCAGAGAATCGCTCTCCTGATAGAAGTAGGCAACATGGTCGCCCTGAAAAGGACTGCCCGGCTCCCATTGAAGCGTCAGATTCCTAGGGTCTGGGCTCAAGGCACTAGTAGTCATTTCGATTCTCCTGCCTGACACATGGCGAGCGCCAACGCGCTTACTTGTTTAACAGGGCACTGTGGCCACGTCATCGTGCTTGATGCAGTATCCGATTTTCTGCTTGAAAAGTAACACACTTGTTAGCTCAGTTCACGTCTAAAGCTCGCCGAACCTTAATGATCGCCACCCGATCCCGCGCCACCGGCTGATTTACCGAAATAAAATAGGAAGCCGTTCTGCTCTGCAACTTCCCACCCATTGAATGTCCGCTATGGGCATCAGGATTCATGCGAATAAGCTACTGCGACTTCAGTGAGAACGCGGATCTCGGATGGTGCTTCTTATGCAAGTACATGTCCTGATCCGCGCAAGCCATGAGTTCTCCAAGCGAGCTAGCGGTTTCCGGATCGAACCGTGCTATGCCGATGCTAAATGACAACTTATAGCGAGACTCCTCAGCATTCGCCTTTTCCAGACTCTTCTCTATCCGAGGCACGATGGCTTGTCTGTTTGGGATGGAGGCGTCCGAGGCGAGCACCGCAAATTCGTCTCCCCCGAGGCGGGCTAGAATGTCCGAATCACGAAAGGTCTCCTCCAGCGCATCCGCAGCCCGGATTATTGCCAAATCACCCTCCCGGTGTCCGAAGGCATCGTTAATCCCCTTCAGATTGTCCATATCGCAAAAGAGGAGCAATACGTCTTGGGAGTGGCGGCGGGCGAGCTTCAGGTGGTGCATCGCCGATGCCAGAAAACCGCGCCGATTGTAAAGACCTGTAAGTTCATCCGTGACAGCCAGCGATCGAATTTCCCGATCCAGAAGCGATTGTTTTATGGCACACGACGCTGCTCTCCGCAGAACGTTGTCAAGGCTTCGCGAGTCCGGAGCGCCTGACTTTGCCCAGTTGGAGATTTCTTCTAACGCAGACAGAATTTGGTCGAGTTCAGTGTCCTCCGAACGCAAAGCGAAAGAAAGTAGAGACTCTAAGGTATCTTTTTGAAGGCCTAGGCCTCGCTCTATGGAAAGCACCTTGGCACTCGGTGTGGGAGTGGCAAGAGACAGGCTCTCCTGAGTCCCTTGGCCCTCAGCCCAATTCTTGGAACCTCGGGGCGACATCGGCACCTCTCCCGCACGGGCCTAAACACTGAGCTCCGTTGGCCAACTTTAGTGCTCCAGTCATCATCGAGCTATCGGGTAAAAGCTGTATATGACCTGTAGGGGCGCTATTTGATGTCGCCGGATCTTCTCTGGAGTAGTCATGCCGTTGGAGACCATCGTGGTGTTATTAAGATTCTCGCTTTGCGTGTCTACATTTAATGTCGCGGTTGTTGATTACGTGCTCTTGTTATGGTGTTACACAAAAGCGAATCAGCAAGTAAACCACCAAGATAGGACCTAGGGAGCCGACATCGGAATCCAGGCGGACCGCCTTTGTAAATCTTACAATCGAAAGACGTGAAGCGGTCCCTTTCTGCGTACTAGACCCCACAATCCATCATGTAACTTCCTCACTCAAGAGAGCTAGAATGGGCGACTTGTCTCTGTTGGCGAGCAAAGTGCACGGATACCAATGGAGTAGAGGCGCATGAGCAAGCAACAGTTTGTACGCACAGCGATATGTAACAGATATCAAACGCTGCTGGAGGAGTGCGAGAGCGCCTTGGCGATCTGGAGCAAGCATCGCGCAGAGGTATTGCAATCACGTTTGGTGGGCAAGGAAGCAGGCGACGAACTCCTGCGATTGCAAGCGAAGTACGCTCACGCCTACACAATGTTACAGAACCACGCGCTCAACTGTTCATTCTGTCAGTTGATTTCAAGACTTGAAGGACGAGGTTCCGAAAATAGTTCAGATGCTCTCGCGGACGGCTATCCCCATACTTAGTCAGCGAGCTTCTGGCGGTGGGCTCACGTTGAGGCCGTAAAAGTGACCGAGGGCCCAGCCCGGCGACTATCGGGCCCTGGCAGAGAAGGTTAGCCCTTCCTCTCGAACGACTGACCAGGCCATCTCGAACTCCAGTGAGGTCCCCACAATCCTACGGTGTTTCAGGTATAGGCAGACAAGCTTCTTAGTCTGAAGATGAAAGAGCAAGGAGAGCGGGGAGGGCGAATCCCTTCGAGTGCCCGAGGGGAGCGGGGTCGTCCTTTCTGCTCTTCCTGAAAGGACCTGTGATGCGTTGCCCGGGGCTCGTAAGAGTCAAAGCTAACGGACAGGGGCGATAAGTGAAGCAATTTATTCTAATTCGCAGCATCACATTGCTCGCGCTGCTTTGTGCCGCTTGTAATGGTACCGACTATGGTGTTCTGCAGCCGAATCCCGAGGACCTCTGTAAATGCCTGCCGATCGAGCCGGACATCGCTGATTTCCGCCACTCAGAGAAACACGTCCCAATTCCTAATACTGCAGCGCAGGAAATTGGCGTTGATACTATTCTCAGTTGGACGCAAGACGAATTTGTGGCCCCCGACGCGCCGCGAACCGGGCGAGAGCTTCAGGTTTTCCATGTGGCGAATGCATTTCTGCAAGTAGCGAGCGTGAATGCGGCAGACTGCGACGTGGTCTTCGAGATCTCAATGACCCCCGACAAGAATGCGCCCAGGGTCATCGTGGAAACACCGGTTGACAACGAATTTTGCAGTGCCCGCCAGAATGCGCAATCCCAACTGGCGAAACATGGATTTAAGCTCGACTCCCAGCATGGCGGTGAACTGCCGCAAGCCTTGCCAGTGTCAGTCTTGGGCATGGCCTTTGAAGATTTCGAACACAACCGTGGTTCCGCGCAAGTAGCAACACTGTGGGAGCTGCATCCCGCGATCGTTACCTTTCCTTAAGAGCATGGCCGTAGGCCCTACTCGTTCTAACCGCAAGAGTAATGCATGTCGTTTAGAGACCCTGTAGTTCTACTGGAAAAATCGCTCTCCGAGCATTCTTCTGCTTGCCCTATGCAGAGTTCTTGTGTAGCCTTCGCCTATTTACAACCCCACCAGGGAGGGCTCTATGGAAACAGTACCTAGTAGTTTCGCTCATGTCCTTTTATTCGCCTGCCCGAAATGCGGGGTTCCATTAGCTGCTGCATGCGCAAGCACGGACAAGAATTTGGAGGCCGCGGATGCACACTGGTTCAACCCTCATTGCCCATGTGGGTGGACGGGATCAGTGATCGGCGTGGAGGCCACGAAGCACTGGGTCGAAGCTTGGAACATTCCAGTCAGCCTTGGTCCAAACGCAGAGGGATCATGCGATAGGGAGCCATCCAACTAGAGCTTTGAACCACAGTTTCACTGGCCGGAAAATTCGATTTCCGGGCTCAACACTAGAGTCCGGGCCTGAGAGTACATAGCAAAGCCATCAGGTAGCCAGCTCGATTGCGCTTAACACTCCACTTAACCCCACGACTGAGCCATCCCCGTTCCACCTTATCCTCACAATGTGTGCACCTCAGGGCGCAAGTCGACTTATTTCGATTTTTCCCGCGGGACCTTGGCACCCTTTTTTCGAGCTTCAGAAAGGCCAATTGCGATCGCTTGCTTTCTACTCTTTACGACTCCTCCTTTGCCTCCCTTTCCTGAACGCAGGGTGCCGCGCTTCTTGCGACGCATGGCAGCCTGAACTGACTTACTTGCCGCTTTCCCGTATCTGGCCATTGGTCCCTCCTGCAGGTGGTGTTGAGTCCTCACACCAGACGATCCTGATAAAAGGATAAAAATCTTTTTGTTGCTAGCCGGCACTGGGCCGGCACAAGCCGGAGCATAGGTCACTCATTTTTTTTTGAAAGCGCGCATCCCGTCCTTTACCCTCTTCATGGCTTTGGCCGGCCCTTTCGCGCCCAATATCTTATATTCCTCACCGCTCAATTTGTGATAGTTGACGAAGAAATCTTCTAATTCTTCTAAGAATGTTTTGCCCAAATCCTTGACATGACGAATGTCCGCGAAGCTATGGTTTTCCTTTTCAATTGCAATGACACGATCATTGCGGCCGCGATTCTTTTTCTTTCCTTGTGTGCCCTCGATAATTCCAACGATCCTGCACTGCAATGCGCACCCCGGGAATGCGGGCTCGTCCATTAACACAAGAACATCAGTTGGATCGCCGTCCTCTGCTAACGTGGATGGCACAAAACCAAAATCATAAGGAAATTCCATCCCCGCTGGGAGAACCTTCTTGAGTCCAAAGACCCTTTGTTTTTCGTCGAATGCATACTTGTTGCGACTGCCTTTCGGGGTTTCAATGACCACCTGAAGAATGTTTTCGTTTGGGTCAAGGGAGTCAAGCAAATAAGGGTTCCCCAGCGACGCTTTTAGTTTCTTCTTTTTTCTGGACACTTATATTCTCCATTCCTGATGCGCCTGCGGAGGGCTGGGTTGGGTTCTCTTACCGCGAGCAGCGGCGCGCAACTTGACTGGTATCGAATCAAACTAAGAACGATGGAGTCTTTGCAGCCGGACGAATGCAAGAGAAAACCCCTGACGCGAAGTATCTTCACAAGGTGAACCACGCCATATCAGGCAGGGGCCGTAGAAGGGGAACAAAATCCATGTAGTTTCTCAATCACATTGCGACTTGTACTTCGTGGCTCCTGCTCCACCAACCCGTTTCTCTGAAAAGGCGTCCCAGGACCTCAATTTAGCGGTACCCGAACTTCTCCGGGCACAAGCTGCTTGGTGGCGTGAGCGTTGCATGCGAAATTCCAAACTCGGTCACCGGATTCTCAAACTGTGCTTTACCGCCTCATATTTTGATGGAGATCTTCCAAAGGCGGCAAGTCGAGTGAAACTGCCGAAGAGCCAGGGATTGCTTACAATCTTGGCGAAAGACCTATAGCGAATCGTCATATGTAGAGGTAATTGCTTCCCGTGCAAGCAGCTTCAGTCTAGATACACGCTTGTAGTGCTCCCCTCTAATCTAGACAGTCAGGGCCTCGTTTTTTAGTACAGCTGCAAAAGCCAAGAAAGCCTCGTGCGGAGTGCGATTTCCGACTCCGCGGTGAGGTCGGTCGTGATTGTACTCCTC